>OLNF01000571.1_pt1 | contig 32775 bp, 36 predicted proteins | sample 1673061 | NCBI WGS metagenome assembly OLNF01 (sample SAMEA3136751, study PRJEB25190) | human gut metagenome
GCGCCGGATGCTGGAGGAAGGCATCGACGTGGCTGTTGTGACCGACGCGGGCACGCCGGCCATCTCGGATCCGGGCACGATTCTGGTGCGTCAGGCTGCCGAGGCAGGCATCGAAGTGGTGGCCGTGCCCGGCCCCAGCGCGATGGCCGCTGCCATGTCCGTATCGGGCATCGATGTGACGGAGTTCACCTTCCTGGGCTTTTTGCCGCGCGAAAAAAAGGATTTGCAGGCCGCCTTGCGCTCCGCCGCGCAGCGCACGCAGGCGGGCATTGTGCATGAATCGCCCTACCGCGTGCTGGATTTCATGCGCGTGCTGGCCGATACCCTGCCCCAGGCCTATGTCAGCGTCAGCTGCGACCTGAGCAAGCTGCACGAGCTGACCCTGCGCGGCCCGGTGGCTGAGGTGCTGGCCCGCATGGAAGCGAATGATAAAACCGAAAAGGGCGAATACTGTATTGTCATCGATTTTCGCGCCGTGCCGCGCGAGGAGCCCAAGGCGGAAAGCACCCTGTGCCTGGAGGCACGGCTGCTGGATCTGTTGCTGCAAGGCGCGGATATGCGCGACGCCAGCCGCCGCCTGGTAGAGGAAGGCGAGAAAAAGAATGCCGTGTACGCGGCTGCCCTGCGATTGAAGGGTATGCTGCGCGAGGAAGAACTGGAAGAATGATGGACGAAAAGCTGTGGATCAGGGCGCTGATGGACGAAGGCTCCTATGTGCCTTTTGTAAACGGACGCGCGGGCGTGACGGGCGGCATGGGGCTGATGGACGGCCGTCCTGTTTGCTGCATGCGCGCGGGCGAAACCAACGATCCCTCCGGCGCGGACGCGGCGCTTTGCGCGCTGCTTGCGCAGGTATCGCGCCTGGCGATGCCGGTGATCCTGCTGGAGGCGCAGGGCAGCCTGCCCGGCGCGTGCCGGGAGCTTTCGCGCCTGAGTGGCGTATGCCCGCTGATCTGCGTGCAAAGCGCGGATACGCATCCGTTAACCGCCGCGCTGTGCGATGTGCGCATCGGCTGGGGCGATGCGAATATGCGCGCCTCCTGCACGGATATCTGCGCCGCCGACGAGCCGGACGCGCTGGAAACGGTGCGCAATCTGCTTAGCATCCTGCCGGGCAGCTGCGCGGAGGACGCGCCGCTGCTGGGCGCGCAGACGGCTGCCGAGCCGGTAAGGGCGGGCGACTGCCTGCCCCTGGCGCTGCATGCCTGTGCGGACGCGGGCGCCGAGCTGCCGCTCTACGCGGGGACGCAGGGTGAGGCCTTCCTTTGCCGCATCAATGGCCGCGTGTGCGTATGCGCGGCTGTCAGCGGGGATGTGCCGCCGCCCGGCCTGACGCGCCTGATGCGCATGGGCGATGCGTTTTCCCTGCCGCTGATACTGGCGCTGGCGGGCGAGCTGCCCCATGATCCTGCGCTGTATTACGCGCTTTCGGCGGCCACGACGGTGAAAATCTGCGTCAGCGATGCGGCGCAGCCGCCGCTGTTTGACTGGACGCTGGCAGGCACGGACAAGCTGCGCGGGCGCATGGCCGCGGCGCTGGAGGTGCTTGCCTCCAAGCGCGATGTGCTGCTGCCGCGCAAGCATGGCAACATGCCGCTGTGAGGGAAAGAGCATGACGAGCATATCAATCTGGGGGCTGATCGGCCTGTGCTGTCTGTGCGCGCTGCTGGGCGCGGGCGCAGCGCTTCTGACGCTTAAATGTGTGAAAAAACCGTCCCCAAAGCCGGAAACTCCGCAAACACTGCCCCGCCGCGCGCAGCCCTCGCAATGGCGCAGGATGGGTCGGGACGAGCAACTCTATAACGGCCGCTGATTTTTATAGATAAGCAATCAAAGCATCGGAAGCTATAACAGGAGGATTTACAATGAAAAAAATAGGATTAGGTATTGCAATACTGCTCTTTGCGATCATAATTGCTCTTTATTCATCAGAAATGGGAGTACTTGTTATCGGAATTGGGATTGTAGGATTGATTCTTTCAATCATAGGATTTATGGAACGCAAGTAAAATAACTTCGAGTTTGTCGATTTGATTTGCCTCGCTTTTTTATCAGCCGCAGCGAATAAGTGCCCTCTTTTGCCAATTGCTTGTGGTCAAGCTGAACGTGTGCTATACGTACTGTCGGTTTAATAAATCGGGGTTTTTGTATAGGTAAGGGATATGGCAAAACATGAGTTTGGAATTATGATAGATTCCCCCCAGCCCGGCAAAAGATATGACAAGTATGAGCCTGAGAAATATGCCTGTATTTCCGTTGATGATGTCTATTTGGAAGGTATAGGTGAAAGGATTTTATCCGTTGACTTTTATTGGCACACGCTTTCTGTTAAAGGCAAGGGGCTTTCCTACTGTGGGATTACGCTTGTTCCGCCCAGTTCCTTGAAAGCATTTATCGATGCCATTACTGATAATTCTGAGCTATCCAAACTAAAGGAACTGTTAGAAAAGGCAATGGACAGTAACAAATGGGTAATTCATTATGGACTTTGAGAGAGATGGCTTCTGGCTTATCGATTTGATTCGCCCTGCTTTTTTTATCAACCACAGTGAATAAACACGTTCTTGCCAATTTGAACGTGTGCTATATTTCCTGTCAGTTTAATAAATCAGAATGTGACGAGGACAATAATAATGACAACAGTATATTTTGTTAGACATGCAGAACCAAATTACAATAATCACGATGATATCTTAAGAGAACTTTCTGAAAAAGGTTTAAAAGATAGAGAACTTGTTACAGACTTTTTTATAGATAAACAAATTGATATTGTATTATCCAGTCCATATAAGCGAGCGGTTGATACAGTATTGGATTTTGCAGAAAAAAACGGAAAAGATATACTTATTGTAGAAGGGTTTAAGGAACGCAGGGTAGATAGTGATTGGATAGTAGATTTTGATTCATTTTGTAAAAAGCAATGGGAAGATTTTGATTACAAATTATCAGATGGTGAATGTTTAAAGGAAGTACAAAGTAGAAATATTGCAGCCTTAGATAACGTACTATCATCCTATAAAGGTAAAAATATTGTTATTGGGAGTCATGGAACAGCGTTAAGCGCAATAATTAATTACTATGATAAAAGCTTTGGATATAATGACTTTGAAAAGATAAGATTTTTAATGCCTTGGATTGTAGAATTTTCTTTTGAAGATAAAAAGTGTATTGGTATTAGGATGCACAATTTGTTTGAGTATTAGCTCGACAGATTCCAGTTTATCGACTTGATTCGTCCCACTCCTTCATTCCCCATTTTTTATCCTTAATGCCATCCGGTTTTTGACAATTGCTATCCAACGTGTTATAATGCACCCGTCGATACCCGCAGGGGATCGAACAATACATCGAAAAAGGAAGGTTCGTCAGGTATCCCATGGGAACCTGAACGGAAAACAGCATGAAAAACAGAATAACGCTCTATCGCATGACGGCTGCGGCGCTTTTGATGGCGCTGGTGTTTGTACTGGGCATGACCCCGCTGGGACTGATCCCGCTGGGCTTCATCAATGTGACCATCCTGTGCGTGCCGGTCATTACCGGCGCGCTCGTGCTGGGTGCGCGCAGCGGCCTGCTGCTGGGGCTTTGCTTTGGCACGGCCAGCACGCTGAGCATGCTGGGCATTTCTTTAACCCCGCCCTCCGCGCTGGCCTCCACGCTGTTTGCAGCCTCGCCCGCCTGCGCGCTGATCATGTGCTATGCGCCGCGCCTGCTGGTGCCCATGGCCGCGCTGGGCGTATATAAGCTGCTGGGCAAGCATGAAAAAATCGCCCTGCCCATTGCGGCGGCGGCTGGCTCCCTGACCAATACGGTGCTGTATCTGGGGTTGATGCTGCTGTTTTACGCCATGAACGGCCTGGATTCGGCCAGGATCTTGGGCTTGATCGCCGGCACAGGGCTGATCGGCGGCGGGTGCGAGGCCATTGCCGCGGCGCTGATTGTAACGCCCGCGGTGCTGGCGCTGCGCAAAACGAAAATCGGAGCCAAAGCCTGACGGGCTGCGGACGACGGAGGAACGCACATGATTTTTACGATGGATATCGGCAACACCAATATCAAAACCGGCCTGTTCCAGGGCAAGGAGCTGGTGCGCTACTGGCGGCTTTCCACCAATCGCAGCAGCACCAGCGATGAATACGGCATGCTGGTGACCAATCTGTTCCGCAGCGCAGGGCTGAGCCCCGACCAGGTGACGGGCATTATGCTGTCCAGCGTGGTGCCGCCGGTCAACTTTACCATCGAGCACATGTGCAACGATTACTTTGGCATCGCGCCCAAGTTTGTGGTGCCGGGCGTAAAAACGGGCATCAACATTCAGTATGATAATCCCCGCGCGCTGGGCAGCGACCGCATTTGCAACGCGGTGGCCGTGCAGGCATTCTATGGCGCGCCGTGCATCTTCATCGATTTCGGCACGGCCACAACCTTCGGCGTGGTGGATGAAAAGGGCGCGTTTGTGGGCGGCTGCATCTGCCCCGGCATCAAGCTGGCCAGCGAGGCGCTGGTGCGCGGCACCTCCAAGCTGCCCAATTTCGAGCTGGTCAAGCCCGACAGCGTGATCGGCAAGAATACGATCACCAACCTGCAGGCGGGCATGATTTACGGCTACGTCGGCCAGGTGGAATACCTGGTAAAAAAAATGAAGCGTGAGATTGGCCGCGACGACGCCGTGGTGGTAGCCACCGGCGGCATGGCGCGCATGATTGCCTCCGAAACCAGGGTGATCGATCAGATTGACGGCCTGCTGACCCTGAAGGGTCTGCGGCTGATTTACGAGCGCAACGCGGAGGGCTGAAACGATGCGCGGACGGCATAAACGCATTTCTGCGGGCACGATTGTCATGACCATAGCGGCGGCAATCGTGCTCTTTTGCGCCATATGGATGATTCTGGCCATCCGCAACCCCAATGCAGACCTGAGCATGGACGCCGAGCGTCTGGTCAGTTCGATTGGCGAATTGGCGGCGGCGTCGCGTCCGCAGGCTACCGCGCAGACAATGCCCGGCCTGCCGCGCCCGACGGCTGCTCCGCAAATGTACGCGGCTCCGACAGCGCTGGCAGCACAGCCTTCCGCCGTGCCGCAGCAGCCTGCCGCAGCGCAGCCGACCCAATCGGCCAGTGATATCCGTACGCTGACGCTGACCGTCAGCGGAGAAATTGCCTTTGACAGCGATGTCATAGCCGGCACGCTCAATGCGGCGGCAGGGCAATACAATCTGTCTGAAACGCTCAGCGCTATCCAGCATGAGGCGCGCGCGGACGCGGGCATCGCCCTGATGCACAGACTGCCCAGCATGAGCGCGGCTAACGGGCGCGCGGCGGAGCAGGCGGCTGCGGCCATTCATGACGCAGGATTTCAATATGTGCTGCTGAACAGTGAAAAGGCTCTTGAAACAGGTGAAAACGGCGCAGCGCGCATGCTGTCCGCCCTGCAAAGCGCGGGCGTTACGCCGCTTGGCCTGCGCAGTGCCGCAGGGTCGAGCACGGCGAAGACCATCAGTATCCGCGGCATCTCCATCGCCGTGCTGGCCTATACCGATACCCTGTCGGCGGACAGTAAAAAGGCGGTGCCAGATGCGGCGGCGCGCGAACGCATGGTGACGGTCTTTGATGCTGATCAGGCCGGGCAGGATATTCGCGCGGCGCGCGAGAGCGGGGCCGATATCGTGCTGGTTGCCATGCATTGGGGCGGCGCAAACGATACCGCGCCCACTGCCGCGCAGCGCACGGCGGCGCAGGCATTGTGCGAGGCAGGGGCGGATATCATCATCGGCGCGCACAGCAACGCTGTGCAGCCGGTGGAGTATCTGTCCAGCGCGCAGGATACGGCGCACAGCACGCTGGTTGCCTGGTCGATGGGCACGTTGCTGAGCGCCTCCCGCGCCAACCGTGAGGTGGTGTCCGGCATGCTGCTGCACCTGACGCTCTCCTATGATATGCAGCGCCGGGCGCTCAGCATTGCCTCGGTTCAGTATACGCCCACCTATTGCTGGGGGCAGAAAACCGACGCGCTGTATAAATACCGCGTGCTGTGCAGCGCGGAGGAAGCGCCGAATGATATGATCCAAAAGCAGCGGGAAATCATGGGCCGCGCGCTCAAATTGATTCAGGATACCATGGCCAAGGGCGTGGCGGTGCAGCGATAATAAAAAATGGGCGCGGAAAGCGATTGGCTTCCGCGCTCAGCTTGTTTAAAAATAGTTTTAACGATAGTAGCGCGAGATCGGCTTTACGGCCTTGCGGCGCGGTTTCTTGCTGCGGAAGCCCATCAGGCGCTTGACGCCCTTGACGACGCCCCAGATCACTGCAGCCACGGCCACCAGGAACAGGAATATTTCAACCGTGAAGCGCGGGAAGGGATTGGGATCGTTGAGCGTATCGGCAATCAGCTCGTCCAGCGAGGGAAAATCCAGCACGCGGCGAGACACACTGCGGGAGGCCACCAGCTCATATTCGATGGGCTCACCCTCTTCGGGGTAGTAGGTCAGGGTGGCCATGACCTCGCCCGCCGTGATGGGCGCGACGGGATCATGTACGTATTCGATGGCGACCAGATCGTTAAAGTTGCTGGACAGGTAATCCAGGCGGGATTGCAGGGTGACGATGGTATCGTTGGTGGAATCGCTCAGCTTGTTCAGCGACAGCTCCAGCTTGCCCAGCTGCGGATCGTTTAGATCGTATTTGGAAATTTCCAGCACCTTGGGGCTCATGGCGTACAGCTCGGCTACGCTGGTGCTGACATACTGGGTAAAGCCGTATTCCATCAGTTTTTTGGTATCGCTCCAGCATTTGGCATAGCTGCCGCAATTGAAAACGACGGAGATAAAGGTAACGCCGTTCTTGGTGGCGGAGCCGACAAAACAGTAGCCTGCCTTGGAAGTATAGCCGGTTTTGATGCCGTTGGCGGCAGGGTAAACCGCGCTGTCGGAGCCAAACAGCTCGGCCATTTTGGAATCCAGACGGCGGGAGCCGTGCATGTTGGTGCGGGGCAGCGCATAGGTGGTGGTGGAAGCGATCTTTCGGAAGGTTTCATCCTGCATTGCTTCGCGGGCAATCAGCGCCATGTCGCGCGCCGTGGTATAGTGGTTATCGTCATGCAGGCCGCTGGGATTGACAAAATGCGTATTGGTGCAGCCAATGGAGGCTGCGTACTGATTCATCGTTTCAGCAAAAGCGTAGATGCTGCCGCTGATGGTTTCGGCGATTACGTTGGCGCCGTCGTTACCGGATTTTACCATGGTAGCGTACAGCAGGTTTTCCAGCGGAAGCTGCTCGCCCTCGGACAGCGGAATGACGGAGGCTTTTTCTTCCAATTGCAATGCTGTCGCGCTGGTGGTGACCACATCGTCCAGATTGCCCATCAGCAGGGCCAAATAAGTGGTTAATATCTTGGTGGTGGAAGCGGGGTACATGCGCACGTCCGCGTTCTTTTCATAGACCACCATGCCGCTGTTGACCTCAATCAGGATGGCTGCCGAGGCACTCAGGTCGGTATCGTTGAGCTTTTCGGGATGGTTGCTGTCGTAGTCGGAGGAGGATGCCAGCGCTGCCGGGCACGCGCAAACGGCAAGCATCAGCACGGTCAGCAGCAAACAAACCAGGCGTTTGAACATCCGCAGGCTCCTCCTTCGAAGTAAATACCGATATAGTATACCATAACGGCGCAAAAAAGTACAGCCCTGCCGGGAAGGGGCAGGGCGTATCAGGCAATTTTTACAGAATGACGGGCTGACAGCGATACAGCGCGCCAAAGGGCCGCCCCGCGCCCAGCGCCCAAAGATCCCACGCGCGCGCGTCCAGCAATTGCTCGGGCAGCTGATCCTGCGGCTTCAGCCGCGGTAGCAAGGAGAGGCTTTTTGCGCTGCGCAACAGCGATGAACATTCTCGCTTAAAGCCCAGCAGGCAGGCGTATTGCGGCAAGGGAGACAATGCCTGGGCGTGCGTATCCAACAGCGCATGGGTGAGCAGGCGGTTGACGCGCGCGTAAGGGTAGCGTTTGCTGCGGATGGCTTGCACCATGCCTTCGCGCGTCAGCGCATCCGCTCCCAGCGGCAGACGGTTTTCAAGCCCCTCTGACAGGCCGGGCAGGTGCGAAAAATCGTGCCCGCTGCGTAGCGTCCAGCGCAATAGCGCATCCAGCGCATCCGGGCGGTGCAGACGGTTCTGCGCCATCTCGCGCTGAAGGACGGCATAGGCAGCTTCCGGCATGGCGCACCGCACGCTGGGCCAGGCATGTTGCAGGATGGCTGCGCGCACGGCAGTCGCGGAGGGCAGGGCGGTTTCGCTTTCATCGGGCAGCGTATCGGCATGATATGCGCCGCGCCGGGGGATGGGATGCAGCGCCAGCCCTGCGTTCAGCCGAAGATTGGCGCGGGCATAGCAGATGGCCAGCACGGTATTGGGCGCGGCCAGACAATCGGGCGGCAGCCCCAGGCGCGTGGCCAGTGCTTCTCCCTGCGCGCGGGGAAAGGGCAAGCCTTGATCCAGACCTTTGCGCAGCGCTGCCTGGAAGGCGCTATCGGGCGTTTCCAATAGCTGTGCGGCGGGCAGAATGCAGTCTTCGTTGCCTGGTTCAACGCCAAAGCTCAGGCTATGAACCAATCCGGTACGCGCTAAAATGGAAACGCCGCCCAGCGCGAAGCGCTCGGCCTCGCATACGGAAAAGGATACGGGCAGCCCCAGCACGATATCCGCGCCCGCGCGCAGCGCCATTTCGGCCCGCGCATGGGGGGATAGCAGGGCGGGCATGCCGCGCTGGGTAAAGCAGCAGCTCATGACCACGACGGTCGGCTCATCCCCACTTGCCGCGCGCGCCTGCGCGGTATGCCAGGCATGGCCGTTGTGCAGCGGATCGTACTCCGCAATGATGCCGGCCATGCTTATCCCAGCAGCGTGGGCGGGTAAACGCCCTGCTCATGGAGCTTAAGCAGCGATTGTTGCACCAACGGCTTATCCTGCGGATAGGTCATGCCAAACCATACGGCATTGGTGGACAGCACGCGCACACGCAGTTTACCCGCATGCATGAGCTGATCCATCATGCTGGGCAGCACATATTCGCTCTTGATATCATCGGGTGCAAGGGTATGCAGAAAATCGTCAAACGCAGATTGCATATCGTCAAAGATCGTGGGTAGATATCCCCAGAAATTCATCGATACCAACGCGTCTGGCGGCAGCAGCACGCCCGCGCTGTCCGTAGCGGTATCGCGGATGGTACCGTCCGGGAACAGGGTGATCTTATAGGTTTCTTTGATGCCGGCCAGCTGCCCTTTTTTCAGCGTGCATACGCCGCGGGTGACGCTGCCGTATTCGCTGACGGTGTTCTTGAGCCGATATCCCACCATGGCGGCCTCGTTGGCAGGCAGGGCGGATAGGCAATCATGCATCACGGCGAAAGCGTCCACACCGTAATAATCATCGGCATTGATGATGGCGAAGGGCTCGTTTACATAGGGACGGGCGCACAGCGCGGCATGCACGGTGCCAAAGGGCTTTACGCGCCCGGCGGGCACGGCGTAGAAGCTGGGCAGGGAGGTGAAATCCTGCACGGCGTAGTGCACCTCAAGCGCGCGGCCCGATTTGGTGCGGCAGGAGCGCACCAGCTCGCCGCACAGCGCTTCAATCAGTGGCTCCATTTCCGGTTTGATAATAAAGACAGCCTTATCAAAGCCCGCGCGCACCGCGTCGAACAGCGAGTATTCCATCAGCATTTCATGGTTGGGGCCGATGCCTTCGGTCTGCTTGTTGCCGCCGTATCGGCTGCCAAGCCCGGCGGCCATGATGACCAGGGTGGTAGACATGCAAATCCTCCTCAAAGCAACGGGTTGTAAATTTGATGGATCTATTATACAATAAAAATGCGAAATTGTAAACGAGAGCGGGGAATGATGGATGGAATACGGTGTTGACCGCATTGGCCAGCATGCAGGGCTGTTGAACGGCCGCGTGGCGCTGGCTACGTCGCCCTCCGGGCGCACGTCGGGCCTGCAATCTACCATCGAACGGCTGCGGGCGGTATGCAGCCTACAATTGCTGCTGGCACCCGAGCACGGCGTACGCGGCGATAAGGGCGCGGGAGAAACCTTTGAAAACGCGGTGGACGGCCCCAGCGGGCTGCTCGTAACCAGCCTGTACGGCAAGGAGGCTTCCCACCATCTGAGTGAGGAAGCCTGTGCGGCCTTTGACATCCTGGTGTATGATATCCAGGATGTGGGCGCACGCTGCTATACCTTTATTTCCACGCTGCAAATTCTGCTGGAGGATTGCGCCCGGTACGGCAAACGGCTGATCGTGCTGGATCGTCCCAATCCCTTGGGCGATATGGCGGAGGGCATGTTGCTGCGGCCCGATACGCGCAGCTTTGTCGGCTGTTATGATATCCCCCTGCGCTACGGGCTGACCTGCGGGGAATTTGCGCTGATGGTCAATCACGAGCGGGACCTGGGGTGCGATCTGCAGGTGATTCCGTGCTTGGAGTGGAACCGGCATGCGCTTTTTCCGGAGCTGAACAAGGTGTGGGTGATGCCCAGCCTGGCCATGCCGCGCTTTGAGACGGCGCTGCTGTATCCGGGCACCTGCATGCTGGAAGGGATCAACTGCTCCGAAGGACGCGGCACGGCTGATCCCTTTGCTATCCTGGGTGCGCCGTATATCGACGCGGAAACGCTGACCGCGCGGTTTAACGCCATGAAGCTGCCGGGCGTGATAGCAACGCCCCTGTATTTTACGCCCAGCGCGTCCAAATACGCAGGGGAGATGTGCGGCGGCATGCATCTGCACGTGACGGACGCGCATCGCGTGCAGCCGGTAGCATTGGGCATGCAGCTGCTGGCGCTGATCCGGGAGCTGTATCCCAAGCATTTCAGCCTGCTGCCGCCGCTGCGGGAGGGGGACATGCCCTTCCTGTCCAAGCTGGCCGGGCATCGGCTGTTTGAAAATGCGGATTGGCCGGTGGAGGACTGGCTGGCCTGCGCCGAGCGCGAGGCTGCGGCCTTCGCCGCGCGCAAGCAGGCGTATCATCTGTATTAAGCAAGGAGAAGCGCAATGAGCAAGTACGATTCTTTATGGGCGCATATTCAGCAGGATGGTCGCGCACAGTTCAAGCTGACGTTTGACGAGATTGCGCAAATCGCCGGGCTGCCTCTTGATCATTCCTTTTTGACCTATAAAAAAAGCTGCTTGCCTATGGCTACCGTGTGGGCAAGATATCGATGAAAGAGCAGACGGTGGCATTTGAACGAATCGAGGATGCATAAGGCAAAGCGCCAGTCTGTCAGCAAATAGGGCCGGAAACATAAAAATCCCCTCTCCATATGGTCTGAACGCATATGGAGAGGGGATTTGTTAACGAAATCTTATTGGCGGCGTAGGTGGAGAATCAAATCTCCTTGCAGCAATGGCAATGGGGGCGGTATTTCACATTGGATAGCTTCAGCTTGCAGCAATGTGGGTACCGGCTGCTGAACAGCCTGACGACAGCGCATACAGGCATGATGATTCAGCAGGCTGCGGCGATATATGCCGCTCTCAAAACATCATAATTGCCGTTTAGCAGCTGCAGACCCATTACGCCCAAGTCGATCAAAAACAGGATGAGTGTTCTTGCAAGCATCCATGCTGCAATCCTTTTCATTCTGACCGACGCCTTTTATGGATGCAGCACCGTGCCGCGCGGATCGCCCGCGATGACCTTGAGGATGTTTTCTGGCTCGGCCAGGCCGAACACGCGCACCATTGGGATGGCCTGTTCGGTCAGCATGGCAAAGGCGGCGGTGTCCATCACGCGCAGGCGGCGCTCCAGCGCCTCGGCATAGCTGATATCAGGGATCAACTGGGCGTTGGGGTCCTTATTGGGGTCGGCCGTGTACACGCCATCCACATTCTTGGCCAGCAGCAGCATATCGGCCTGCATTTCGGCAGCGCGCAGCACCACGGCGGTATCGGTGGTGAAGAACGGGTTGCCCGAGCCGCCCGCGAAGAACACAACCTTGCCCTCGGCCATGGCCTGGCGCGCGGATTGCACATTGTAGGGCTCGCACACGCGGGGCATATCGATGGCGGAGAACACCACGGCATGGCCGCCCGTGCGCTCCACAGCGTCGCGCATGCACAGGCAGTTGATCACCGTGCCCAGCATGCCCATGTGATCGGCGGTCACCGCGTCCATCTCTTGGGATTGGCGGCCGCGCCAGATATTGCCCGCGCCGATGACCACGCCCAGCTGCGCGCCGGTAGCAGCCACATCGGAGAGAATTTTGCCGACGCGCAGAATCATAGCCTGATCGAACAGCCGGCCGTTTTCGCCCAGAGCCTCGCCGCTGAGCTTAAGCAGGATGCGTTTGGGGGATTCCTTCATGATTAAAAACCTCCTGACGGCATGAAAAAAGGCGGACGTTTTCGCGTCCGCCGGGATGGAATAATTACGCCTTTTTGGCGGTCATTTCGGCGATTTCAGCGGCCAGATCGCTCTGCTTCTTCTCAATGCCTTCGCCCAGCTTATAGCGGACAAAGCGGCGGATGGTTACCTTCTCGCCGGTCTTGAGGGTGCTCTCATGCAGCAGGGTCTGGATGGTGATATCGGGATCCTTTACATAGGGCTGATCCAGCAGGCAAATTTCCTTGCAGTACTTTTCGATGCGGCCGTCCACGATCTTTTCGATGATCTGAGCGGGCTTCTTGCTGTTCTTCTCATCGTTCATGACCTGCTCACGGGCGATGCGGCGCTCTTCTTCCAGCTTTTCAGCGGGAATTTCGTCCTTGGAGACGAATTCGGGCGCGGCAGCGGCGATGTGCATGGCCACGTTGTGGCACAGCTCTTTGAAAGCGTCGGTGTTGGCTACGAAGTCGGTTTCGCAGTTGATTTCAACCAGCACGCCGATCTTGCCGCCCATGTGGATGTAGGATTCCACGGCGCCCTCGGCGGCCACGCGGCCGCTCTTCTTGTTGGCGGCAGCCAGACCCTTTTCACGCAGGTATTCAACGGCCGCTTCCATGTCGCCATTGCTGGAGACCAGGGCCTTTTTGCAGTCCATCATGCCGGCCTGAGTGCGCTCGCGCAGCTCTTTTACCATTGCAGCAGTTACTTCAGCCATGGGGGTATGCCTCCTGATTATTATTTTTAAGTGGATTGATTATTCGGCGTCAGCGGGAGCTTCTTCGGCAGCCTGCTCTTCGCCATCCTGAGCGCCCTGACGGCCCTCCAGCACGGCGTCGGCCATCTTGCCGGCAATCAGCTTTACGGCGCGGATGGCGTCGTCGTTGCCGGGGATGACGTAGTCGATTTCGTCAGGATCGCAGTTGGTATCCACGATGCCTACGATCGGAATGCCCAGCGCGCGGGCTTCGGCCACGGCGATGTGCTCCTTGCGGGGGTCAACTACAAACAGCGCGCCGGGCAGGCCCTTCATTTCGCGAATACCGCCCAGGTTGGCAACCAGCTTTTCGCGCTCGTGGATCAGCTTGATAACTTCCTTCTTGGGCAGCACGTCGAACTGGCCGTTCTGCTCCATGCGGTCGATCTGGTTCAGACGCTCGATGCGGGTTTTGATGGTCTTATAGTTGGTCAGCATGCCGCCCAGCCAGCGGTTGTTGACATAATACATGTTGCAGCGCTTGGCTTCGCTTTCAATGCTTTCCTGAGCCTGCTTCTTGGTGCCCACGAACAGGATGGTCTTGCCTTCCATCGACAGATTGCGCACAAACATGTACGCTTCGTCGATCTTGCGAACGGTCTTCTGCAGGTCGATGATGTAGATACCGTTGCGCTCGGTGAAGATGTACTGAGCCATCTTGGGGTTCCAGCGGCGGGTCTGATGACCGAAGTGTACGCCGGCTTCCAGCAGGTGCTTCATAGAAATGACAGCCATGGTTTTCCTCCTTGTTTTTCCACCGCGGGGGTTGAATTTTTTGCCTGCCAACCCATTCGGGCACAAGCGGCAAACCGCCCGCGTGCGTTATCCATCCAATTATATCACAGGCATTGAGGCTGCGCAAGCCCTGAAAACGCAAATTTTCCAGTTTTTTGCGCATTTTCCGCCGGAGTGGGGGCGATGACGGGGGAGACTTGTTATTATAGAGGGATAGTGTTATAATGCATACTGCACTTATAGCGTCCTGATGCATTAACAGGCGATTTGCTTGGCGAGACGGAGGATAACATGCGAATTCTGGTGGTTGGCGATGGCAAGGTAGGCCATGTGCTGGCGGAGCATCTGACCCGCGAGGGGCATAATGTGGTGATTGTGGATATAGATGAAGAAGCGCTGCAGCGCAGCGAGGATACGCTGGACGTCATGTGCGTCCGCGGCAACGGCGCGAACGCGAAAACGCTGATTGACGCGGGCGCGCAGAAGGCGGATATCATCATTGCCGCCACGGCCAGCGATGAAACCAATATGCTCTGCTGCCTGGTGGCCAAGCGTCTGGGTACGCAGTATGCCATCGCGCGCATCCGCGATCCGGAATATAACGAAAGCCTGAATCTGCTGCGCCATGAGCTGGATATCGACATGGCGATCAATCCTGAGCGCGCCACAGCGCAGGAAATCAGCCGCCTGCTGCGCTTCCCATTTGCCAATAATATCGAATCCTTTGCCCGCGGCAGGGTGGAAATGGTGGAGTTCCGCGCGCAGGAGCACGACGCGGTGGTCGGCCGCCCGCTGCGCGAAATTGCAGCCAAGGTGCACGGCATTCCACAGGTGCTGTACGCCGCGGTGGAGCGCGAGGGCAGCGTGATCATTCCGGGCGGCGATTTCGTGATTGAGCCGGGCGACCGTGTGCATGTAGCGGCGGATGTGGTGACGATCACGGAGTATTTCCGCTTCCTGGGCAAAAACTCGCTGCGAGTCAAGGATGTGATGATCCTGGGCGGCGGGCGCATTGGCTATTATCTGGCCAAGATGATCGCGCCCATGGGCGTGCATGTCAGCCTGATTGAAATAAACGAAAAGAAGGCCAACCGCCTCAGCGAGGCGTTGCCGGACGTGAATGTGATTTACGGCGACGGCACCGATCAGGAGCTGCTGGAGCAGGAGGGGCTGACGCAGATGGATGCGTTTATCGCCCTGTGCGACCGCGATGAGGAAAACCTGATGACCGGCCTGTTTGCCGCGCGCCAGGGCGTGCCCAAGGTGGTGGTCAAGAATAACCGTGTGGCCTATGCCGATATTATCAGTTCCATGGGCCTGGATAGTATTGTCAGCCCCAAGTCTATCACCTGCGCACATATCCTGCGCTATGTTCGCGCCCGCGTAAACGGCGGCGGAACAAAAATAGAAAAGCTCTATCGACTGATGGACGGCAAGGCCGAAGCGCTGGAATTTGTGGCGCGGCCAAACGATTCCTATATCGGCGTGCCGCTGCGCGAGCTGCATAAGCGCCCCAATACCCTGGTGGCGGTTATCGTGCGCGCCGGCCGGGTGATCGTGCCTTTTGGTAACGATCATATCGAGGCGGGGGACAACGTGGTGATTATCGCCTGCGAGAGCGGCATTGGCGATCTGAACGAGGTTATCCGCAAATGAACAAACGACTGGTGCTCAAAATCCTGGGCGCAACGCTGCTGATTGAGGCGGCTACGATGCTGCCCTCCTATGTGGTGGCGCTGGTATATCATGATCCGGGCGATGGCGAGGCGCTGCTGAAAACCATTTTGATGATGGTGTTCCTGGGGCTGCCGATGTGGTTCCTGGCAAAGCCGCGCGAGAGTAATCTGCGCGCCCGAGAGGGCTTCGTCATCGTGGCGCTGGCCTGGCTGGGGCTGAGCGGATTTGGCGCGCTGCCCTTTGTCTTCAGCGGTTATCTGCCCAATTATATTGACGCGCTGTTTGAGGCCGTATCCGGCTTTACCACCACGGGCGCAACGGTGGTGACCAATTTTGAACATTACCCGCACGGGGTGATGTTCTGGCGCAGCTTTACCCATTGGATTGGCGGCATGGGCGTGCTGGTGCTGACGCTGGCGCTGCTGCCGCAGATGACGGGGCGCACGTCGCACCTGGTGCGCGCGGAAAGCCCCGGCCCGAGCCTGAGCAAGATTGTTCCCAAGATGGGCGATTCAGCCAAGATTCTGTATCTGATCTACGCCGCCTTGACGGCGCTGCAATTTGCGGTGCTGCGGCTGGCGGGGATGAACCCCTACGACGCGGCGATCCATACCTTCGGTACGGCGGGCACGGGCGGCTTCAGCAATTACGGCGCCAGCATCGCGGCCTTCCACAGCCCACTGATCGAGTGGATCATCACGTTTTTCATGGTGCTGTTCGGCATCAATTTCGCGCTGTTTTACCGTGCCATCACGGGGGACTGGCGCGATGCGCTGCGCAGCGAGGAGCTGCACTGGTATCTGGGCATCTATGGAACGGCGACGATTTTTTCCACCATGCTGCTGCTGCCGCGCTATCATGGCTTCTGGGAGGCGTTGCGCTACGGCAGCTTCCAGGTGGCCAGCGTGATGTCCACCACCGGCTATGCCACGGCGGATTTTAACCTCTGGCCCGTGGCGGTCAAAATGGTGCTGCTGCTGGTGATGATTGTGGGCGGCTGCGCGGGCTCCACCGCGGGCGGCATCAAGGTGGTGCGCACAGCATTGCTGTTTAAGCTGGGACGGCGCGAAATTCGCCATACCTTCCAGCCGCGCAAGGTGCAGGTGGTGCGCTTTGAGGGCAAGGGTGTGGAAGAGGGCATGCTATCGCAGGTGGCGATGTTCTTCTGCGTGTATGTGCTGATGCTGCTTCTGGGTGCGTTCGCCATTTCGCTGGAGGGGCGCTTTGATGTGGAAACCAACCTGACGGCGGCGCTGACGTGCCTGAGCAACGTGGGCCCCGGCCTTGGCGCGGTGGGCCCTGTGGAAAACTTTGCCGGTTACGGCCCCTTTGCCAAGCTTGTGCTGAGCCTGCTGATGCTGGCCGGCAGGCTGGAATTGTTCCCGATTCTGGCGCTGTTCCACCCCGCAATTTGGCGCAAAAGCTGAATGGCCAGGCAGGGGAAAGCATTCGCTTTTTTAATCTCCTTTTAAGAAAATTGCATTTGTATTGGCGCGCCATCTGTGGTATAATTCGCCTGTCGGGCGGAAAACCGCCTGATTGGCGCGCCAAATTGTATGATTCAGCCATCATGCATTGTCAAGCGCCCAGAATTGCGCTACTATCCGTGCGTATACTGAATCAATTTCAAGGAGGGCGCGTATGCCGCCGAGAGGGAGAAATCGTCGTCCGAAGCGCGGACTTTCCGGCGCTTTTATTGTGATGGGCATTATGAGCCTGCTCTATAGCGGGGTATTTCCGCTGTTCCGGCTATTTGATTACGCCGTGCTGGCGCTGGTGATGCTGGGCGCGGGCAAGATCTACCGGGCGGTGGTCAAGAAGATCCATCAGAAAGAAGACGAGGCCGCCGAGGAGGAGGAGCGCCGCGAGCGTCAACGCGAGGAATATGCCCGCAAGCGCCGCGAAGCCGAGGAAAAGCGCAAGGCCGAGCAGGCCAAGGCCACAACCGGCGACGCGGCGGTGGACAGCCTGATCCTGCGCGGGCAGCAGCTGTTGGAGCAGATCCGCAGCGAAAACGATCGCTTGCCCGAGCCCGAAATCAGTGAGCAGATTGATACCATCGAAAGTATCGCCAACCAGATTTTTAAGGCCGTTATCGAGCAGCCCAAGAAGGCTCCGCAGATCCGCCGCTTTATGGATTATTACCTGCCCACCACGCTGAAAATGCTGGTGGCCTTCCGCCGTATGGAGGAGGGCAACGTGACGGGCGAAAGCGCGGACAACGCGCGCCAGCGCATCCGCGAATCGCTGGATATGGTCATCGAGGCCTTTAACAAACAGCTTGCCCGTCTTTATGAGGACGATGCGCTGGATATCACCACGGACATCGATGTGCTGGAAACCATGCTTAAACAGGATGGCCTGATCGACTCGGGCCTGCGCACCCGCACGTCTACCGGAGAGGAGAAATAAACCATGGACGAACAGAAAGTACCCGTTTTGACCCTCAACACCCAGTCCGGCGCGCAGCAGGCGCTGGAGCAGGCTGTGGCGCAGCTGGAGGCGCCCGAAGCCCCCAATGCCGATAACGCCGTTGCCGCCGCGCTGGACGATAATTTCAGCGCTGAGGAGCGCGCCGAGATCGAGCGCTTTGCCGGCACCATCGATGTGACCAACCCCGACCATGTGATGCTCTACGGCGCGGATGCGCAGAAAAAGGTGTCTGAGTTTGCCGACAGCATCCTCAATACCGTCAAGAACACCGATTCAGGCGAGGTGGGGGATATCCTGACCAACCTGATCACCGAGCTCAAGAGCTTTGAAGGCTCTACCCAAAAGCCCAAGGGCTTGCGCGGGCTGTTCTTCAACGCCAAGGCGCAGCTGGCCGCCGTACAGGCGCGCTACGATGCGGTATCGCAGAATGTCGAGACCATCTCTGCCTCGCTTGAGCAGCATCAGATTCAGCTGCTGAAGGATGTGGCGATGTTCAACCGCCTGTACGAAATGAACCTGACCTACTTTCGCGAGCTGTCCATGTATATCATGGCCGGCGAAATGCGGCTGAAGGAAATCCGCGAGGGCGATCTGGAAAAGCTGCGCGCCAAGGCTGCCGAAACCGGCGATGCGATGGACGCCCAGGCCGCCAAGGATCTGGCCGATCAGTGCGACCGCTTTGAAAAGAAGCTGCACGATCTTAAGCTCACCCGCCAGGTAGCGCTGCAGATGGCGCCGCAGATTCGCATGCTGCAAAACAACAACGCCCTGCTGGTGGAGCGTATTCAGTCCACCCTGGTCAACACCCTGCCCCTGTGGAAAAATCAGATGGTGCTGGCTATCGGCCTGCATCATTCCCAGCAGGCCATGAAGGCGCAGCGCGCCGTCACGGATGCTACCAACGAGCTGCTCAAAAAGAACGCCGAAACCCTCAAAATGGGCACGCTTGAAACCGCCAAGGAGGCCGAGCGCGGCATTATCGATCTGGAAACGCTGACCAAGACCAATCAGGATCTGATTGATACCATTACCGAGGTACAGCGCATCCAGAAGGAAGGCCGCGATAAGCGCCGCGAGGCCGAAAAGCGTCTGGCCGAGATGGAAGACGAGCTGAAAAAGAAGATGCTGGAAAGCTGACAGCCTGCTAAAGGAGTAATCGCATGGCCGAGAAAGTGAAAAAAAGCCTGCATCCGGCGATTGCCTGCGCGCTGATGGTGATCATGCTGTGCTGCGCGCTGCTAAACGGCGCCCACAAGGCCTGGACAAAGGAGCAAAACGCGCTGGAGCAGTATCGCGCTGCGGTGCTGGAAAGCGTGCAGGCCCGCGTGGAAACCGCCAATAATCTGCTGACCGTGGCCGGGCGCTATACCGGGGCAAGCGATCCCCTCTATGCCGCCGTGCAGAGCGATCTGCGCTCGATGGAAAACGGAAAAACCACCTTTTCCGTGGTTTCGGTGCAGCAGTTCCATGATGACGCGCAGGCACTGCTGCAGTCCCTTGCCCAGCGGCAGGATGTGCAGGCTGACGGGCGCGATAACATGTATGTTACCCAGATGCTGCCCCAGGCGGTGGATATGTGCCTGAGCAGCGATTCAGCCGTGGCCTATAACGAGGCTGCGGCCAGCTATAATGAGCGGATGCACAGCTTCAGCGGCCTGCTGGCGCGCTGGACGGGTGTAAGCTACGCCGCGCTGTTTACCGACGGCGCGCAGTCCGCCACCAATTAAGGAAAGGAGCAGAAACGCTTGATGAAACGCTGGATTGCCTGGCTGCTTGCGCTGATGCTTCTGCTCCCGGCGGCCGCCCTGGCGGTGTCCTATCCCGCGCAGCGCGGCGCGGTCAACGATGATGCGGGCGTGCTCAGTGAGCAGACGGCTGCGGATATTGAGCAGCTCAATACTGCTGCCCGCAGCGCCGATATCAACTTTGTGGTGGCTACGCGCCATTTCCTGGGCGGCGCGGACGCGCAAGCCTATTGCGACGGCCTGTTTGAAGCCTGGAAGCTGGATCAGAAAACCGTCCTTGTCCTGCTGGTGATTGGCGAGGAGCGCTATGCCGTCGCCGTCGGCCAGGGCGTGCGCGATATGATCGGGCAGGAGCAGATCAACAGCCTGCTGGCTGCCAAGCTGCGCGCGCCGTATCTGAACGACCGCAACTATGACGGCGCGGTGGGCGATTTTCTGCTGGCGCTGACGGCGCAGGCGGCCAAGAGCCGCGGCGTTACGGTAAAGACCAGCGGGCTGTTTGGCTCGGCGCAGGAGAGCGCGTCGGTTACCCAGCCCGCTGTGAGCGATCAAACGAATGACAGCAGCTGGTATAACTGGACGGGCGATTGGTGGAACGGCTTTTTCTCTACCGACGATACCGAGTATTACCAGGCCAGCGATACAGCCGCCTATGCCCGCAAGGAATCCCACTATGAGGATGAGAACACGGGCTTCAGCTTGGGCAAGCTGATCTTCTTTGCCGTGGTGCTCATGATTATTTCCAACCGCCGCAAGGCCAAGGGCAAATCCGGCCTGGGGCTGTTTGGATGGATCGTGGCCGGTAAGGGGCTGAAGGAACTGATGAAGGGTCGCCGCTGAGCGCATGCCTTGGCTCATCACGGCGCATACTGTATACATAAGCTCACAAGGAGAACGCAATGCCCGGACAGGTAACGGTAACTTATTTTCACCATTCTGGCTTTATGGCGGCGGTGGAGGATACGCTGCTGATCTTTGATTACTGGCGCGGCGAAAACAACAACCTCACCGGTGAAACGGCGCTTTCGGAGGCCGATCTGAAGGGATACAGGCAAGTGCTGTTTTTCGTCACCCATGAGCATCCCGACCACTATGATCAGGTGATCTATGATTTCAAGCACCTGAACTATGTGCACTATATCATCGCCGAGGATATGCCCATGGAAGCCTATGGCGACCGTATGGCTGCGGGCGATCAGCGTACCTATGGAGGCGCGCGCGTGACGGCCTATGGCTCTACCGATTTGGGCGTGTCCTTTTATGTGGAGGTCGGCGGGCTGCGCATCTTCCATGCGGGGGATCTGAACCTGTGGCACTGGCGCGAGGAAAGCACACTGCGGCAGATCACCCAGGCGGAGAACCTGTATTACGCCGCCGTGCAGCCGCTGATCGGCAAGCCTATCGATGTGTGCATGTTCCCGGTGGATCCCCGCATGGGCGGCATGTTCGAGGCCGGGGCCAATCACTTTATCATGACCTGCAAGCCCCGCGTGTTCATCCCCATGCACTGGCAGGGGCGCAGCGAGGTGGCTACGGATTTTGCCCGCCGCTGCCGCACCAAGTATACCGAGGGTCTGGCACTGACCAAGCCTCGCGAGCGCGCCGAAATCACCTTTGAAAAAAACGCCATCAACATTCATGTTTACCTGGCCGCCGAGCAGCGCGAGGATGTGCTCAAGCGCCGCCGCCGCACTGAGAATGAGGATGTGGTGCAGCGCGCGCTGGACGCCTTTGAATCGGGCGATCCCTTTGCGGAGTCCGACCTGCCGGTGGATCATATTACAGAAAACCAGAAAAAAGCGGAGTAAGCCTTTTGGGCTTGCCGCCGCTTTTTTGAAATGGAGCGTATTTTGAAGCTGACTAAGAACGCGCGCCTGGAATTGACTGTGGAGTCCTTCGGTGCGGAGGGGGAGGGCGTTTGCCGTCATGAGGGCATGGCGGTGTTTGTACCGCGCGCCCTGCCGGGTGAGCGCATCATCGCGCAGATCACCCGTGTGGAAAAGCGCTATGCTTTTGCCCGTGCGATGGAAATTCTCTCCGCCTCGCCCGAGCGCGTAACGCCTGCCTGTCCCTATGCCCACCAGTGCGGCGGCTGTACCTGCCAGCATATGGCCTATGGCGCGCAGCTGGCGTTTAAGCGCAGCCAGGTAGAAGGCTGCATGCGCCATATCGCCGGGCTTTCCGTGCCCGTGCAGCCCGTGCTTGGCATGCAGGAGCCCTGGCATTATCGCAACAAAATTGCCGTGCCGGTATCGGGCACGGCGGAAAATCCGTTGCTGGGCTATTACGCGCCGCGCAGCCACCGCGTGGTGGATGTGCAGCGCTGCCTGATCGCCCGCGAGGAGGGCAATCAAGTGGTCGCCGCCGTGCGCCGCTGGATGTGCGAATGGCAAATCGCTCCCTATGATGAAGCCACGCATAAGGGCAATGTGCGCCATGTGATGATGCGCGCCAGCCGTGCGGGCGAGGTGATGGCGGTGCTGGTGATCAACGCCCGCACGCTGCCCCGCGAGCGCGAGCTGATTGCCTGCCTGCGCGAGGGCGTGCCCGGCCTGGTATCGGTGTGCGTGTCCGTCAATATGCGGCCTGACAACGTGATCCTGGGCGATTCCTATCGCGTGCTCTGGGGGCAGGAACGGCTGCGCGATACGCTGTGCGGCAATACGTTTTTGCTCTCGCCCCTATCGTTTTTCCAGGTGAACCCGGAGCAGACCGAGCGCCTGTACCGCACCGCGCTGGATTTTGCCCAGCTTCGCGGCGACGAAACGGTGGCGGATGTGTACTGCGGCGCGGGCACCATCACCCTGATGCTGGCGCGCCATGCTGCGCGCGTGATTGGCATTGAAATCGTGCCCGACGCTATCCGCGACGCCAAGGAAAACGCGCGGCTGAACGGCGTAGAGAACGCGCAGTTTTATTGCGGCGCGGCCGAGAGCATCCTGCCGGAGCTGGTGCAGCAGGGTCTGCGCCCGGATGTGATTGTGCTGGATCCGCCGCGCAAGGGCGCTGACGAGGCCGTGCTGCGCGCCATCGCCGTGGCTCAGCCAGCGCGCGTGGTGTATATCAGCTGCAATCCTGCCACCCAGGCACGGGACGCGAGAATCCTGTGCGCCATGGGCTATGCTGCCCAGCGCTGCCAGCCGGTGGATATGTTCTGCCAAACGGCGGGGGTGGAAAATGTGATGCTGTTTGAAAGGCAGCAGGCGGCGGAACAGCCCTGATTACCGCAGCGGCACATAGCCTGCCTGCCGCACGGCCAGTTGCCCCGCGTCGCTGATCAGCCAATTGACAAAGGCTTCGGTATTGCTGTCGCCCTTGCGGTAAACGGCATAATAATTGACTGTATAGGGGTAAGCGCCGGATTGCAGGTTTTCTGTGGTCGGCGCAATGCCGTCGATGGCCAGCACCCGAATACCGCTGCTTTCTACCAGCTTATTCACATAATACAGATAGCTGTAGCCGATTGCGCCGATGCCGTTGTCGTAATTGCCGATCTGCCGTACAGCGGCGTCCATGCCAATGGAGATATAGTTTTCCTCTGCCTGAAGCTCCAGCCCCTGCATCACCATTTCCTCCATGGCGGTCTGGCTGCCGCTGCCGTGCGGGCGCTGATAGGCGTACAGCTTTTGCGATTCGCCGCCAAGAGCTTCCCAGGAGGAGTATTGCCCCGTGTAGATCTGCCGAATCTGCTGCGCAGTCAGGCTGGTTACGGGGTTCTTTTCATTTACCATAAACACAAATGCGTCGTAGCAAAAGGGCACATAAACCAGCTCCACGCCCGCGTCCGCCGCTGCCTGCCGCTCGTCGGCGTTGGGATAGGTAGCCAGCACCAGATCGATAGGGTGCGTATCATCCATCATAACGCCCTGGCTTTTGATAGTGGCAAGCGGATTGGGCTTGCCCTGCGTCAGCCGGTCATAGGCATAGGGCGTGGTGGAGAAATTGACAAAGCCGTTCATGTCGCCTTCCTCCAGACCAAGCCATTGCCGCGCCAGCTCCATGGCCATGGGCACGCACACCGTGCTGCCATCCATGCTGGGATAGGTGCCCCAATCGCCGATATAAAGATTCTCATACCCCGCCAGGGGCTTCTTTTCGCCCAGATGGAAGCTGCCGTCGGTATCCGCCTGCTGCCAGTCCGCGCCCTTGCTGACGGCCTGGTTGATCTGGCTCCAGGAGTTACCGGAAGTCTCCTCCGCACAGGCGGGCAGGACAAGCAGCATGCAGCAGAGCAGCAGACAAAGCAACTGTTTCATCGTTCTTCCTCCTAGAATCGGGTTGTATTTCAAGATTCAAAGCATTCCTGCGGTTTAATGCCCCGAGGAAAGCGTATCCCCGTTGTCGCCGCGATAGAGAAAATCGTCCGTGTAGTATTGAACGTATTTTGAATTAATGTCCTTATTTATCGTCAAACCATCGGGCAGGGAAACCAGCTCCAGCGATACGCAGCACCAAAATGCATCTTTACCGATTTCAGTTACGGTCAGCGGCACAGCGATGGATTGCAGCCTGCCGCAGCCTGCAAAGGCAGCGTCAGCAATGGTTTTCAGGCCGATGGGCAGGGAGATGGTTTTCAGATAATTGGTTCCAAATGCGTTGCGTACTATATGCTCCACCCCGGCGGGCACGTCGTAGTGCTCATCCGTTCTGCCGTTGGGATAAGCCAGCAGCGTTTTGCCATCCTTGGAGAATAACACGCCGTCAATTGCCTGGTAGAGTGGATGATCCTCCGGGACCTCATAGGCGTCGATTGTGCAATCATAGAAGCTGTACAAAATATCCTGAGCGGGCAGGGTGGATTCAATTCGAAACACATCGAAATGACAATATACAAAAGCATCACTCTCCAATACTTCCAACTGTTCGGGCAGCGTGAAGGAGGTAAAATCGAAGAGGCAAAAAGATTCTATTCCCAGATATCGCAGCGTGGAGGGCAGGGATACCTGAAGAGGAGGACGATCGTCCAAAATACAACCATCGAAGAGCGGGCCGCTTTCAAACTTCGGTTCTATTTCGACACTGGTATCCAATTCAAAATCCCAACGGTATTCGAGGGCCTCTCCCAACGCTGTAACGCCCTCAAACACAATGAGCGTATTGTCCTGCACGTCAGCATATTGATCATAGCCCGATTCTTCCCAGTCCGCCCGCCAGTCATAAGGGGGAGCTTCTTCCCCCAGCGCGGCAGGGCAAAGCAAAACGAGAGCAAGCAGCAATAGAAAAATTCGCTTCATCCTGATTCCTCCCGGAGATTTCGTATCGTAAAATAAACTTTATGGCGGCATTTGCTTCCATCAATGATTGTAGCATGGAAGGAAAACAAAAGCAATACGACCGATTGTAAATTCACCCTTGCCCAAATTCGGCGCAGGATGTATGATAACAAGGGGGGAACGGCGCTGCCGCTTCCCCGCAAGCGATAGTCATCCGAAAGGAGCAACGGAAATGACCTTACAGGAACGGTTTCTGCGCTATGTAAAGATCAATACAACCAGCGATGAAAACGGCCAGGGCTGCCCTTCTGCGGCCTGCGAATGGGAGCTGGCCAGGCTGCTGGCTGACGAAATGCGCGCGATGGGGGTGTCTAACGTCCGCCTGGATGCGCATGCCTATGTGTATGGCGAAATCCCTGCCAATTGTGAGCACGCGCCCGCCATCGGCCTGATTGCCCACATGGATACGGTGGACGCGGTGCCCGGCCGTGCCTTTCATCCCCGCGTGGTGGAGTATCAGGGCGGCGATATCTGCCTGAACGCCGAAAAGGGCATTGTGCTGAGCGAAAAGGACTTTCCTGAGCTTTCTCAGCGCCGCGGCAAGCACCTGATCGTCACCGACGGCACCACCGTGCTGGGGGCGGACGACAAGGCTGGCGTGGCCGAAATTATGACGCTGTGCGAGCGCGTGCTGCAGGACGGCAGCATCCGCCATGGCAAAATCTGCATCGGCTTTACGCCCGATGAGGAAATCGGCAGCGGCGCGGATCTGTTTGACGTGCCCGCCTTCGGCGCGGACTTTGCCTATACTGTGGATGGCGGCGAAATCAACGAGCTGGAATATGAAAACTTCAACGCCGCATCGGCCAAGGTGACGGTGCACGGGCGCAACATTCATCCCGGCTCCGCCAAGAACCGCATGAAGCACGCCGCACGCATCGCCATGGAGTTTAACGCCATGCTGCCTGTGCAGGAAAAGCCGGAATATACCGAGGGCTACGAGGGCTTCTACCACCTGACCGCCATCCATGGCGATGAGGAAAATGCCGAGGCGGGCTATATCCTGCGCGATCATGATGCAGCCAAGCTGGAACAAAAGAAGCGTACTATGCAGCTTGTGGCGGATTTCCTGAATGCCCGCTACGGCGCGGGCACCGTGGAGCTGGTGCTGCGCGATTCCTACCGCAATATGCGCGAGGTGATGGAGCAGCATATGGATGTGATCGAGCGCGCGCAGGCAGCCATCCGCAAGAACGGCCTGGAGCCGCGCTGCGTGCCCATCCGCGGCGGTACAGACGGCGCGCGGCTGAGCTTTATGGGGCTGCCCTGCCCCAACCTTGGCACCGGCGGCGCGAACTGCCACGGCATTTATGAGTACGCTGCCGTCGAGGATATGGAAAAGATGGTGGATATCCTGCTGGATATCGTGCGCGCGTAAGCTGGCTTATACAAAAGGAGGGGAAAACCTTGAATTTTACCTATACGTTCAATGCGGGCGATTCTGCGCTCACGGCGCTGCTGGCACTGCTGCCGTTCATTCTGGCGGGCGTGCTGCTGGGCACGCTGACCCACAAGCTGGCGGTAAAGAAGGGCTATAAGGGTTATTTCTGGACGGTGATTGGGCTGATTTATGTGGTCGGTCTGCTGGTCGAAACAACGAGCCCTGCGCCGCAAAATACGGAAAAGGCTGAATAAGAACCATAAACAAATCGCGTCTGTCATGATGACAGGCGCGATTTTGCTTTATGAGTTTTCATCATTTTGCGGCTGCTCAGGCGCTTCAGGCGGCTGGGCATTGAGCGCGCTGCGCAGTGCGTCCAGCTGCTCGGGGGAAAGGCTGGACAGCAATTCGTCGATTTCATCCTGCGGGCAGGATGCGCACTTCTGCTTGGCGGTCAGCTTTTGCCACACTTCCTCGCCGTGCTGGGACAGGCTGTTTACGCCCTGTCCAACCTTTTGAATGCCCTTATCCGCCAGGCCAACGCCGGCCAGCAGCACCCTTTTGATTTCATTGCACACCTGATCCATCATCCATAACAACTCCCTTCAGCGTTATTATGGCAAAAGGACGGTTTAATATGACTGCAAAATTGCCGCGATCAGCTGGCGGATTCTTCATCCTGGGCGTCGTCCAGGGGCAGCAGCTTTACCGACTGCGCATCGCTGAGCGCTTCCACATCGCGCAGGCGACGGTTGATGGCGCGTGTGCGCACGGAGGCCTTTTCGATGGTTTCGCCTGCCTGGCGCAGCCGCTGCTGCGTTTGATCCAAGAGATCGCTGAAACGTCCAAACTCGGTCTTGACCGCGCCCAGCAGCTGCCACACCTCGGCGGAGCGCTGCTCGATGGCCAGCGTGCGGAAGCCCAATTGCAGGCTGCTGAGCAGCGCGGACAGCGTGGACGGCCCGGCGATGAGCACGCGCTGATTCTGTTGCAATTCTTCCATCAGGCCGCGGCTGCGCAGCGCTTCGGCGTACAAGCCCTCGGTAGCCAAAAACATCACCGCAAAATCGGTGGTATAGGGCGGGACGATATACTTTTTGGCGATGCGCTTGGCCTCGGTGCGGATGGCGCCGCATAGCTCGTTGCTGGCGGCGTTCACCTGCGTTGGGTCTCCGCCGTCTACGGCGGTCAGCAGGCGGTCGTAATCCTCCATGGGAAACTTGGAATCGATTGGCAGATAAATCTTATGGGTATCGTCCCTGCCGGGCAGGATGACGGCGAATTCCACGCGCTCCGCAGAGCCCGGCACGACGGCCACGTTTTCAGCGTACTGGCTGGGCGCCAGCATCTGAGACAGCAGTGTGCCGAGCTGCACCTCGCCCCAGATGCCGCGCGTTTTTACATTGCTGAGCACGCGCTTGAGATCGCCCACGCCCGTGGCCAGGCTTTGCATTTCGCCCAGGCCCTTATACACCTGCTCCAGGCGCTCATTGACCAGTGAGAAGCTTTCGCCCAGGCGCTTATTGAGCGTTTCATGCAGCTTTTCATCCACGGTCTGGCGCATACTTTCCAGCTTTTCGGCGTTGTCCTTTTGCATTTTTTCCATGCTTTGCGCCAGCGATTCGCGCAGCTTTTCGGTGCGCTGATCATTGGCCGACAGCTTTTCATCCAGCGTGACGGACATGCGGTGCAGCCGCGTATCCTGCGCCTGGCCGAAGGCATCCAGCCGTGCGCCCAGCTGATTCAGGCGCTGATCGCGGTCGCGGCCGTTTTCGGCCATGGCGGCGGCGGAGGCTGCCTGCTGGCGCGCCATTTCGCCGCGCAGCCGGTCTTCCAGCGTGGCAAAGGCGTTGGCGGTTTGATCGCTGAGCTGCTGCCTGCCCTGGGCTATGCAGTCGGTAATGCGATCCACGTTGCGCTCGGTCTGGTCGCGCATGCGCTCCTGCTGGCGGCGCTGACGAACCAGCAGCATGCAAAGCAGCGCGCAGCCCAATATCAGCAGCGCGCCGCAGAAAAGGAGCAAAGCTCCCGTATAAGCGTTGAGTTGTTCAAGCATATGCTTTCCCCATTTTCCAGTGCTTATAGCACAGGCCGATATAACGGATGGACTGCTGATTGTCAATAAGCACCTGCTCGCCCACCTTGATCACCTGACCTGCGCCGTTTACGCGGGCGTTCATGGTGGCTTTGCAGCCGCACCAGCACAGGCCGCCGGGCACCTCGCTGATATCCTCGGCCAGGCGCATCAACGCGGCGGAGCCGGGAAAAAAGTTGCCCATAAAGTCCGTTTTCAGCCCGTAGCAGTAAAACTCGTGTTCGCCGGACATATCGGCGATTTCCTGTACCTGCGCTTCGGTGAGAAACTGCGCCTCATCTACAAACACATAGGGAAAATCGTTGTGCGCGTGCCGTACGGCCAGCCAGGAAAGCTGCTCCCGCACGCTATGCCCGGCTTCCAGCACGATATCCGCCTGCGCCTGCAGGCCTACGCGGGAATAAACGGTGTTTGCGTCGATGCGCGTATCGATGGCGGGCTTGACCAGCGCTACCTTGAAACCCTGCTGCAGGCAGTTGTAGCGCTGCATCAGCAGCATGGCTGTTTTGCTGGAGCCCATTACGCCGTAATAAAAGTGCAGCATTACAGTTCCCGCCTGCCTTCCATGGCCTTGGACAGGGTGATCTCGTCCGCATATTCCAGATCGCTGCCCACCGGCACACCGTGCGCGATGCGCGTAACCCGCACGCCCATGGGCTTGATCAGCCGGGCGATATAGGCCGCAGTGGCTTCACCCTCGATGTCGGGATTGGTTGCCAAAATCACCTCGTCCACCTTTTCGGTGGACAGGCGGGCAAGCAGCTCGCGGATATGAATATCCTCCGGGCCGATGCCGTTCATGGGGGACAGCGCACCGTGCAGCACATGATAGCGGCCGTGATAGTCGCGCATGCGTTCCATGGCGGCTACGTCACGCGGATCGCGCACCACGCAGATCTGCCCGTTTTGCCGGGCTTCGTCCGCGCAGATATCGCAGATTTCGTTTTGCGTGTAATTGCCGCAGACAGCGCAGAAGCGCACGGCCTTGCGTCCCTGCCAGATGGCGGCGGCCAGGTCATGCACATCCTGTTCGGGCATACCGGCGATATGATAGGCCAGGCGCTGGGCGCTTTTTTGCCCGATGCCGGGCAGGCGCGCCAGCTGCGCGGCCATGCGCGCGATGGGCTCTACTGTGCCGCTCATCAGAACATGCCGCCCATGCCGGCAGGAGCCAGCGCGGACATGGTCTTTTCGCGGTTCTCTTCACCCTGGCGCAGCGCCTCATTGACGGCGGCCATCACCATATCCTGCAGCATTTCCACATCCTCGGGGTCAACAGCCTCGGGCTTGATGGTCAGAGAGACGATTTCGCGCTTGCCATTTACCTTGCAGGTGACGGCGCCGCCGCCCGCGGAGGCCTCGTATTCCTTGGTTTCCAGATCGGCCTGGGCCTGCTCCATCTGCTGCTGCATTTTCTGTGCCTGACGCATCAGCTGCTGCATGTTCGGGCCGCCGAAGCCGCCAAATTGATTGCGTGCCATAGTATTTACCCTCCATATGCTTTCCGCGCCGCCGGGGCGGACGCGCGATGCTTTTTACCTGCCTACTATACCATATTTCGCGGCTGCTTGCAATGAAAACCTATGCGGGATGAGCTTTGCATCCGGCTGGAAAATCCTTGCATGATATGGAAAACTGCGCTATAATTAACGTGATCACATTTTAGTGAAAGGACAACTGCAAAATGAAAAAACCCGCCGTCCGCAAAGCCGCGCTGATCCTGGCGCTGTGCCTGCTGCTGCCCGTGACGGGATGCACGCAGAGCAATCAGGGCAAATATGAAAGCGCCCAGAAGCTGCTGGGTGAGGGCAAGTACGATCAGGCCATCGAAGCGTTTTCCCAAATAGAGGATTATGAAAACAGCAGCAAATACATCATGTATATCAAGGCCATTCAGTTGGCCGAAAAGGGCGAATACGAGCTGGGCATCGCCAGCCTGCAAACGCTGGGCGATTTTAAGGACAGCACCCTAATGGCCCGCTATTACACCGCCCGCGCCTATGAGGACGAGATGGACTACGAATCCGCCGCCGATATTTACAAAACCATGGCGACGTTCAGGGATTGTGGGGAGCGGTATGCGGCAAATTTGGACAGAATACTGGGGATAGATTACGATAAAGCCCTTGCGCTCGAAGCAGCGCAGGACTATGAGGCTGCTGCTGATATTTATCAGACCATGCTCGATTATAAGGACTGTATGGAACGGTATGCGGCGCTGCAAAGCAGGAGGTATGATGCTTTTTCAAATGCTTTCCCGAGTAATGGTATTCTCAGTGTATGCAGAAATGGGAAGTTCGGGGCTATTGACAAGACCGGCAAGCTGTTTCTTCCATGCGAATATGATAATGAGTCCGACATCTATTTCTGTGAAGGCTTATCGGCTGTAGAAAAAGATGGAAAATGCGGCTTCGTTGATACTGACGGCAAACTGGTTATCCCCTGCGAATACGATTTTGCATGGTCTTTTGAGGATGGTATTGCGCTCGTAGAAAAGAATGGGAAAAGGGGGTATATCGACAAAACCGGGAATTTAGTCCTTCCCTGTGAATATACTGATAGCCGTGGATTTACCGACGGCCTTGCCGCTGTCAAAAAGAATGGGCATTGGGGCTTCATCGATACTGCCGGCAAACTGGTTATCCCCTGCGAATTTGACGAAGTTTATTCGTTTAAGCAAGGGCTCGCGCACGTAAAGAAGAATAAAAAGTGGGGGGTTATCGACAACACTGGCAATCTGGTTGTTCCTTTCGAATATGAAAAGACCTCATCGTTCACTGAAGGCTTTGCCGCTGTTGAAAAGAATGGAAAATGGGGTTTTATTAATACCATTGGCAATTTGGTTGTGCCATGCGAATATGACGAAGCCAACTCATTCAGCGAAGGCCTGGCTGCCATCAAGAAGAATGGAAAATGGGGGTTTATCGATACAATTGGCAATCTGGTCATTCCTTGCAGATATGACCATGTTTATTCATTCAGCGAAGGTCTCGCAAATGTCAAAAATGGAAAATATGGGTATATCGATACGGCCGGTAATCTGGTTGTGCCCTGCGAATACGATGATCCATATGGCGGCGGTTCTTTCTGCGAGGGCTTTGCATGCGTGAAAAAGGACAGAAAATATGGCTTTATTGATACCAATGGCAGCCTGATTGTGCTCTGTGAATATGACTACGCCCATTCATTCAGAGAAGGATTCGCTTGTGTAAGCAAGAATGAAAAATGGGGAATTGTTGATACCGCCGGTAATTTGGTCATTCCTTGCGAATATGATGATGCAGTCGTATGCGACGGCAACATTCTGTGCTTGAAGAATGGTTATCTATACATATTCGATTCAGCCGGCAAGCCCATTCTTTGATCGTATTTCTCTCCGCCGCCCATCTCCGGCGGTTTTTTATCTGCGGCTACGCTGCTTAACTAGAGTCTGTTCACACTAAAGAATCTAGCTTTTTATATCGCGCTAAATTTGCCATTTTTTTCTTGATTTTTCTTGCTTCAAGAAAGAAACAGCCTTTTCCCTTGCTTGGGATGCAAAAGCGTGATATACTGTAAAATGTTCATTACAGCGGTATTTTCGGGGGAAAACGCCGGTGAAACGCATCAATTGGGCAGGTTTCAGAAAAATTACAGGAGTTAGACAACATGGATGATACAATTCTCCGCCCGCCGCAAAAGGTTCGCTCGGAGCGGACGCAAAAGGCGCTTTATGACGCGGCGTGTACCCTGATGCACGATTACGGCTATGACTATCTGACGGTGCAGAACATCTGCAAGCTGGCTGGCGTGACCACCGGCGCGTTTTATCATCATTTTCACAGCAAGGATGATATTCTCTGCCTGTTTCTGAATAAGGGCTATGAAGCCTTTATTGAAAATCGCAACGTTTGCCTGCCCGAGGACCCGCTGGCGCGGCTGACGGAGCTGTGCGTGCTCTATGCCGCGCATAATGAATCCAACGGCGTGGAGTTTGTTTCCAATTATTATTCTACCAAAAACAAGTCGCTCAATACCATTGGCCTTAGCCCGGAGGATATGTACGTTTCCTCCAATTACCGCGCGCGGTATGACAGCCTGATGGCGGCCAGGGAGGCCGGGCAGATTCCAGTCGATACCGATTGCGTGTCGCTCAACGAGGATATCTGCTCGCTGACGAAGGGGATCATCTTTGACTGGTGCCTCAGCAACGGCGGCTTTGATCTGACCAGCCGTATCCGGCGCATGGTGGATCGTTTTATGAGTACCTATCGCATATAAATCAAATACAAAAAGCGCGGGCTGCGGGGGTTTCCCACAGGCC
>OLNF01000577.1_pt1 | contig 32350 bp, 25 predicted proteins | sample 1673061 | NCBI WGS metagenome assembly OLNF01 (sample SAMEA3136751, study PRJEB25190) | human gut metagenome
CTAACTATTTTTCATTCCACCAAATCTTTTCGCAAAAAAGTTGCTTTTTTAGTCGGTTTTTAACATATACAAAGACTTTACGCAATCGATTTTTTGTGTATACATTATTATATATATGCATGCGCACGCTCGCGTGCAGATGCGCTAGGGCGCGCACATGATTAAATTATGGTATAACTCAAATCATGCTTAGTTTTAGACAAAAATAGAAACAGAAAGATGAATTTTCCTCCGATATTTTTTGTCTATTCACATATTTATATTACTTTTGCAGCAGAATTACATAAGAAGCATTAAAACAAGAACAAGCATCATGAAAAGATTTACGATTATCATTTCTTTCATTATGCTCACCTTCATGCCGCTCATGGCACAGGTGAAGCAGACCGTTGCCGTTCTCGGTGACTCGTATTCCACTTTCGAGGGGTTCATTCCTAAGGGTTATGCCACCTGGTACTCACCTACTACTCCACCAGAAACTACAGATGTAAACAAGGTTGAGCAAACCTGGTGGTGGCAAGTTATCAAGGAAGGAGGCTATAAGATGGGAAATATCAATTCCTATTCTGGTGCTACCATCTGCAACACTGGCTACCGTGACGAAGATTATACCGACCGTTCTTTCATCACCCGCAGTTCTCTTCTTGGCAATCCGGATATCATCCTGATTTGCGGAGCTACGAATGACAACTGGGCTGATGCCCCGCTCGGCAACTATCAGTATAGCGACTGGAAGCGCGCAGATTTGTACTGTTTCCGCCCAGCCATGGCCAAGCTGCTTTCAGATATACGACAGCATTATCCTAATGTAGAGGTATATTTCATCTTAAACTCTGAACTCAAGGATGTAATCAATGAGTCGGTAAAAAAGATCTGCAACAAATATCAGGTTCCTGTCATTGCTCTTCATGATATTGACAAGAAAAACGGTCACCCTACTATCAAGGGAATGAAAAGTATTGCTGACCAGGTTCTGAAGGTTATAAAAAAGTAAAGAAATAATAAGGTTTAAATAGATAAATGATAGATTCAATACAAAACATTTTAGTTCAGGTTAGCGATTTCCTTTGGTCGTATATCATCATCACCGTCTTGATATGCTGTGCCCTGTTTTTCACTTGGCGTACCCGTTTCGTCCAGTTCCGCCTTATCAGAGAGATGATCAGGCTGCTGATTCATCCCGACAAGGTACAACCGGAAGAGATAGGACACGAAGAACTGTCGATGGAGATGAAAGTGGATGGCGAAATGAAACACATTTCTTCCTTCCAGGCTTTTGTGGTAGCATTGGCTAGCCGTATTGGAACCGGTAATCTTGCTGGTGTGGCTACTGCTGTCAGCATCGGTGGACCGGGAGCCGTATTCTGGATGTGGATGCTGGCTTTACTGGGCTCTGCATCCGCTTTCATTGAATCAACTCTCGCCCAACTTTACAAGCGGAAAGGCAAAACATCTTTCTATGGCGGACCGGCCTATTATATGAAGTATGGTTTGGGAAAAGGATGGATGGGTATTCTTTTTGCCGTGCTGATGATCATTACCTTCGGCTTTGCCTATAATTCTGTGCAGAGCAATACTATCTGTCTGGCATGGCAGAAGGCTTTTGGCATAGAACCTGCCACCATGGGAATTGCCCTCACTGTACTCACCCTGCTCATCATCTTCGGTGGCATCCATAGAGTGGCTAAGTTCTCTTCTACCGTGGTTCCAGTGATGGCTGTCATTTACCTTCTGATAGCTGTAGGTGTTGTTGTTTGGAATATCACCAGTCTGCCAAAGGTTCTGCTTACCATTGTTGAGAATGCCTTCGGATTCAATCAGGCTGCTGGCGGAGTTCTTGGCGTTACTGTGATACAGGGTATCAAGCGAGGTCTGTTCAGTAATGAGGCAGGTGAAGGTAGTGCACCGAATGCAGCTGCGGTAGCTACAGTCAGTCATCCTGTAAAACAGGGATTGATACAGGCTCTGGGTGTTTTTACAGATACGCTGGTAGTATGTTCCTGCACCGCTTTCATTATCCTGGTGAGCGGTGTGGATCTTACGGCTTCAAATGGTATTCAACTCACCCAGGATGCCCTGACCCACGAAATCGGAAGCATCGGCAATCCGTTTGTTGCGGTAATGATATGGCTGTTTGCCTTTAGCAGCATCATCGGCAATTATTATTATGGAGAAACCAACGTGAGATATATCAGGGACTCCAAGCTGGGTGTATTTGTCTATCGTCTTGCTGTAGCAGCAATGGTGATGGTCGGAGCGGTAGTATCTCTGGATTTTGCATGGAGTTTTGCAGATATCACGATGGCTCTTCTCACCCTCTGCAATCTCGTAGCCATCGTCCTGCTTTCCCGTCAGGCCGTCTTCCTGTTGAAAGACTATCGCCAACAGAAGAAGGAAGGCAAGAATCCTGTATTCACCAAGGATAAGATGCCAGAGATTGCAGATAAACTGGAGGCATGGTAAATAACAATGATGGATTTTCATTTCGCGAAGATCTATCCTTCATACAATTCATCAACAAAATTCCCCGATACGAATCCTGCAGGAATACTGAGGATTCATATCGGGGAATATTTTTATGCACTAAACTATTTTATTTCTTATAGTAATCGTATAAGAAAGCATCAAGATAAGCACCACGCATGTTGGTCTTATAGAAATTGCCATCCTTATCTAGGATAAGACAGGCTGGAATACCATTGATGCCATACTCGCCCATCACCATACCGCCAAAACCTTCAGGATTGCGAACCTGTGTCCAGGTCATTCCTTCCTTGGCCATTGCCTTTTTCCAGTCGGCATCTCTCTCATCTACGGAAATACTGATGATGTTGAAATCCTTGTATTTCTCGTGTACCTTCTTGAGATGTGGAATCTCCTGACGGCATGGACGACACCAGGAAGCCCAGAACTCCAACATGGTGTATTCACCCTTCTTGATAAGTGAAGAAAGCTTCACCTGCTTGCCTTCAGGAGTGACAACGGTACCATCGATATAATGGTTGCCGATAGCTGTATGCTTTGCCATCTCTGCCTGCATCTGCAGCATCGAATATTGTGCAGAAGAACTCCAGTCGTTCTTCAACCAGCCCATCATCTCGTCAATCTGCTGAGAGGTATATGGGGTTGGTAAAGAAGAGAAACTCTCGAGAAGCAAGTCGAAGGCTACCAGAGAAGTGGTATGCTGCTGAATAAACAGACTGGTCTGATGGCGCATTTCCTCCTGCAACTTGATGGCTTCCTTGGCAAGGGATACACGCTGTGCCAAATCGGTAGTCTGGTTGATACTATCATCCATCTTGTGCATCTTGTCCTGAATAGGTGACATCAGTTCAAGATAAGCCTGATAAACATCCTGGGTGGTAGAACCCTTTACAACAGGCTCTATCATACTCATATCACGCTCTGCAGGAAAACCGGTAAGATCTACATCGTAGGTCATCGGCTTATTCTCTACATAGACTCTTGTTGAGAATATTTTCTGATAGTCAGGCTCAGCTGTACCAGGCTTGTTCATATCAATAACCATCTGATACTGCTCAGGCTGGTTAACTACCCCCTTGAGGGTGAACTCACCATTCTTGATTGTAACACTATCCAGATTGGTAACACCTTCCAATCCATACTTCTGCAACATGACAGAACAGCCGTCCACGTTACCTTTAACCTTACCTTTCATCACAAAATTCTGCGCGCTGGCAGCCATTGCAAGTACAAGACCGGCAAGTGTCATCATGCAAGTTTTCATTTTCATCTTATTCATTTTTCTCGATATTATTTATTATATAATGTTTATTGATTCACATATTCCGGATTCTGAACCAGAAGATTATTGGCTCCAATAGATGCCTTTGGTATAGGAAGAAGATATCGGCGGAAGCTAGGAAGTTCTGCTTTCTCATCTTCTGTCCAACTCTCGAAACCACCCTGACGGTTATAACGGCAAAGATCGAACCATTCTTCAAGATTTTCGTTACTCATATCACACAACTTATGCTTGAGAATTTCACCCAGAAGATCACTGTCGGCAATAGCGTTCACATCGTCCTCAGTATATCCAGCACGTTCGATGACTGTAGCCAAGAACGTACGAGCCTTAGCATACTGACCCTGACGAGCCTCTGCTTCGGCAGCGATATAATAGACTTCGGCAAGGCGCATGAAGTAATAGGAGTCTTCGAACATAAACTCAGGAGTCAACTTGCTGTACTTGGCAATTCCAGTCATGCCTTTACCCGTGTATGCCCAAGTATAAAGAGGATCGTAGGAAGCTGCATCATCTTCACCTGGAGGGAATGGGAAATCGCCACCATCACCACCAGGGATAACTATTCCACCATCATCTCCATCACCAGGCAATACAACATCACCGCCTTCGCTGCCATCACCGCCAGGAATCACGACATCACCGCCTTCACCTGGATTAGGAACTACTACATCCCCACCCTCTCCCGGATCTGGAACAACGATATCTCCACCTGTTTCATCATCTGGAACTAAATCATCTGCCACCTTCTTGAGGAGTGAACCTGGAGAAAAGGCAAACCAAGAAGCATCCATCAATTCATTCGGATTAGCAGTATAAGGGGCGAAAAGCATCTCCTTGGAATTGAACTGTTCTGTAAAGATATTAGCATAGTCGCTCTCCAGTTCATATCCTGCTGCTTCAGCCTCATTAATCACTTCTTCAGATAATCTTGCTGCCTCCGGATAGTTATCCTGAGCAAAATACATCTTTGCCTTCAAAGCCTTGGCAAAAAGACTGCTCATATGATAATGATCTACCGGATGCTGTTCGCAATGGGCGATGGCATAATCGAGATCTTCAGAAATCAGCTTGTAAGTATCAGCTACAGATGAACGCTGACGAACCTGATTATCTCTTACCAACTCATCCTTGAAGAGGCAGACTCCGTATTGGGAATCCTGCTTCCAGTATTCTCCGAAACATTTCAGGAGAGTGAGATAAGCCAAAGCACGCTGGCAACGAGCCTCTGCAATCATCTCGGTACGTTTTTCCTCTGTCATGCCTGGTATCTGCTTATTGATGTGAACCAGGAAGGTGTTGGCGGTATTGATGACATTGTAGTAGGCTGTATAGGCAGTCTCCACATTACTGTTATTGGTCTGGATGTTTTCTGCCGCAAACTCATCTACACCCATCACCATCGCCTGAGTCTGGGTATGCGCCATAGAGGCGATACCATATCTCAAGTAAGATACACCTGTACTGCGCCAGGAAGCGTAAACACCATTGAGAGCAGTCTGAGCAGATGCGGCATCGGTAATATAATTCAAATCGGTTACCACATGGTCTGGTTCCATATCATCGATGCTGCCTATCAAGTCGCACGATGTGAATGTGAGCGCTGATACTGACAGTAACGCCAGAAATTGATATCTTATATGTTTCATAATCTTCGTTTCTTTGAATGAGTTAGAATTGCAATTTGAGACCGAATGAGAACGAACGGCTCATTGGATATACATCCTTGGTCTCGGTTGTCTTGGTAAAGGCATTTGTGGCTGCCATATCTGGATCCAAACCTGGCCAATCGGTAATGGTAAAGAGATTGGTAGCGGTGAAGAACACCGATGCACCACTCACATGCAAGCGCTCTAACCATGCTGGCTCAAAGGTATAAGAGAGCGTGATGTTGCGCAAACGGAAGTATGAGTTGGAATATACATAGCGGTCGTTGGCCTGTGTGTTGGTATAGACACTAGGCATCCACATCAACTTGGCATACTTGGCATCGGTGCGATCCGGTGTCCAGGTGTTGCCATACATCTCGCGCAAGATACTCATACCGATGGCTCCACTGGCTGATTCCTGCATCGTGCTGTAGTAGGCATCACCACCAAACTGATACTGGAAGAGCATAGAGAGCGTGAAATTCTTATATGAAAGGGTGTTTGACCATCCTCCGAATACCTTTGGCTCTGGGTTGGCAATCGCCGTACGGTCGGCCTCTGAAATATAGCCATCACCATTGGTATCTACATACATGTAGTCACCTACAGCAGCTCCATCCTGATAGAAATCATATCCCTTGTCCATAGCCTGTTCGTTTAACTTACTAATCTGATCCTGACTCTGGTAGATGCCTGCCACTTTATATCCCTTCACGGTTCCCATGGCATGGCCTTCCATATAGAGATCCTGATGCATCATATCGAGAGTTGAACCATTGAGCTTGGTTATCTTATTCCTGTTGGATGAGATACTGAGCATAGTGTTATAGGTGAAATCCTTGGTACGAACCACATCACCACCGATAGAGAATTCAAAACCATTGTTGGTAAGGTCAAGAATATTGCTGTAATAGGTGCCGATACCAAACTCAAGGGCGATAGGAGCTGGAGCCAAGGCGCCATCAGTCTTACGATGATAGATATCAAAGCTACCAGTCAGACGACCATTGAATAAAGTAAAGTCGACACCAGCATTATACTCGGTTGTCATCTCCCACTTGATGTTCTTGTTTGGATAAGTAGAAGCAAGGGTGAGTCCGCTCTGTCCGCCATACTGATTACCATTGAAATATTGGATATAAGAAAAGTCTGATACGTTGGTGGAACCAGTCTTACCCCAACTCAAACGGAACTTCAGATCATCAATATCTCTTACAGATTCCAGGAAAGGCTCTTGATTGATGCGCCAGGCCAGAGAAACTGCAGGGAAAGTACCGCGCTTGTTACCCGGTCCAAATTTTGATGACTCATCGGAACGGAGACTGAAGTCGAGCAGATAACGTGAGAGGAAATCATAGCTCAAACGGCCATAGAGGGAATTGAGTCCACTCTTGGAATAAGTCTCGGTTGGCTTATTGACGGTGGTTGCAGAACTGGCATTGTTCAATACATCATCGTTAGGAAAACCACTATAAGCCTGGTCGTGTTCCTTGCTCCAATACCTGTCAGCACTATAACCAGCCATCACGTCAAAACGATGAGCTTCGGTAAGCGTAAACTTGTAGTCGGCACGGAAATTGATAGAAGTATTGGTGTTGCGATAGTTGCTCTCAGCCAAGGTTGATGTTGGCTCCATACCCAACTGTTCCGGGAGTGTAATCTTTGGCGAGAAATAACTATTGCTGAAGATGAATCTGGATATATTGGCATCAGCATGAAGGGTCAATCCCTTGACAGGCTTAATATCAATATAAGCATTGCCAGAGAACTGATCATTTTCATACTTCGTCTTGCGCTGGAGTTTAGCTACCGCATTGGCATCATTATAGGTATCGGTATAAAGACCGAACTTATCTACACGCTGGAAATTGCCATCCGCATCGCGTACAGCCAAATCCGGACGGGTCATCCATCCGTCATTATCATATCCCAAGGCAGGATCGTTGCTTCCACTCTTGCGTGAAGAATAGGTATAATCAAGCACACCTCCCACGGTGATGTATTTGTTGATTTCAGAATCTATAGAGAGTCTTGCACCATATCGCTCCATACGGTCATTGAGTAACAGACCTTCCTGGTTCATTCCGTTGAAAGAGAAAGAATAGTTGGTTTTGTTGCTTCCACCTCTGACAGCCACATTATACTGATGTGTAGGTGCATTCTTGTTGATTACCTCATCTGCCCAGTTGACATTATCCTTGCCATAAAGACTCTCATTAAGACCATTATAGGTATAAAGACCCGTTTCTTCATTGAGCGAAACATTTCCATACTGGTTAAGAATATAATCAAAACCATACATACCTACTATCGAACTGCCGTCATTCATGCCGTCTATAGTATTACGCAGAATCTCGTACTGCACATTCTTGTATTCAGAAATGTTCAATGGCTTATAGTTCTTGATAGGATTACTGAACGAGAATGTGTAGCCGAAATCTACCTTGGTCTTTTCATTGCGCTTTCCGTTCTTGGTCTTGACAATAACGACACCATTGGCTCCACGTGATCCATAGATCGCAGTAGCTGCGGCATCTTTCAGCACATCGATACTCTCAATATCGTTTGGTGAGATATTGATGAGCGGGTTGATGCCGGTATCCTCCATAAAGGTAGGAACGCCATCAATGACATAAAGAGGCTGGTTGTTGTTACCTTTACCCGATTTAGGATAAGGAGATGTAATACCGCGGATGTTTAACTTGAGAGATGAACCTGGCTCACCATTTGCGGTAGTAGCCAATACGCCCTTTACAGTACCCTGAAGAAGACCATCGAGGGTTGGTGTGGTAGCAGCCAACTTGCTTATCTGTTCCTGACTCACGGTAGAAATAGCGGTAGTTACATTCCTACGGCTCTTGCTGCCGTAACCGATGACAACGAGATCATCCAGCGCAACATGATCCAACTCCAGCATCATGTTTTGCTCTTTTACGCCACGAAATTCAATACTCTTCGATTTGTAACCAATGCTGGAAAATACAATTTTAGGATGCGCCATAGATGGAAATTCCAGTATGTAGTTACCATCAGCATCTGTGATAACGCCATAGCTTGTGCCTTCGATCTGCACCGTGACACCTACCAGAGGATTTCCCTCGGAATCAATCACTCTTCCTTTTACAAAGGTATGACCTTTTTCTTGCACATTTTCAATACCAGCCGCAAAACTAGTTTGAAATGGGGGGGGCAGCCTGCACAAAGCTGGCTGAAGTTGCTGCCAAGAAAAGCAACAAGCTTTTTTTCTTCTTCATAATAACTGAATGTTAGTTAAACTTCATGTTCATGGCACAAAAGTATAAAAAATATCTAAAACTATAGCATAATGTTATACAATTAACTTATTTTTTACACATATTCTTGTACTTTCTCCTATTTTCCTTACATTTTCCCGGTTTTTAAGTCTTTTTCTCTAAAAAAATGCTATCAGTAAGCGTTCAAATCAAACAAAGTGTATTCTGTTCTCCGTAATATATTATTTAAAGAGGATCCCATAGCTTTTGTGTTATGGAACCCTCCCCTACTCTACTTAGAGTATCATTTCTTCATATTCCAGTCCGAAGACATCCGCTACGGCCTTGAATACCACCTTTCCATTTACGATATTCAAACCCCTATACAGGGCTTTATCCTCCTTGCAGGCCTTTCGCCAACCCTTATCAGCAAGCGCCAATGCATATTTCAGCGTAGCATTGGTCAAGGCTGTAGTAGAGGTATTCGGCACAGCACCAGGAATATTAGCAACTGCATAATGAACGATTCCATCGACCATATATGTCGGATCAGAATGTGTGGTTGGATGCGATGTCTCGAAACAGCCACCCTGATCGATTGCTACATCAACAAGTACAGTTCCTGGCTCCATCAATTTCAACATATCTTTCGTGATAAGATGCGGCGCCTTATCACCTGGTACGAGCACACTACCCACAACGATATCCACATCTGTCAATTCTCTACGAATATTATGCTCGTTGGAATAGAGCGTGTGTACATTGATAGGCAGCTCCATCTCTAACTGACGAAGACGAGACAAACTGATATCTGTAATCCATACATCAGCACCCATTCCTGCAGCCATTCTTGCTGCAGCTTCTCCTACGGTTCCGCCGCCCAATACCAAAACCTTGACGCGGTTCACACCAGGTACACCACTCATCAGTTTCCCTTTTCCTCCCTTTGTCTTCTGCAGATAAAAAGCACCATTAATAATGGCCATTCTTCCAGCTACTTCACTCATCGGAATGAGTAAAGGCAAATGGTGGTTATCTGTCTCCACAGTCTCATAAGCCAGACAGACAGCACCACTCTTGAGCATGGCATCGGTAAGTTCCTTGTCACAGGCAAAATGGAAATAAGTGAATACAAGCTGGTCTTGATGAATAAGTGGATATTCCTCAGCGATAGGCTCTTTCACCTTTACTATCATTTCCGCCTCACGATATACACTCTGAATGTCGGGTAAGATTATGGCTCCTACCTTTTCATACGTTTCATCAGCAAATCCGCTGTTCTCTCCAGCCGTATGCTGAACCATCACTTCGTGTCCGTGTCGAATGAATTCAGCTACTCCTGCTGGTGTCATTCCAACACGATTCTCATTATTCTTAATCTCTTTTGGAATACCAATTTTCATGATGTTATAGTTTTAAAGGTTCGACATCAGTTTAACTCTGTAAAGATACTGAAAATTTCAATAGGTTGTATGCACTTAGAGGAAAAATTAACATATCTTATACAAACTATTCCTGTTGAATATACGTATTTTAGTTTATTAGGCAATTAGACTAAACTAACATTCTAACTTTATACATGATAGATATTCTATAAAAAGGATAATTAAAATGTTGAATTATAGACTGTTAACATGTTAGGTTTGTAATATACATGTTTATCTCGCCAATCATTAGATTATTATAATTGCTGGCAGTTAGTATATTCGTTTAAACGTATTTTTATTTTCATCTATTCTAACATACGTTTTTACGACTATTAGTTTATCGGTTCTTAAGTTTATATGACTATACATAGATATGTTTATTAATATGTTAGTATAATCATTTATTAGCATATTCGTTTATTAGTATAAAAGTCTATATAAATATATGTTTAATAGAATATTCATATATAAGTTTAATTAATTTGTCCGTCAATTAGGATATTCATATTTTCGTTTAGTAATACATTCGAAGTGATGCTTATTCTTCATGAAGATTGTTAGAAAAGTATAAAAAAAAGGATATTTACAAAGAAATAAGAAGATAAATTCTTTTATATCAACTATTTTGGCTATTTTTGCAACCAATATTAGAACTAAAGAACATTAGATAATCCAGAAATAAGACTTTTAGTCTTTCCGAACGAAAGAATATAAGTCAATTCGTTTATTCTAATTGCCAGCAATTCTAATATAAGTAAATTGTATTAAACAATAACGTGAAATAAGGAAAAAAGAAATATGAAACATGAACTACAGGAAATTGTTGCAGTAGTGAACAACAAGGGTGGAGTAGGCAAGACGGCTACTGTGCAGTCTCTGGCTTCTGGCATAGTCCGGTTGAATCACAACCTCAGGGTTCTGGTAATAGACTTAGACCCACAATGCAACCTCTCTTCGCTTTTCGGAGTGAGAGATAACGATAATGATAACATATACAACGCCATGTGCAAACAGAGTGGTGTGCCAGTCTACAAATGTAAAAATGGGGTATATGCAGTTCCAGGATCTGCTCAGATGGAAAATATAGAACAACACCTTCCAGGAGGCCCTTCACTGAGAGAACAGATGAAGAGCTACACGGTATTACTGGGATGCTTGCAAGACAACGATTGCCATGACATGACAGGAGAAGGACTGAAAAACGTATTTGATGATTTCGACTACATTTTCATCGACTGTCCTCCAGCACTTTCCAAGAACACTTATAATGCTTTGGTTGCTGCGAGCAAGATTTTGATTCCAGTACAGATGGAAGCATTATCTGTCAAGGGAGTAAGTGAAGTACTCAGCGTAATGGATGAAGTGAAAGAGTTCCACATGAACGATAATTTGGAATTACTTGGACTCCTGCCAGTTATGGTAGATGAACGAACCAAGATTACCAAGCAGTTGAGCAAACTTTTAGGCGAAAAACATGGCGACTTAATTCTGCCTTGCCGTATCCGACGCTCTGTAAAGTTCCTGGAAGCTCAGGCACACGGACAAAGCATATTCGAATATGCACCTTACTCAAGTACAGGTATCGATTACGAAATTGCTATCAAGCGCATGTTCAACATCAAAATCTAATCTTGGTAGGGTAGGTTGAAACATGTAATAATAAAACAAAAGAAGATAAACTTATAAAATATAAGAATTATGGCTGTAGCAAAAAGAAATTTAGAAGAAATTGGTGAGTCTCTTGAAAATATGGGTATGAACGACCGACCAAGTTTATTAAACACAGAAATGGCAAAAAGCGAAGAGGATAAAAATATATCTAAAGGTGGTCGCAAGAGAAAAAGTTACTGGACTGCAGAGGAAAGACGCACTAGAACGAGTGTGGCTACATATCTTAACAAGGAAGAACTCCTTCTCCTGAAGATGAAATGCCTCTCAGATGATATCCCACAGGAAAACCTGCTCTACAATATCCTGATGGATTACTTGAAAAAGTAAGCAAACAAAAAGTAGTTATTAAAAGGGTGAAAACCACAAAACTGTTTACCTAAAAAAGCGCTAAGCTTAAAAATAAGGTATAAGTTCCTACAAAAACCACATTTTTGTTTACCAAAAGAATGATAATTATAGATTATTCTTTATAATAAATTATATATCTCTTATTTATTACAGAGAGCATAATAGCTTGATTAATAATGAGTTATATTTAAAATGGTAAATAGAAAAGTGGTTTTAGGTAAATAGGAATATGGTTTATGGTAAATAGCTTGGTGGTTTCGGGTAAATATTTATGTGGTTTTAAGTAAATAAAAAAGTGGTTTTAGGTAAACAACTTTGTGGTTTATGGTAAACAGAAATGTGGTTTTTATATGAGTGAACCAAAAGGAAACAAGAATCTGGTGTGGATTAACACACCTTTTTCGCTGACAAAATTGGATAAGCAATATACATTATTGCAACAAAACATATTGATGGTTGCAAGTACCCATCTGCAGAAGTATGTTGAAGAGTATTTTACCGAGAAGAGAGTGCTTGGAGATGCACGCTCCGACTATCTTTTCGAGAAAGGAATAGAGCATGCTGTTATGGAGATTCCGCCCATCAAAATAGACATCAAGGATTTTCAGGTATCAACGGAGTTTCATAATTATAAGAATCTGCGTGATACGCTGAAGAACGATATCCTCAACCTGTCGGTGCGTGTAAAGACGGATAGTAAGACAGAGAAGATACAGCACGTATTTTCAAACATCGAGATTCCGACAACGCAGAAAGGCTATACAAAGAGCGATGGTGAGAAAGTAGAACGCATCAAGGGTGAAGTAATACTTGAGATAGATCCAAAACTCACTATGAGCCTTTTTGACATGCGTCAGGGATATATTCACCATATCTCCATGATTGCTAAATATTCCAAGAAGGTGAATACACCTCGACTCTATATATATCTGCTTCGTCAGATGGGACTAGACAAGAGCTTGGATGTTAAGGTTGAGTTTTTGCCGATGAAACAGTATTTGGGTCTGGTAGAACTTGATGAACATGGCAATATTCTGCTTGACGACAAGGGGGAGCCTGTGATGAATAAATATCCTAAATTCTCACAATTCAGAAAACAGGTACTCGATGTGGTAAGGGAAGATCTCAACAGAATGGCTAGTCGCAGTGAGACAGATATCGTATTTGATGAATTTTCTGAAGAAGACTTTATTTATCGGAACGGAAAGCATAAGGGAGATCCTGAATATGTTATCTTCCATATCAAGCGCACGGATGTAGGTATCAATCATATCGGAGATAAAGATGCAGATATTGCTCGTCGTCTGAATGAAAAAATAAACCGTAATAGGGGAAAGAAAACATCTGATGATGCCACACAGCAGGGAGATCTTTTTGCGCATGTATATCAGAATCCTGACAAGAAGATAGAAGTAGACACGACTCAAGGTTTTGAGCAATGGAATCAGTTTATTTCGATGGTACAGGATACCAGTCAGCAAGCCCTGTTGGGCAGATGCAAATTCATAGGAATCAAGAATGACAGATTCTGTATTGATGCTAGTGATGATGATTTTGCTGCTTTGAAAACATCGGGTCTTGAAAGGCTGGCACAAGAATTTTTTGACTGTGTCGGTTCATTCATGCCTGTATTCTATAGAGGCTAAGCAGAACAATAAAGCAGAAGAGGAAGTAGGGAGTACCGTACTTCCTCTTTTTAGTATGTAAAACCACATTTCTGTTTACCTACTTTTAAGAATGGCTTATCATCATAACCACAAAACTGTTTACCTGAAATGTCATGTATATAATTCATTCCATTTTGAGGTTATATTAATTATTTACCAAATCCCGTGTTATAATTTGATATGTAATAAGTTATATCATTTTTATATCAGTCTTTTATTCTTAGGTAAACAGTTTTGTGGTTTCTGGTAAACAAAATAGTGGTTTCAGGTAAACAGTTTAGTGGTTTAGGTAAATAGAATAGTGGTTTAGGTAAACAAAAATGTGGTTTGTGCTACAAAATGCAGTGATTTTTGGTAAACAACTTTGTGGTTTATGCGTAGTTTTTGGGTTTTAGGTAAACAGTTTTGTGGTTTTCTCCTTATAGAGAATCAAATTCTTAATTGTCTAATTGTAGAATTGACTAATTGCCGGAAAAACTACAAGTAAGTTTCTTTTTTAGGTTATTATTTTGTAATTGAACTGCTTTCAAGTAAGTTCTCACCGCATTCACAAGTTCTATGATGGTTATACCAGTCATGGTCCTACGTGAAACCAGAGCCATCAGCTTTTGAGGTCAGGAATGAACTGTTTGCGCCTGATGGAAAACTCTTGCAAACTTTCAAGAAAAAATAGTGCCAAGAAAACCCAATGGTCTTTTAGCCTTTGGATTTTCTTGGCACAAAATTTAGCCTTAATCTGTTTCCTTATGTTTATGTAAACGGCTAATTATCTTGTAGCCTCTTCCGTATCTTTTGCCTTTTATTCCAATCAGTCCACCATTATAATAATTCAGAACTTCATTTTTATGGAGTCTTGATAGGGTGGTGTTGAAACAGTTTATCTTGAGAGTAGGATAGAGTTGCATAGTCTTATCAATAAGACTCTCTTTGGTTTGCGGGAGGGACTCCTCTGTTAAGACTTTTACCATCGTAGATGCCAAAGAAGGTTTGGAATTATCTTTCAGGATAGTCTTTTCTTTTTTCTTTTCCTTCTTCTCCTTCTTCTTATGGTTATCTACAGTTGGAGTGGCAGTCTTTTTCTCTTCCTTCTTTGCCTGTTTGGCAAAGGATTCCGCATTGATGTCAAGCTTCAGTCCCAGAATTTCCGAAATGATGTTCTTGAGGACATAGATGAACAACTCGCTGTCTTCACTCTTGAGTGAGGTCTCTTGTTTCCAGTAGCGACTCTTGAAAGCAAGTTGGGTCAACTCTTCAATCTCCTGTTCAGAAATATCTTCTTTGTTAGCGAGACGTGCATTGGCCACATTGAGGAATGAAGCAAAGGAGAAGGTAGAGAATTGACTTGGAATTACGTATGTGAAAATATGATTGTTTTCTCCCTTTGCTGAAGGATGTTTGAGATTAATCATACTCATCCCTTTTACCAGAGCAATTAAAAAAGCCATGCTGGCGTATGAGAGATTTGTATTTTCAACCTCACAGATTCCTTTATAGTCGAGGTTCTTATCCGAGATAAAGTTCATGGTAAAAATACCATAGTTAGTCCATTCTGTAGAATGGAGCAACTGCTGGAGTGTGGAATCTTCCGGTGCCCCCAAGCCTCTGTTAACGCTATCTATATAGCGACGCATTGTTTCTACTTCTTCCCATTGGAGAAGTGAATCATCTCCCGGCTCATGGTTTCTGATGCAGCCGATGGTTCCCAGTCTGATAACATCAGCAGAAGTTGAAGTTCGCAGGTGATTTGCGAGCTTGGCAAATAAATTAGGCATCCAGTCGAAATCATCAACCGGTGAATCTATATAATCTTCCTGATAGTAATTGTTATCAGTAAAATCTAAATCTTGATACATGCTATATTTTGTAAAAAATTGAATTCAAATCTTTCATTTGCAAAGGTAAGAAAAAATATTCTATTCTCCAAATTTTTGGCTAACTATTTGAACATCAGAGTATATTTTATGGTTTTGTTTGCTGAAAAATCACAAAAAATGGTCTTACTTGTAAAAAAGACAGACTTTTTAATAGTTTACAGGTCAAAAGGTGAGAAAGAATCTGTATTTTTTCTTGTATGATTAAAATGTTTTTTGTAACTTCGCAGCATGATTTAACGTGAATAATAATACTTATATATATAATTAAGGTGAAAGCATTTACATATATCCAGCAAGGAAAGTTTGGCTTCATAGAAAAAGGGAAGCCTACGATAATAGATGAGCATGATGCCATCGTAAGAGTAACGCTGAGCAGTATCTGCACCAGTGATCTTCATATCAAGCATGGTTCTGTGCCTCGCGCAGTACCGGGGATTACTGTTGGCCACGAAATGGTAGGCATTGTAGAGGAAGTAGGGGAGAGGGTTTCCCATGTGAAGCCGGGAGACAGAGTAACCGTGAATGTAGAGACCTTCTGTGGAGAATGCTTCTATTGCAAGCATGGATACGTGAACAATTGTACTTCTCCACATGGCGGATGGGCTCTGGGATGCAGAATCGATGGCGGGCAGACGGAATATGTGAGGGTTCCTTATGCTACAACCGGCTTGAACAAGATACCTGATTCGGTAAGCGATGAGCAGGCGCTCTTCGTTGGCGACATCCTTGCTACTGGATTCTGGGCTACGAGAATATCTGAAATTACGGAAGAGGATACTGTCTTGATTATCGGTGCTGGCCCTACGGGTGTCTGCTGTTTGCTCTGCACCCTGCTCAAGAATCCGAGAAACATCATCGTCTGTGAGAAATCAAAGGATAGGCGAGAGTTCATCCAGAAGCATTATCCGCAGGTGATGGTTGTTGAACCGGAGGATTGTGAGGCATTTGTCAAACAACATAGTCTGCATGGGGGAGCTGATATGGTGATGGAGGTTGCAGGTGGACCTGATACCTTCCAGCTTGCCTGGAAGTGTGCCCGTCCTAATGCCATCGTCACCATCGTTGCGATGTATGACAAGCCGCAGACGCTTCCGCTTCCTGATATGTATGGCAAGAACCTCATCTTCAAGACGGGAGGTGTGGATGGATGTGACTGTGGGGAAATCCTTGAATTGATAGCCCAGGGAAAGATAGATACCACTCCTCTGATTACCCATCGTTTCCCGCTTTCAAGAATAGAAGAGGCATACGATGTCTTTGAAAACCGCAAGGATGGAGTCATCAAGGTGGCGATATTTCCGGGATAAACAAGAGAGGGTGGGTCATGGAGTTATGACCCACCCTCTCTTGTTAAAATGCAATGTTTTGTAAATATTAAACTTTACTGCCAGGAATGGCAGAAGCAACACCTTGGTGCATCATGCGCGATTTTTCCTTAGCCAATGCCTGCATATCCACTGCCACATCGTCTTCATCTACGATTTCTACGCCAGTCATCGTTTCGATTACGTCTTCCATGGAAACCACTCCTCTCAGACATCCGTATTCATCCACGATGATAGAGATGTGTTCTCGTTTTTCCAACATCTTTTCCCATATCTGGTATAGAGATTCATCCTCGTTGAAGGAAAGAATCGGACGCATCAGTTCGGATAATCTGGTTTGGAACTCATCGTCTGAAACCAATTTGAGAACCATATCTTTCAATACGTATCCCACAATGATATCCTTGTTGTTGTCATAAACGGGAATGCGTGAGAATTTCCATTCTTTCTGTTCGTAAAACTCCTTGGTAGTCAGATTCATGTTGGCTGATTCTACTACAATGGATGGAGTCATAACCTCTTTGGCCTTTACTCCTGCCAGGCGAATGCAGCTTTTGATGATCTTGCTTTCCGATTCGCGGAAGATGCCTTCTGTAGTACCTACGTCTACCATGGCCGATACCTCTTCGCGACTCACGGAAGCCTGGTGGTTCTTCGGAGTAAATACCTTAGTGATAAGTTCCGAAAGCAGTACCAAAGGATAGGTGATGAAGATGAGCACACGGATGATCTTGGTAGCTGTCATGGCAAGAGAGCGCCAATATGAAGCTCCGATGGTTTTCGGGATGATTTCTGAAAGTACCAGAATCAGAAGGGTGAGAATGGCGGAAATGATACCGAAGTATTCTTCGCCAAAGAGTTTCATAGACTCGGCTCCTACACCGGCAGAACCGATGGTGTGGGCGATGGTGTTGAGTGAAAGAATGGCACCCACCGGACGGTCTACGTTGTTCTTATACTGTTTCATCAGTGAGGCAGTCTTGTTGCCTTGATTCTCCTTCATCGAGATAAACGACATCGGAGTAGAAAGTAATACCGCCTCCAGGACGGAGCATAAAAAGGATAGTGACAGAGCACCTAAAAAATATAAAATGATTAAACCCATGTAATTTTAAATTCGTTAATAATATGTTATCTCAAGCAAGATAGATATTATTTCCGAAGACTACAGTTGAGGATGTAATGGGGAACATTACATCTATGTTTATCCAATATAAGTGCATTTTTAAATACCATTACTATATGTTTCTATTTTCTGCAAAGATATAGATAAAAATACGAATTTACTATGTTTTTGTTGAAAATTAAATTGTTTTAATAAGTTTTTTGTAAAAATCTTGGTATATTTTCAATATTGTCCTTATTGGCCAACAACCCTTTTTCATATCTGTGAGTTTTATGCATATTAGCATTCCAGAAATTCTTTGTTCGATATGGAAAACATATATTTCATCTTAACCGTGAAATAATTGGGAGGTTTTGCAATTGTTAATTTCAAAGGTATATCGTATTTATGCTTGTTCTTTCATCGAGAATCATTACTTTTGCATCAGAAATATCGAGGTAATGGTTCTTTACAAATGCGCTTGCGCATGAGAGGGAAATGTACTACATCCCTGTAGCCTAATACGGGGTTTTAGAAAAACACCCTGAAAGCCCCAAAAACGTTAAGTAAAACGTTTTGACATTCGTGCGGCAAGCCGTAGGGGGATTAGGCTCTGGGAATACTTTCTTAAGAACCTTTCTAAAAAAACAATTATGAGCAGAGCAAAAAACGTTATTGATATGAGAGCCAGCAAGGGGTTCTCGTCTTCACTAGGCAATGAACATCTTCGCCGTTTAGATGATTGCAAAAGGGCGCAGAAAGCCAGATGGAATTATGACCCTTCAAGAGAACAGCTGAACTTCGAAGTAGATACAAACCTACTATTCTCTATAAATACAACTCACAATTTGACGAACTATATTTTTGGTAACAGCTTATTTTTCTGCTATTTAATTAGGATTCAAAAATAAGATGTCCAAGTAATATCCAAGTAATATCCTAATAGTGTCTATGTTTTGTCCACAAAGAATAAAAAATAAAATAAAAAAACAATAACACACACCAATAGGTGTCGGAGAACTTTTTTGTTGTGTGTGTTATTATATTTGTCTGGTTTTCTTAGAAAAGTTAGTTAGAATAGGGATTTTATACTTTTATGGGTCACCCACAAGGGGACTCATCCTCATTCTTACTGCTATATATATTTCCCTATCCGACTACCTACCATATAACGGCTATGTGGTAGTTGTTGCTTTCTTTTTCCCGAAAAGTTTTAGTTTTAACTTTTTTAACAGTAAGAAGAATGTCATCGCGCGCGTTAAGAGGAAGAGAATATTATTTATCATAGAGATATGCGCAAAAAAAACGAAGGTTTGTCAAAAGAATCGAAAAACGAGCTTTTCTGAGAAGAAAAATAAGCCATGAAAAGTTTGGCTGCTACAGCATTTTTTCGTATCTTTGCAAACGTGATGCAAAAGCATCAATACGTACAACAGCGTTAAGGTGTAACTGTAAAGTCGACACTCATGAACTTCGCAAACTCATCCGCTCGATAATCTTGCAGGGATGCCCCATAGAGTGAATTGTACCTCTTTCACGACCGAGGAACCTTGGCCGTGAAAGATTTAGTATATACACACAACTGGGGTGGACCAACTGAAGATTCTGGCGGAGTGGCAATGCGAAGGTCTATGAGTGCAGATGATTCGGTTTGGTTCCACCCCTTTCCGCTAACTTTACAATTTAAATAAAACGTTGTCAGGAGCCAGGCACAGACTTTAAAAATATGAAGAAACTTTTCTTTTCTATCGCGGCATTGGCACTAGCTGCTTCTTCAAATGCACAACAGGTAACGGCTCAAGAGCCAGAGTTCATTGGTAGCTATTGTATACTTACCAGCGATTCCACATACGTCGTTCTTCCGAAGGAAAATGGCAAGGTAGAAAAACACCAGAACAAGTTCTCAAAGTTCTCAAAGATTGCTGGTGCAGTAAGTGACCTCGGCTTTGCTGGTGGAATGGTAGGTTTGAGCACAGGTAGTATGTCTGGATTGGAGAGGAGGTTGCGAATCTGCAGGTTCTGCTTTTGTATGAGAGTGATGGGAACGGCTGCCGGTGTAGGGCTTGCTGCTGATGCAGTGAACACTTTAGCTGGAGTTGAAGGAATGGATATCGCTTTTGCCGGAGGTAAGTCTGCTCATTCTCTTAAAAACGACGGCAAGGACATACGCTTACTCATCAAGGCTGAGAAAAATGATTATGATCCGATGGGTATCTACCGCATCGTGCGCTTTAAGGCTTCCAAGAAGGATAGAAGAATACAGTGGTTGACGCTCCAGCCAGCGGTGCTTGGAAGTTCCGATGCCCAGAAGAAAGGATATCTTGCCTTCTCCGGACATAAGTATGGCAGTCAGAGCTATCTGCTCACTATTCCGGCTTCAGAGCTTGAACCAGGAGAATATGGAATTATCTACATGGCAGTATCGTCTGCCCAGGAGATTCCTTTTGGAACATTTAGTATATCAAAGTAAAATCATAAGATTATGGAAACATTGTTAATGTTGTTATTTGTTGGTGTCCTAGCTAAGGGCACGACAAAGGCAGTAGTTGGTGGCGGTAAGAAAAGAAAGAAGAGAACCAACTGGGATCGTCTGAGCTACGAGCAGAAAGCTTGGCTGCATGAACATTCTTGATATTGTTATATACTGAACTTTCGCCCTTTCATGGCGTGTGAAACTTACATGCGAAAGTTCAGTATACCATATATTACATTTTATAAACAAACGTAATGTTTTGCAAATAATTGCATCTTTTCTTTGTAATTCGAGAAAAAACACGTACCTTTGTACATTTTAAAGATGATACAAAAGACATATAAGTTCTCAGATTCAATATGAAAAAGAAAATACCTATCATTCTCCTTAACTTTACCGGCGTATACGAATTGGAGGCATTTGCCTCAAATAAGAATATTATCCATGTAGATTGCCGGGACATGAAAGGGGTAGACTGCTATTGTGACGAAGAGGGTAGCGAGGAACTGCATCGCCGATTGGCTCCTTTTCCTGCCAAAGCCGTTCATTTCATAGATTCCGGAGATTTCCATTATCTTACGGAATATTGGGTGTCAAGAATTCATGAACCTTTCTCGCTCATTGTTTTCGACCATCATCCGGATATGCAGCAACCGGAATGGGAGGGTGTTGTGTCATGTGGTGGTTGGGTGAGAGATGTTTTGGAGAAGAACCCGTTTGTCAAACACATTATCATTGTGGGGGCATCGGACGAGTTGATAGCCCAGGTGCCTGTTCACTTAAGAGAGAGGGTGTTGTTCTACAGTCAGGCAGAGATAGACCATCACCAGGCTTGGCCGTCGAAGGCTGGTAAACTTATACATGAGCCGGTTTACATATCCATCGACAAGGATGTATTGAGAAAGCAGGATGCCATCACCGACTGGAGCAATGGAGATATGACACTTATGCAGCTCCAAGCCGTGCTTCGCATCATCTATGCCCATGAGAAAGTGATAGGGATAGATATCACAGGCGAATGTTCAGCTACGCTTGACTATTTCTCTGAGTTGGAGGATGCAGAGATTAACAACGAGGCAAATGAAGAATTGCTAAGGATGATTCTGGAGGAGAACCATCCTTAGCCTTCTTAAGCGTAAGCTTGAAGAATACGGTCTAGCTCGTCGAGTTCTTCCTCCTTTGTTGCCCAGCTTGTCACGAATCGGCAGATGATTTCATGCTCGCTCTTTCTTTCCCATATCTCGAATGCTACTTTTTGGGAAAGGGCTTCGTAGAGGGTAGGTGAGAGTACTACAAACTGTTGATTGGTTGGAGAATCGTAGGCAATGGCGATACCATGCCTTTCGAAGATGCTGCGGATGCGGGTAGCCATAGCGATGGCATGGCGCGATATCTTGAAATAGAGCTCATCCGTAAACAGCGTGTCAAACTGGATGCCGAGCATTCTGCCCTTGGCAAGCAAGGCTCCATGACGCTTCACGTTGGTGAAGAAGTATTTCGGTGCCTTCATGCCCGAGAATACCACAGCTTCTCCCATCATGGCACCCACCTTGGTTCCGCCGATATAGAATACATCACAATGTTTTGCAAGGAATGGCAAGTCATAGTCGCATGCCGCTGAAACCAGACCGTATCCCAGTCGTGCACCATCGATGAAGAGACGGAGGTCATATTTCTGGCAGGTTGCATACAGCGCAGCCAGTTCTTCTCTGGTGTAGACCATTCCGAACTCTGTCGGCATCGAGATATAAACCATGCCTGGCTGTACCATGTGAGGATGCGATTCGTCGGCTAGGAAGGTATCCATATAGGCAGACAGGGTGCCGGTTGTCAGCTTGCTGTTTTTTCCTGGCAGGGTAATGACCTTATGCCCGAAAGCTTCTACTGCTCCTGATTCATGTACCTCGATATGACCGGTTTCCACACAGATTACTCCTTCGCATCCCATAAGGACGGAATCAATGACCGTGGTGTTGGTCTGTGTACCGCCTGTCAGGAAGAACACTTCTGCAGTCTCATTGTCCACAGCCTTGCGGATTTTCTCTTTTGCAGATTCTGAGTATGGATCAAAACCATAACCAGATGTTTTATCACCGTTTGTCTTGCCAAGAGCTTCTAGAATCTCTGGCAGCCTACCATTGTTGTAATCACTTTCAAATGAAATCATATTCTTAATATTACGTGTTTTAATTTAAACTAATTTCTTTATTCTGTTTTTCTGTCAGTTTACCCGTCTGTGAGTCGATGATATAACCATACAGATTGCAAAGGTAATGATATTTGCTAAAATGTGAGTAAAATAACTATTAATTAATCAAAAATAGCCCTATTTCAGATATAAGTGGTCATTATACAGATGTCATGTTCCGTCAGTTGACCAAGCTTATTTTTTTTACAAAATCATGATTTAAATCCTCTGAAAATCACGAATTTCCGCTCGGAAAATATTTCTTGAAGAATATTGGAAATATGGCGAAATTCGTAATCGCCAGATATTCAACGTGTTATAAATCTCACTAATTTCTTCGGAAATGCGGAATTCTGTAGTCGTACAACTATAGGTGATTCGTCTTGCAGAGAGCAAGTAATACGCTATCAAACCAAAAGATTTTTATCATCATGACCTTCTAGATTGAAAATACGGAAATTGCGATAATTAAGAAACAATATTTGACACCCGCATATTTCCGAAGTACAAATTCCAAACTGATGATATTTATATATACGTACCGCCTATTTATCATAATCACCCTTAGAAAACGGATAGGAGAGCAGAGAATAAACGGATGAAAATGGATAAATTTGGCAGCAAAGTTTAAATTAATTATCCTTTGATGCCAATCCTGTCAAAAATGGCTCACTCTAGATATACAAACCGAGACTGGCACATAACTTGCTCTTACCTAGGATGAAAGCCGAAGCCGAAAGGGCAAGGGGAACGACAAGAACCCTAAGTAATGACAGTTGAGGGTTTCTAGAAATCCTTGAGCCTCGTAAGCCGAAGCAATCGTTATTAAAAAGGATAAATTAAAAACAATGAGAAATCCCGACTGAGCCGGAAGGCGAAGAGAGGACGAGAAAAATAGAATTTGGAGGTTTTACATGATGTTGTTAGCTCGTAGAAATAACAGTGTTTCAAATTGGTTGAACAGTTGGTTTAATGACAACTTCTTTGATACAAACTTGATGCCACGCATGAACGCAACAGCTCCTGCAGTCAACGTCAAGGAAAGTGCTACAGCTTACACGATGGAGGTTGCAGCTCCTGGTTTGAAGAAAGATATGGTCAAGATGAACATCGATAAGGATGGTTATCTGAATGTATCCATCGAGAACAAGGATGAGAAGAAGGAAGAGAAGGAAGAGCATTACTTGCGTCGTGAGTTCTCTTACAGCAGCTACTCTCAGAGTTATGCTTTGCCAGAGGATGCTGATCAGGAGAAGATTTCCGCTGAGGTCAGTGACGGTGTCTTGAAGATTGAGATTCCTAAGATTGCCAAGGAGGAGAAGAAAGACGATGTTAAACACATTGAGGTTAAGTAATCTTTCTTGAAGTGCTATGCAGCTTTCAAGATACATTCATTGCATCGAGAAAATAATTAAAACTGAGGGCTAGTCCTGATTATGGGGCTAGCCCTTTTTTTATGTGTAAATTTACGATGGAATGAATGATGATGTTTTTTCATTAACAAAGAAGCCTGCTGACAAGCATTGGCAGCAGACTGTCACTCTTTAGAAACAAGAAAGTAAATGAATTGTATAGCCGCTGTATCCGAGACGTAATCTTTCTGTTCTACCTTTGCACCCGAGATTACTAATTATAAATTCTATATAATAATAAGGTAGAAAATGAGAAAGCAACGTATGAAGAAATGCTTCTTTGCGATGACATTATGTTGTGTGGCTGGAAGCATGTATGCCCAGTCGGCACAGGATGGTAGCAAGACTGCTGAAAAGAAAAGTTCTGTAAAAGGGAAAAAAATACAGAAGTCGAAGTTTAGTGACGATCCGATAGAACTGAATAACGTAGTTGTTACAGCCTTGGGTATCAAGAGAGAGGAAAAGAGTCTCGGCTATGCTACGCAAACCGTATCTGGTTCTGATATTACTGCAACCATGCCAACCAACTGGTCGCAGGCTTTGCAGGGTCAGATAGCCGGATTGAATGTCATTTCAGCAGGTGGTCCCCTTTCATCAACCCAGATTAATCTCCGTGGTAACGTATCTATGAATATGGATGGAAACGGAGCCCTTATCGTAGTTGATGGTGTGCCACTTTCCAGTCCTATGAACAATCCCGGTGGTTCTTATGGTGCTGGAGGCAACTCTGAAGGTTCTATTGACTTCGGTAATGGTTTTTCTGATTTAAATCCAGATGACATTGAGAGTATTCAGGTTTTGAAAGGTGCATCCGCTTCTGCCCTTTATGGATCCAGAGCTGCCAATGGTGTAATCATGGTTACTACCAAGTCAGGAAAAAAAGCCAAGAAGGGATTAGGTATCAGCTATAACTTTAATAATTCCTGGGAGCAGGCAGCCCACTTTCCTGATTACCAGTATGAATTCGGACAGGGTGTGGCCAAGAACATCGGTTCTAAAGGCACTCAGTGGGAAGGTTTGCCTTATTATTCCTATGGTGCCAGTGATGATGGTTTGGCTAGCACCAGTGGCACCAGTTCGGCTTTCGGCGCAAAGTTCGACGGACAGATGTTCTATCAGTATGATCCTGAAAAAGAAGGCCGTGCTGATGTGGCTACTCCTTGGAGAGCCTACAAAGACAACCACTCAGGATTGTTCCAGACTGGTCATACGATGACAAACTCTCTGGCTCTTACGGGTAACAGCAATACAGGCAATATGCGAATCTCTCTTACTCACAGCAAGAGTGAGTGGATATTGCCTAATTCGGGATACCAGCGCCTCACTGCAGCTTTCGCCGGTTCACAGCAGATTTCCAAGCGTGTGAAGATCAATGCCCGTATGAGTTATACTTACAGAGATGTGGAGAATACTCCACAGCTTACTTACAATTCCAACTCTTTGAGCTATTTCCTGATATTCATGAATCCTAACTTCAACCTCGACTGGTTTAAGCCAATGTGGTATAAGGGTAAGGAGAATATCAAGCAGATACGACCATTCTCCAGTTATCTACCAAATCCATACGTTTTGCTTTATGAGGCAACCAACCCTGCAAAGAAACACAGTTTCAATGGTAATATTTCTGCTAATTTTACCATCAACCGTTTTCTGGATTTGCAGTTACGCTCCGGCCTCCAGGCTACTGCCCAGCAGCAGGAGCAGCACAGACCTTGGGATGACAAGTCTTTCCCTACAGGTTTCTTCAAGAAGCAGAACATCTTTGACTACGAGGTAAACTCTGATTTGCTGTTGTCTTACCACAACAGTTTTGAGAATGGTCTCAATGTCAATGCCTCTGTCGGTGGAAACATGATGCAGTCATATTATGATTTGCTATCGGCTTCTGTTACCGGCTTGAACACGCTTGCCGTATATAGTCTGGCTAATGGAGTTTCCAGTCCATTGGTAACAACAACCATCCGCAAAAAACGTGTCAACTCTCTCTATTTCATGGCCAACCTTGCTTATCAGGAGATGTTGTTCCTTGACATAACAGGACGCAACGACTGGTCATCCACCTTGCCTCGCAAGAACCGTTCTTTCTTCTATCCTTCTGTGGGCTTGAGTGCTGTGCTGAACAGCATGATGAAGATGCCGAAGTGGGTGAATCTGTTGAAGGTACGTGCTTCCTGGGCACAGGTTGGTAATGATACACAGCCTTACAAGACTTCACCTTATTATACAACAAGTGATTTCTCGGGTTCTCTGGTTAAGCCGGGCACGCTCTACAATGCTGATTTCAAGCCGGAGATGTCAACCAACTGGGAAGGTGGATTGGATTTCAAGGCTTTTGGCAGCCGTTTGGGATTAGACGTTACCTATTATTATAACCGCACCAAGAATCAGATTCTCAATGCTCCTTTTGATCCTACTACGGGTTATACCAAGGGTACCATCAACTCGGGATGTGTGAGCAACAGAGGTGTGGAGATTGTACTCCGTGGTACTCCTGTCAAGACGAAAGACTGGCAGTGGGATATGACCGCTACCTGGTCAACCAATAAAAACAAGATAGAATCGCTTTCCGAATTTGCCGATGAGCGACAGATTCTCGGTTCTTATGTCAGTGGCAATGTAAGCATCATCGGTACCAAAGGTGGAACCACCGGCGATATCTGGGGCTATAAGCTCAAGCGTAATGCTCAGGGTGAGGTGATTATTACCGCTGCCGGTTTGCCTGCCCGTCCTTCAGAGATTGAATATGTGGCATGTGCCTTACCCGACTGGGAGGGAGCTTTCAATACCTCTCTGCGATTCAAGAACTTGTCCTTCTCCATGCAATGGGATGGTAAGGTTGGCGGCAAGACCTATTCGCAGTCTCATCACAAGATGTGCGAACAGGGACACCTGTCTGAAACCCTGAATGGCAGGAAACCTGGAACCAGTCTCTATCTGGATATTACAGATCCTGATGTGCTGAAACTCTTTGAACAGCAGAAAATTACCCCTGTTGCTGGAGTATACTGCATAGCACCGGGTGTAGTTGATAACGGGGATGGAACTTACAGTCCGAACAGGAAACTTGTCACCTTGGAGTCCTACTATAAGGAGTATTACCGCATCGGAAATGTAGAAACCAATACTTTCAGCACTACTTATCTCAAGCTCCGTGAGGTCCGTCTCGACTATCAGTTGCCTAAAAAATGGCTGAAGAATACTTTCATCTCCAATGCTTCGGTGGGTGTGTATGGCCGCAATCTGCTTTGCATCACCAGTTATCCGATGTTTGATCCAGAGACAACATCTCTTGATGGTAATACTTTTGTGCCTGGTGTTGAGGTCGGTACGCTTCCTACAAGCCGTTCTTGGGGTGTAAATCTCAAGGTAGATTTCTAATTGAGAATATGATGTAATGAACAAAATAAAGAAAGAATCGATGAAAAAGATTTTCAGAAATATAATGATGCTGATGGCCGTGCCTGCTATGCTGATGACTACGGCATGTGAATCAATGGACGATACCAATGTGGATCCTACCCGCATGAACTCTGCCAATGCCGGTAGTTTTATGGATCCTCTCATTTATGGCATGGGCACCTATACCTGGTCCCGGTATAACAGTTGGACTTTCCAACTGATGCAGTGTCTGGTTACCACTAACTCTACTAGCGGTGTAGGTTGGTTCAATATCAGTGATACCGCCGGTGATGGTGTCTGGACCAATTATTACAAGTGGAATACCAATGCCAAGGCCATCTATGACGAAGCCGTAAAGGTGGGTGATCCGAACTATCAGGCGATTGCGTTGACCCTCAGATGCTGGATATTCGAGAATACGACTGATGCCTTTGGGGATGTACCGGTACAGGAGTCTTGCCGTGGTGAGGAACAGCTCTATTATCCTAAGTTTGAGTCTCAGGCAGATGTCTACAGGTTTATCATCGATAGCCTGGATGTGGCAAACAGCAGGTATAATCTCCAGAAGGGATTACAGTTCAACACCAATGGTGACAAGATGTATTGCACCAGCAGTTCTGATTTGGAGGGCATCCTGAAGTGGAAGAAGTTTACCAACTCTTTGCGTTTACGCGCTTTGCTGCGTGTCATCGACTCTGATGAATTGGGTAATCTGGCAAAGGCTGAGTTGAAGAAGATGATGGCAGATCCTGCTACTTATCCGGTTTTTGAATCGAATGATGACAATGCCAAGGTACATATCTCCGGTATTGCTCCTGATGAAGCTCCAATGACCCGTCCTTCTGACCTCTCTTCCTATAAATCTCTTTCCGAGTTCTTCATCAATCGCCTTCAGGCATGGAAGGATCCTCGTCTGGCTGTCTTTGCAAAACAGGCAACCAACAAGAATCCTGAAACTGGCAAAAACGAGAAATCCTATATAGGCTTGCCTAGTGGTTATGATGTGGAGCCTACATTCACCGCCTCTTCTCCTAATGCGGCTAATCTTGCCACTGCACCACAGGATATCCAGTGTCTCACCTATGCCGAGGTGCTCTTTATCAAGGCAGAGCTGGCACAGCGTGGTCTTATCTCCGATGATGCCAAGCAACTCTATGAAAAGGCTGTTACTGCTGCGATTACGCAATGGGGTGTAGAGGTTCCTGAGGCATATTTTGAGAATGAGAAGGCTGCGTATGACGGAACTTTGCGCCGTATCATGGAACAGAAGTTTTATGCGCTCTTCTTCATTGATTTCCAGCAATGGTTCGAGTATAACCGTACGGGTTATCCTGATGTTCCGAAGGGTCCGGGTGTGGATGCCTCATTACACATGCCATACCGCTTCAAGTATCCTGCCATCCTGCAGCGTATGAACCGTGAACACTATCTCGAGGCTGTTCAGTCTATGGGAGGTGATGATTTCGATACGAAACTGATTTGGCAGAAGAGGCCAGAATTATAATATGTTGAATTTAAGGTAATGAAAGGATTAAAAAAGATGAAAGTAAGATTGTTTTTGATGGCAGCACTGCTGATGGCTGTTGCTGCCCAGATGGATGCACAGGAAAAGAAAGAGTTTACGCTCGAAGTATATGGTGGAGAGATTCCTGATGTCAAGCCTGCTTTTGAAGAGGAACATTTTCTGGGTGGCGAAATCACCAGAAAATGGAATACATTCCTCTGTAACTATACTCATACCTATGATGTAGAGGTGGGATTGAGTGCTTCGGGCACTGAGTTTAGAAAACCTGCCGTATTCAAGGCGGTTGAGCGTGTGAACAAATATGTAAAGAAGAGCTTTAAGTCGCATCAGATGACCCGAGAGGAGGCAACACGTATCATGACTCATGTTCTGGATTGTGCCAACATTATCTGTCTGGAGAATGATACGGCTGCATTGGAACAGGCTGCCGGTGATACCAGGACTGCTGAAGAGGCTTTGGCTTTCTTTGACCAGATAAAATTGATAAACGTTTAAGTTGGGATGTGATGAATAAGATACTGAATAAAATTATATTGTTAGTGTTTGTTGGGGCAATGCCATTGGGCAGTGTTGCCCAACAGACTTCTTCTTTTGTTTTCTCCGGCAAGGTAAAAGACTGTAAGGGTAAGGGTATAGCTGGTGTTGTAGTAAATAACGGCAGGAGTTTTGTACAGACCAATTCTCAGGGAGAATGGTCTTTGCCTACTGATACCAATGTCTGCAAGTTCGTCAGCATTTCTACTCCTTCGGCTTATGTTCTTCCTTGCCAGAAGAGTCTTGCAAAGGGCTTTTATGTTCGTGTTGACCAGCTTGTAAAAGAAGATAGCCGGCATGATTTCGTCTTGGAGAAAAGGAAAAAGCCATCTGACAAGTTCTATTATATTGCAATCTCCGACCCTCAGGTCAAGAATGAGCATGATATGAACCGCTGGAAGCAGGAATCTATCCGCGAATTGAAGGCTTATGTGGATACCTTGAGCCGTCAGCGTGAGGTGGTGGCAAATACCTTGGGCGACCTGGTCTTCGACAGCATGAACCTTTATGGTGAATATGCCGCTTCGTTTGATGGCATCAGGATGACCACTTTCCAGTGTATCGGCAATCATGATTTCGACAAGCGTTATCAGGATTTGCATAACATGGCTCTTGGCACTCCTGTATATGGAGAGCAATATTACCACCGTTTCTTCGGACCAACCAATTATTCTTATAACATCGGTAAGGTTCACGTTGTTACTTTGAAGAATATCAATTACGTGGGCCACAAGAAGTATATCGAGGCTATCACAGATGCTGATCTGGATTGGCTGAAACGCGATCTGAGTTTTATTACCAAGGGTTCTCTGGTTATCCTCAATATGCATGCTGCCGTATGGAACAGCATAGAGAACGAGGGAAATGTACGCAATGCCGGTGAGCTGGCTGATGTCTTGAAGGATTATCAGGTGCATGTATTGACTGGTCATACTCACTATTTCCAGAACAATGCGGTGGATGCCCAGCTGATGGAGCACAATATCGGTGCAGCCTGTGGTGCCTGGTGGAAGAGTCAGGTTAACCGTTGTGGTGCACCTAATGGTTATCTGGTGATGGATGTGGACGGAACCCAACTGAAATGGCACTATAAGTCTACTGGTCATGGCATGGATTATCAGATGCGTGTTTATGGTAAAGGAGAAATGTTGAGCCAGCCGCAATATGTAGTGGCAAATGTCTGGGATTGGGATCCTGCCTGCAAGGTGGAATGGCTGCAGGATGGCAAACCGATGGGCATGATGGAGAAATTTACTGATGTTGATGAAGTTTATGCCGTGAGCAAAAAGCATCAACCGGGTCTTACTGTTACCGGCCATCTGTTCAGAGCCTTGCCTTCTTCTGGTGCCAAGAGCATTACGGTTGTATTCACCAACCGTTTTGGTGAGAAATTTGAACAGACAGTCATGATTACGAATCCGAAAGTACAGACCCGTATTGTGGCTCATCGCGGATATTGGGATACAGAAGGGTCTGCCCAAAACTCAATTGCGTCTTTGCGCAAGGCTGCAGATGCCAAGGTGTATGGCTCCGAATGTGATGTACATATCACGGCAGATAGTGTCATCATCGTGAATCATGATCCTAAAATCAATCATCTGGTCATTGCCGATTCTAAGTATGCTGACCTGAAGACCCAACTTCTTAAAAATGGTGAAGAGGTATCTACTCTTGAGCAGTATCTGAACGAACTGAAGAAGCATCCGGCTATACAGCTGATTCTTGAAATCAAAAGACAGCCTTTGCAGCAGGATGAAGACAGGCTCACCCGCAAAACGGTTGAGATGGTTAACCGTATGGGGTTGGCAAAGCAGGTAGAATATATCTCTTTCAGTTCAGCAGCCTGTGCATTGGTACGTCAATTGGATGCCAACGCTATAGTCTATTATGTGAACGGCAATTTCACTCCTGCAGAGGTAAAGAAACTTGGCTATCAGGGCATTGACTACAACTATAAGATACTTTTCAAGCATCCTGAATGGATCAGAGAGGCTCACGAATTAGGCTTGAAGGTAAATGGATGGACTCCTGATGATGATGAAATCACAAGGAAACTCATTGAAATGAATGTCGATTTCATTACAACTAACAAGCCGGTAGAAATACAGAAATTGGCAAAGTCATTACCTGCTCCTATTTCAAAGTGAAGCTTGGCAATGCCGAGGTCCATCTTGGTATATCCTACCATTGAGAAGCCTCTCTTGGCAAGAACTTTGGGTTTACAACCAGCTTTTGTACCTTCCTGGTCTTGCAGGAAGAATGAGAACTTCTGCTGATTGATGGCAGTGGGAGCAAGAAGAGCTGCTTCTACGCCCTTTCGGAACCATGAAGGAGAATTGCTGGTTGCATTGCTCACCTGTTCCATGGTCTTGATTTTGTGACTAACCCCTTGTGACTCTCCGTATCCCAAGGCAATCATGCATGTCAACTTCTCCCCTTTTTCAATCTTGTAGGCTTCATTCACCTTGCGATAGCTTAATCCTGCCCAGCAGGTGTTGAGTCCTAGGGCTTGGGCAAGCAGCACAAGCTGTTCGCCATAATAGCCAATACGCTCATCAAGATCGTCGGCTTTTTGCCCTGCCATTACGAGATAGTTCTCCACGCCATGGAATTTTCCATATGACATAATGCCAGAGAATGCCTTGGTTTCTTGGGTAACCAGTTGTATGTGAAGGCCACCCTCTTTGTTGCACTCCAAAATTTTTTCTTCAAGTGCTCTAACTACCTCAGTTGAAAGAGGTTTGTGTATGTACT
>OLNF01000580.1_pt1 | contig 32269 bp, 30 predicted proteins | sample 1673061 | NCBI WGS metagenome assembly OLNF01 (sample SAMEA3136751, study PRJEB25190) | human gut metagenome
GAAAAGCTCCAAGAAAAATGATCGAGCAGATGTATGGAAAAGGAGTATTCCTTGAAGACGCTGTTAACGCTCTGATCCCGGAACATTACAGCAAAGCATTAGCAGAATGCGACCTTGAGATCGTTTCCCAGCCAACAATCGACATTACACAGGCTGAGCCAGGAAAAGCTCTCATCTTCACAGCTGAAGTAGCTACTAAACCAGAAGTTACATTAGGTGACTACAAAGGAGTAGAAGTACCGAAGACTGAGATCAACGTAACAGACGAAGACGTAGACGCTGAGATCAAAAAAGAGCAGGAAAAGAACTCCAGAACAATCAACGTAGAAGACCGCGGAGCTCAGTTACAGGATGTTGTAACAATCGACTTCGAAGGATCTGTAGACGGAGTACCTTTCGACGGCGGACAGGCTACAGAGTATCCTCTGACACTTGGTTCCAACACATTCATCCCAGGATTTGAAGAGCAGCTTGTTGGTGCTAAAGTTGGCGATGATGTAGACGTAAAAGTTACATTCCCGGAAGAATATCAGGCAAAAGAACTTGCTGGTAAAGAAGCAGTCTTCAAATGTGCAGTTAAGAAGATCGAAGCAAAAGAACTTCCAGAACTGGATGACGATTTTGCAAAAGATGTTTCTGAGTTTGATACACTTGCAGAATACAAAGAACATGTTAAAACAAATCTCGTAGAGAGAAAAGAAAACGAAGCAAAACGTGCAAAAGAAGATGCAGCAGTAGATAAAGCAATCGAGAACGCACAGATGGATATTCCGGAAGCTATGCTTCAGACACAGTGCCGTCAGATGCTTGACGATTTCAGCAGAAGAATGCAGTCTCAGGGATTATCCATGGATCAGTACTTCCAGTTCACAGGCATGACAGCTGATAAGATGATGGAAGACATGAAACCACAGGCATTAAAGAGAATCCAGACAAGACTGGTTCTTGAGAAAGTAGCAGAAGTTGAGAACATTCAGCCAACAGAGGAAGAAGTAAATGAAGAAATCTCCAAGATGGCTGAAGCATACAAAATGGAAGCTGACAAGTTAAAAGAATTACTTGGAGAGCGTGAACTTGAGCAGATGAAGAAAGACATGGCTGTACAGAAAGCAGTTACTGTTATCGCTGACGCTGCTAAGGAAGTTTAATTTTAAAGTAATCAAATTTTAATATCGGGAAAGAGGCAGGCTTAGGTGTTTCCTCTTTCCGGAAAAAAAGTCAGCCGCGTAAAATGGAGGCGTTTATATGAGTTTAGTACCTTATGTCATTGAACAGACAAGCAGGGGAGAGAGAAGCTACGACATCTATTCAAGGCTTCTGAAAGACAGAATTATTTTTCTGGGCGAAGAAGTAAATGATGTGAGTGCAGGACTGATCGTATCACAGCTTCTTTTCCTGGAAGCAGAAGATCCTGGTAAAGATATCCAGCTGTATATCAACAGCCCGGGCGGTTCCGTAACAGCCGGCATGGCGATTTATGATACCATGCAGTATATTAAATGCGATGTTTCTACCATTTGTCTTGGAATGGCTGCCAGCATGGGTGCATTTCTTCTGGCAGGCGGTGCAAAGGGCAAGAGATTTGCTCTTCCACATTCCACTATCATGATCCATCAGCCATCCGGTGGTGCACAGGGTCAGGCAACAGAGATCCAGATCGTGGCGGATCATATCGCACAGACAAAGAGAACTTTAAATGAATTATTGGCTGCAAATACCGGTCAGCCGATAGAAGTTGTTGAGCGTGATACAGACCGGGACAACTATATGACTGCTGAAGAGGCAAAGGCATATGGACTGATTGACGGTGTAGTCATGCATAAATAATGCGAAAGATAAGACTCCTGTGAATCATCACAGGAGTTTTATTATTTAGTATAGAAAGGATAGACACAAATTCATGGCAGAAAAGATGAGAGAAGGAAAAGTAAGATGCTCCTTTTGTCAGAAGACAGAAGATCAGGTGAGAAAACTGATCGCAGGTCCTGATGGTAAGGTATTTATATGCGATGAGTGCATTGGCATCTGCTCAGAGATCATGGAGGAAGAATTAAATCCTTATGATGATGAGGTTATCAATTCCGATATTAATCTGTTAAAACCAGAAGAGATCCATGCAGTTCTGGACGATTATGTAATCGGTCAGGACGCTGCAAAGAAAGCTCTTTCAGTTGCTGTTTATAACCACTATAAGAGAATCCTTGCATCACGAAATTCTGATGTAGAGCTTCAGAAGAGTAATATCCTGATGCTTGGACCGACTGGTTCAGGTAAGACTCTGCTTGCTCAGACACTTGCCAGACTTCTGAATGTACCATTTGCCATCGCAGATGCTACTACACTGACAGAAGCCGGTTATGTAGGTGAGGATGTTGAGAATATTTTGCTCAAGATCATTCAGGCAGCAGATTATGATATTGAACGTGCACAGTACGGAATTATCTATATTGATGAAATCGATAAGATCACAAGAAAATCCGAGAATGCATCTATTACCCGTGATGTATCAGGAGAGGGCGTACAGCAGGCACTTCTGAAAATCCTTGAGGGAACGGTGGCAAGTGTTCCGCCACAGGGAGGTCGTAAGCATCCGCATCAGGAATTTATCCAGATTGATACAACAAATATTCTGTTTATCTGTGGCGGTGCTTTTGACGGAATCGAGAAGATCATTGAGTCCAGACAGGATACCAAGTCCATTGGTTTCGGTGCAGAAGTTTCTATTAAGGAAGAGAGAAATGTTGGTGAAGTTCTGAAAGATGTAATGCCGGAAGACTTCATTAAATTCGGTCTGATCCCTGAGTTTATCGGACGTGTGCCAGTAGTTGTAACTCTGGATGCACTGGATGAGAATGCACTGATCAGCATTCTGAAAGAGCCAAAGAACTCCCTTACCAAACAGTATCATAAATTGTTTGAACTGGACGGAGTTGAACTTAATTTTGAAGATGAGGCACTGCAGCTGGTTGCTAAGAAATCTCTGGAACGTAAGACTGGAGCCAGAGGACTTCGTGCGATCATGGAGGGTTCTCTGATGGATCTGATGTACAAAATCCCGTCAGATGATACTATCCGCAAGTGCACAATTACCAAAGATGTAGTAGAAGGCACCGGTGAGCCGGAGATCGTCCGCGGAGAAGCTCCTGCACAGGCGAAGACAGCCGGAAGCAGAAGATCGTCCCGGGCACACAAGAAGGACAAACCGGAAACAGCCTGATGAAAGGGACTGAACAATAAATGACAAATCAGAATATGGTGCTGCCGTCGATTGCTCTCAGGGGAACAACGATTCTCCCGGGGATGATTGTTCATTTTGATATAAGCCGTGAGCGTTCTGTTAAAGCCATTGAAGCTGCCATGCTTCATGACCAGAAGATTTTTCTGGTGACACAGATTGATCCTGAGGTGGAGACACCGGATCTGGCAGGCGTCTATCAGGTGGGAACCATTGCTTATATCAAGCAGGTTGTGAAACTTCCGCAGAACCTCCTGCGAGTGCTTGTAGAGGGAACAGGACGTGCCACACTTGTAAAATTTGAACAGGAATTTCCATTTATCAGAAGTGAGATCACACCGGTAGATGATGAAACTATGCAGATGCCGGAGCCAGTGATGGAAGCCATGTACAGAAGTCTGAAGGAATTGTTCCACAGATACTGCATGGAGAATGGAAAAGTCAGCAAAGAACTGGTAGCACAGATTTTAAATATAGAGAATATAGAGGAACTGGTTGAGCAGATTGCTGTAAATCTTCCTCTGTCTTATCAGAATAAACAGAAGATCCTGGAGGCACTTACACTGGAGGAGCGATATGAAGTTCTGGGCGCGATTTTAAGCAATGAGATCGAAATTATGCAGATCGGAAGAGATCTCCAGAAGAAAGTGAAAGCCAGAGTTGACAAGAACCAGAGAGAATACATTCTCAGAGAGCAGCTGAAACTGATCCGTGAGGAATTGGGAGAGGACAACACTGCGGATGATGCAGAGGAATTCAAGAAGAAGCTTCAGGAGCTTCAGGCCAGTGACGAAGTAAAAGAGAAGATCAGCAAAGAAATCGAGAGATTTAAGAACACCAACAGCAATGTATCCGAGAATGCGGTACTCCGTGGTTATATCGAGACCATGCTGGCACTTCCGTGGGATAAGAAATCCACAGACTCCGATGATCTGAAAGAAGCATGGAAAGTGCTTCAGGAAGGTCATTATGGACTGAAAGATGTGAAAGAGCGCGTGATGGAATTCCTTTCTGTCCGTAAACTGACACACAAAGGCAAGAGTCCGATCCTTTGTCTGGTAGGACCTCCTGGAACAGGTAAAACATCTATCGCCAAGTCTATTGCAGAAGCTATGCACAAGAAATATGTGCGTATCTGTCTGGGCGGTGTGAGGGATGAAGCCGAGATCCGAGGCCACAGAAAGACTTATGTAGGAGCAATGCCTGGCAGAATTACTGCCGCATTACAGCAGGCAGGTGTAAGTAATCCGCTGATGCTTCTGGACGAGATCGATAAGACCAGCAGTGACTATAAGGGAGATACTTCTGCCGCACTTCTGGAGGTACTTGATCCGGAGCAGAACAGCAAATTTATGGATCACTATATAGAAGTACCGCAGGATCTTTCCGAAGTACTGTTTATTGCAACTGCAAATGATGTGCAGGGCATTCCGAGACCTCTTCTCGACCGTATGGAACTGATCGAGATCGCAGGCTACACAGAGAATGAGAAAGAGCACATCGCAAAGGAACACCTGATTCCGAAGCAGATGGAAGAGAATGGTATTGAGAAAGGCAAACTGACAATTCAGTCTGCTGCACTTAAGAAGATCATCAATAATTATACAAAAGAAGCCGGCGTTCGAAATCTGGAGAGAACCATCGGACAGATCTGCAGAAAAACTGCACGTCTGATCATGGAAGAGGATAAGAAGAAAGTCACCGTAACTTCTAAGAATCTGTCAGATTTTCTCGGAAAAGAACATTTCAACTATCTTATGGCAAATAAGAAAGATGAGATCGGTATTTCACGTGGTCTTGCCTGGACACAGGTTGGCGGTGATACTCTGCAGATTGAAGTCAATGTAATGCTTGGAAAAGGGGAGCTGATACTTACCGGACAGCTTGGAGATGTGATGAAAGAGTCTGCGCAGGCAGGTATTACTTACATCCGTTCCATTGCTTCTGACTATAATGTCGGACCGGAATTTTTCCAGGAAAACGATATTCACGTGCATATTCCGGAAGGGGCAGTACCAAAAGACGGACCGTCCGCAGGTATTACCATGGCAACTGCGATTCTTTCCGCAATTATTAAAAAACCAGTAAGAGCAGATCTTGCAATGACCGGTGAGATCACACTGAGAGGAAGAGTACTTCCAATTGGTGGATTAAAAGAGAAACTTCTTGCAGCAAAATATGCGAAGATTAAAGAAGTATTAGTACCGGCCGAGAATAAGCCGGATATTCAGGAATTAGATAAGGAAATCACGGACGGACTTACGATTACATTTGTAAGTTCTATGAAAGAAGTACTGAATAAAGCACTTGTATAAAAAGAATAAAGAGTCAGTCTGATTGGATTGACTCTTTGTTGTGAAAAAGAGAGGAAATCAATGGTTATTAAAAATGTATCATTAGATATCGTATGCGGTATCACCAGCAAACTCCCGGATACTAACAGACCGGAGGTTGCATTTGCAGGAAAATCAAATGTAGGAAAATCATCTCTGATCAACGGGCTGATGAACCGGAAATCTCTTGCCAGAACAAGTGCACAGCCGGGAAAAACACAGACCATTAATTTTTACAATATCAATGAAGCTATGTATCTGGTAGACCTTCCGGGCTATGGATTCGCAAAGGTTTCACAGTCTGAGAAGGAAAAATGGGGTAAGATGATCGAGAGATATCTTCATACATCCAAAGACCTGAAAGCGGTTTTTCTTCTTATTGACATTCGTCATGACCCGTCTGCAAATGATAAGATGATGTATGACTGGATCCTGAACAATGGTTATGAACCGATCATTATAGCAACCAAGCTTGACAAGCTTAAACGAAGCCAGGTTCAGAAAAATATCAAAGCAATCAAAGAAGGGCTGAAGCTGGGCAAAGATGGCATCATCATTCCTTTCTCCGCTGAGACGAAGCAGGGAAGAGATGAAATCTGGGCTCTGATCGATGAGTTGACCGGACTGGCAGCTACTGAAGAAGCCTGAGAAAATAAATATTTGCTGTTTACTGACGGGATTTTTTCCTGTGAAACAGGCAGCAGACATACAAAATACGAGGACAAAAAATATTATGGGAATTATCAAGGCATTCAAGCTGGGATTTGACTATCTCAAGTATGATGAAGACGGCAATGTGCAGGATACACAGCGTGCCGTCAATGATGTAAACCTGGACATTGAAGCCGGACAATTCGTGGCTGTTCTGGGACATAATGGTTCCGGAAAATCTACTCTTGCGAAGCATCTGAATGCACTTTTGCTTCCGACAGAAGGGACATTGTGGGTAGATGGGATTGACACGTCTAAAGAGCCGGAATTATGGAAAGTCCGCCAGAAAGCGGGCATGGTTTTTCAGAATCCTGACAATCAGATTATTGGAACTGTAGTAGAAGAAGACGTAGGTTTCGGACCGGAGAATATGGGTGTGCCTACAGAGAAAATATGGGAGCGTGTAGATGAGAGCCTGAAAAAAACAGGCATGACATCTTACCGTTATCATTCTCCGAATAAACTTTCCGGCGGACAGAAGCAGAGGGTTGCCATTGCCGGTGTCATGGCAATGCGTCCGAAATGCATCATTCTGGATGAGCCAACTGCAATGCTGGATCCGAACGGACGAAAGGAAGTTCTTGAGGCAGTCAGTGACCTTAACAAACAGGAAGGAGTAACAGTCATTCTGATCACACACTATATGGAAGAGGTTGTCCGTGCAGACAAGGTTTATGTCATGGACAGCGGAGAAGTAGTGATGCAGGGAACACCAAAGGAGATCTTTTCCCAGGTGGAAACTCTGAAAGAATACAGACTGGATGTGCCGCAGGTAACGCTTCTGGCACACGAACTTCATAAAGCCGGAGTGGATATTCCGGAGGGAATACTGACTACAGAGGAGCTGGTGAATGCCTTATGTCTATAGAATTAAAGAACGTAACTTATACTTACAGTCCGGGGACTGCTTATGAGATTCATGCGCTGAAAGATGTGAATCTCACGATTCCGGACGGACAGTTTATCGGAATCATCGGACATACAGGAAGTGGAAAATCCACTCTGATCCAGCATTTCAACGCACTGATCAGGCCGACTTCCGGTACCATTACCTATAATGGAGAGGATATCTGGAGTGAGAAATATGACCGCCGCGCTCTGCGAAGCGAGGTAGGCCTGGTGTTCCAGTATCCGGAACATCAGCTTTTTGAGAATGATGTGCTCTCTGATGTCTGCTTTGGACCGATGAACCAGGGATTGTCCAGAGAAGAGGCAGAAGTAGAAGCGAAAAAAGCACTGCAGCATGTTGGGTTTAAGGAGAAAAATTACAGCAAATCTCCTTTTGAACTTTCCGGCGGACAGAAGAAACGAGTTGCCATCGCCGGTGTACTGGCAATGAACCCGAAGATTCTGATCCTTGATGAGCCGACTGCAGGTCTGGATCCGAAAGGACGCGATGATATCCTTGACCAGATCGCAGAACTTCACAAAGTAAGGGGAATTACTATTATCCTTGTATCTCACAGTATGGAGGATATTGCGAAATACGCGGAGAGACTGATTGTAGTCAATGACGGAGAAATTGCATATGATGATGCTCCGAAAGCTGTATTTGCCCATTACAGGGAGCTGGAGGCCATGGGACTTGCAGCGCCGCAGATCACTTATATCATGCATGCGTTGAAAGAAAAAGGACTTGATGTAGATGTGACCGCAACTACAGTGGATGAGGCGAAAGAGAATATTCTGGCAGTGCTGAGAAAGACAGCACCAGAGAAAATTAAGGGAGGACAGGAAGCATGATCCGAGACATTACATTAGGACAGTATTATCCTGCCAACTCCATCCTCCACAAGATGGACCCAAGAGCAAAACTGGTAGGCACCATGGTATTCATTATCTCTGTATTTGTATTCCATACATTTCCGGGATATGCAGTAGCAACTTTATTCCTGGCGGGCATGATCATAATCTCAAAAGTTCCGCCCAAATTCATGTTTAAGGGACTGAAAGCAATCGTAATGCTGCTTATGATCACAGTAGTATTCAACATCCTTCTGACACCCGGAAAAGTCCTCTGGCAGTGGGGAATCCTGCATGTAACAGAAGAAGGCCTGAAACTGGCAGGAAGAATGGCAATCCGCCTGACTTACCTTGTGATCGGTTCCTCAATTATGACGCTGACAACAACACCAAATCAGCTCACAGATGGTCTGGAACGACTTCTCAGACCGCTGAATAAGCTTCATGTACCGATCCACGAGATTGCTATGATGATGTCCATTGCATTAAGATTTATCCCGATCCTGCTGGAAGAAACTGATAAGATCATGAAGGCACAGATTGCCCGTGGTGCAGATTTCGAAAATGGAAACCTGATCCAGAAAGCCAAGAACATGATCCCGCTTCTGGTCCCGCTGTTTATCTCAGCGTTTCGAAGAGCCAACGATCTGGCAATGGCAATGGAAGCAAGATGCTATCATGGCGGCGATAACAGAACGCAGATGAAACCGCTGCATTATCAGTCAAGAGATTATATTGCGTATGTGGTGATGTGGGGGTATCTGGCAATTGCAATCATATTCAGAGTCGTAGGAATCTGATAAGATACTGAACAGTTACTGATTTATAATGATATTTTATATGCTGTAATCCGGTAAGAATGGGTTACAGCATATTGTTTATCTGTTATGGAATTGTTATAGAAAAAGTTTTCAATATTTTATGGAGGAAAACAGATGAAAAGAATTGGCCTTGTAGTTGCATATGACGGCACAAACTACTGCGGCTGGCAGACACAGCCAAATGGGATTACTGTACAGGGGGTATTAAATGATACACTGTCCGAGCTTCTCGGTGAAAAAATAGAAACTATCGGCGCAAGCAGGACAGACGCAGGTGTCCATGCCATGGGAAACGTAGCAGTATTTGACACCAACACACGTATTCCGGGAGAAAAAATTTCCTATGCGCTAAACCAGCGGCTTCCTGAGGATATCCGCATTCAGCTCTCAGAAGAGGTAGAACCGGATTTCCATCCTCGCTACTGTGACAGTGAGAAAACCTACGAATACCGCATCCTGAACCGCAAATTTCCGGTTCCGACAGAGCGCTTATACACATATTTTTACCACTATAAACTGGACGTAGATAAAATGAAAGCGGCAACCTCATATCTGATCGGACAGCATGATTTTGCTTCATTCTGTGGTGCGAAAGCACAGGTAAAGACAACTATCCGTACAGTAACAGGAATCGATGTATGGCGTGACGGGGATATCGTAACTATCCGTGTAACAGGAACAGGATTCCTTTACAACATGGTCCGTATCATTTCCGGAACTCTGATCGAAGTAGGAAACGGACAGTATCCACCGGAAAGAGTAAAGACGATCCTGGAAGCCTGCAATCGCGAAATGGCAGGTCCGACAGCTCCGGCGCAGGGACTTACATTGATGGGAATTGAATTTTTTGACTGATCTATAAAAATTGATGCATGTTGCAGTTGAGCAGATTAAATGGCTGAAATGTAACATGCATTTTTTGAATGATCAAATAAGGGGAATTTTTGCTTCAATTGTGATAAGAGATAAACGTGGAAAAGAAAAAAGGGGGAGTAACGAAAAAAGTTGAAAAAACGACACAAAACCTATTGACAGAACAGGGTCCTTATAATATAATAACCCAATGTGACGTAGTGCGAAATGCTTAAGCCAATAGCCCAGGCGAAAGTATTTATCAGCGGTTTCGGACATTTCCGCGTTTCTTAGCACCGGCGTTTCCAATAACTTATTTTCGCGGGAAATTCCGCGGTTAATTAAACTATCGTTGATAAATAACAGGAGGTAAAACCATGCAGACTTATATGGCTAATCCAGATAAAATCGAAAGAAAATGGTATGTAGTTGACGCTGATGGATGTACTCTTGGCCGTCTGGCTTCCGGAGTAGCAAGCGTTTTAAGAGGAAAGAACAAACCACAGTTTACACCACACGTAGACACAGGTGATTATGTAATTATCGTTAACGCTGACAAGATCAAAGTTACAGGTAAGAAATTAGAGCAGAAAATCTACTACAATCACTCCGATTATGTAGGTGGAATGAGAGAAACCACATTAAAAGAAATGTTAGCAAAGAAACCTGAGAGAGTTATCGAGCTCGCAGTTAAAGGTATGCTTCCAAAAGGACCTTTAGGAAGAAGCATGTACAAGAAACTTTTCGTATATGCAGGACCGGAACACAAACATGAAGCTCAGAAACCAGAAGCTTTAACATTTTAATTAGGAGGTAGAAAACATTGGCTAGCGCAAAATTCTACGGAACAGGAAGAAGAAAAAAATCAATCGCAAGAGTTTATCTTGTACCTGGAACCGGTAAGATCACAATCAATAAAAGAGATATCGATGAATATTTTGGATTAGATACACTGAAAGTTATCGTTCGTCAGCCTTTAGCTGCAACAGAAACAGAAGGCAAATTCGACGTATTAGTTAACGTTCATGGTGGTGGATACACAGGACAGGCTGGTGCTATCAGACACGGCGTTGCAAGAGCCCTTCTTCAGGCAGACAACGACTACAGACCAGTTCTGAAAGCTGCTGGATTCTTAACACGTGACCCACGTATGAAAGAACGTAAGAAATACGGTCTCAAAGCTGCTCGTAGAGCACCACAGTTCTCCAAACGATAATTTACCGTTTCGAGAGAGACAATTTCAAGAACTTATTATCCCGGAAGTTTGCTACACTTCCGGGATTTCTTTATATTCATATCTGCCAGTCAGTGGCTATTGACTGCAAATCTAAAAAATCTCAAATAAGTCAATGAAATCATGAAGCACATTGACTGTAAATCTTCAAATTTTAAATTGAATCAAATAATTTTATGGAAAAATTGACTGTAATTCCCCGAATTTCAAACTAGGCCAAACAGTTCCCTTAAAAAAGTTGACTATAAATCTTGAAATTTAAAATCGAGTCAAATAGTTCAATAGAATAAGTTGACTTCAAATATTAAAATCGCAAATTAAGTCAAATGCTTATCTGAAATAAGCTGACTGTAAAGCTTAAAATTCAAATCCAAGTCAAATACTTATCTGTAAAAAGTTGACCGAAAATTCAAAGATTCGAAATCAAGTCAAATAGTTAAATGCAATAGATTGACTGTATTTCTTAAAATTACAAATCAAGCCAAATGCTTACCAGAAAAGAGTTGACTTCAAATATTAAAATCGTAAATCGAGTCATGGAATAATTTGAAATAAATTGACCATGAACTTCTAGTCTTAAATTAAATCAAACAGTTTACAGAGGTAAGTTGATTACAAATGCTAAATTTGAAAACCAAGTCAAACAGCTTATATAGAATAAGTTGATCATAAATAATCCCCGAAATTTAAAATTAATTAAAAACTAAGAAAAGAGGTAGAAATTATGCAGGGATTACGACATATGCTATTGCAGGAACAAAAACATCTTCAAGAAATTGCAGATAAAGCCAGAACTGGTTTGACTACAGTGCCGGAAGGAAATCTTCGAATTTCCAAAGATAAAAATAAACCTCGATATTATCAATGTATAGACGATAATAATGGCATTTATATTCCGAGATCGAATAAAGAATTACCTAAACTTCTGGCACAGAAAACATATAATAGAATTGTGGTGAAAAAAGTGGAAGCAAGGCTTAAACAAATAGAGAAAATACTACAGGATTATACAGATGATGAGATTGAGAGAATTTATACATCTATGCACAAAGAAAGACAGTTTCTGGTAACGCCAATAGAAGCGACATGGAATCAATTGCTTATGGAATGGTATAAAGAAGAATATCTGGGAAAAGAATTCAAAGAGGGAATGCCGGTGATTCTGACTGAAAAGGGAGAACGGGTAAGATCTAAGTCAGAAAAGATACTCGCAGATTATTTTTATAGAAAAAATATTCTCTATAAATATGAAAAACCACTTTATTTGAAAGGATATGGCACAGTGTATCCAGATTTCACATTTCTTTCGAGAAAAGCAGGAGAGGAACAACCCGCTCCTGATACATTATGAAACAGATATTTGATTATGAATGAGCAAATAATGAATTAGGCAAATCCGGATTGTAAATATTTGCCAGGATTAAAGCTTTCCTCCATACACTGGAAATCCGCTGCTTTCGCCATAACTTTCAATATGTTTGAACTGTTTCAGAATTTCCATATCTTCTGCCGTGATTTCAAAGTCAACCTTTGAATTGTTTTCCATATGGGATGGATTTGCTGTCTTTGGAAGAGCAATAGCACCAAGCTGTAAAACATAGCGGATGCAAAGCTGTGGAACAGAAACACCGTATTTGTCAGCAATTGCTTTGATTTCTGGCTGATGAAGAATTTCTCCGTGTGCAATTGGGGAATATGCTTCAATTACAATATCGTTTTCCTGACAGAATTTAATTAATTCTAATGGAGTATTGCTGATGTGGCACAGAATTTGGTTCACCATAGGTTTGATCTCACAAGTTTCCATCAGGTTTTTCAGATCGCTGATCTGAAAATTGGATACGCCGATAGCACGGAGTTTTCCCTCTTTATAGGCATCTTCCAGCGCTTTCCATGCAGCACGATTGCCTTCTACGTAACGGTCATCACACTGATTTACTTTATCCCATGGCTGTGGACTGTGGATGATCATCATATCGAGATAGTCCAGGCCCATTTTTTTGAGTGTTTCATCAATTCCCTGTTTTGCATCTTCATATGTTTTGTGCTCTGCTGCAACTTTTGAAACAACAAAAAGTTCCTCACGGGAAATACCGCAGTTTTGGATACCCTCACCTACACCACGTTCATTTCCGTATGCCTGTGCAGTATCGAAATGGCGATATCCAAGTGTTGCAGCTGCTTTCACTGCTTCGGCTACATTTGCATCATCTATAAACCATGTGCCGAGGCCTAATTGTGGAATTTTAATGTTATTGTTTAATGTTAAAGTGTTTGTATACATTTTGAAACCTCCTGATTAGTTTTTTATGATATTGTCATCCTATAACTTAAAGTTAACTTAAGGTCAAGGATTTTTTGAATTTTTCTATTCTTTCACAGGTATATTGCAAATAAAAATACATATGATATAATGCCAATAGGCAAAATGATAAGATTAGGTTCATTTATAACACACCCCCTTTCTGCTCCTGTCTAGGGGTGGTAGCTTAATTATTATGTTATAGAATAAAATGTACAAAAAGGGTGGAATTACTGAGAGGTTGTCTTTCTATTAATCTTTGACATTCTACCGACTTTTTGATACTATAGAATCAGTAAAAAATTTGCAGACCTCCCATGGGAGAAATCCTATGGGAGGTTTTTGCAATGAGGTGAGGTGTACAATGAAAAAAGAAAACAATCCGACACATAATCATCACAGAGGGAGTTTTTCGGGCAGGATTGGTTATGTACTGGCAGTTGCGGGGTCTGCAGTAGGACTGGGAAATATCTGGAGATTTCCGTATCTTGCGGCGAAGTATGGCGGGGGTATTTTTCTGCTGATCTACATTCTTCTGACAGCATCCTTCGGCTATGTGCTGATCATGTCAGAGACCGCATTGGGACGAATGACCAGAAAAAGTCCGGTGGGTGCATTCGCGCACTTTGGAAAAACGAAACCGTTTAAAGTTGGCGGTTGGCTGAATGCAGTTATTCCGATGCTGATCGTGCCGTATTACAGCACTATCGGTGGCTGGGTAATTAAATATCTTGTAGAATATTTCAAAGGAAATGTTCAGGCTGTAGCAGAAGATGGTTACTTCGGAAACTTTATTGCAGATTCCTGGCAGGTAGAACTCTGGTTTCTGGTATTTGCGGCACTTGTATTTATCATTATTCTCGGCGGTGTACAGAACGGCGTCGAACGAATGTCAAAGATCATGATGCCGGTTCTGGTAGTTCTGGCGATTGTGGTTACAGTTTATTCTGTTACACGTCCGGGAGCAATTGAGGGTGTGAAATATTTTCTGATTCCGAATATGAAAAATTTCTCCTGGATGACAGTAGTGGCTGCTATGGGACAGATGTTTTATTCTCTGTCTATTGCAATGGGAATCCTGTATACCTATGGCTCTTATGTGCGTAAAGACATGGATATCGAGAGATCCACCACACAGGTTGAAATATTTGATACAGGTATTGCAATCCTTGCAGGTCTGATGATCATTCCGGCAGTATTTGCATTCTCCGGTGGAAATCCTGAAACACTTCAGGCAGGTCCGTCTCTGATGTTTATCACACTGCCAAAAGTATTTGCAAGCATGGGATTTGGTACAGCAACAGGAATCGTATTCTTCGTGCTTGTGTTACTTGCAGCTCTGACCAGCGCTGTTTCCCTGATGGAAACCAGTGTTTCCACATTTATGGACGAGCTTCACTGGAGCCGTAAGAAATGCTGCGGTCTGATGGTTGTGATCATGCTTGCATTCGGAACAGCGTCATCCATGGGATATGGACTTCTGGATTTCATTCGTATCTTTGGAATGAACTTCCTTGATTTCTTCGATTTTATAACAAACTCAGTAATGATGCCGCTGGCAGCACTTGCAACCTGTATTCTGATTCTTCGTGTTGTAGGTATTGATGGAATGGTAAAAGAAATTGAACAGTCTTCTCCATTCCGCAGAAAGAAACTGTATAGAGTATTTATCAAATACTTTGCATCGATTTGCCTGATCATTATTTTGCTGAGTTCTATTGCAAACGTGCTGGGAATTATCAGTATGTAAGAAAACTTATAACTCCTTTTAAGTGGATTGAGAAAATACTTTGTAATCTGCTTAGAAGGAGTTTTTCTTATATGATTTTGCAGTTTATGCGAAAAAAATACCGTTTGTGAAAGATGCAGATTTGTTATATGACATTATGCTATTCTACAATCAGAAAAAGAATGACATATCATAGAGAGTATATTTGACAACGTAAATTAAAAAATATTGTAACGGTTCAGTACTTTCACAGTTATGAGTCAAAGGGTAGACTGCTGAATAGTTACAAAACATTACAGCGAAGAGAAATCATATAAGATAAGGCGAGGTTTTAGCATGAGTTTAAAGTATGAAAAGATCATAAATCAGATGACATTAGAAGAAAAAGCCCGGATGATGTCGGGTAAGAATACTTGGGAAACCGTGGATTTCCCTCAGTATGGAATCCCGTCTATGTGTTTGTCCGACGGTCCTCACGGACTGCGCAGACAGGCGGGTGCAGGAGATCATCTTGGTTTAAATGCCAGTCTTCCGGCGACTTGTTTTCCTACTGCGGCGTCTGTAGCAAACAGTTGGGACGAGCAGCTTGGGGAAGAAATCGGAACAGCACTGGCAGAGGAAGCTGTGACAATGGGAGTAAACGTCATTCTTGGTCCGGGACTGAATATTAAGAGAAGCCCTCTTTGCGGACGAAACTTTGAATATTTTTCCGAAGATCCGTATCATGCGGGAAAAATGGCAGCAGCATACATCCGTGGAATCCAGAGCCAGGGAATCGCAGCCTGCCCGAAACATTTCGCAGCAAACAGTCAGGAACTTCGACGTATGGCAAATGATTCCGTAGTAGACGAACGTACCTTTCGGGAACTCTATACAACTGGTTTTGAGATTGCAGTAAAAGAGGGAAAAGCGAAATCCATTATGTCCTCTTACAATGAAGTGAACGGCATATATGCAAATGAAAACAGCCATATGCTTCAGGAAATCCTTGTGGATGAATGGGGATTTGACGGTTTCGTAGTATCAGACTGGGGTGGCAGTAATGACCACGCGCTTGGGGTAAAGAACGGCAGTCATCTGGAAATGCCGGGAACGGGAAATTCCGGAGTTCATGATATTGTAAAGGCAGTGAAGAATGGTGACCTCACAGAGGAAGTCTTAGATCAGCGTCTGGATGAATTATTAAGTGTAATCTTTGACACTCATCAGGCAACAGAGGAGAAAAAAGGCACATCTTTTGACATCGAAGCACATCATAAACTGGCACGAAAAGCAGCTCAGGAGAGCATTGTACTTCTGAAAAATGAAGACAATATTTTACCTCTGCAGCCGGGAACAAAGGTAGCCGTGATCGGAGATTTTGCTCAGACGCCGAGATATCAGGGCGCAGGTTCTTCTCTGGTAAATCCTGCGAAACAGCCGGAAGCTGTTCTGAATGAAATTGGAAACTGCGGTCTGGAAATGGTTGCATTTGAACAGGGATACCGCAGAAACAAAAAGAGCGATGCAAAGCTGATCGAGCGTGCAAAAGAGGCTGCCAAAAAAGCGGAGGTTGTGCTGATCTTTGCAGGACTGGATGAGATCAGCGAGTCTGAGGGACTGGATCGTACTCATATGAATATGCCGCAGGCGCAGAACATGCTGATCGATGAGATTTCCACGGTAAATCCAAACGTGATCGTAGTTCTTTCAGCAGGTTCCGCAGTGGAGATGCCATGGTACTCCTATGTCAGAGGAATCGTGCACGGATATCTGGGTGGTCAGGCGGGGGCGTCTGCAATGCTGAATGTTCTGACCGGAAAGATTTGTCCGTCCGGTAAATTGAATGAAACTTACCCGATCCACTGCGAGGATAATCCAGTTCTGCATTATTATCCGAGCAAAGAACGCAGCAGTGAATACCGCGAATCTCTTTATGTGGGATACCGCTATTACACAACTGTAGATAAGAAAGTACGCTTCCCATTTGGATTCGGACTCAGTTATACTACATTTAAATACAGTGACCTGAAAGTGGATGACAGAGGAGTTACATTCCAGATTAAAAATACCGGAAAAACAGCAGGTACAGAAATTGCACAGCTTTATGTCGGAAGAAAATCAGATACCGTATTCCGCCCGGTACGCGAGCTGAAAGGTTTTGCCAGAGTAACGCTGAAACCAGGAGAATCAAAGACTGTACATATTGGATTTGACGACAAAACATTCCGATTCTATGATACCAGAACCAACACCTGGGAAATTGAAACCGGAAACTATGAGATCATGGTTGGAAGTGATGCGCAGACTATGCTGCTGGAAGATAAATTCTATGTAGCAGGAACCGTTTCAGAAGGCGGATATGAGAAAGAAAAAATGCCGGAGTATTTTAACGGAAAGATCCGTGCGGTAGACAATGACACATTCCGCCTCCTGTATGGCAGAGAAATCCCGGACGGAAGCTGGAGCGGTGAGATCAGGATGAATGATGCGGTATGCCAGCTCTACTATGGAAAAGGAATCCTGGGAAAACTTTTCTACGGAGTACTGCGGATTCTGCTGAAGATCAGCGAATGGCAGGGAAAACCAAACCTGAATGTATTGTTCAACTACAATATGCCAATCCGCGGCTATGCAAAAATGACAGGCGGGTTTGTCACTATGGATATGGCGAGAGCTCTGACAGAAATGGCAAATGGTCACAGGATAAAAGGTACTGCACATCTGATTAAAGCAGCTGTAAAAAGAGACTGAAAATAATATAGAAGATATCACAAAATAAAATGATGGCAGACAGGACTTGGCAGTAAAAAACTACGCTGAGTCCTTGTTTGCGTATTATTTATTTCTCAAAATGGAGCTTGTGAATATCCGCTTGATTTGTCATAGACAATCTGGAATGAATTACAGTATCCTTATAGAGAACAGCAAAGATTTGTTTTGGGTGCAGATGTTGGAAAAATATGTGGATTCAATTGCGGCAAACAGTGGAAATTGATACAATAAAAAGTAAATCATAGTGGATAACTTGTTGGCACACTAGAATCCTCATCCAACGCGATTGGTATAGTTATTTACGAAACGATGTACCAGCCACAGTAATTACGAAAAGTGAAACGGGGGAAAGAAGGCAAATGATAAAGATTGCAATAGTAGAAGACGAAGCAATGTATGCAAAACAGCTGCAGGATTTCCTGCGGCAGTACGAGACAGAGAACGGAGAAGCATTGGACATCACAATTTATTCCGATGGCGACCAGATTGTTCACAAATATAAATCACAGTTTGATATCATCCTGATGGATGTGGAAATGAAGTTCATGGACGGCATGTCCGCAGCAGAAGAAATCCGCAAGATTGACACAGAAGTAGTCATCATTTTTATTACAAATATGGCACAGTATGCGATTCGCGGTTATGCAGTAGATGCGCTGGATTACGTACTCAAGCCGGTATCTTACTTTGCATTTTCCCAGAGACTCAACCGCGCGATTTCCAGAATGAAGAAACGTGAAACGAAGATGATCATGGTAAACATCAAGGGTGGAACTGTCCGGATCAATATTGCAAATATCTATTACATTGAAAGCCAGGGCCATACATTGATCCTGCACACAATCCTGGGAGATTATGAGACGACCGGAGTTATGAAAGAGATGGAACAGAAGCTGCAGGGAATGAATTTCTGCAGGGGAAATAAAGGATACCTGATCAATTTACAACATGTGGACGGGATACAGGATGGATGCGCGCTGGTAAAGGGAGAGCAGCTTGTTTTGAGCCGTGCACGTAAGAAAGAATTCATGGAAGCATTGACAAATTACTGGGGAGAGGTTGTGAAGTGATGGAACATATTATGCCGGATATACCGAGAATTTATACTGCGATCGCAGAATGGATGGCCTGTATGCTGTTTATCTTGCCTGTCAAGAAACGCTTTGACCGTGTAAAAACAGGCGTACTGATGGCAGCAGCACTGGTTATACAGAGTCTGTTTCTGACAGTGACAGGGAATGTGCAGATTTATTTCTGGATTCCGTGTATGATCATAGCAGTATTGTTAATGATAGGCTTTATTTATGGATGCTGTGACATCAGTTTGACAGATACAGGATACTTTGGAATGATCGCATTTGTTGCGGCAGAGTTTATGGCATCGGTGGAGTGGCAGGTGGTATGCTATTTTTGGAATGGGACGGTACCTGCAGTGTTTATCCAGATTGCAATGCTGGTTCTGATTTATGGAGGTGTGGCAGTGATTTTATATAAAATACTGCATATGCATCTTCCGAAAGATGGAAAAATGGGAATCAGTCTGAAAGAATATATATCCGGACTTGTAATCGCAATTGCAGTATTTGCAGTCAGTAATATGAGCTTCCTGACAGAAAACACACCATTTTCCGGACGGTATTCCTTTGAAATCGGAAACATCCGTACACTGGTGGATCTGGGAGGAATTGCGATTCTTTATGCGCATCTGACTCAGTGCTGCGAATTGCGTGTGCGAAAAGAACTGGAGGCAGTGCAGAATGTACTGCAGAATCAGTATGTGCAGTATAAGCAGTCACGAGAGAGTATTGAACTGATCAATTATAAATATCATGATCTGAAACACCAGATCGCGGTGCTGCGTAGCGAAGAAGACCCGAAGAAACGAGAGGAATTCCTGAATCGGATGGAAGAAGAAATCCGCCAGTACGAAGCTCAGAATAAGACGGGAAATAAAGTACTGGACACGGTACTTACGACGAAGAGCCTCTATTGTGCGAAGCATGGGATTACATTTACATGCGTGGCAGATGGAACGCTACTTGATTTCATGGATGTCATGGACATCTGTAGTATTTTCGGAAATGCGCTGGATAATGCCATTGAATGTGAACTTAAGATTCCAGATAAGGAAAAGCGTCTGATCCATGTAACAGTGTCAAAACAGAAGCAGTTTCTGATCCTGCGGTTTGAAAATTACTGCAAGGAAACCCTGCAGTATCAGGAAGGAACACCGGTTACAACCAAAAAAGAGAAAGAATTCCATGGTTATGGATTAAAGAGCATCCAGTATACGGTAAATAAGTATGATGGAGCTGTCAGTATGAATCTGGAAGATAACTGGTTTGAATTGAAGGTTTTGATTCCTATGGTACAAAAATAAAAGAATAGATTAGCCAACAGCGGCCGGGTTCCAACGGGAATCCGGCTATTACTGTATATAATGCACAAATGCAATAAAACAATTTTAGATAAAATATCTAATACCAAAACAGTTTATGCGTATTTTGTACAGATTATGCAATTTTTTACCAGAAAAAAAATGATGTGGTAGGATAAAACCATAAGATCCAAAGAGGAGAAACAGGAATAGGAGGAAAGGAAATGAACCTGGACATGTTAAGGATGGAAGACGTTTATAAGTATGTGATGAAATGTCTTCCGTATCTGATCCCGTTTATTATTCTTTTAGTAGCGGGAATTGTTATTTTTATTGCAACCAGAAAAGTGAAAGTTGAAAAAAGAAAATTATGGAGAAGTGAATCCTGGATAGCAATACTATTATCTTTTGTGCTGGGCGTTACTGGAATTTGTTTTAATCCAATGTATTCATCTATTTGCCTTGTTTTTGCGAAGACAGAAGGCATGACTGAAGAAACTGCGGAAAAAGGAAAACAGTTATGTGAAAAAATTGCAGAAGAGGGAGTTGTACTTTTAAAGAATGAGGACGAGACACTTCCATTGAAAGAGAAGAATATCAATGTATTTGGATGGGCGTCCACAAATCCGTGTTATGGCGGAACAGGATCTGGTTCTGTTGATACTTCTTCAGCAGTAAGTCTTCTTGATGGCCTTAGAGATGCCGGTTTTTCATTAAATGATGAATTGGAAAAATTCTATACAGATTATAATACGGAACGTATAACTGGAAGTTTGTCAGGAAATACAGACTGGACACTTCCAGAGCCATCTGCTGACAGTTATACATCTTCTATGATGGATAATGCAAAGAACTTTTCTGATACTGCAGTTGTTGTTATTGCCAGAGTTGGTGGTGAAGGTGAAGACTTACCGAAGGATATGGAAAATGCCAACTATAATACCACTGACGAAGGTGCAGGTCACGAAGGCGATTTTGTAGCAGGCCAGTCTTATCTTGAATTGAGTAAAACAGAAAAAGATATGGTAGATCTTGTCTGCAATAATTTTGAAAATGTTATTGTTATTTATAACAGTGCAAATGCATTCGAACTGGGATGGGTTGATGAATATGAGAATATTAAAGGTGTTTTGAATATTGCAGGACCTGGACAGACAGGATTTGATGCACTGGGAAAAGTTTTAAGTGGTGAAGTAAATCCATCAGGACATTTAGCAGATACCTATGTATATGATCTGACAGATACTTACAATTATAATAACATTGGTGATTTTAAATATGACAATGTAGAAGAATTTAAAGATATTAACGGACCGGAAGGAACAGATTATAATACAGTATCATTTGTAAATTATATAGAAAGTATTTATATTGGTTACAAATTTTATGAGACTGCAGATGCAGAAGGTCTGATTAAATATGACGATGTTGTTCAATATCCGTTTGGTTATGGATTAAGTTATACTACATTTGATCAGAAAATTACAGATTTAAAAACAGATAATGATGGGAAGATTACGGTAGATGTAACAGTTACGAATACAGGAGATGTAGAAGGTAAAGATGCAGTTGAACTGTATTTTACTCCTCCGTATACGAATGGTGGAATTGAAAAATCAGAAGTAAATTTACTGGATTTTGAAAAAACAGATAGTTTAAAACCGGGAGAAAGTCAGACAATTTCTTTTGAATTTGATCAGGACGAGCTGGCCTCATATGACGCTAAGGATAAAGGATGCTACGTGCTGGAAACTGGAGAATATAACCTTAGTGTAAGAAGTGATTCTCATACTGTTCTGGATTCAAAAACAATAGAAATCGCAGATGAAATTGTATATGATTCAGAAAACCCAAGATCTTCAGATGATACAGCTGCTCAGAATGTATTTGATTATGCGGCAGGAGATGTAGAATATCTTAGCAGAAAAAATCATTTTGCAAACTACGAAGAGGCAACAGCGGCACCAACAGACTATAGTATGTCTGATGAAGTAAAAGCGAAATTTTTAAATAACGATAATTATAACTATGAAGACTATAATGATGAATCTGATGAAATGCCCGTAACAGGCGCTGATAATGGCGTAAAACTGGCAGATCTAAGAGGCCTTGATTATGACGATGAGTTATGGGATCAGTTGCTGGATGAGCTGACTGTAGATGATATGGTTACAATGCTTGGAAGTGCAGGATTTTCTACAAAAGAAATCAAAGATATTGGTAAAGTAGAAACTTCCGAAATTGATGGACCTGCAGGACTGCATTCTTTCTTTAATCAAAATAAACAGGGCTCCTGCTATCCGGCATCAAACCTGATGGCATGTACATGGAATAAAGATCTTGCAGAAGAACTTGGAAGTCAGATTGGTGACGAGGCAGCAGAAATTAATGTCAATGGATGGTATGGACCGGCAATGAATATTCACAGATCTGCATTTTCAGGAAGAAATTATGAGTACTTCTCAGAAGATGCTGTATTGAGTGGAAGACTTGCTGCTCAGGAAGTAAAAGCTGCACAGGAAAAAGGTGTTTATTGTTTCCTGAAACACTTTGCATTAAATGACCAGGAAACAAACAGAAATAATCAGCTTTGCGTCTGGGTAGATGAGCAGGCGGCAAGAGAAGGATATCTGAAAGCATTTGAATATGCTGTAAAAGATGGAAAAGCAACAGCAATTATGTCTGCATTTAACTATATTGGAACCGCATGGGCGGGTGCAAGCAGCAGCCTTTTAAATGATGTTCTGAGATCTGAGTGGGGATTCAGAGGAACAGTTTTAACAGATGCAGCACTTGATGGATATAATTATATTAATGGAGATCAGGAAGTACGAAATGGTGGAGATGCAATATTAAACCCGGATTTTGGCGGAGATACCATTATTCATGATACTGAGAGTGCAACTTCTGTAATTGCAATGAGAAATGCTGCACATAATGTATTGTATACCGTAGTAAACAGTAATGCGTATAGCGAAGAAAACAGTGATGCTTTTGGTCTGATGACATGGGAAAAAATATATTATGGATGCCTGGCGGTTATCTGTATTCTTCTTCTTGGTGCTGAAATAATTACAGTCAGAAGATACCTGAAACGTAAGAAACAGTCTCAGGAATTACAGTAAAACAGGTGATAGTCATGGGCAAAAAAATAATAAATTCATGGCAGAACTTTGCCGACAGACATCCCGGAGCCTCAAAATGGATCCGGGAGGGAGGTCTGTTTGTGATCGTCAGTAATCTGATCACGGTGCTGAAATATCTGCTCCTGCTGTTTCTGCCGCTGGCATTTGCCGGACTTCCGAAGATTGATTTCGGATTTCCGGGAATTGATATTACATTGTTTGGTGAGACATTTAAATGGAACATTATTGGGTATGATGCACAGCATGGGGGACTTCCTTACTTTTGTGCTTACATGGTAGCCATGGTCCTGGGAGAATGCATCAATTTCCCAATTCAGAGGAACTTCGTTTTCCGAAGCAAGGGAAAAGTTGGATATCAGGCGTTCTGGTATCTGATCGCATTCTGTATCGTGACCTGTATCGTAAATTCCATTAACTGCATCTGGGTCGCAGTAGCAGGAATGTTTGTACCGGACTGGTTGTACAATATCGGAACTACAGTGCTGAATGGCGGTGTATCGATGGTGGTATTCTTCTTCGTGAATAAGATTATTTTCCCGGAAGGAGTTGCTAAGACGTAACAGTACAAGGGATGAAATGACAACAGAATAGGAATATATAATAGAAAGGACTTTCTATGGAGATAAAATCCATGGGAAGTCCTTTTAGTATCGTTCACACACCAATATTCAGTGAGATGTTTTGACATGTATATACCAAAATCCTGAGATGTAATGTTCTTTTAAATTCGTGTTATGTTTTGAAAAATGTTGACAGCTATATCTATCAAGAATAAACTTGATAAAAAGGAGTTTCAGATAAATCAGGAAGAGGAGGGTGACGCACCATGGAACAGGGACTGGATAGATTTATAAAAGCGCAGAAAGCATTTTATAAAGAAGCTCTGGAAGAGATCCGCCAGGGCCAGAAGCAGAGTCACTGGATGTGGTTTATTTTTCCACAGATCATTGGTCTGGGACGAAGTGAAACAGCACAGTATTATTCCATAAAGAACTTACAGGAAGCAAAAGATTTCCTGAATAATGAAGTACTTGGTGCAAACCTGTGTGAGATATCAGAAGCATTGCTTAAGGTAGATTCTAATGATGCCAGAGAAGTCATGGGATGGCCGGATGATATGAAACTGAAATCATGCATGACATTATTCCTGGAAGCAGATCCGCAATGTGAAGTATTTCAGAAAGTTCTGGACAAATTTTTTGATGGTGAAAAAGACCAGAAGACGATAGATATATGTTATAATAACTAAAATTTCCAATTTTTTATGTTGGGGGGTGACACTTATTGAACGTAATGCCAATTTCGGATTTAATTGCGCAGGTATCTCAAATATGTAAAAGAAACGGTGTGCAGAGATTAGATCTTTTTGGGTCTTTTGCAACAGGGACAGCTACACCGACCAGCGATATTGATTTTGTTGTATACGGATGTAAAGATATTCCGCATCTGGAAGAGGAATTGGAAAATATTGATACACTTCGAAAAATTGACATCTTCGAATATGAGAGTATAAATAATAAATTTCTGAAGGAGGATATTGAGAAATATGGAAAGCAAATATATTAATCGCTATCATACTTTTTGCAGCAGCCTGAAGAATCTTGAAAAAAGCCGACACGCTGATCCAAAAGCTGATTTTGTACTGGAAGGCACTGTATTAAATTTCAATCTGACTTTTGATATTTCTTGGAAGGTAATGAAAGATATCCTTATTAAGCAGCTGGGGATTCTGGACTTTGCAATTGGATCACCGAGGGAAACACTGCATCAATCTTTTACCAACAAAATAATTGATGATGATCGTTGGCTTCAGATGCTGCGTGCAAGAAATCAGCTGGCACATGACTATGACGGTACTTTCGCAGCTGAAAAGTTTCAGGATATTATTAATGTATATTATCCTTTGTTTGAGAAACTGAGAGATAATGTGAAAAAATATTATACCACAGAGTAGATTATATGCAAAAAAATAATGCGTATAAGGGGTGGCATAGAAGCCTCCCCTTTATTGATCAGTCATTCAATTTCCAGTTTTCCAGTAATTTCAGCTCAATCTTTGTACCATCTGGCAGTGAGAACCAGTGGTCATTAATGATGCGGACAGGATAAGCTTTGATTTTTTCCATGATTTCCGGTACAGAATCTACTGCAATAGAAATATGGTCGTAGCCATTTTCGGCAGTAGTATTGATTTCTGTAGCTTCACAGAGCTGGATGCCTTCTCTGAACCAGCATTTACGTTCCGGTTTTTCACCGATTTCACGCCACATATTCATTTCAAAAACATCTTCAAAGAATTTCTGCGCATCTTCATAGGATTTGGTGCGGATAGCCGCATGGTCAATCTTTGCCATAATATTGTGTGCTCCTTTTTCTGAAAGTTCATAGATATTATACTATAGAAAAAAGAATAAGAGATTTTTTACAGACATGCAATAGAAATTGATAAAATTTTCCGTTATAATAGAATAGTTAAACAGAATATTAAGCAAAAATAAACAAGGAGGTCTTCACATGGCTTATTTAGGGGAAAACATTAAGAAACTTGGATTTGGTCTGATGCGTCTGCCGAAGTTAGAGGGCGACGTGATCGATGTAGAGCAGACCAAAAAGATGGTAGACCTGTTTATGGATGCAGGATTTACTTATTTTGATACAGCCTGGGCGTATGCAGGCAGTGAGGATGCAATCCGCCAGGCTCTGGTAGAGCGTTATCCGAGAGAGAAATTCCAGCTTGCCACAAAGAACGCAGCATGGATCAACTGCAAGACAAAAGAAGAAGCAATGGCACAGTTTGATACTTCTCTGAAACAGACAGGAGCAGGATATTTCGATTTTTATCTCTTACATAATCTTGGAGAAGCACGTACCAAATATTTTGATGATTTCGGACTTTGGGACTGGGTACAGGAGAAAAAAGCGCAGGGCCTGATCAAACATGTAGGTTTCTCTTTCCATTCCACACCGGAAGAACTGGACGCAATCCTGAATGCACATCCGGAAATGGAATTTGTACAGCTTCAGATTAACTATGCAGACTGGGAAAATCCGGCAATTCAGTCCAGAGGATGCTATGAAGTAGCACGTAAGCACGGCAAACCTGTTGTAATTATGGAACCTGTAAAAGGTGGTATGCTTGCAACTCCTCCGAAGAGCGTAGAAGAGATTTTGAAAGCAGCAGAACCGGAATCTTCCGCCGCATCCTGGGCAGTTCGTTTTGCTGCAAATCTGGAAGGAGTGATCACAGTTCTGTCCGGCATGAGCAATGTAGAGCAGATGCAGGACAATCTTTCTTACATGAAAGACTTCAACGGCCTGACAGAGAAAGAGCAGGAAACCCTGAACAAAGCACAGGAAGAACTGAAGAAAATCCCGCTGATTCCGTGTACAACCTGTAACTACTGCACAAAAGTCTGTCCAATGGAAATCGGAGTTTCCGGTTCCTTTACAGCAATGAATTATCTGACCTTATACGGAAGCAAAGATCAGGCACTTCATCAGGAAGGATGGCTTGTAGGTGGCCATGGCAGAAAATCCGCAACTGAATGTGTGAAATGCGGTAAGTGTGAAGAAGTATGTCCGCAACATATCAAGATCAGAGATGAACTGGAGAAAGTTGCAGCAGAACTTCTTGGAAAATAATATATAATTGTAAGTTGTATGGAGCCTCCTGAATGAATTTCAGGGGGCTTTTAAAGATATTGTAGATTTGACATTTTTGTTCAAGGTGTTAAAATATTTCTAAATAATTTGGCTCTCAAATGAAATCAATAAGAGTTACAATTGACTGTCAGAGATAAATATTTAACCAAGTCAAGTAAGCCCCTGCCTCAATTGCTAAAGTAATAAATGGTGGGTAGGGACAGGAAACTATATTAAGAAAAAGACGAAAGTGAGAAAAGCTATGGAAGATAATAAAAAGAAAGGGTTTGGCATGGTCCTTGAAGGCGGCGGTATGCGCGGTCTGTACACTGCAGGAGTTCTGGATGAACTGATGGAGCAGGGAATTTATGCAGATTCCACAGTAGGCGTTTCAGCAGGTGCAGTTTTCGGATGCAATTACAAATCCCGTCAGATCGGGCGAACCCTGCGCTACAACACCAGATTCTGCAAAGACGAAAGATACATGGGCTTAAAAAGCTGGCTCAAAACCGGCGATGTATACAGCAGAGATTTTGCATACGGAGAAGTACCGTGGAAACTGGATGTTTTTGACACGGAAACCTATGCAAAATCACCGATGAAGTTCACTGTTGTATGCACAGATCTCGAAACCGGAAAACCTGTATACCACGAATGCAGCAAAGGTGACAAGCTGGATGTAGAATGGATGCGTGCATCTGCATCCATACCGCTGGCAGCTGTACCGGTAGAACTGGATGGAAAATTATATCTGGACGGTGGCATCTCAGATTCCATCCCTGTAAACTGGATGCTTAGACAGGGCTATGAGAAAAATGTAGTGATCTGCACCCGCCATCCGGGTTACAGAAAAGAACATAATAAAATGATGCCTTTGATCCGCCTGAAATTCCGCGACTATCCGGAATTTGTAAGAACCATGGATGAACGACACATTCAGTACAACCGTATGCTGGATAAGATCGCATATCTGGAAAAAGAAGGCAGGATTTTTGTCATCCGCCCGGACAGAGACATCAGTGCAAAAGTCATCGAACGTGATCCTGCGGAACTGAAAAAGATTTATGATGTCGGACGTAGAGTGATGAAAGCAGATATGGAGAAACTGAAAGCATATCTGGCGGAATAGATCAGATATTATATATCAAAATAGAAATGATACATAAATTTTTTAGAAGAAAGATAAATTCGGAGAAACCTGTTTCCGAATTTATCTTTCTTTTTATGTATAACAGTATAAAACAGTTGACAACAGTTATATACTGTTATATACTGTTTACAGATGGAGGAGACACATATGCATATAATAATCAATAATTCATCCATGGTACCTATTTACGAACAGATTATGGATCAGATCAAGACTGCGATCATCAAAGGTGAACTACAGCCGGACACGGTACTGCCGTCCGTCCGCGGCCTGTCAAAGGAGCTGAAGATCAGCGCCCTGACAGTCAAGAAAGCCTACGACAATCTGGAAGAAGAAGGATTTACTGTAACTGTTCATGGAAAAGGAACCTACGTCGCGGCCACAAACAAAGACCTGATGAGAGAAGAACAGCTCAGGGAAGTGGAACATGACCTGGAGCAGGCGATTTCAAAAGGCAGAAGATGTGGACTAAGTAATGAGGAAATCAGAAATCTTTTTGAAATGATCATGGAGGATTAAGAATGCTGAAAATCAGTCATTTAAAGAAGAATTATAAAGACTTTTCACTGGACTGTTCCATGGAAGTACAGCCGGGAATGATCACCGGACTGATCGGGAAAAATGGTTCCGGGAAATCTACCACATTTAAAGCCATACTGGGTCTGATCCGCCCGGATGGAGGCAGAATTGAATTGCTTGGAAAGAAGACTACTACAGACATCGCACCAGAGGTTAAGCAGAAACTGGGAGTTGTATTCGCTGACTCCGGATTTAGTATGTACCTCACTACAACAGGTGTGGCGAACATTTTGGAGAATACTTATCAGAACTTTGACAGGGCAGAATTTCTGGAACAATGCAGCAGATTCCACCTGCCGGAAGATAAGAAGATCAAAGATTTTTCCACAGGAATGAAGGCCAAGTTAAAAGTTCTGGTGGCATTGAGCCATAAGGCAGAACTGCTGATTCTGGATGAGCCGACAGTGGGGCTGGATGTAGTTGCCAGAGATGAAGTACTGACTATGCTGCGGGAATATATGGAGAAGAATGAGAACAGTGCCATTCTGATCAGTTCCCATATATCATCAGACCTGGAGAACCTTTGTGATGATCTTTATATGATACACAATGGAAAGATTATTCTTCATGAGGATACAGATGTGCTCCTTGCAGACTATGCAGTCCTTAAAGTATCTGAAGATGCATATGGAAAGATAGAGAGACAATATATTCTGAAGACAAAGAACGAACCTTACGGGTACAGTTGCCTGACAAACCAGAAACAGTTTTACCTGGAAAATTACCCGAATATCGCAGTTGAGAACGGCAGAATCGATGATCTGATCGTGATGATGGAGGACTAAGGTATGAGAGGATTAGTTGTAAAAGATATTGAGCTGATGAAACAGCAAAAACAGTTTTTTATTTTAGTTCTGGTAATGGGAGTTGTGCTGAATCTGCTGGGAAATTCGTCAAGTGGATTTGCTACGGGATATTTTACGATTATTACGGCGCTCTTTACGGTTACAACAATGAGTTATGATGAATTTGATAACGGAATGGCATTTCTTATGACACTTCCGATAAGCAGAAAAGAGTATGTAAAAGAGAAATATTTTCTTGGAATCGGTCTGACAGGTGTGGCATGGGTAATTGCTGTTGTTCTGGCAATAATCTGTAATTTTACAGCGCACAAAGGCCGTGATATGAGTGACATTCTTGCCGGCGGCACTGCGATGATCTGTATTGCATTTCTGATGCTTGCAGTAATTATTCCCATGAGTATCTATTATGGAGTGGAAAAAGGACGCCAGATAGCGATTGTATTGTGGATTATTCTTATTGCAGTAATCTATGCACTGACTAAAAGTGCAGTCATTTCCGAGAGCATGATCGATGCCTGGCTTGGAGGCACAAATCTTGGAAAAACATTCTTTATCACGGCATTTATCACTGTTATGAGTTATCTGAGCTCCTGGCGGATCAGTGAGCAGTTAATGGAGAAAAAGGAATTTTAAGACCTTGGGATCAGACTTTGCTGTATATATTGTAATATGATATTTTGCGTATATTTTGTGCAGAAAGTGTTGAAAAAATGTATTTTATAATGAAAACTATATCATAAATATACAGTGGAAAATGACAAATATGAAGAACCGGGGAAAGTGGATTCAGTTTGTAAAAATTCAGTTATAATTAACAAATCAGTGTGCTAGAATCAATATCAGCGTAATTGAATAGCTGTTGAGTGAACAGTGTCATATTCAAGTGTTTTGCGTATGATACTGCGAGAGGGAATCAGGTAAAATGCCTGAACGGTTGCGGCCACTGTATACAGAAAAAAACGGATTTCAATATGCCATTGCATAAATTTATGTGGAAAGGCAACCTCTGCCAAGCTGATCCTTGCCGGAATGGCAGTCAGTGCAGTGTGCTCTGCTTTTTCAAATTTTGTTATCTATATCACTAATGATAAATCTGCGGCAACAGAAGTTATGAAATGGAGCATGGGAAGCCTTGCAGGGGCAAGTTGGAGCAGAGTATGGGTAATGCTTCCTGTCACTCTGGTATGTGTGATCATTTTCTGGACACAGTACCGGAATCTCAATCTGATGCTTCTTGGCGATGAGGTGTCCATTACACTGGGAACGGATCTGCACAGGTTGAGAACGTTTTATCTGATCATTGCATCAGTAATGATCGGATTTGCTGTATATTGCGCAGGAGTGATCGGGTTCGTAGGACTGGTAATTCCGCATGTGGTCAGAATCCTTTTTGGAACAGATCACAGAAGATTACTGCCATTAAGTGCACTGCTTGGCGCATCTTTCTTGATCTGGTGCGATGTGGCATGCCGTGTGATCCTGAAGAACTCCGAGATGCCAATCGGTGTGCTGGTATCTATTATCGGTGCTCCATGCTTTATTTATCTGCTTGTGCGGAAATCCTATGGATTTGGAGGTAGTAAGTAATGAAGATCACTACAGAAGACATTCAGGTCGGATTTCACGCCAGACAGATTCTGAAAGGCATTTCCATAGAGTCAAAGGATAAGGAACTGGTAGGGATTATCGGACCAAACGGAAGCGGAAAGTCTACATTATTAAAATGCATCTACCGTATTCTGAAGCCAGACGCAGGCGTTGTCTATCTGGACGGCGAAGAACTCCATTCCATGAGTGTAAAAAGCTCTGCCAGAAAAATGGCAGTTGTGGCACAGCACAATTACTATAACTTTGACTTTACCGTGCGGGAAGTGGTATTGATGGGACGTGCACCTCACAAGAAAACTCTGGAGAGGGACAATGCGAAGGATTATCAGATCGTTGAGGAAGCATTGAAAACAGTACAGATGGAAGCATTTGCAGACCGTACATTCTCCACTCTGTCAGGCGGCGAGCAGCAGAGAGTTATTCTGGCAAGAGCACTTGCACAGCAGACACCTGCGCTGATTCTTGACGAGCCGACCAACCATCTGGACATCACACACCAGATCATGTTAATGGAACTGGTAAAGAAGCTCAATGTAACCGTAATCTCAGCCATCCATGATCTGAACATTGCGGCGGCATACTGCGATAAGATTTATGTATTGAAAGATGGTGTGCTCGAGGGTTATGGAACCCCGCAGGAAGTACTTACTCCGGAACTGATCAAAAGGATTTACCGGGTAGACGCGGAAGTTGTAAATGATAGCCGCGGAAAAATGCATATTTTGTTTTTATAATATAGAACGATTGCAGCAAAATATTGAGATATGACAGGTCAGAGTCAGGGAAATTTTTGACTCTGACCTGTTGCATATGGAGGAAAAAGATGAATAAGATAGGAATTTTAACCTGCATCCATTCTAATAATGTATGTGCCAGAGTCGGATGCCTCTCTGCATTTCAGAACAGAATCGATTTCTTTCAGGATTACCCGGAAGACACTTATCTGGCAGCAATGATGACCTGTAACGGATGCAAAGGAGCCAACCCGACAGAACCCACAGAAGATAAAGGAATCCTGGAAAAAATCGACAGACTGGTCAGTGAAAAGATCAGCACCATCCACGTAGGCGTCTGTCGCCTCCCGGATGGAAAACATGAATGCCCCAGAATGACGCAGATCTGCGATATGATAGAAGAACGCGGAATCAGAGTGATCAGAGGAACACATAAAGAATAAAAAAGTCTACATGCAGTTACTGTTCACAGGTAATATCCCGCGAGGTGTTTTTTGTGAGCGAAGGTCACAG
>OLNF01000585.1_pt1 | contig 32180 bp, 28 predicted proteins | sample 1673061 | NCBI WGS metagenome assembly OLNF01 (sample SAMEA3136751, study PRJEB25190) | human gut metagenome
CAGCAGGGGCGCCGCCCCTGCACCCTGCAAGGGGCATTGCCCCTTGACCCTTTTTTTGTCCCCCGGCTTGGTCGCGTTACCCTACAATCTTTTTCCGCAGATTATTCGCAGGGCGTGCCGTCCATGCCGCCTTCATTCAGTCCCGTCAGGCGGACGCGCACAAATTCCCCCTGCCGTCCATTGTACCCCTCCGGCAGCGTCACCGCGATATACTCCGGCGTATAGCCCGTCCAATGACCATTCACCGGCTCTTCCAGCAGCACTTCCGCCACCTCATTGACCCACTGCTCCCGGTACTGCCTTGCCATTTCGTCGCCCACGGCAATCAACAGGCGCGCACGGCGTTCCTTCTCGGCGTTCGAGAGCTCTCCCGGCATCACGGCGGCTTTTGTGCCCTCGCGCTGGGAGTAGGGGAAAACGTGAATCTTGGCATAGCGGGCTTCGCGGATGAAATCGCGCGTTTCCTCGAACTCGGCTTCCGTTTCGCCGGGGAAGCCAGTCAATATATCCGTCGTGAACGCCGCCATCGGGTAGACGGCGCGCAGGTTTTCCATCGCCTGCCGATACATGCGCATGTTGTAGCGGCGCGCCATCCGCTGCAAAACGGTGTCGCTGCCGGATTGCAAGGCGAGGTGGAACTGCGGGCAGACCTTGTCCATCGTGCGGAGGGCTTGCGCGAATTCTACCGTCGCGACGGTCGGCTCAAGGCTGCCAAGGCGGATGCGGCGCACGCCCGGTACGTCCTGCACGGCGCGAATCGCGTCCAGCAGCGTCTGGCGGGGCGTGAAGTCTCGCCCGTAGCTGGTAAGATGGATGCCTGTCAGCACCAGCTCGGTGAATCCGGCTTGTGCCAGACGTTCGGCTTCGGCACGGATTTCATCCACCGGGCGGGAGCGAATCGGCCCGCGCACGCTGGGGATGATGCAGTAGGTGCAGTGGTTGTTGCAGCCCTCCTGAATTTTGAGCGTCGCACGGGTGTGTTCCTCCTGCGAGGTGATGGACAGCGGCTCGAAGGGGGTCGTGGCGTTCAGCTCGTTGACGGCGTTGATGGATGTGTTCTCCCGCAGCGCCTTTTCCAGCAGTTCGACGACTTCGCCGCGGTGCTGTGTGCCGATGACGAGGCGCGCGCCAGTTTCAAGCAGATCCTCCGGCTTGCGCTGCGCCAGACAGCCTGCCAGAATCAGCGCGCTGTCCGGATGTTCGCGGCGCAGGCGGCGCGCCAATTGCAGGGATTTCTTGTCGCCCGTGCCGGTCACGGTGCAGGTGTTGATGACGTAAACATCCGCGTCCGCGTCGAACGGGACGATTTCATAGCCGGCGGCGCGGAATTTCTCCAGCATCGCCTGCGTGTCGTATTGGTTGACCTTGCACCCAAGGGTGTGGAAGGCAGCAGTTTTCATGGTTTCACTCCAATTCACCGTATAGGCAGAACAAGGCGCTTAAGGCGCAAAGTCCTGCGGTTTCGGTGCGTAAAATGCGCGGACCGAGCGTCACGCTTTGGCAGCCGCAGTCTTTCATCCGGGCGATTTCGTCCGCGCTCATGCCGCCTTCAGGCCCGATGACAATCGCGAGGTCGCGGATTTCCGGATGTTCCCGGTGGAAGGCGGTCAGGCTGTACCCGCGCGCGTCCTCCCACGGGACGACGGCGGCTTCGTGCGTTTTCAGCGCTGCCAGCAGGGCAGGGAAGGCAACCGGCGCATCCACCGCCATCATCTGGCAGCGCCCAGACTGCTTGCAGGCTTCGCGGGCGATTTTCTGCCAGCGCTCCTGCTTCTTCGCGCCGTCCTTGGCGCTGAGCTGCACGACGCAGCGGCTCATAGCCACCGGGACAACCCGCGCTGCGCCCAGCTCCACCGCCTTTTGCACAATCAGCTCCATTTTCTCCGCTTTTGGCAAGCCCTGATAAAGCGTGATGCGCAATTTCGCCTCGGTGGAGGGCAGTTCGCTTATCAAGCGCGCCGTCACGCCATCCGCCGTCATCTCCGCAATCTCGGCGGAAAAGCGCCGACCGTCCAGGAACAGCTCTGCCGCGTCGCCCGGCTGCATCCGCAGCACGCGGGACGCATGACGCGCGTCCTCCTCCGACAGCGTGACAAGGCTGCCAATTTCACCCAGCCCGTCAGCATAAAAGCGGTGCATTACTTCTTCCTCCGGGACAGCATGGCGACCCACTCGCCCTTGCGCTTCGTTTCCAGAATCGTGTAATCGGCGGCGGTCAGCGCGTTCACCACGTCCTGTTCGCGTTCCTTGATGATGCCGGAGCAGATGAACAGCCCGCCGGGGACGATGTGATCCACCAGCGGCTGCGCGAACATGCAAATCACGTCGGCGATGATGTTCGCCACGCACAGGTCGCACACGCCGTCGCTGCTCGCCAGCAGATTGCCCTCCACCGCGCGGACGCGGTCGGACAGGTGGTTGTGCTCGATGTTCTCCTTCGCTACGCGCACCGCCACGGGGTCAATGTCGATGGCAAGCACGTCCTTTGCGCCGAGCATCGCCGCGCCGATGGCGAGGATGCCGCTGCCCGTGCCGACGTCGATGACCGATTCGCCGCCGTGCATCGCGTCCTCCAGCAGCTCCAGGCACATCGAGGTCGTCTCGTGCGTGCCGGAACCGAACGCCATGCCGGGGTCAATCTCGATGATACGGTCGCCGGGCTGCGGGTCGTAATGCTCCCACGTCGGCTTCACCACCAGCGAACGCCCCGCCTTGAACGGCTTGTAGAACTTCTTCCACACCTCCGCCCAGTCCTCATCACGAACATTCAGCGTCGAAATTTCCAGCGTGCCGAGGTCAAGCTCCAAATCCATGTGATGCAGTTCGTCGCAGCGGCTGCGCAGCGCCTGCATCCGGTCTGCGAAGGAGCTGTCCGGCGTGAACCACGCGTGCACCAGCACATCCTCCGGCATGGAGGCAATCAGATTCGGGTCGATAATCTCCCAGTAGCCATTGGGCTTGTCAGGGTCGGGAATATCCGCGCGATCCTCTACCATCGTGCCGGTCGCGCCCTCCGCCATCAGCGCCTCGGACACAATGTCCGCGCCCGCCGTGGTGGTATGAATTGTCAATTCAATCCAGTCCATATGTGTACCTTCCTTACAGATAAAATACCAACATAATTATATAGCAAAACCCTGCCGAAATCAACCCGGCAGGGCAAAGGAGATGAAAAACTGTGGCGGAAAGTGCTGGAAAGGGGGAAAATTCCGTGATTCCCCCTGCAACAACAAAAGTCAACTATGGGAGTGTGCACCCGAAGGGGTGGAGGGGGCGATCGGAAAGCCCCCTCCTCGCCTCCGCAGAGGCGAAATCCCTGCGCATGAAGCAGAATCTTCTACGCAGAAAGCACGAATCAATCAGTCGTAGAACGACTCTATCCCATCCAGCAGATGCCCCTCGCGCACATCGCGGGTGGTGGTGTACATCCGCCGCGTCAGCACCGTGCCGCCGCGGTAGTACAGGCAGATGAACGGGCAATCCTTCGCAAACTGCTCCTGAATGTCGTACAGCACGGATTGGTAATCCGCCTGCGTGACCTGCGTGCGCAGCTTCTTGAACAGCGCATCCATCGTCTTTGAGCGGTAGGCGACGTAGTTGCAGGTGTTGCCGCTCATCAGCAGAAAGCCAGGGTCGGGGCAGACGTCCATGGCGAAGGAAACCAGCGCAATGTGGAAATTGCCCGCTTTCAGGCGTTCCTGCATCGTGCTGTACGACACCGTCTCCACCGTCGCCTTGATGCCGATTTGCCCCAGCATGTCGGCAATCATGTTCGCCGCCTGCACGCGCACGCTGTTGTCCGGCTCTTCGTAGGTGATGATGTTGTAGGTGAGGTCGGCGGCTTCGTTGTTCTTGTTGGGCTTGTCCACATAGCCGCTGCCATCGGTGTCGTACCAGCCGTCCTCCTCCAGCAGCTGCCGCGCCTTGTTCAAATCGACTTGGAAGTAGGAGGACAAGTTCGAGTTGTACATCCACGTTCCTTGAATCATGGGCGTGTTCGTCCGGTCAACCATGCTCATGTAGACGGACTGGACGATGGAATCAATGTTGATGCAGGAGCGAATCGCCGTGCGCATGTTGTTCGTCATCGAGCCGAGATAGTTGTTCAGCAGCAGGCACTCCAGCTGATTCGTGCGGTAGGTGATGGCGAGCGTGTTGGTGGAGGATTTGTACTGCGCAATGGACAATGAGCGGGAAAATATGGCATCGACGTTGGAATACTGGTACGCATTTACCACGTCGGCGTCCTTGCCGTACAGGTCGAAGTAGAGATTCTTGAACTGCGGCGGCTTGCCGCTGTAATACGGGTTCAGCGAGAGCGTCATGCTGCCCTTCGTGCCGTTGGAGTAGGGCGTGAAGGCCGTAATCATGTACGCGCCCGTGCCGGGGGGATTTGCGCTTTCCAGTGCGCTCGCGGGCAGCACCGGGAACGTCATGGCGTACAGCACGCCGTAATACTGCCGATCAGCGCGCACCTCCACCGTGTAGTTGTCCCGTGCCTTGATTTCCTTGACGAAGTAGCGCAGATTGGCATAGTATCCCTTGTTCGTCAGGTTTGTGTCCTTGGCGCAGGAAATGATGTAGTTCGCCGTCGCGACGACGTCGTTCGCCGTCATTTCCGTCCCGTCGGAGAACAGCACGCCCTGCCGCAGCGTGAACGTCCATGTGCGGCCATTGCCGGTCTGCGTCCAGCTTTCCGCCAGACCGGCCTGCGGCTGATAGTTGTCATCAATGGTGATGAGCGAATCGTACATCAGGTCGAAGATGGAAAGCATGTCCCGCTCGACCGGGAAGAGGGGATTCAGGCTCGTCGTCTTGCTGCTCTGGATGCCGATGACCAGTGCGTCACTGGTTGGCGACGCCTGCGCGGACAGCACAGGCAGACATAGAATCGCCATCAGCAGCGCCAGCAGCTTCCGCGCTTTCGTTGGGGTAGAGAAGGGCTTCGTAAATGCCATAGGATGTCGTCACTCTCCCTGCGTATTGTTTGGTCGGGCCGTCCGGCAGCTTGTCTACGGGGATGGTCACGCCGTCTGACGAAATGCCCTTGTCACTCAGCCAGCGGGTAACAGTCGTCTGCCCCGCGTGATAGGCGGAGGAGACAAGCACCGCGTCGCCCCGGAACAGCTTGGACAGGTAATTCAAGTACCAGCAGCCGTAGCGGATGTTCGTTTCCGCGTCGTAGAGGTGGTCGAAGGAATAATTGCTGTCGCCAATTTTCCCGGCAATCCATTCTGCCGTGTCTGGCATCAGCTGCATCAGCCCGCGCGCGCCCACACTCGATTCCGCATCCGTGCGGAAGGAACTTTCATTGCGGATGATGGCGGCGACGAACGCGGGGCGGAGGTTGTATTCCGCCGCATAGCGCTCAATCAGCGGCTGATAGGTGATGGAATTTCCGTTTTCGCCCTCGACGACGTGATAGTAGCTCAGCGTGTTCTGCCGCGCGTTTTCCCACTCCTCAGCGCGCGTCGTCAGGTACGCCTGCATCAGGTAGTGCGCCGCCAGCAGCCCCAGCAGCACGATGCACAGCCCGGCAATCGTCCACGTCAGCCAAAGGGGCAGGCGGTTCGGGTCGGCAGCTTCCGTCGGGACGGATTCCGTCGAGGCGGTTTCCATCCGATGCGGCACGGCGGATTGCGTCGGACGCGGGGCAGTGCGGCGCTGCGGATGCGAATAGGCCGGATTCATGCCCGCATACGGCGCCTGCGCCTGACGCACGGGCGGCATTTGCGCGGGACGCTGCGGCGGACGCTGATTCGGCAGCTGCGTATAATACCCTGTCTGCTGCTGATACCACGCGGGCGCGGCAGAGCGCGGCTGCATGGCTTGCTGCACAGGCGAGGGCGGTGGATTCTGTAAATTTGATTGCGGCGGATAGCCCTGCGTCGGCTGCACCGGATGCTGCGTCACCGGCTGCGCTTCCTGCGCGGATGGGGTTGTCTGCGCCTGATAGCGGTCACTTCGTCTGGGACGCGGTGTGTTTTCCATGCGAACCCTCCTTCGCAAGTTCGGCGGCGTAAAGCGGGGGAATCAGCGCGGCGGTTTCTTCAATCGTGCCGTCTGTCGGGATGACGACGTTCGCCCGGCGCGCCTTTTCTGCCGTGTCCATTTGGCTGCGCAGGCGGTTTTCCGCTTCCTCGCGGGTGAAGCCGTCGCGCGCCATCAGGCGGGCAAGCTGCGTCTCGCGGGGGAGCGACGCGCACCAGACAGTGTTGCATAGCCCGTCCAGCCCAGCTTCGTAGAGCAGCGGCATGTCCAGCACGCAGATTTTCGCGCCGCCCTCCTTTGCGCGGAGGATTTCCCGTTCAATCATCTCCCGCAGGAGCGGCTGCATCAGGTCATCCAGCGCATGACGGCGCTCATCGCTGGCGAAAATGAGGCTGCCCAGCGCGCGGCGGTCAAGCGTTCCGTCCGCGTGGAAAACCTCGCTGCCGAATTCTGCGCGAATCGCGGGCAGTGCCAGCCCGCCCGGCTGCGTCAGCGCGCGGGAGAGCTGATCGCCGTCGATGATGGTGGCGCCGAGCGACTTCAGCGTGAGCGAAATGGTGGATTTTCCGCAGGCAATACCGCCTGTCAGACCGATGATGCGCATGTGAATATCCCTCCTTTTGGGCGCGCGGGTTTGCTTATCAAACGAATCAGCGCGCCAAAAGACTGCATTTCAATCCACGCTCCCCACGCGGGAAGCGAAAGCGCAAAGCGACAATTCTGCCTACCCAAACCATACGCTTTGCACAAAAAGTATACAATAAAATCAACCGACAATGAAGCAAAACACCCCGGCAGGGCGTTTTTTTCGCGTCCTGCCGGGAGGTTTGGGGGAAAATCAAATCTTCGTTTCCAGCAGCTTCTTTTTGAGGTCGTTTTCCATCTGATAGAGCGTCTTTTCGGCTTCGACACGCTTGGTGTGGCCTTCCTGCTGGATGGTCATTACCTCGTTGATGGTGTCGATGAGGCTCTGGTTCGTCTGCACGAGCGTCTCGATGTCGATGATGCCGCGCTCGGATTCCTTCGCCGTCTCGATGGTGCTCATTTTGAGCGTCTCGGCGTTCTTCTTCAGCAGCTCGTTGGTCATGTTCGTGACCGCGCGCTGCGCCTGCATCGCCTGCTGCGTGTGGTGCAGCCCAAGCGCCAGCACCATCTGGTTCTTCCACAGCGGCAGCGTGTTGGAAATGGTGGATTGAATGCGTTCCACCAGCAAACTGTCATTATTTTGCAGCAGACGAATCTGCGGCGCCATCTGCATGGATACCTGACGGGTCAGCTTCAGGTCGTGGAGCTTTTTCTCGAAGCGGTCGCACTGCGCGGCAAGGTCGTTCGCCTTCTGCGCGTCCATCGCGTCGCCGGATTCTGCCGCTTTCGCCATCAGCTCCTTCAGTTCGCCCTCGCGCACGCGCTGCAATTTCTCTTCGCCCGCGATGATGTAGAGCGTCAGCTGGCGGAAATACGCCGTGTTCTGGTCGTACAGGCGATCGAACATGGCAACGTCCTTGAGCAGCTGCGCCTGATACCCTTCCAGCGAGGTCGCGATATTTTCGACGTTCACATTTGCCTTGCTGTAGCGCGCCTTCATGCGCTCAATGCGGTTGTCGGCACTGTGGAAGATTTTGAAGATGCCCTTGGGTTCTTCCGCGTCCGCCTCAAAGCCCTTCAGTTCAACGACGAGGTTTTCCAGCATCTTGCCGACTTCGCCCGTGTCCGACGTGCGGACGGCTTGCAGCGCGCTCTCGGAAAAATCGCTGATGTGTTTTTGTGCATCCGCGCCGAAGAGCAGCACATGGTCAGGGTTGGTGATGTCCAGCTTGGTCAGAAAGTCCTCAATCGCGGCGCGCTCGGCGGGGGTCAGCTGGCTCTGGTCGAGGCGGGGCGCGGTCGCTTGGGCGCTGGCCTGCGGCTGCGCGGCGGCAGCGGTCGGCGCGGCAAGCGGTTCAGCTGTGGTCGATGCGGGGGCAGCGGGCTGCTGCTGAATGCTCTGCGCGGGGGCTGCGGACGGCGCGACGGGATCGGGAACATCCGGCGTGAGGGAAAGCATCGGGAACTGATCAGCCATGGGAAAATCCTCCTCGTGTATATTGATAATTGTTAATTTTGATAGAACTTCTTCTGCTGCCGGTCGGCTTCGGGAATATCCTCCTCCGGCATTTTCAGCACGGGTGCGCCCTGATTCATTTGCCGCGCCGCCGCCGTGCCAGATGTGTGCAAATCCGCCTGCTGCGTCGAATAGGGGACAGACGCGTTCTGCTGCTGTCGGTTCGCCTCTTTCAGCGATTCGGACAGCACACTCTCCATGTAGCCGTCGCGCTTGAGCATCTGTTCCAGCACGTCCATGTCCGCGCTCATGTCCAGCATGTCGTCCTTGTGCATGGCGTCAAGCTGCTTCTGCGCGGCTTGCAGAATCATGTCCAGCGCGTGGATGAGGTTCTCGCGCGTCGTGGTCATCTCGCTGTACGACACGCCGCGGGTTTTCATCGTGCGGTAGGACTGCAGGAGCTTGAGCGTCGTGGGCAGATAGTAGCTCATGAACTTGCGCATCCGGCTGGCCTCATTGGGGTCATCGACGACTGTTTGCAGCATCTTGCGCACCAATTCATCGAGGTCTTTCAGCCGCCGGGTCATCACGAACTCGTCAATTTGCTCGCGCTCGGCAGCAATCTGGCTGAGCAAGTCCAGCCCGCCGGCGACAACTTCCTTCGCGCGCTGATCCTCCGGCGTACCCACCTGAATCACCGGCTCTTCCTTCACGCGCTCGCCATTCTCGGTGTGCAGCCCATCCAGCGGCGTCGCCATCGTCTCAATCAGCTTCTTCAGCCCGGAGGCAATGGCAAATCCGCCGACGAACCGCCAGAAGCCGGGAATCGGCAGAGAAATAATCCCCAGAAATGACACCCAGAACGCAATCTGACCGGCGATAACCGCTTTGGTTTCCTTTTTCTTCTTGGACTTGCTCATGGAAGTCTCCTTACTCCTCAATCAATCGCGGGATGCTGTCATTATACCGGAAAGCGGCGCGGATGCGCAAGGGGAAGCGGCGGAAAAATACGCTTTGCCGCCTGAAAAATACACTGTGACCGCGCAAAACACAGCAACCCTTTCTATTATAGCACACTTGCCGGGCAAAAGGAAAGCACAAAAGATGAGAATTTCATGAAACTTGCGCGTTCTGCCGGGGGAGAATTGCGCATACCCTGTCCCGAACAACCGAAAGGAGGAAAACGCGGTGGATGCGCAGCTTCGGAAGGAAACGGTGACGATGGAGCAGGTGACGGCACACGGGGCGTCACAGGCGGTGGTGGAAGGCGAAATTACGCTGCCCGGCGGCCTGCGGGAGGAAACGCACGTCCTGCACGCGGGCGGGATGGCGGTGGTGGACAGCGCCGAAAGTGGGGCTGACCGCGCGACGCTCTCCGGCAAGGTGATTTTCCACGTCCTCTACACGCAGGGCGCGCCGAATCAGGTGCATGTGGTGGAGGCGACGGCGGATTTTATCCACCAGTGCGATTTGCCGGGCGCGCAGCCGAAGGGTCGCGTACAGGCACAGGCGAGGGTGGAGCATGTGGATGCCTCAGTGCAGGGCGGGCGGCTGAATATGCGCGCAATTGTGCAGCTGGATGCCCGCGGCGCGTCCACACAGGCGCTGGAGGTGCTCACAGGGGTGAATGCGCCGGGCGGCGCGGAAGTCGCCACGCAGGAGATTGCCCTGCGTCGAACCGTTGCCAGCGGACAGGCGGATACGCTGCTCCGGGAGGAATTTGAGCTGCCGGAGGGGTTGCAGGTGCGCGAGACGCTCTGCGCGGACGCGGCGGCGCAAATCAGCGATATCACGGGCGGACAGGGGAAAATCGGCGTGGAAGGCACGGTGACCATTTCGGCGGTGCACGCCAGCGATTTGCCCGGCAAACCGCTTGTCGTCACGCACCATGAGGCGCCGTTCAGCCAGACGCTCGAACTCAGCGGCGAAAGCGGTGATTTGCTTGATGCCCGCGTGACCGTGCGTGACGTCGCGGTCGCCAGTCAGGACGTGGGCGACGGGGGAAAGACGCTGCGGGCGGAAGTCCTCCTTGGCGTGCAGGGGACGGCGGACACGCAGGAGAAGCTGACTGTCCTGCGCGATGCGTACACCTATCAGGGTGCGGCGCTGACCTTTTCCGGGCGCGACGTGGTGATTCGCACGGGGCAAAGGCGCGCCTCCGCCGCTGAATCCGGCAAGACGACGCTGCTCCTGCCCGACGGCACGCCCCCTGTGCGCGGGATGCTTGCCGCGTTTGCCACGCCCATCATGACCGCGCAGGACAGCACGGGCAGCCGCTTGAACACCGAGGGGATGCTCGAAATCACCCTGCTGTACATGACCGACGAGAACACCGCGCCCGTGACCGTGCATCAGGAAGCGCCGTTCCGCACGTCCTTTGCCGTCTCCGCCGCGCCGGACAGCATTCTGACACTGACGGCGGATGAGGTGGAAGCCACGCCGATTACCTCCGACCGCGTGGAACTGCGCTACGTCCTCCGCCTGACCTGCGACGGCGTGGAGACGCAAAGTGCGCACCTGTTGACCGACGCGCAGGAGGAAGCGGCAGATGAGGTGGACGACGGGCTGTACCTGTGTTATTGCCAGACCGGCGAGGATTGGTGGACGCTGGCGAAGGAATACCGCGTGCCGCAGGAAAAGCTGCGGCGACTGAATCCCGATTTGCCGGATGCCCTCAAAGCGGGCACGGGCGTAGTGGTGTGGAAGAAGAGTCCATAAGCAAGCAGGTCGGAGGCAATCGCGCTTCCGACCTGCTTGGCATATCAAATTTGTTCGATGACGCTCTCCATGCACGTTTCGCACCGAAACACCCTGTCATACCGCTGTGACAGCGCCGCAAACGCCACGTCCGCCGTGTCTTTTGTCTCGAACGCGCCGAACACTGCCGAACCGCTCCCGGTCATCAGCGAAGCCGCCGCGCCGAAATTCCGCAAATCCGCAATCGCATCCGCAATTGCTGGACGCATCTGCTCGCTCACCGGCTGCAATACGTTCCCCAGCGCCGGGGACAGCGCACGCAAATCCCCATCTGCCAAAGCCGCCTGCGCCGCGTCATTGTCCGGACGGAACGAAACCGCCTGCGCGTGGTATGCCGCAAATACGTCGCGCGTCGAAAGTCCGCCGCACGGCTGAATCACCACCAGCGGGAAGCAGCGCCCGCAGGGGAGTCCCTGCATTGCTTCCCCAATGCCGCGGGTGCGGGTCAATCCGCCGCGGATGCAGAACGGCACGTCCGCTCCCAGCGTCAAGCCGACATCTTCCAGCTCCGCCCGCGTCAGCCCGGTTTCCCATAGGCGATTCAGCCCCACCAGCACGCCTGCCGCGTCGCTGCTGCCGCCGCCCATGCCCGCCCCGACGGGAATGTGTTTCACAACGTGGATGCGCGCCCCAAGCGGGCACCTTGTTGCCTTTTGCAGCGCCCGTGCCGCCCGCAGCGCCAGATGATGCTCGTCCGCCGGGAGCAGCGGCGTGCCGCCCGTCGTCAGCGTGATGATGCCATCGGCCGTCTTCTCCAGCGTGATTTCGTCGGCAAGCGTCACGCTCTGCATCAGCATGTCCATCAGGTGATAGCCGTCCGCCCGCCGCCCGGTAATATCCAGCGTCCAGTTGATTTTCGCCCGTGCTCCAATCCGCAGCATAGCTTTTGCCCTCCACAAAAGTGTCTTTCCTCTATCATACGCCAAACGCGGTGATTGTGCAAGGCGAAAAAATGTGCTATACTATAAGCGCCGCCGACAAAAGGCGGCAAACCACACGTTCGGATACAGTCCGAGAGGAGCAGAAGTGAAGAAACAGGATAAAACGCCCGTGCTGATTAACCTGGTCAGCACCATCCGCGACGAAGAGGGCGAGCAGGAAGCGCCGATGCAGCTGTTCTGCCGCGGAGAACTCAAGAAAACCGCCAGCGGCTATCTCATCCGCTATCAGGAATCCATGCCGACGGAGGATGACAGCGAGATGGTGACGAGCGACGTGATTCTGTCGCTGTCCGAGCACCGCGTGACCATGAGCCGTCCCGGCGAATACGGCACGACGATGGTGTTCGTAAAGGATCAGCGCTTCGAGGGCGCGTATCACACACCGTTCGGGGATATGGCGATGGCGGTGTTCCCGACGCAGGTCAAGTGCCGCGCGGCGGACGACGCCGGGATGGTGCACCTCGAATATCAGCTGGATGTGCAGGGGCGCTTCACCGCCATGCACACCATCCACATTGACTATTGCGCGACGGGGGCGCAGTAAGGATGCTGTCGGCGCTTCGGCAGGAGCTGCAGGAGATGCTGGCAACCGTGACGACGCTTCGCCGTCCGGCGCTGCGGCGGTCGGAGGACGTGAACGCGCTCTTCGCGACGGATTTGCCGCTTTTGGCGGATGCGGCGGATTTCTGCCGACTGGCAGAGAAGCGCGGCTGGCGGACGTGGATACACGGCGGCTGGCTGCTGCTGGACAAGCTGCCGAATCCGCCGGATATGCCGACAAAAATCCCCGACGCGCCGGGTGAACTCGGCTGCTGCCTGTCGCTGCTTGCGCGCCATCCGGATGATACGGCGGACGGCACGCTGCTTCGGGCACTGCTGAAATCGGCGGATGCCGGCGGTCAGGCGATGGAGAAATACTGCCGTATGCTGCATCGGGATTTAGCGGCGCGCTTGCGGACGCACAATCCGCTGCCGGGACGCTTGCTGCCGTACCTTTGCCGCGCGGCAGAAGAAAGGAAGGAAAATCCATGATTATCAGCTGTATGGGGCACGCAAAATTTGTCATTGAGCTGGACAACGGCCTCCGCATCGTCACTGATCCGTATGATGCGTCGTGCGGCTATCCCGTGACGGCGAATCCGGCGGATGTGGTGCTGGTGTCGCATCAGCACCATGACCACAACGCGGTCGAGACGATTCCGGGGCATCCGCGCCTGATTGACCGGGCGGGGGATTTTGACCTCGGCGGCGGCGCGGCGGTGCGGGCGATAGAGGCGTATCACGACCAGCAGCAGGGGAAGCTGCGCGGCAAGACGCTGCTGTTTTGCCTGAAGGCGGAAGGGCTGACGGTGATGCACCTTGGCGATTTGGGGCACATGCTGACGACGGAACAGCGGTTGCTTTTGGGCAGTGCGGATATCGTGATGCTGCCCGTCGGCGGGTACTACACGATGGACGCGAATATGGCGAAGCAGGTGGCTGATGTGCTGCACGCGCGGGTGATTCTGCCGATGCACTACAAGACGGAAGCGAATGCGTCGTGGCCGATTGCGCCGGTGGCGGACTTCCTGCGCCTGTATCCGGAGAAAGCGGAGGAGCTGCCGCTGCTGCGGGTGTCGGCGGGGGATTTGTCGTGCCAGCCGCACTTGGTGGTGCTGATGCCGCTGAGCTTGGGGAATGTCAAAGCGTAATGAAAAATGCCATCGGGAGCGAATAGCTTGCCCGATGGCGATTTTTTTGCTTTTGGGGATTTTGATTTTCCCCATGCAGTGCGCTTTTGGAAGCAAGGGTTTCGCCTCCGCAGAGGCGAACCCCCTGCCGCTCATGGGGCAGTGAGTTCCTCCTCAATGCCATTCGCGCTGATTGTCAGCGGGCGGCGCAGCATCCACACGGCGATAATCAGCACCGCCGCGTAGACCGCGCTGCCGGTCAGCCGCGTCATCATCAGCCGGAAAGAGCCCTGCGCCGTGCCGAAGCGGTCAATCAGCGCCGATTGCAGCGTCAGCAGCGACAGCAGCGCCGCGACGAGCGACAGCACCTTCGCTGCCGAGAGAATCGGGCTGCCGAGCTTGCGGAAGCGAATCAGGTTCGAGATGGCAAGAAACATCATGACGAAGGTGTAGAGCGCGGAGAGGTAAATCAGGTGGCCGGGCAGTGCGGAGACGGATTGCCCCGATACCATCAGCAGCGTCAAGCCGCCAATCGGCACATTCAGCGCCAGCAGCGACCACGCGACGCGCCGATAGCAGCGGGATTCGTGGCGCGGCAGGGCGTCCGGCGGCAGCTTCCGCCCACGGTGGTGCGAGAGCGTCAGGTCGGTGCGGACGATGGCGAGCATCAGCGTGTAGACACCCAGCGACAGCAGCCACATCGACCCGCTTTGCAGCGCAGTCAGCAGGTTATAAGCCGCGTAAAGGTAGTTGAGCACCATCACCAGCTGCAAATTCACGCTGGCGCGGAAGATTCGGTCTTGCTTGTACTGCACCGCCAGCGCGCTGCCCAGCAGCAGCCCCAGCGCACGGCGGAGGCGCTTGCTGCCCGGATTTTCTTTGGGAGAAGCAGATGATTTGAAAAGCATCGTCGTTTCCTCATGAGAAAGCAGATTGCCAAAGCACTTTCCTTTTGGCAAGTTCAACACGGGGCGGGCAAAATCCTGCTTGATACCGCAAAAAAGTGCAAACGAAAACAGGACACTGCCGAAGCAATGCCCTGTTATCTCTCGTGATAGCTCGTGAGAAGCAGCTGTCTCGAAAATTAGTTGAGACCGAAGCGCTTCTTGAAACGATCGACACGTCCGCCGGTATCCACCAGCTTCTGCTTGCCGGTGTAGAAGGGATGGCACTTAGAGCAGATATCCACTCGAAGTTCCTTCTTGGTCGAGCCGGTTTCAAACGTCTCACCGCACACGCAGCGAACGATGCACTTGCCGTAGTTGGGATGGATCTTTTCCTTCATTGCGATTTCACCTCTTTCGCGTATGCAATGATCAGCTTATTCAGCCGCAGAAATCATTGTATCATATTTGCCGGGGGATTGCAAGCCTTTTTTCTCTGAATCCGAAACTTTTTTCTGCTTTTTTTGGGAAGCAAGGCGGATTACTGCTTCATCAGCGCCGCCCAGTCCTTGATGCGGACAAGCAAATCCTCATTGTTGGTCGTCTTTTCCAGCATCGACAGCAGCTGCGGAATCATGTCCACCGCGCGCAGGCTGCCCAGCATCTCGTGAATGAGCTTGATGCCGTCCAGCTGCTCCTTGCTGGCGATGAGTTCGGCGCGCTTCGTGCCGGAGAGCAGCAGGTTGACCGGGGGATAAATGCCCGCGCGCGCTGCCGCCGTGTCCAGCACCAGCTCCATATTCGCCGTGCCCTTCAGGTCTTCCGCGATGGAGTCATCCACGCGGCTGCCCGTTTCGATGTTCATGACGGCGAAAATCGTCAGCGAACCGCCTTCACGCAGGCAGCGCGCCGCGCCGAAGAGCTTCTTCGCCTTTTGCAGGCTTACCGGATTCACCATGCCGATGGTCTGCCGCCCCTGCTGAACAGCCGCGGTTGTGTAAACCTTGGAGAGGTAAGTCAGGCTGTCCACCAGCAGAATCACGTTTTTCTTCATTTCCACCAGCCGCTCGGCGCGCTCCAGCACCTTGTCGGTGATGCGCAGGTGATTTTCCGGCGTCTGATCGAAGGTGGAGGCAATCACCTCGCCGTGCGTGTGGTCACGGTAGAGCGTCGCGTCCTCCGGCGTGCCGCCCAGCAGCAGCGTCATCACCACCGCATCCGGATGGCAGATGCTGGCTGCGTTTGCAATGGAGGACAGCAGATGCGCCTTGTCCACGGCAGGCGGGCAGTGAATCAGCGCGCGCTGACCAAAGCCAATCGGCGCAACGAGGTCAATCAGGCGCATGTCAAGGAACTCATTGCTGCCGCCTTCCACTTCGAGGGTGATGTGCTCGTGCGGATAGCAGGGCGTCAGGGCGTCAAACGCGGGGCGGTTCGCCACCGAATCAGCGGGGCAGCCGTTGACCTCGGTGATGTAGAGCATGGCGGAGTACTTGTCGCCGTCGCGCTGGGGACGCACCTTGCCGGTTACGAAGTCGCCCGTGCGGAGATAGAAGCGGCGAACCTGCGCCATCGAGACGTAAATATCGCGATTGCTGGGGGTGAGTGACGCGCCGCGCAGGAAGCCGTAGCCGTCCGGGTGCAGCTCCAGAATGCCCGAACCATCCTGACATTCCGCCGGGGAGAGCATGTCGCTCGGCGAACCTGCCCACATGCTCTGCAAATCTGACGGCACGTCGCGCTGGGGACTGTTGAAGCCGGGCTGGCGGGCGCGGCCGCTGTCGAAGGCGCTCGGCGCATCGTAGGAACGGGAATAGCGGGGAGCGTCCGTGCCGAAGGCGGAACGCGGCGCATCCGTGCCGAAGGCGGAACGCGGCGCATCCGTGCCGAAGGCAGGGCGGCGGTCGGGCAGGTCACTGCCGTACGCGGGACGGCGATCAGGCACATCCGAGCCATAGGCGGAGCGGCGATCGGGCAGGTCATTGCCGTACGCGGGACGGCGGTCAGCCCAGCTGCTGGTCGTGCGGGGCGCGTCATACGAGCGGTCATTCGTAGAATCTGCCTGCGCCGCCGGGCCGAAGCGCGTGTAGTTTACCGGACGCGCCGGGCGGGCAAAGTCGTTCCCCTGCGGACGTGCCGGGCGATTGCCAAACGAATTGCTGGATGCCTGATATGCAGGCTTGCTGCCGAAGCGCGGCGGCGTCGCGGGCGCTTGATACGCCGGGCGGAAGCCGCTTATGGCGGGGCGCGCATCCGATGCGGGCTGTGCGGGCGCAGCGGGTTTTTCCGCTTCCGGCTTGGGCGCGGCGACCGCAGGTGCGGCGACCGCGGGTGCGGCAGTTTCCGGTTTGGCGGCGGCTGGTACGGGCTGCTTGTTGGCAGGCGCAGGGGATTCCGACGGCTTCTCATCCTTCACGGCAGCGGGAACCTCGGCTTTTTCCACGGGGGATTCCTGTTTGTCGTCAGACTTTGGAATGGGGGTGAAATCCATCGGCACAGCGGGGATGTCGCTGTATTTCGCGTTGCGCGCACGGTCGAGTTTCTCGACGATACCTGCCTTGGAAATGCCCGCGCCGAGCTGCACGCCCATGGCCTTGGCAACCTTGCGCAGCTCCAGCACCGTCAGCTGACTAAAATCTTGATTCTTCCATTCGGACATAGCTTGAAAAAGCCTCCTTGCTCTCCCAAATCTCTGTAATCTATATTATCCGTTACGGCTGTTCATTGCGGGCGACGATGAAGTCGCGGTGCACTGCCTGCTCGACAAAATGCGAAAAGTCATCATACGGCGGCTCGGTCAGCGGCGTGAAGCCTGCGTTTTGCAGCAGCGTCAGCAGCGTATCCTTGCGCAGCGTCAGCGTGTTGAAGGAAATCGCCGCCGCGCCGCCGCGTTTGAGCGCCCGCCGCCACGCGGGGAGGATGCGCTCCAGCAGCTTGGGGAAGGTCTCCGCCTTTTTCCCGTTCTGCGGCGCGTGCTGCACGCCATAGGGAAGGTCGCAGACGAGCAAATCCGCCGGACGCTTCTTCAGCAGGTCGCCGACAAGCCCGCTGTCCCCCTCCGCCAGCATCAGCGTGCGCACATCATCCGCCGCGAAATGCTCCTTCGTGTCGCTGAAGGTGTATTCGGCAATCGGCACGGCGGTCTTTTGCAGCGTGCGGCTGCTCTGTGCGAGGCGGTGCTTCAGACGGTGGAATTGCAGATAATTGCTGAAATAATCCGCCGCTTCCTTCAAATCCTTGCGGTCTATGTCGAGGCAGACGGCGTTCATGCCGTTTTGCAGGGCGACGAAGCCGGTTGTGCACTTGCCGCACATGGGGTCAAGCACGGTCAGCGGCTGTTCTGCAAGGGCGAAATCACTCGCGGCACGGGCACAGTTCATCATCATATGGGTGAACGCGGCGCTCGTTTTGCCCTTGTACTTTAAAATCTCCGAGAGGTCGTCGGGCAGATAGGCAGTGCGTCCCCAATCCAGCGGGCGCAGCAGACCGCCATCCACGCACTCGAAGAGCATCAGACGTGTGCTGTGCGTGCCAAGCAGCGCAAGGGCTTCAGGAGTCAGCGCCTTCGCAGAGAAAGTCAGGCATGGTACGCCGCCGATGGTCGTCACCTGCGTTTCAGCGGGCAGGGAAAGCGCGCACAGCAAACAGGTCAACTCGGCTTGACCAAGTTTGACCTGCGCGTCACGGTAGCGGATATTCGCGTGTGGGGCTAACTGCAAGCAAAATTGCATAGAAGAAACATACTCCTTAGCGCAGTAAAATCAGGGTATCAAAAAAGGCACACAAAAAAAGAATAATGATGTAAAAAATCAGCCAGCAGGGACGTAAAGTGCAAAATCACCATATAGAAAGGCATGAGAAACCTGCTGTTGCCAATAGTATAGCAAAATACACGCGATTATGCAAGGGCAATAGGAAAGATTTTTCTTATTGCGGAATTCGAAATTAAAAAAGAAAACCCCTTCCGAGGAAAAACCTCGAAAGGGGAATGCCATTGCGCACAATCAGCACATTCGTGGCGAAGGGCAAAGAACCCTTACAGCCGGACCATTGAGAAATGCCGCGGGGCAATGATGACAAAAGTCATCAATACTTGCGCTTGCGGGCAGCTTCGGCCTTCTTCTTGCGCTTGACGCTGGGCTTTTCGTAATGCTCACGCTTACGAACTTCCTGAATCACACCACTGCGGGCGCACTGACGCTTGAAGCGCTTCAGAGCACTCTCCAGGGATTCATTCTCACGGACGCGTACCTCGGACACTGTTATCCCTCCTTTCGCTCATCTCGCCTTGACATCAGCCACATAGACAGACGGATGGCGAACCGTATAGCTATTATAGCAAAAGATGATGCGCACGTCAATGCCTAATTGCAAATTTCCGAAAAAAATCTCCTGAAAATTGCGGATTTACGCGTTGCGGACGATGCTTTCCAGCACGTTGACCATTGCTTCCATCGCCTCGACGGTAATCATTTCCTTTCTGCCGTGGAAATTATAACCGCCGGTGGAGAGATTCGGGCAGGGCAGTCCCATGTAGGACAGGCGCGCGCCGTCCGTGCCGCCGCGGATGGGGGAGATGACGGGGGTCACGCCGTTTGCCTCAAATGCCGCTTTCGCCTTCTCCACCACGTCCATGTGCTGCTCCATGATTTCGCGCATGTTGCGGTAGCTGTCGCGGACGACGCACTCGAACGTCCCCGCGCCCCACTTCTGGTTCAGGTAGTCGGTAATCTGCTGCACGGTCGCCTTGCGCGCGTCGAACTTCTGCGCGTCGTGGTCGCGGATGATGTACTGCAGCGTCGCCAGTTCCTCGTCGCCCTCCATGTGCATCAGGTGGTAGAAGCCCTCGTAGCCGCAGGTGTGCGCGGGCGTTTCCGCCGGGGGCAGCATACTGTTCCACTCAATGGCCATCAGCAGGGCGTTGCGCATCTGGTTCTTCGCGCTGCCGGGGTGGATGTTCACGCCGTGTACCTTGATGGCGCACGATGCGGCGTTGAAGTTCTCGTACTCCAATTCGCCCAGCGCGCCGCCATCCACCGTGTAGGCGTAATCCGCGCCGAAGCCTGCTACATCGAAGTGATCCGCACCGCTGCCGATTTCCTCGTCCGGCGTAAAGCCGATGCACACCGTGCAGTGCTCCGGCGCATCGGGGGCGGTCAGCCGCTTGCACAGCGCCATAATTTCCGCCACGCCCGCCTTATCATCCGCGCCCAGCACGCTGTCGCCGCTGGTGACAATCAGCTCCTGCCCCTGCAAGTCCTTCAGGAACGGGAAGCCGTCGATGACCACGCCGTTTTTGAGCGTGATGGCGCTGCCGTCGTAGTGTTCGATGATGACGGGGTGCGTCGGGCCCTTCACGCCGTCGGATGTATCCATATGCGAAATCAGCCCGACTTTCGCCGGATGATTGCCCTTGGCGGGAATCGTCGCGTACACATAGCAGTGGTCGTCTACGCGGGCGTTGTCGATGCCCATTGCGTGCAGCTCGTCCACCAGCATTTTTGCCAGCACCCACTGGTTCGGCGTGGACGGGCAAGTGCCGCTCGTCTCGCTGGAGGTCGTTTCAATCTGGACATACCGCAGGAAATTTTCTTTGACGTTGGACATGGGAAACCCTCCTTATATATAATGTAGATTTTGTGGATGATGTGGATTTTTGCCGTCGCTGACCGGGCTTGGCGTTTCACAAAGGCGAAAGCGCTTTATTCCGCGTGATGATGCAGCGCCGCGAGCGCCGTTTGAATCCCATCCACCGCCGCGGATACGATGCCGCCCGCGAAACCTGCGCCTTCGCCCGCCGGGTACAGCCCATCCACCCGCTCCGCCATCAGCGTCTCCCGATTTCGGGGCAAACGCACCGGCGACGACGAGCGCGTCTCCACGCCTGTCAGCAGCGCATCCGGATGCGCAAAGCCATGCAGCTGCCCATCCATCCGCCGAATGCCGAACTTCAAGTCCTCGATGATGAAATCAGGCAGGCACGCGCGCAAATCCGCCGGCACAACGCCCGGACGGTAGGTCGGCTGCACGTCGCCAAGGCGCGTCGTGGCGCGGTCGTGCAGCAAATCCTCCACACGCTGCACCGGCGCTTTGTACCCGCCGCCGCCAAGCCGGAACGCCGCCTGCTCAATGCTCCGCTGCCACACGAAGCCCGCCAGCGGGTGATCGTCGCCAAAGTCCTCCGGACGCACGCCCACCAGCAGCGCACTGTTCGCGTTTTCGCCCGCGCGCGCGTGGTAGCTCATGCCGTTGACGCACAGACCATCCGGCTGACTTGCCGCCGCAATCACCTCGCCGCCCGGACACATGCAGAAGGTGTATGTTCCGCGGCCGTCGGGCGTATGGACGGCGAGCTTGTAATCCGCCGCCTTCAGCGCGGGGTGCGTCCAGCATTTGCCGTATTGGCTCTGGCTGATGAGCGCTTGCGGATGCTCAATGCGCACACCCATGGCGAATGGCTTCTGCTCCATGCGCACGCCTTGCCGGAACAGCGTCTGCATGGTGTCGCGAGCGCTGTGACCGATGGCGAGAATCACCGTGTCGGTGCGGATTTCCTGTGTTTCGCCGCCGCAGAGCACCGTGATGCCCTCCATGCTTTCGCCGCGCATCATCAGCCCGGTCAGGCGCGTGTCAAACCGCACTTGACCGCCCAGTTGGATGATTTCCTGCCGCATCGAGCGCACAACGCCCTTGAGCAAATCCGTGCCGACGTGCGGTTTTGCGATGTACAGGATGTCCTCCGGCGCGCCGTGGTCGACGAAGGTTTGCAGCACCGTGCGAATCAGCGGTGATTTCGTGCCGGTGGTCAGCTTGCCGTCGGAAAACGCACCCGCGCCGCCCTCGCCGAACTGCACGTTGCTTTCCGGGTCGAGGATGCCCTGCTCCTGCATCATCTGCACGGATTTTGTGCGTTCCTCGACGGGCTTGCCGCGCTCGATGAGAATCGGCTGCGCACCCGCGCGTGCCAATGTCAGCGCAGCAAACAGCCCCGCCGGGCCAGCCCCGACGACAACGGGCGGATGCTCGAACCGCGCTTTCGGCAGCGTCGGCGCCTTGGGGAAGGTGAACGGCGCCGCAACACCCGGCTTGAGCCGCGCGAGTACCTTCGCTTCATCCTTCAGCGTCACCGCGACGCTCAGGACGAAGTGCACATCCGCCTTGTCGCGCGCATCGACCGCCTTTTTGAGCGGTACGACGCTTTTGAGCTGCTCCGGCGCACATTTCAGCTTGCGGAGAATCAGCGCATTCAGCGTTTCAGGGGTGAAATCGAGGGGGAGGGAGAGAGAATCGAGACGAAGCATGGGGAACTCCTTTGTTTAATGCGGAATTAGGCACGCCGTCCCCCGGATCAACACGCGGGCACAGCATGAAAATGTGACCAACTGAATCGCGCGAAAGGGTCAAGGGACGAAGTCCCTTGTGGAGTCCAGAGGCAAAGCCTCTGGTGGGGTCAAGGGGCAAAGCCCCTTGGGTCTCCCCCATAAATTGAAGGAGAAAGCAATGACGAAACTCAAGGTTGGAATGATTTCGCTGGGATGTAATAAGAACCGCGTGGATAGCGAGACCGCGCTGGGGCTGCTGCGGGAGCACGGGTATGAGCTGACGAACGATCCCGCGCAGGCGGATGTGCTGATGGTGAACACCTGCGGGTTCATCGCGTCGGCGAAGGAGGAGTCCATCGACGCGATTCTCGACATGGCGCGGTACAAGCAAATCGGCAAGTGCCGGGTGCTGGTGGTCACGGGCTGCCTTGCCCAGCGCTACGAGAAGGATTTGATGCAGGAGATTCCTGAAATCGACCTGCTGATGGGCGTCAACCAGTATCAGCAGCTGCCCGACGCGCTGGAAAAGGCGCTTGGCGGCGTGCGCAAGTCCTACTGCATGGACGACCACACCTACTACGCCCACGACCGCGTGCTGACCACCCCGTCCTACACCGCGTACACCCGCATCGGCGAGGGCTGCTCGAACTGCTGCACGTTCTGCGCGATTCCGAAAATCCGCGGCCCGTACCGCTCCCGCCCCGAAGCCGACATCCTCCGCGAAATCGAAAGTTTGGCCAAGCAGGGCGTGAAGGAGCATATCCTCGTTGCGCAGGACACGTCGCGCTACGGCATGGATTTCGGCGGCGGATCGAAGCTGGCGGAGCTGATGCAGAAGGCGGCGAAAATCGACGGCGTGGACTGGCTGCGCGTTCTCTACTGCTATCCGGAGGAAACCAGCGAGCAGCTGCTGGACATCATCGCAAACACGCCCAATATTTGCAGTTATGTCGATTTGCCGATTCAGCACGTCAACGACGCGGTGCTGAAAAGGATGCACCGCCGCGGCACAAGCGCCGATATTCGCCGCGCCGTCAAGGGTGCGCACGAGCGCGGCATCACCTTGCGCACGTCGATTATCGTCGGCTTCCCCGGCGAGACGGAAGAGCAGTTCCAAGAATTGCTTGATTTCCTGCCCGAAGCCGAGTTCGACCGCCTCGGCGCGTTCACCTACTCCCCCGAAGAGGGCACGCCCGCCGCGAAAATGCCCGACCAAATTCCGGAGGAGGTCAAGGCGGAGCGGCTCGACCGGCTGATGAAGCGGCAGGCCGCCATCGCGCGGAAGAAGAATCAGGCGCGCGTGGGCACGGTGGAGAAAGTCCTTGTGACCGACCGCAACGCGCGCGGCGAAATCCTCGGCAGAAGCCAGCGCGAAGCCCCCGAAACCGACGGCGAAATCATCTTCACCGCGGGCGAAAGCAAAATGCCCAGCGTCGGCGATTTCGTGGACGTCCGCATTGAAAAAGCCAGCACCTACGACCTGACAGGGGTGATTGCATGAACCTGCCCAACAAATTGTCGCTCCTGCGCGTCGCGCTGATTCCGGTGATGGTGGCGCTGATGCTCCCGCAGACCCTCGTTTGCGATCTGCTCGCCGCCGCCGTGTTCGCCGTCGCTGCCCTGACGGATTATTTTGACGGCCATATCGCCCGCTCCCGCCACCTGATTACCGATTTCGGCAAGTTCATCGACCCCGTCGCGGACAAGCTGCTCAACCTCTCCGCCATGATGATGCTCGTCCAGCGCGGGACGCTGCCGGGCTGGGTCGTCGTGCTGATTCTGGCGCGTGAACTCGCCGTTGACGGCCTGCGCATGGTCGCCGTGGGGCAGGGACGCGTGATTGCCGCGGGCAAGCTCGGCAAAATCAAGACCGCCAGCCAGATGGTGATGCTCCTCTTCGTGCTGATTACGCACCAGCCCGCCCTGACCGCCCCCGCGTGGGACGTTGTGAGCGCGACTGTCCTCGGCGCGCCGTGGATGCGGTGGATTAGCACCGCGCTGATGCTGTGGGTCGCCGCCATCACCCTCTGGAGCGGCATCGACTACTTCGTCCGCAACAAGGACTGCATCAAGGATATGTAACCGAAGGGGTCAAGGGGGCGACCGCAGACATTCGTCTGTTATCATTGCCCCCTCGTCGCTCCCGCAGGAGCGAAATCCCTGCGTAACAAAAAGGTCAATTCGCTTCAGACGGAAGCCGCCGAAACGCGCGCTACCGTTTCTTCCACCGCCTTGGCGACAACCTCTGCCATCGACATTTTCGGAGCGCCAGCAACACTTGCCTGACACCGGCTCACCGGCAGCAGAATCTTGTGCGCCCTGCTGCGCCCGACCGCCAGCGCCATGTTCGCGGTCACTTCGCCCAGCATCGCGTCGCACAGCACCATGCCAATCGGGCAGAGAATCAAATCCGCCATCCCGGCGCATACCACGACGGCGTTTTCGCCCGTCGCCACTTGGTCTGCCCCCGCGCGGAGCATCGCCGCCGTCGCCAGCGCGTTCGTCCCCACCGCAATCAACGGCTGATTCGGCAGCGCTTTCTTCAGCCCCTCGACCAGCTGCCGCCCCATGCCGCCGCCCTGCGCATCAAGAATGACAATTTTCATGCGGATTTTTCCTCCTCGTGCATGTTGCATTTTTCTTGATTAGTATAGCATAGAATTTTTCAATTCGCAATGCGCATACCATTGCAGGGGAATCATGCCTGCGTAACTTGCAGTTATCAGCCAGAAAGAAGGCTTCATCCATGAAGAGAAAAATCGTCCTTACCGGCGGGGGCACGATGGGTCACGTCACCCCCAACCTCGCCCTCCTGCCGCACCTCCTCGCCGCGGGCTACGAAGTCCACTACATCGGCACGGAAAACGGCATGGAAGCCGAGAAACTCCGCAATGTCCCCGGCGTCATCTACCACGGCGTCAAGACCGGCAAGCTCCGCCGCTACTTCGACTGGAAGAATTTCACTGACCCCTTCCGCGTCGCCGCGGGTGCATTCCAGTCCGCGCACCTCATGGGCAAAATTAAACCGGACGTTTGCTTCAGCAAGGGCGGATTCGTCGCCGTGCCGGTCGTGTTCGGCGCGTGGCTGCATCACGTTCCCGTCGTCTGCCACGAAAGTGATTTAACCCCCGGTTTGGCGAATAAGCTCAGCCGCCCGTTCGTCAAGCGAATCGCCACCACCTTCCCCGAATGCGCGCAGATGCTCGGCGCAAAGGCGGAGATGGTCGGCACGCCCCTGCGCCCGGAGCTTTTCCGCGGCAGCCGCGCCAAGGGCCTGTCCTTCCTGCGCTTCGATGGCACGAAGCCCGTTCTGCTGATGATGGGCGGGTCGCTCGGCGCGCAGGCGGTCAATAAGGCGCTGCGGGATGCTCTGCCGATGCTCACCGGCACGTTTGATGTCGCCCATATCTGCGGCAAGGGCAACCTTGACCCGACGCTTGATAAAACCCCCGGTTACACGCAGGTGGAGTTTCTCGATCAGGATCTGCCGGATGTGCTCGCCGCCGCCGACCTTGTGCTCTCCCGCGCGGGCAGCAACGCCCTGATGGAGTTCCAAGCGCTTGCCCGTCCGCTGCTGCTTGTCCCGTACCCCAAGGGCGCCAGCCGCGGCGACCAGATTCTCAACGCCCAAAGCCTTGAAAAACGCGGACTCTGCCACGTTCTTCTGCAGGAAAACATGACCCCGCAAACCCTGACCGACGCGCTGATGCAGACGTGGGCGGAGCGCGACAAATTGACCGCCGCCGTCAAAAACGCCCCTCCCGCCGATGGCACAAAGCGCGTGCTGGAGATGATTGAAGAGGTGCAGACCCGAAAGGCTTGAGCGTGCGCCGGAAAGCCCATTAAATCTGCGGTTACAACCAGCAAGTTCATAAAGCCAACCCTTCGCCCGACTGCGCCCACGCCAGCCGGGCATTTTTGCATCCCAAAGGCGCAGGAAAGCCCGTCGCCCGCAATTGCTCATTGCTCATTCCCTTCACGCCGCCCCATGCTCCGCCCTGAACGCCCCCAAAAGCGCCCGCCCCTCCTCCCGCGTGTGCATCAGCGCGTTCCCTTGCACCATATCCCGTGCGTACAGGTAGTCCTCCATCTCCGCAACCGTCCGAACACCCGCGCCGCCCCAGTCCGTCAGCAGCTGAATTAGGTAATTCACCGCGTTCGTCGGATTCGCCTCCGCCGTCTTGGCGACCGCCTGAATCATCAGCCCGTCCTCGAACGGGTACGCCCCAAACGCCGCCATCACCCGATTCAGCTGATTCTCCGTGAACGCCTGATGCAGCAGCACTTTACCCGCCAGTTTCGCACTCTCCCGCACTGACCGCGGAAACGCTCCCTCGCGCGCGCCCGCCTCCGTACACGCATACGCACACTCATGCGCGCCCGCGCCCGCGTATCCGGCGGAGGAAGCAGATGTCTCCTTTTCATCATCATTCGTTTTCCCCGTTGGGTGTATGGTTTCCGTTTCTGTTTCTGTATAGTTTATATTAGTGTCTTGGAAAACGGGCGTATTTCCGTGGCAATCAGTTGTGCAATCGGTTGGACAAACGGTTGTGCAATCGCTTGGGTAATTCGGATGATCACGGGGATAGTCGCGGATTTCGTGGCAATCGGCGTGGAAATCAGCGGGAGAATCGGGATTGTCGCGGATTTCGGGGCAATCAGCGGGGCAATCGGCTGTGCTGTCAGCACCGATTTCACGCGGATAGTCACGCTCAACAGCGCCTTTTCCGTCGCAAACGGAGAAGTAACGCAGGCGGTACGCGGGCGGCGTGCGCTTCTTTTCGCCGGGAATGTACTCCAAAAGCCCAGATTCGCAGAGCGTGCGTCGAGCGTCGGCGAGGGCGGTGGCGCTCATGGGAAAGTAGGCGAGCAGGTACGGGTTGTCGATGCGGAGGAAGCCGTCGCACCAGTCGCCGCCGCGGGCGTGCTGGTTCATGATTTCGATGAGCTTATACCACAGCAGCTGAGCGCTGGCGGGAAGGCGGGTTCGCGCGGCGAATGTGTTGAAACGGCGGATTTCAATCAAGTAGTTTACATTGCACATTTGGGTCATTCCTTTCGGATTTTATTCGCCGCTATTGCGACAGTGATATTGTAGAACAGGGAATGGATGTTCGTCAAGAAAATTTGATTTCATTTGATTTCGCTTGATTTCATTTGATTTTGGGGTAAAAACCAACAGCGTTTTATTGTTGCACAGGGGATTTCGCTCCTGCGGGAGCGACGAGGGGGCAATGTAAACAGACGAACGTCTGCGGTCGCCCCCTCGACCCCTTCGCATTGCACACCCATGCGGCTTGGTTTTTATCGTTACAGGAAAGCTGCCCCCATGCTGCTTGAACTGTTTCGCGGCAGAACCGAACGCATCCGCTTTGACCGAAAACAACATTTCCCCCCATCCGCCGCAAAACACAATAATAATGAAGGAAAACCCTTTTCTTTTGGGGCGGAAAGTGCTATAATAGATATGTTGGGGAAGAGTCAACAGCGGGGGAATCCGGCGGCAGGGCGCACGTAGACGCGGCTTGTGCGCCCGCTGACGCGAAGTACCCCGACGTGCGTGTCCCCCTCCCGGATGGCGGGGCAAGGGCAAATGCCCCTGATTTTACGATTTTCCGCGGCGTGGGAAAAAATCCGCCGTTTATTGATTTTTGTGAGGTGCAAGCATGTTGAACGACCAGGAACTCGAACACCGGACGGAAGAAGAAATCGAACAGCAGATTGAAGAAGCGACGCAGGTCAAAAGCGAATACGGCGAGGAGCAGATTCAGGTGCTGGAGGGCTTGGAGGCGGTTCGCAAGCGCCCCGGCATGTACATCGGCTCGACGGACAGCCGCGGACTGCACCATCTGGTGTACGAAATTGTGGATAACTCCGTGGATGAGGCGCTGGCGGGCTACTGCAAGCGCATCGACGTGACGCTGCACAAGGACGGCTCGGTCTCCGTTCGCGATGACGGGCGCGGCTTCCCCGTCGGCATCCACCCGAAAATGGGCCGTCCGGCGGTCGAGGTCTGCCTGACGGTGCTGCACGCGGGCGGCAAGTTCGGCGGCGGCGGCTACAAGGTGTCCGGCGGCCTGCACGGCGTGGGCGCGTCGGTGGTCAATGCGCTGTCGAAGTCGCTGTCCGTGACGGTCTATCAGGATGGGAAAATTTATCAGCAGGAGTACGCGCGCGGCAAGTACCTCTACGACCTGCGCGTCATCGGCGAAACCGACCGCACCGGCACGACGATTCGCTTCCTGCCCGACGTCATCAGCGACGATAACCCCGACGGCATCTTTGAGCGCGGCGTCACGTTTGATTTTGACGTGCTGAAGAAGCGCCTGCGCGAGATGGCGTTCCTGAACAAGGGCATCCACATCACCTTCACCGACGAGCGCGGCGAAACGCCCGTGACGGAGGATTTCCTCTACGAAGGCGGCCTGCGCGAGTTCGTCAAGTATCTGAATCACAACAAGGAAGTTTTGTTCCCCGAACCGATTTATACCGAGGGCGTGAAGGACGGCATCCTCGTGGAAGTCGCCATGCAGTACAACGACTCGTATGCCGAAAACATCTACACCTTCGTCAACAACATCGCGACCCCCGACGGCGGCACGCATCTGACCGGCTTCACCACCGCCCTGACGAGCGCCATCAACGACTACGGCCGCAAGTATAAGCTCCTGCGCGACAACGAGCCGAACCTGAAGGCGGAGGACGCGAAGGAAAGCCTGACGGCGGTTGTGTCCGTCAAAATGGAAGACCCGCAGTTCGAGAGCCAGACGAAATCGAAGCTGGGCTCCGGGCAGGTTCGCGGCGTGGTCAACGACCTTGTGAAGGAGGAGCTGTCCACCTATCTGGAGGAGAACCCGTCTGTCGGGCGGACGATTCTTGACCGCTGCGTGAGCGCCCAGCGCGCGCGCGAGGCAGCCCGCAAGGCGCGCGAGTCCATCCGCCGCAAGACGGTGCTGGAATCGGCGTCCCTGCCGGGCAAATTGGCGGACTGCTCCGAGCGCGACCCCAGCAAGTGCGAAATCTTCCTCGTCGAGGGCGACTCCGCAGGCGGCAGCGCCAAGGAAGGACGCGACCGCCATTTTCAGGCGATTCTGCCCCTGCGTGGCAAAATCCTCAACGTCGAAAAAACCCGGCTGGACAAGGCACTGGGCAACAACGAAATCAAGAGTATGCTGACGGCGTTCGGCTGCGGCTTCGGCGATGAGTTCGACGAAAGCAAGCTGCGCTACCACCGCATTGTCTGCATGACGGACGCGGACGTGGACGGCGCGCATATCCGCATTTTGATGCTGACGTTCTTCTACCGCTACATGCGGCCGCTGGTGGAAAAGGGCTATGTGTACGCCGCCATGCCGCCGCTGTACAAGGTGACGAAGGGCAAAATGGAAAAGTACGTCTATGATGACGACGAACTCCAAAGACTGCTGGACGAAATCGGGCGCGACCCGAAGCCGGACATTCAGCGCTACAAAGGCTTGGGCGAAATGAGCGCCGAGCAGCTGTGGCAGACGACCATGAACCCCGAAACCCGCACGATGATGCAGATTACGCCGGAGGACGCAATGGCGGCGGATGAAATCTTCACGCTGCTGATGGGCGATCAGGTTGAGCCGCGGCGGAAGTTCATCGAGGAGAACGCGGATTTGGTTAAGGATTTGGATGTGTAACCGCATCCGCGCAATGAGAACCTCTTCCGCCCGCTGCGGCTGGTTTCCCGTGCGCATTATACAACAAGCAATTATCAGACAGAAAACCTGAACAGTTCGGAGAGAAATTATGAGCAGCATTCAGGACAAACTCATCCCGGTGAATCTGGAAAAGGAGATGAAGCGGTCGTTCATCTCCTACGCAATGGCGGTCATCATCGACCGCGCGCTGCCGGATGTGCGCGACGGCTTGAAGCCTGTGCATCGCCGCATCCTCTATGATATGGAAGAACTCGGCATGACGCCCGATAAGCCGTACCGCAAATCCGCGCGCCTTGTCGGCGACGTGCTGGGCAAATTCCACCCGCACGGCGATTCCTCCGTCTACGACGCTATGGTGCGCCTCGCGCAGCCCTTCAACATCCGCTATACCCTCGTGGACGGGCAGGGCAACTACGGCTCGGTGGATGGCGACGGCGCTGCCGCCATGCGTTACACCGAAGCCCGCATGACGAAACTGACCCCCTACCTGCTCGAAGGCATCGAGAAGGACACGGTCGATTTCTACCCCAACTTCGACGAAACGCTCATGCAGCCCGCCGTGCTGCCCAGCCGCTTCCCGAATCTGCTCGTCAACGGTTCCAGCGGCATTGCCGTCGGCATGGCGACGAACATCCCGCCGCATAACCTCGGCGAGGTCATCGACGGCGTTATCTGCATGATTGACAACCCGGACTGCACCATCGACGACCTGATGCAGCACATCAAAGGCCCGGACTTCCCGACCGGCGGCATCATCCTCGGCAGACGCGGCATCCGCGAAGCCTACTACACGGGGCATGGGCGCATTGAGGTGCGCGCAAAAACCAACATCGAGGAAATGCCCAACGGCCGCAGCCGCATCGTCGTGACGGAAATCCCGTATCAGGTCAACAAGGCGAAGCTGGTGGAGAAGATTGCCGAACTTGTGCACGACAAGCGCATTGAGGGCATCAGCGATATCCGCGATGAGTCCGACCGGCAGGGGATGCGCATCGTCATCGAGCTGAAGAAGGATGTTTACCCGCAGGTTATCCTGAATACGCTCTACAAGCACACGTCGATGCAGGAGACGTTCGGCGCGAACATGCTCGCGCTGGTCAACGGGCAGCCGAAAATCCTCTCCCTGCGCGACATGGTGTACTACTATCTGGAGCATCAAAAGGACGTTGTCACCCGCCGCACGCGCTTTGACCTCAACAAGGCGCTCGCCCGTGCGCATATTTTGGAAGGTCTGCTGAAGGCACTTGACCACATCGACGAGATTGTGTCCATCATCCGCGCCAGCAAAGACCCCAACACCGCGAAAACGACCTTGATGGAGCGGTTCGACTTCTCCGACAAGCAGGCGCAGGCGATTCTGGACATGCGTCTGGCGCGCCTGACCGGTCTGGAACGCGACCGCCTCCAGCAGGAATACGATGATTTGGAGAAGGAAATCGCCCGCTTCCAGGCGATTCTGGCGGACGAACACCTGCTGATGGAGGTTATCAAGACCGAAATCAGCGCCATCCGCGATAAATTCGCTGACCCGCGCCGCACGGAGCTGACCACCATCGACGGCGAAATCGATGTGGAAGACCTGATTCAGGAGGAGGACATGGTCGTCACGCTGACGCGGCAGGGCTACGTCAAGCGCACGCCGAAATCCATCTACCGCGCACAGAACCGCGGCGGACGCGGCGTGACCGGCATGACGACGAAGGAAGAAGACTTCGCCGTGCAGATGCGCGTCGTTTCCACGCACGACGAAATCATGTTCTTCACCAACATGGGGCGCGTGTACATGCTCAAGTGCTACCAGATTCCGGAAGCTGGACGCACCGCGCGCGGCACGGCGATTATCAACCTCATCCAGATTGCGTCGGATGAAAAGGTGACGTGCATGGTTCCTGTGCCGGGCGCAACGGGCGAACACAACCTCGTGATGGCGACGCGCGACGGCATGATTAAGAAAACGCCGTACAGCGAGTTCGCGAACCTGCGCAAGAACGGCCTGATTGCCATCAATTTGAAGGAGGGCGACGAGCTGATTGGCGTGGATTTGACCAGCGGCGACGACGAAATTCTGCTGGGCAGCCGCAAGGGCATGGCAATCCGCTTCAGCGAGCGCCACATCCGCCCGATGGGTCGCGCGTCGATGGGCGTGAAGTCCATGCGGCTGGATGACGACGATATCATCATCGACATGGTGCCGCTGGAGCAGGGCGCAGACGTGCTGGCGATTACGACGCTGGGCTACGGCAAGCGCACCAATCCCGACGAGTACCGCGAGCAGGGCCGCAATGGCAAGGGCATCATCGCCACGAAGCTGACCGACAAGACCGGCGACCTCGCCGCGCTGCTGATGGTCAAGCCGGACGAAGACCTGATGCTCATCACCGACGACGGCACAATCATCCGCACCCGCGCCGAGGACATCCGCGTCTGCGGCCGCAACACGCAGGGCGTTATCGTGATGAAGCTGCAGGAAGGCAGCCACGTCATCGCCGTTGCCCGCGCCGAGCGCGACGAAGAGCCGGACGCGCCCGCGAATGCTGCTGATGCGGATGCCGCCGAAGCGCGCGCCGAGGGCTTCGACACGTCGGACGCGGCGGAATCGAAGGCAGTGCAGGAGCTGCTTCGCCGTGCCGAAGAGGACGCAAGCGGCAGTGATTTGGACATGGATCTGGGTGGGGAGGACGAGAAGGATTCCCCGGCGGATGACGAGGATATTTAACCCAAGGTGCTTTTTTCTCCCGGAGGGGTGACCTTCCGGGAGATTTTGTCTTGATTGCAGCAGAACCCGACCTCATCCGCAGCGACGGATGAGGTCGTTCCCCTCAATCAGCACGCGCAAGTAGTATGAAAGTGTCACCAACTGAATCGCGCGAAAGGGTCAAGGGACGA
>OLNF01000586.1_pt1 | contig 32159 bp, 25 predicted proteins | sample 1673061 | NCBI WGS metagenome assembly OLNF01 (sample SAMEA3136751, study PRJEB25190) | human gut metagenome
TCGGATTCTGTGCAAGAATCTTCTTCAGTCTGATTGCAGCCATATCCTCATGACCCTCTCTGCAGAGATTCAGTGCATCATTATATTTTCTGATAGTCTCATTAATCGCCTCCAGCTTATTAGAATTTGCCTGAAGCTTATTAATATATTCTGATGCCAGATTTCTGGAAGGCTGCAGATTCTTACTGATCACCCACTCACTAAGTGCAGCCACAACCTCACCTGTCTCAAAATACACCAGTCCCAGAAGATTTCTTGCCTGAATGTTATGCTTATTATACATAAGACTCTGCTTCAGGCAATTGATCGCTCCTGAGAGATCACGGACGCTGGCCTTTTCCAGCCCCTGGTTGTAATACTGTCTGGAAAGGTAGTCTACTTTCTTCTGAATCAGCACATTACATCCACATTTCGGGCAATAATCCAGATCCTTGTCCATCAGGAACGCACCACAATTCATACAATTCATGCGTTTCTCCTTATTTTACCCGTCTGCCGCTCTTTGCTTCACGGAGAACCTCCTGGAGAACATCCAGAATATCTGTCAGTTCTCTCTCATAAATGGCCCCTTCCGCATCTGCAACGTCCAGACATGGCTCAAATTTCTTCAGTTCCTCTTCATAATCTATCATTTCTTATTTCTCCTGATCACATCTTTAATCTCACCAACAAGATACAGTGAACCTACGCAGAAGAGCATGCCATCTTCCCCTTTAGCTTCCAGAGCTGAGGCAAATGCTTTCTCAATATCTTCCACTGCTTCTACCGATGTAGCCCCTGATTCTGCAAAAAGCTTTGCAAATCTCTCTGCCGGAACTTCACGATATCCGCCTACAGATGTCACAACCACATGGCGGAATGTGATCCTGCTGCAGATCGTATGTATCATATCTGTGTAATCTTTGTCATCTACTGCTGAGAAAAGCAGAGTCAGTGGACATTCTTTCTGAAAATGCTCTGCTGTCTCCACGAATTTCTCTACTCCATCCTCGTTGTGTGCCCCGTCTACGATCACACCAGGAAGCACAGTTTCCATTCTTCCCTGCCAGCGTGTTCTGGAAATTCCTTCATGTATTTTATCAAGGGATACAGGAAGTATATTCTGCAGAACTTCCATTGTTTTCAATGCAAGTGCGCTGTTCATTACCTGATATTTTGCAATAAACGGAATGGAAAAAACCGTATCCCCATAATACTCATTCCGGAACGAAAAATCAATGCCCGCAGAAGTATTTCTGATAATTTCCGTATCAGATTTCTTCACTTCATAAGCTGGGCTCCCCAATTCTTCAGCTTTCGCGCGGATTACTTCTGCTGCATCCGGATCATTTCCATCATAGATCACCGGCACGCCAGGTACAATGATCCCTGCTTTCTCTCCTGCAATCTTTGCTACTGTGTCACCCAGGTACTGCATATGATCCAGGCTGATAGAGGTGATCACGCAGGCAACCGGATTCTCCACTGCAGTAGTCGCGTCCATTCTGCCGCCAAGTCCTGTTTCCAGAGTTACATAATCCACTCCTGCCTCTGCAAAGATCACCATTCCCATCAGGAATAGCATTTCAAAATAAGTCGGATGATAACTTCCCTCTGCAACCAGTTCATCTGCAAGCGCTTTTACTTTTTCAAAAGCTTTCAGGAATGTATCATTATCAATATTGACCTCATTGATCTGAAATCTCTCATTAATTTCAACCAGATGAGGAGAAGTAAACAATCCGCAGGAATATCCTGCTTCACGCAGGATTGAAGTCAGGAATGCACATGTACTGCCTTTTCCATTGGTACCGGCTACATGGATCACTTTGAATTTGTCCTGAGGATTGCCAAGTCTTCTTAAACATTCCTTTGTATGATCCAGACTGTTTTTCTTTGTAAATTTCGGAGTTTCATCAATATAAGCAACTGCTTCTTCGTAATTCATAAAAAATTCCACCACTTATCTATAATGTATTTGAACTTGGGACCCGTCAAACATGAGGAAGTAGTGATTTACGCAGTAAATCAGCGGATTCCAAATGTTTGCCGGATTGCGGGAGCTGCTTCGCAGCGGAGCAATCCGTGATATCGGGTCTAAGTCAGGGACTATATACTTTTTGTCCCCTCCTTTGGTTACTCTAACATTATATAATAGTGGTGGAAGATGTCCAGTACCAATCGTAATATTTTATCCGACAAAATCTGGTCGTACTGTCATTTGCTTCGTCAGCATCAACATATTTTACGTCATTCAGACAAAGTCAGACGGATAAAAACATCAGCTTCGATACTTGCTTATAATCAGATAACAGTCTATCTGTCAATCTGTTTCCGTACTTTCACTTAATTTCCATTTATTGTTTGCATAAAGTGCGTAGCAGGAACGGTCATAGCTCTTACTCAACGGTTTTCGAGTCGAACTGTTGCTTCGCTGGATCACCGCCAGTCTGTCAAAATCATTCAATTCTGTTCCCGTGATCATCAACGTGGTCGGATTAATATAAACAGTATCATACCACTCTCCGTTCAGCTTCACCTCACTGGATGGGGTAAATTCCGTTCCCTTAATGTAATATGTATGATCCGTCTCCGAAATACACTGAATAGAATCCAGTGTCACATCATAAATTCCCATACGCATTCTGGTACGCAGATAAGGGCTTTCGCCACCGTAAGAATAGCGCTCACCGTAAAGCAGGTCATACTGTAATGTTTCCAGATCCACCTGATAATTCTTGGTATTTCTTCTCGCCTGATGATAACGGAAAATAGTACCCTCGTGAATTCCCACACGGTCCATAACTTCTGCTGCCATCTGATATGCAGCAAGGTTCTCATCTTTTTTCTGAAGTCCAAAGTTATCCCAGATCACATACTCTGTCTGAAACAGATATTTATTCTCCAGATCTTCAACGGTCAGTCCCATAGTCGGAAGATGATCACCGTACATTACCAGAACCACATCTTCAGGATAATCAGCCAGTTTATCAGTCAACTCTTTGACAAAGTTATCCATCTCATGGATCTCATTTACATAGTATTCCCACTTATTGTTTTCTTCCTCTGTAGGTGCACCGGAAACTGTGATCTCCGGATCCTCCAGAATCTGCTCGTCCGGATATGCTCCATGTCCCTGTACGGAAATTGTATACACATAATCCGGACCTTCTGTGGAATCCATACATTTCAGGATTTCATCCGTCAGAACTTCATCCTTTACCCAGCCGTTCGGATTCTTCTCATCTTCTCTTGCCATATACTCTTCCGAGGTAAAAGTATCAAATCCAAGGTTTGGAAAGATAGATCTTCTGCCATAGAAATTCGCCTCATTGTTATGAACTGCATGAGTAGTATATCCCAGATTCTTCAACACATAAGGTGCACTCTCACAGGTAGTTTCTCTCAGAATACTCTTATACGGATATTCACCTGGTCCGAAATAATGCATACTCATTCCGGTGATTGATTCAAACTCAGTATTAGCAGTACCCGCTCCAACGGACGGAACTTTATAATATCCGGAAGAATATTCCTGCATCAGCTTGCGGAATGTCGGTATCGGATCCTCAGAAATATTCAGGTAATTTACCAGTGTTGGATCAAAAAATGATTCCAGCTGTAAAAACAGAATGTTCGGACGATTTTCCTCTTTTGTCTCCGGAAGATTCTTTTCCGTTTTCTCAATCCTCTTGATCTCTTTCTCAGAATAATCTCTCGGGCAGCTGATTCCTGTGTTAAAGATCGTGGTTGCCAGACAATATGGATATCCATAATCCTCATATGCAAAAGCAATATTTCCAAAATAATTGGAAAGTACTCTCTTCTCCAGTGCCAGCTGAGTACTTCCTGCAAAAAGAGCCACAGCCAGCAGAATCAGAGGAATATTATAACGGTACTTAATCTTATTCCTGTACTTCGGTCCTTTGATCAGAAGGATCAAAAGTAATAGTATCACGATACCAAACAGGATGCAGACTGCCACAACACCTGCAGCAGGCAGGTATTTATTGGCAATCTTCAGTGCATCTGTGATCAGATGCAGGTCCGGTCCGGTAAAAGGTGTAACACGGTTCATCAGGAGAACGCCATTGATGATTGCCAGGATCAGCCAGAACAGCGTGACCAGGACTCTCCAGAACACTCTCCTGTGAAACAGATAAACGATCAGTGACGAGGTAAAAATAAATGCTGTATTATATGCGAAGACCAGTGGCTTCTGTGTCATATAATCCCAGGCTTCTATAAACGAGTGACGGCAGATTGCCTCCATAACAAAATATCCCACAGCACTGGCAAGTACATGGAGTAAAAGGGAGATTTTGTTACAAATCTTGTACAATTTCATATCAACACTCCCTTATTTCTTAAGCTGCTCTAACTGTCCTTTAACCTTATCCATCATTTCTTTATATTTCGCAAGTTTGTCTTTCTCCGCATCAACTTTGGCAGCAGGTGCTTTGTTTACGAAGTTCGGATTATTCAGCATACCTTCGCATCTTGCGATTTCTTTTGTCAGACGCTCTGTTTCTTTTGTCAGACGCTCAATCTCTTTATCTCTGTCGATGAGATCTTCTAAAGGCATGTATACAACTGCGTTAGAAACAACTACAGAAACTGCATCATCGCTGATTCCGTTCTTATCTGTCTGTACAAGGATTTCTTTTGCAAATGCAAGATTTACAAAGGATTTCTTGCTATTCTCATACATTTCTGCTGTATCAGCATCCTTAGCTACAATGTGCAGACTTGTCTTGCGATTATTTGGAACATTCATCTCTGTTCTTGTATTACGGATACCTCTTACAACCTCTTTGAATCCCTCGATTGCTTTCTCAGCATCCGGGAAATTTCTCTCTTCTCTGTATACCGGCCAGTCAGAGATCATAATGGACTCTTCTTCAGGAAGAAGTGTGCAGTAGATTTCCTCTGTGATAAACGGCATATATGGATGAAGAAGTTTCAGACCTTCTGTCAGTGCTGTTCTTAATGTCCAGAGTGCATCGTTTGCTGCTTTCGGATCTTCCTCTGCTTTCCACAGACGAACCTTAGCCATTTCAATATACCAGTCGCAGAGCTCATCCCACAGGAAGTCATAAACTTTCTGTACAGCGATACCAAGCTCGTATTTTTCCATGTTTTCTGTTGCTTCACGGATGACTGTATTTAAGTGAGACAAGATCCATTTATCTTCTGCACAGAGATCATTTAAGTTCTCCGGCTCTGTAACTGTCTTACCGTCCAGGTTCATCATAATGAAACGGGAAGCATTCCAGATCTTGTTTGCAAAGTTACGGCTGCTTTCTACTTTTTCCCAGTAGAAACGCATGTCGTTTCCAGGTGCATTACCAGTCATCAGTGTCAGACGAAGCGCATCTGCACCGTATTTGTCAATAACCTCCAGCGGATCAATACCATTTCCAAGAGACTTGCTCATCTTACGTCCCTGGGAGTCACGTACCAGACCGTGGATCAGTACATGATGGAACGGAACCTTGTCTGTCTGCTCCAGAGCGGAGAATACCATACGGATAACCCAGAAGAAAATGATGTCATATCCTGTAACAAGTACATCTGTCGGATAGAAATACTCCAGTTCCGGTGTTTTGTCCGGCCAGCCAAGTGTAGAGAATGGCCATAATGCAGAGCTGAACCATGTATCCAGTGTATCCTCATCCTGATGAAGATGTGTGCATCCGCATTTCGGGCATTTCTCAGGCATTTCTCTTGCAACAACTACTTCGCCGCACTCATCGCAATAATAAGCCGGGATTCTGTGTCCCCACCATAACTGTCTGGAAATACACCAGTCACGGATGTTCTCAAGCCAGTGAAGATAAGTCTTGTCAAAACGGGATGGAACGAATTTCAGATCTCCGTCATCCAGTGCTTTGATCGCTGCTTTTGCCATCTCGTCCATCTTTACAAACCACTGTGGTTTGATCATCGGCTCTACGGTTGTGCCGCAGCGGTCATGAGTTCCAACGCTGTGGTTGTGCGGAACTACTTTTACCAGAAGTCCCAGTGCATCCAGATCAGCAACCATTGCTTTACGTGCTTCGTAACGGTCCATACCGGCGTATTTTCCGCCAAGTTCGTTGATAGTTGCATCGTCATTCATGATGTTGATCTCTTCCAGATTATGACGGCGTCCAACCTCGAAATCGTTAGGGTCATGAGCAGGTGTGATCTTTACACATCCTGTTCCAAATTCTTTGTCTACATATTCATCAGCAATTACCGGAATCTCTCTGTCTGTCAGAGGAAGTTTCAGCATCTTGCCGATAAGATCTTTGTAACGCTCATCTTCCGGATTTACAGCAACTGCAGTATCACCAAGCAGAGTTTCCGGACGGGTAGTTGCGATTTCTACGAAACGTCCCTCTTCTCCTACGATCGGGTAATTAATGTGCCAGAAATATCCGTCCTGATCCTCATGCTCAACTTCTGCATCAGAGATGGAAGTCTGGCATACAGGACACCAGTTGATGATTCTAGAGCCTTTGTAAATGTAGCCTTTTTCATATAATTTGATAAATACTTCCTGTACTGCCTTGGAACATCCCTCATCCATTGTGAAACGTTCTCTCTCCCAGTCTGCGGAAGCACCCAGTTTCTTTAACTGATTAATAATCTTTCCGCCGTACTCCTCTTTCCATGCCCATGCATGTTTTAAGAATTCCTCACGACCGATATCGTGTTTGTCGATACCTTGTTTTTTCAGTTTGTCAATAACCTTAACCTCTGTAGCGATGGCTGCATGGTCAGTTCCCGGCTGCCATAATGCTTCATACCCCTGCATTCTCTTGAAACGGATCAGGATATCCTGCATGGTTTCATCCAGAGCATGTCCCATATGAAGCTGGCCGGTTACGTTTGGCGGCGGCATAACAATCGTAAATGGTTTCTTGTCCGGGTTTACTTTTGCATGGAAATAACCGTTTTCCATCCATTTTGTGTAAAGACGCTCTTCGATTCCCTTAGGATCGTAGGTTTTTGCAAGTTCTTTGCTCATAATGTCCTCCTGTTATTATATATCTGTAATTAAAGTATTTACGGATTACTCCGCTGTAAAGCAGCCCGCTGGCAACCAAACGAATAAACACCTCCGTCTGGTTCAATGTTTTTAATCTGATAGTCCTATCATTAAAAAGCGCCCTCTGCACGCATTATACGTGCAAAGGGCGACATAAATCGCGGTACCACCTTAGTTTGTCTCTCATTCCCTTAACGCGGGATACGTGAAAGCCTACCATGCGCGTATATGAATCTCAATATTCTCATACCACTCACTTCAGCCTCCCGGCTCCAAAGCTACCTTCAGCGCTTCCGCTCCCGGGAAACCTTTCAGCTTATAAGCTTCCCTCTCTGTGGGTCATCCCCGCCTACTCCTCTTTTTCACAGCCTTTTTCTGGATTCTACTATAATGAAAAAAGCTTTTTTTGTCAAGAAATTTATTCTACACTCTTCAATGATTCCACCATATCAATCTTTTTCAGCTTCTGATGCATAAACAGATTAACAATCATAGAAAATCCTACTGTCAGCAATCCACTGTACAGGAAACTGAGTGGTTTGATATTTCGTCCGAACATTACTGCATCTACTTCTACTGTAAGGATGATATATCTGTGCAGAAAAATTCCAAATACCGCCCCCACCAGTACTCCTATGAACGTAAGAATGATGTTCTCCCTGTATACGTAAGCAGACACCTCATTATCATAGAAACCAAGAACTTTCAATGTGGCAAGTTCTCTCTGGCGTTCTGTGATGTTGATATTGTTAAGATTATAAAGGACTACAAAAGCAAGCATTCCCGCCGAAATGATCAGAACGACGATAACTGTCCCCAGTGATCCAAGCATTCTGTCAAGCTGTGCCTCCAGACTGCTGGTATAACTGATACTCAGTGCTGCCGGATACTTCAGAATTGCATTTCCAATCTGATCCTGTTCCGCCTTGTATTCATCTCTGACAGTAAATACAGTCGCAGAATAATCTGGTTTTTCTCCAAAGGTCTGCTCATAAGTATTACCTGTCATATAAATGTAATGTCCCATATAATTCTCAGTTACTGCAGCAATCTTCGTCTCATAATCTTTGCCATCTTTCGTAATGGTTATAGTATCTCCGGCTTTAAGTCCTGTCAGAGAAGCTGTCTTTTCACTGATCACTGCACCTGCATCTGTCAGTTCATACTTTTCTTTTGTTTTTCTGTCCCGAAGCGTTACATCCTGTTTGAAATTCTCCAGATTCTCAGGTACATAAACATAAACACTGATATTGGATTTATTTCTCGGAACTGTCATCTTAGTGAACTGTACATGTGTATATCTGTCAATCTGGCTGTTCTCCTCAAGAAACGCTTCCAGCTCCTCACGGTCTTTGTCCGTGGCATCCTCATCATCAATAATGGTTCCTGTATAATGCTGCAGATCACGATACTGTCTCTGTGCAATATCCATGATAGAATCCCTGATTCCAAATCCTACCAGCATCAGCGCCATACTTCCCGCAATGCCAAAAACAGTCATAAACAATCGCTTCTTATATCGGAAAAGATTTCGCAGCGTAGACTTCCAGGTAAAGCTTAAATGCTTCCAGAAAAACGAAATCCTCTCTACCAGAATTCTCTTTCCTTCTTTCGGTGCAGGCGGACGCATCAGTGATGCAGGTGTCTCTGCCAGCGCCTTGTAACAGGAAAAGATCGTTGCTCCGATGGTACACACAGTTGCCGCACCTGCTGCTATCATCGCAAATTTAAATTCATAGTGAATCTGCATATTGTGGGTCATACCTTTATACATGATTCCATATGCATTGATGATAATATACGGCAGAATCTTCTCACCGATCAGGATTCCAAGAATACTTCCCCCAACCGTAGCAAGCAATGCGTACAGCAAATACTTAGATGCGATCGCGTACTTTCCATAACCTAATGCTTTCATAGTACCGATCTGGGTTCTCTGCTCCTCTACCATTCGAGTCATAGTTGTCAGACTCACAAGTGCAGCTACCAGGAAAAAGATTACCGGGAATACCTGTCCGATATTCTTCAGTCGGTCTGCATTATCGCCATAGTCTGAGTACTCCGGCAGATCATTACGGTCCGTTACCATCCATTCCGGCTTGCTGATATCATCGATCTCGTCCTGTGCATCCTGAATTTTCTTCTCGCCGTCCGCAATCTCTTTCTCAGCATCTTTCTTGCCGTCTTCGTATTTCTTTTTTCCATCTGCCAGATCTTTCTCAGCTTTCCGGATATCTTTCTTAGAATCTTTTAGCTTCTGTTCATTCTCGGAGATTTCTTTTTCGCCATCTTTCAGCTTCTGCTCATTTTCCGCAATTTCTTTCTCACCGGAAGTGAGCTTTGTTTCGTTTGCCTGAATTTCAGCTTCGCCTGAAGCAAGTTCAGCTTCTTTTTCTTCCAGTTGAGCCTGACCGGAGCTTAATTTAGCCTTTGCAGCGTCAAGCTGTTTCTGTGCTGCTGCAAGCTGAGATTCTTTCTCTTCTATCTCTTTTCTGGCAGATTCCAGTTTCTTCTCCTGAGCATTGACTTCTTTCCATCCTGCGTCAATTTTTGCCTGTGCCTCCGGAAGTGCTGCTTCCTGTTGATCCAATTCAGCTTCCTTCGCTGTCAGCTGAGCAAGCCCGCTTTCTACCTGACTCAATCCGCTCTCCAGTTCACTTCTCGCTACTGCGATCTGATTTCTGGATGCTTCCAGCTGAGCTGACTGACTGTCCACCTGTTCCTGACAGGCAGAGATCTCCGCAGCCATAGCTGCAAGTTTCTCTTCTGAATATTCCCCGGAAGCTGCTGCCTGATCATACTGTGCCTGTAATGCCTCAAGCTGGGCTCTGGCGCTTTCAAGCTGGGCTTCTCCCTGCGCAAGCTGAGCCTCCTGCTGTTCAATCTGGGCCAGCCCCTGCTGACACTTCTCTTTATTCGCATTCAGTTCCTGACGGGTAGCTGCGATCTGCTCTCTGCCAGCCTGTATCTGAGATTTACCATTATTAAGCTCCTGCTGATTCCCGGTAAGTGTCGCCTTTGCTTCCGCAAGCTTTTTCTCACCTGCACTCAGCTGATTTTTTCCATCTTTCAGCTGTGTCTGACCCTCATCAAGTTTCGCCTGATTCTCTGAAATCTCAGCCCAGCCAGTATTAAGCTGTGCTTTTGCCGACGCAATCTGCTCTTTGCCACTGGCAATCTGAGTTTTCGCGCTGGCAATCTGGGATTTTCCATCTTCTAATTTTTTCTTTGCATCTGCAAGTTGTGTTTTCCCGTCTTCCAGTTTCTTCCTGGCATCTTCTAATTGTTTCTTACCATCTTTATATTGTTTCTTTCCGTCCTTAAGTTTCTTTTCACCGTCATCCAGTTCTTTCTTCGCATCTGCAAGTTTCTCATTGGCTTCTTTTTTGCCGTCTTCCAGTTCTTTCTTTGCATCTGCAAGCTTTTCATTGGCTTCATCCACTACTTCATCATAACGGATCTGACAACGTTCTTCCTCGATTCCCTTTACGCGTTCCTGCACTCTTTCTATCAGGCTTTCATAAGCATCCGTATAACTGATCAGATTTTGTGCCCCATGAACCTGCACATAAATCTGTGTAAATACTTCCTGATCAAAATTCTCCGGGAGTACATAAGCAAACCCGTTAACTTCACCTGAACCAAGAGTTGTATTTCCACGATTATAAGATATATAAAGAGGGCTCTCACCAATACCTACAACTGTATAATCTACATTCTGCAAAAGCTTGCTGTCCCCGTCCTGCTTCAGTGTAATCTGATCTCCGACTTCGTAACTGTTATTCTCGGCAAATATATAATCCAGAAATATCTCGCCACTCTTCTCGGGAATTCTTCCTTCCATAACAGTGATCTGGTTTACTGTTTCATTCACTGATTCCACATGGAGTACTTTCTGCTTCTCACCTTCTCCACACATTACATCTGTAGAGTACGCGCCTTCCGCATTCTGTACCCCGTCTATCTGCCTGATGGCAGATACATCATCTTCTGTCAGGCCAAGGGTTCCTACTACTTTAATATCCATCAAATTCTTTTCATCATAATAGGCGTCTCCGGATAGCCGCATATCAGGAGAAGATGCCTGTATACCGGAGAAAAAGGCGACACCCAGAGCAACGATCATGAAAATAGAGATAAATCTGGCTTTGCTTGTCCGTATCTCCATCCAGAAATCTTTATGTAATGCTTTCATATTTGTTCACCTACCATTCTATCTCCTCTACCGGTGTAGGATGGTCATTCAGTGTCATCCTGGAAACCTTGCCGTTCTTAATCTTGATCACACGGTCAGCCATTGGTGTCAGTGCCGAGTTATGTGTGATCACGATAACCGTCATGCCACGTTCCCTGCACATATCCTGCAGCAGCTTCAGAATTGCTTTACCGGTCTGATAGTCCAATGCACCTGTCGGCTCATCACACAGCAAAAGTTTCGGATTCTTCGCCAGTGCTCTGGCTATGGAAACTCGCTGCTGCTCACCACCTGAAAGTTGTGCCGGAAAGTTTGTCAGTCTGTCTTTCAGACCAACTTCTTCCAGAACTTCTCTCGCATCCAGCGGATCTTTACAGATCTGCAGCGCCAGTTCTACGTTCTCCAGTGCTGTAAGATTCGGCACCAGATTATAAAACTGGAATACAAATCCTATATCATTCCTTCGATAACCGGTAAGCTGCTTACTGTTATATCCGGCAATATTTTTACCATCCACACGTACCTCACCGCTGGTAGCTTTATCCATACCGCCAAGGATATTCAGCACTGTCGTCTTGCCCGCACCACTGGGACCTACGATTACTACAAACTCGCCTTTCGCAATTTCAAAACTGATCTCGTCCACTGCGACGATCTTTACCTCTTTTGTTCCGTATATCTTGGAAACCTTATCTAATTTTACATATGCTTCCTTCTCACTCATCCGCATTTCCCCTGTAATATATTTTACTACCTTGATCATCGTTTCCTATATTAATTTACAGGCAGGTCAAACTTTGACCTGCCTGAGAGTTTCAAGGGTTATATTTATTGTAACACAATGCGATTGCAATTCATAATAAAAAATCTATAAACTTCTTAAATACTATACCACCATTCGTCCAAAGTAATTCTCTTACTCAATCCACGGAATCTCATAATTCCATGATTTGCGGATATCATCCATAATCTTCATGACTCTGACTGTCTCCGCATGCGGCATTTCCGGGCATTCGAGTTTTCCTTCTGCAAGCGCTCTCGCGCAGGATTCCACTTCATATTCATATCCTGTAATCTGCTCCGGTGGAAGATAGGACGCTACCTCTTTATAATCAGCATCAAACACTGTAATTTTTTCAGGATTATTGATGTTCTGTACCTGAATATATCCTTTAGTGCCGAAAATACTTCCCATTCTGTCTGAAATTTCTCTTGCTCCACACTGAAGTGTTGCCATGCGATTTCCCTCAAACAGCATCACAATACTGTCAAGGATATCCACTCCATCTCTAAAAATTGCCGTTGCTTTCACATCTTTCACTTTTTCTCCCAAGATCATGGACGCAAAATTGATCGGATATACACCTACATCCAGAAGTGCACCTCCTGCAAGCTCTGGTTTTCGAATACGCTCCACATGATCAATTGCATAACTAAGATTTGCTGTAACTGCTGTAACATCTCCAATCACGCCACTTGCTATAATATCATTAATCATAGTTCTGGATGGCATATATCTTGTCCAGATTGCTTCTGTAATCAAAAGCCCTTTTTCTTTTGCAAGCGCAAATAATTTCTGTGCCTGTTCAGCATTTACAGTAAATGATTTCTCACAGAGTACATTCTTCCCTGCTTCCAGGCACATTTTTGCATGTAAATAGTGATGTGAATGAGGTGTTGCTATATATACAAGGTCAACCCCATCATCTTTCAACATTTCTTCATATGAACCATACGCTTTGTTAAATCCATACTGCTCTGCAAATTTCTGTGCACGCCCTAAATCCCTTGCTGCCACTGCATAAGCTTCAACATCTTTCATACCGGCAACTGTGTTCGCCATTGCTATCGCGATATTACCGGCTCCTAAAATTGCCAACCTCATTTTTCGCATCCTCCGTATTTTAAACATTCTTCAACGTACTTATTTTCAGGAATATTTTTATTTCTGTACCCTATCATTGATTCCTGTTTTTTACTACGCAAAAGCTTTATCCTAATGTTAATATTTTTACTCCTTCGTGACAATACCTAATTTTCTGTTTATCTATATTAGTTACTCCTTCAAAAATTTTTCTGCTTCACTCTGCTTTTCTCTTTTCCTTTTCGTCATCAGCCCTCCAATCCTTCCTGTCTCTTTTGCCGACAGACTCTTCCAGCCATCACTCAGCACCCTGTCCAGCAATCCCATTTCTTCTGCAATTTCATACTTCATGCATTCCTCAGTCGGCAGTTCCCCGGCAAGATAGGCCTTTACTTCTTTCTCTTTATCCAAAACAGCCCACACTCCTTTTTTCTTTGGAGTATGGGCTGTTTTTATCATTTTTATACATCGTACAGATATTTGCTTATCTCTGTTTCATTTTCTCTACAAGTTTACCATACACATGTTCAACAAACCACGGCTCTGTAGATTTCTTCAGTGCTTCCTCCGCTGTAAACCAGGCTACTCCGCTGTTTTCATCTTCCTTTATTGAAACGCTTTCTTCGGAATCTGCTTCCAGCAGATAAGTCACATTCAGATGCAGATGACTGGACACATATTTTCCTTTTTTCACATGACCGTCTACAGTGAGCGATTCCAGTGAAAAAATCTCATCTGAAACCGGACGAACATTGGATATTCCAGCTTCCTCTTTTACTTCTCGGACCGCCACTGAAAGCAGATCAGTCTCTCCATCTGCATGACCGCCAAGCCAGGACCAGGAATTATATATGTTATGATACACCATAAGAACTTTACTTCTGTCCTTATTTACCACCCAGGCTGACGCGGTGATATGTGCCACTGCATTCTCTCTCAGAAATGCATTCTCATTGTTTTCTATCCAGTTAAGGATCAATGTTTTGTCCATTTCTTCCTGTTCATTAAATGGCTTATATTCTTTTATACTTTTTAGTAATTTTTCCCGTGTTACCATAACTTTTCTCCTTTATCTGCAGGCAGCTGACTGTTATTACATCTGACATAAATAATATCTTTAATATTTTTTCGGAATAATGATAGCTGCAATAATATATGCCCAGATTCCGGCCCCGCCAAAGCATGTAAGGATTACCCAGGCCAGACGCACAAGTGTCGGATCAATATCAAAATATTCTGCGATTCCTCCACATACGCCGCAAAGCATACTGTTTTCTGATGATTTGTATAAACGTTTATCACTCATTGTTCATTTCCTCCAATTTGTTATTATATGATATCAGGGTCAAAAGGTCAAAAAGCCGTTCGTGCTTGCACGGTAAGGCGTTTGAACTTGATATCTACCTAAAACACAAAAATAAGGTAGATTGATTAAAAAAATAACAGATGCTGTAATGAAAGCGGACAAAATAAAGCCCCTGGAAGTAGCAACTCCCAGAGGCTCGCTCTATTTACTTAATCACAAATTAGAGAGTATCATCTCTTCTGATATAACCAGGCTGGTCAGCCGGGGAAACGATTTCTTTCTTATGGATAAGTCGTGCCCATTTGTCAACGACTTCATTCTCTACATGAACATCTTCACCGATTGTAACTTCAGCGAGTATAACACTGTTTCTGACAACAGCACCTTTTTTTACGATACATCCACGTCCAATTACGGAATTTTCAACAGTGCCTTCGATCTGACAGCCGTTGGAAATTACGGAATTCCTAACTTCGGCTGTATCGAAATACTGAGTCGGGCAGGAGTCATTGGTACGTGTGTAGATTGGCCAGTTCTCATGGAACAGTTCCTGAGCCGCTTTGTAGTTAAGAAGATTCATATTTGCAGAATAATAACTTGGAAAGTCTGTAATGCTTGCAAAGAATCCCTTGTGGGCAACACCACGGATATCCAGAGTTTCGCATTTGTCATTCAGGATATCTGCCAGAGTGTACATGGAGGAAAGTTTTTTGGCTTCTTTAACCAGACTGATGAAGAGTTCTGTCTTCATCACACAGGTATCCATGTAGATATTCTGGTTTTTCTTATTACCATGGTTCGGTTCGATGGAATCAACACCTTTCTGACGGTTCAGATCCAGAACATTACAGGTCAGATAAGCTTCTTTGGCATTATCAACAGAATGATAAAGGAGGGTGACATCTGCGCCGGATTCAATATGTGTATGTAAAAACTGATCGAAATCAATAGAATAAACCATATAGCTTGGAGCAATAACAACATATGGATGATTCATTCTGCTTAAGGATTCCATATTATCCATATAGCATGAAATATCTGTATTGTAGATATCGTTGTCATTATTGTGCTCAGAGAAGAGAAGCTGAAGCTTTCCACTCTTGGAGTTGATGTTGTAATGACGTCCTGTTCCAAGGTGCTCTACAACAGAACGCGGTTTGTTGTTGATATAAACCTGAATGCGTTCAATATCACTATTAGTCATATTGGAGATAGGAAAGTCAATGACTCTGTATCTGCCAAGGAAGGAAAATGCACCGATTGGGCGATAATCCTGCATACCATCTACATAAATATTTCTCCCGGAAGAGCTTACAATTCCAAATGCCTTATACATATTATTCTGCCCCCTTTACACGTTTCGCTACAAGCTCGATGTGCTCGCTGTCTGCGCTGCCTACAACAGCATCTTTACCGATACGGATACCGTTTGCTACAAGTGCGCGCTGGACAACAGCACCTTCTTCTACAATAGCACCTGGCATCAGTACACTGTCAATAATTTTTGCGCCTGCACCAATCTTAACGCCTGTAAAGAGTACGGAATGTTTAACTTCACCCTGAACAACACAGCCCTGTGTGATATATGCATTTTTAACATCTGCTTCCGCGCTGATATACTGTGGAAGTGCAGTAACATCCTCAGTATAAATTTTCCAGGACGGATCACCCAGATCCAGTTCATTCTTGGAACTTAACAGATCCATGTTTGCTTCCCAGAGAGAGTCGATCGTACCAACATCTTTCCAGTAACCTTTGAATTTGTATGCAAAAAGAGTTTTATTATCGTTAAGCATTGTAGGGATGATATCTTTACCAAAGTCATGGTTGGAATCCGGATTCTTGATATCAGCCATCAGCATCTTGCGGAGAAGTTTCCATGTAAAGATATAGATACCCATAGATGCAAGATTGCTCTTCGGATGTTCCGGTTTCTCTTCGAATTCTACGATACGGCCTGTTTCGTCAGTGTTCATGATACCGAAACGGCTTGCCTCTTTCATTGGAACTTCAATAACTGCGATAGTAGCGTCTGCTTTTGCCTCTTTGTGAGCTGCGAGCATCTCGTCATAGTTCATCTTGTAAATATGGTCACCGGAAAGAACGAGAACATATTCCGGATCAAATTTGTCGATAAAGTCAATGTTCTGGGAAATTGCATCTGCAGTTCCACGATATACATTCAGATTCTCATCAGCTTTCTCACGTGGCGGAAGAACGTAAACACCGCTCTCTTTGGCATCGAGCCCCCAACGGCCGCCGGCTGCTACATAGCTGTTCAACTGGATCGATTCATACTGTGTAAGTACACCTACAACATCAACGCCACTGTTGGCACAGTTACTTAAAGGAAAGTCTACGATACGATATTTACCGCCGTATGAAACGGCTGGCTTTGCCACTTTATTGGTAAGATCATGCAGACGGCTGCCACGACCGCCGGCCAGAATCATAGCCAACATACTATTTTGTTTCATAATAGTGAACCCTCGCTTTCATTTATTACACAATATTATACAATTTTTTTTTGCATATTTCCATAGGTTTATAAAAAAAATATGTAAAATTTTCGCTACAAACCAAGTTAAATCGACGAAAAATTATACATTATATACAAAATAATGGGAGAAACTGGAAGAATAATAGCCTGTAAATATATACAAATTTAAGGAAAACGGGTGGACGTATAATGCTACTTACGTTATAATAGGTAGGACTTTATGAAATAACCGAAATGAAACGGAAATGTAGAGCCGCAGAAATCGGTTTGTGATATTTACAAGTATAGAAGAAATAGAGGTTATCACGTGAGTAAGAGAGAAGATTATAAACGATTTATCGTGTTCTGTCTGGCAAGTCTGGTTGTACTGGCGCAGATGGCGGTCTTTGCCTATGTGTGGTATACAGTTTACAGAGGTCAGATCGATGAACCATTCTGGCGGAAAGGTAACTGGGTATTGATCGCGATATACGGTCTGCTTTTTGCCATGTTTGCAAAACTGTACGGAGGACTTAAAGTCGGATATCTTAAGAGGATAGATGTATTTTATTCTCTGACACTGGCACTTTTGTGTACCAATGCGGTGGAATATCTGGAGATTACTCTGATCAACAGATGGTTTCTGAGTGTATGGCCGATGATTGAGATGACAATGGTGCAGTTAATACTGATCATTATCTGGATTTTTGGATCAAGATATATTTATTCCAGACTTTATCGTGCACGCAGACTGCTGGTCATATACGGTGACCGTGATCCGGGGGATGATCTGATTTCTAAGATGAATTCCCGAAAGGATAAATATGACATCAGCGGTAAGGTACACGTCAGCGTAGGAGAGAAAGAGATTCATAAGATGATGCGGAACTATGATGGAGTCATCATATGGGATCTTCCGTCAACAGAGAGAAACCGTTATCTGAAGTTTTGTTTTGCGCATTCCATTCGTTGTTATGTCAGTCCGAAGATTTCAGATATCATTCTGATGGGAAGTGAGCGGATCCATCTTTTTGATACACCGCTTCTGATGTCCCGAAATATGGGACTGGCAGTAGATCAGCGAGTTGCGAAAAGGATTATGGATATTCTGATTTCCGGTATCGGTATTATTATTACTTCACCGATCATGCTGATCATAGCTATTGCTGTAAAAGCATATGACAAGGGACCTGTATTTTATTTTCAGGACCGGCTTACGATTGGTGGTACACCATTTAAAATCTGCAAGTTCCGAAGTATGTGTGTGGATTCCGAGATAAATGGAGCCAGGCTTGCATCCAAGCACGATTCCCGTATCACACCGGTTGGAAGGGTATTAAGGAATCTTCATCTGGATGAGCTTCCGCAGCTTTTTAATGTATTTAAGGGAGATATGTCTCTGGTTGGACCGCGTCCGGAGCGTAAGACGATCATGCATGAGTATGAGAAAGAACTTCCGGAGTTCTATTACCGACTGAAGGTAAAAGCCGGACTGACCGGATATGCACAGGTTTACGGTAAATATAACACCACTCCTTATGACAAATTGAAACTGGACCTGTTTTATATTGAGAACTATTCTTTTCTGCTGGATATTAAGCTGATCTTTATGACAGTTAAGATCTTTTTCCAGAAAGAGGTATCCGAGGGAGTAGATGACAGGCAGGTAAATGCGCTGAAGGATTCCGGAAAAGAAGCCGGAATATCAGAGAATAAAACGGAGGAATGACCATGAATAAACCGCTGGTATCTGTGATCATGCCGGTTTACAACGGAGAGAAATATATTAAACAGGCTGTGGAATCTGTTTATGAACAGGGAGTTTCTCTGGAACTTCTTGTGATCGATGACGGTTCCACAGATCGTACACAGGAAGTCCTGTCTGCCTATGAGGGCAGAGAGGACTTTCGATATATTAAGAACAAAGAGAATATGGGAGCTGCAGGTTCCAGAAACAAAGGAGTAAAGCTTGCAGAAGGAACCTATATTGCCTTTCTGGATGCTGATGACTGGTGGGAAAAAGGCAAGCTGAAAGAGCAGCTGCAGCGTCTCGAGGAGTCCGGATATGTACTGTGCTCCACTGGCAGGGAACTGATGAAGGCAGATGGAAGCAGTACAGGGCGTATGATCCCTGTGAAAGAGAGAATTACTTACAGGGAACTTTTGAAACATAATAGTATCAATTGTTCTTCGGTGATGCTCAGAACGGATGTGGCGAGGGAATTTCCTATGGAGCATGATGACAGCCATGAGGACTACATTACCTGGCTGAAAGTTCTGCGAAAATATGGCTATGCGGCAGGTATTAATAAGCCGTATCTGAAATACCGTTTAAGCGAAGGCGGTAAATCCAGAAATAAGCTGAAATCAGCGGCTATGACTTATAATGTTTACAGATATGCAGGATACGGCAGAATTAAGAGCTGTATGTTTTTTTGCTCCTATGCAGTACATGGTGTCTGGAAATATTGGCATAAATAAAGTAAAACGGATATACAGCGCGGTTTATGCGACAGATATAATCTGCTGAACCGCGCTGTATTGTGCATATTACTGAAAAACAGAGTAAATTATACCCATATGGAAATACTTTTATTAAACAGATTATTAAGTTTCTATTCCATAAATCGTAAAAATATGTTATGCTTGATGTAATAAGTTTGACATTTGCCTGTTACAGGCAGGTCATGAATATGATAGAAGGATAATATTTAATATGAGAGCAAAGAAAGAGAGGCCGGCTGTGCCTTACTCCTACCTGATCGATAACTTTAAAGTATTGCTTATCTTTCTGGTAGTATTTAACCATATTATTGCATTCAATCTTGTAAAAGTAGACATGGTAGTAAGATATGTCTGGTATGCTATTACTATTTTCCACATGCCTGCGTTTATTTTTGTTTCGGGTTATTTATCAAAGAAACCGCAGAATGCGCTGAAGAACTTTAAGAATCTTTTGATACCTTACATTCTGGGTTACAGTCTGACCTGGTATTCACAGATCTGGCTGGGCAGATCTGTAGATTATGAGATCCTGCGGCCTACAGGAACAGTTATGTGGTATATTCTGGCACTGTTTATTTACCGTCTTACTATTGAGGCGCTGGGTAAGATCAGGTTTATTGTTCCACTCAGCATTGCGATTGCATTATGGGCGGGAACCAGACCGGAGTTTACGACATTTCTGTCTGCATCGAGAATTGTTGTATTCTTTCCATTTTTTGTTGCAGGCTATCTGTGGAAGAGTGAATATATTACAGCAGTCCGTAAATTTAAAGGTAAATGGGTGTTGGTACCTATCTCGGCAGTGTTGTTGTGGGCAATACCTAATTATATGATCACTAATGAAATGGGAATTGCGATCTTCCGTGCAAATCATGGATATAAACTCTGTGGTCTGACAGATCCGGAGGGAATTATTCTCAGACTGCTGATGTATCTGGTATCTTTTATACTGATTTACACACTGCTTGCATTGCTGCCGGATATTAAACTTCCGCTTACTTATGTAGGACGCCATACAATGGGGATTTATTTCTTCCATTATCCGATCATGATCATTATGAATGGTCTGTACATTCTCCGGATTCCGGAAATGAATAATGTATGGGTGTTATTGGGAGTATCACTGGCATTTGTTCTTGTTCTGGGAAGTCTGCCGGTAGATATCCTGTATACAAGTATACTGAATCTGATAGCATTTATCCTGATTAAGAAAGATAAGACAGTTACAGATGAGGGTCTGGAAGAAGAATATGACAGTGAGGATCATGAATATGAGCTTCTCAGAAGAAAGAAGGCTATCGAGGAGCTGGCTGCGACTCTGGATTCTGAGAGCGAACAGGATGGTCATATGCAGAAGGTCAATCTGGATGAGGATATGATAGATCCGCCTGCTGATAAACAGGAAGGCTTCAGTAATGTGGCCGGTATAGATCCGGTAACTGAGGAGGATACCCCGGATGATATTCCGGATGACAGGGTCGACGAAGAGGAATTGCTTTCCCTTGAGGATCTGATCCAGGAACTGGAAGAGACTACCAAAAATATGCAGAATGGTGATCTTCTGGATGATGAGACTATGCAGAAATCTCAAACAGAAGCAGGTGAATTGCCGCCGGAAGAGACGCAGCTACAGGAATTGGAGCTGAATGAACTGCCGCCGGATGCGCTGGATCTGGATGAATTAAAAGCCGAAGACTGACAAAATACATATGAGGACTCTGAGATACGATGAATGGCAGGTATCTTGGGGTCCTTTTTTGATATATTTAAGAAGTTGTCTGTGACGGAAATCAAATTGAAGGGAGCGGAAGTAGACTGCAAACTACAATAAATTAACGCGAATTTAACATTTTTGTAACGAACAGGTGACGAAAGAAAGGAATTATGATATAATCGAACTATCTATAGTTTATGTACTGATATTTATCAGATGTATGAGAATAGTTCACTCTGTGAACAATACTGATACAGTTGGCAGCATGATGAATATATTTGTCTGAAGCAGAAACATATAATTTAAAGGGAGTTATACAGGGGAATGAAAAGAGTGATCACATATGGCACTTTTGATCTGTTTCATAAGGGCCACTACAATATTATCAAAAGGGCGAAAGCACTTGGGGATTATCTGATCGTAGGTGTCACAAGTGAGAGCTTTGATATTGAGCGCGGAAAGCTTAATGTGAGAGACAGCCTTATTAAAAGAATTGAGAACGTCAGACGGACTGGTCTGGCAGATGAGATTATCATTGAGGAGTATCAGGGACAGAAAGTCAGCGATATTATTAAATATGATATTGATGTACTGGTAGTTGGATCTGACTGGCGGGGAAAATTTGATTATCTTAAGAATTACTGTGATGTGGTTTATCTGGAACGGACTAAAAATATTTCCAGTACAAAGCTCCGCGGCGAAGGTGTTATTTTTAATATGGGTATTGTGACGGATAATATTGAGGATAATGACTTTGTTCAGGAGTCTAAGTTTGTCAGTGGTATTCATGTAGAACGGGTATACAGTGAGAACCAGGAGCTTGCACAGGAGTTCTGTGACAGATATGAACTTGGCTCCTTCGGAAATAATTATGATGAATTTCTGTCAGATGTAGATATTGTTTATATCAAATCATCATTGAATAAACGCGCAGAATATATTGAGCATGCACTGAAACAGGGGAAATATGTGATCAGTGATTCACCGATGGCTCTTTCTTCGGAACGGCTGAGGCACTTATTCCAGGTGGCAAGAGAGAACAATGTAGTTTTGATCGAGCGGATGACACTGGTATATCTGCGAGCTTTTAATCAGCTGGTGTGGCTGGTACACAGCAATCTGGTAGGAGATATCGTAAGTGTGAAATGTGCCATCTCTCAGGATGACTTTGAGGGTGGAAAGACTTTTAATGAAACCGTTTGTACGGCAATCTGTGCAGTACTAAAACTACTTGGAAAGAAATGCTACGATATTAATACGAATGCAGTCCGTAATCAGAACGGCAAGTTTGTATATGATATGATTTCCATGAAATATGCCAATGCACTGGCAACTATTGAAATTGGAACAACTGTAGATATCGAGAATGAACTTGTGATCATTGGAAGTAATGGCAGGGTCACTATTCCAAACGACTGGTGGAACACCGGATATTTCGAAGCCAATATTTCCGGAAAGGAATTTCTGAAGAGATATAGTTTTAATTTCGAAGGAAATGGCTTTCGCTATCTGTTACAGGAACTGATGATAATGATCCGGGATAAACGGATAGAATGTACACGGCTCTTTTATGATGAGTCGGTTAAAATAATAGAAATTTTGGAAATGATCAATCAGAAAGGATAATTCATGACGGAAAAACAGGAATACCTACTGAAGCTTTTCAGGGAGGTTGATGAAATCTGCAGAGAACATAATCTCAGATATGTGCTGGCAGGCGGTTCCCTTATCGGAGCCCTCAGACATGAGGGATTTGTTCCCTGGGATGATGATGTGGATCTTTATATGCCACGTTCGGACTGGGAGAAATTTGTTGAGATTTGCAAAACGGAACTTCCACCCAACAGAGAGATACAGTGTTCGGAGGTGGAGCGAAATTATACAAATTCATTTCCACGCTATGCATCTACTAATACCTGCGCCATTCATAAGAGTCAGATTATTGGTAAAGACTGCGGTGGAGAGATCATAGACATTCTTACATTGGATCCTATTCCGGCAGATGACAGAGAATACGAGAAATACAGAACACATATGATGATCTATTCGGATCTGATCAACATTTCTGTAGGCTACAGTGACCGCTGGGAGATACCTGCATCCATGTATCTGAAGTATCTTCTTTCTTATATTTTTCTTGGCAAAAAAAGAACACTGGAAAAGCTTGAAAAGATCATGTTTTCCTACAATGAGGAGGAATGTGATCGTTATGCCATGCGCTGGGGCGGCTGTCCGTTTCTTTTTGATAAGGATATGATGTTTCCTGTCAAGGAGGGCATCTTTGAAGGACAGAAAGCAATGATCCCAAATAAATGTAGTGATTATCTGATCTGGCACTATGGAGATGAGTGGTCCTATATGCCGCCGCATCACAGCAGAGAGGGGCATGTAGCTGTCTGTGTGGATGGGCTTCCTTATCAGGAACTGCGTGAAGAATATATGCCGAAGCTCAGAAAAGGCAAGCTTCGCCGGGATTCTGTATTCCGCAAGTTTTACAATATGTGGATTGCAAAAAAGAGTCACAAAGTTCGCCAGGAGGGACTTGCGCTGAAAGCCCGGACAGTAGCACTGGATCTGCAGGGAGCAATTAACGAATCAGGAATAAAGATCCGGGAATTGATTGAAAACAGATCTTTCCATAAACTGAGCGCACTGTTTGGCTCTTATTATAAGAACCAGCTGAGTGCTGATTTTATAGGAAGAGAAGATTATACAAATATTTACGCATTTTATCATCCGATCCTTGTGGAGATTCCGGATGAAATATTTTATGCGGCAATGCTGACACTTTTTTATACAGAACGTGTGTCAAAGGCATACCGTATGCTGCAGATCCGTCAGAATCTGGATCATCTCTCTCATGAGATGGAGAAGCTGAAAGAGGACATTGAATTGTTCAGAAAGGCGGCAGATCATTATGAGTTTCATCGTATAGCAGAGACAGAGCAGATTATTGAGAATCTTTTGAAACAGTATCCTGATCATCCGGGATTTATGAAATTCAAGTGTCGTTTACTTATGGAGAAGGCCGGTGAGAATCGTATAGAGGCAGAGCATTTTCTGGAAAAAGCACTTAAACTTTTTCCTGAGGATGGATATTTCCTTAAATATAAGGCGGATATTCTCTGGATGAACGGAGAGGCGCAGAAAGCAGCAGAAATTTATCTTCAGGTAAAAGATAAAACGACTAATGGCGTCATCTGGCTGGAGATGGATAGATTTTTCAAGGGCTATAAACCAGAAATTCTCAGAAGCTGCGAACAATATCTGGCAAACGGGGGAAAGAGAGAAGCTCTTTCGCTGATGGAATTGTGGAGCAGGCTGATTCCGGACGATGATGATATTCAGGGAGCTTTTTATCTGACAAAAGTAGCCTGTGCACATACCCAGAGTGAATTGGAGAAAATAATTGATGAGATCTGTGCAGTTATCGAGACACCAATGATTACACCGTTTGGTGAGGAGAAGACGCCGGAAAAGAAAAGAGAATACTACAGAAAAGCTCTTACCAGATCATGGAAAAGACTGGGATATTCTAAAGAACTGGCAAAACTGCGTACACAGATCATCTGTACCAGTGAAGAAAGTGAATTGGAGTGGCTGGCAGAGCAGGTACGAAACAGACAGTTCCGCAAGGAGGAAAAGGCATGCGTTTATAAGCTGGTAGGAGATGTTCGTATGAAACAGGGACAGACCAAAGAGGCTTTTTCCAATTATAAGAAAGCACTGGAAACTGAGATGCCGTCTTATGTGAAGACAGAATTGTATCGTATTTTTATCAATGATCTCAATAACGGCAGCACACAGGCAAAAAGCTTTGCAAAGAAGACTGATATTACAGTTGTGCTGGATAACTGGCTGGACAAATATGACAGTATTGAAGAGATTAAGAGAATTGTCCAGACAGTGTTGTGAGATATGTGACAGAAATGGAGTAAAGAGTTGAACAAAAAGCAAAAGGTAATATTATCATTATTACAGGAAATAGATGAAATATGCCGTCAGAATGAAATAGAATATTTTCTCTCTCCACGGCTGACACTTTGTGCAGTGGAGAATCAGCCTTTTCCACAGAATCCCATGTTTGGGGTTGTTTTGATGAAAACAGCAGATATGGAACGTTTCCGCAAGGCAGTGGAAGAAGATCCCAGAGAGAGAAGGGCGTTGGAATCTATGAAGAGCCACAAATGGTTTTCTGGCTTCTATCTTAGATATACAAATACAGATACTTTATGTCTGAATATGGATAACATCAGAGACTATGCATTTCCGGGATTGGGAGTCAGTATTTTGCCGTTGAGAACTCCTGTTGCTTCTGCGCATACAAACCGCAGATTTTCCAGAGCTGAAAATGCATGGACAGAGATCTGTCATATTAATTATGCAGAACGGAATATTAAAAGCAGGATTAATCGTACGTTCATGCGGCTGCAGTGCCTGATCAACGGACGTCAGAGACAGGCAGGCCGTCTGTATGATAAGTTTGTCAGACTTCATCAGCAGCCGGGGGCAGATACGTATATCCTTAAAAGAAAAAAGCAGACGACCGTTTTTCCGGTGGAAGTTTTTGACAAAAGTAAACGTGTTGTTCTGGAAGGCGTGGAACTTCAGGTTCCGGCAAAGACTACAGAATATTTGACAATAAGTTATGGTAATAATTATAAGAATGTCGTAACTCCGCGGTATGTGATTCCGTCTGCGCTGGCAGTCAGCGCCAGAGTAAGTTATACGCAGTTCTGGAAAGAAGCAGGAGATTTCGAAAAATACAGCAAAGAACGTATGCGCAATGCACGTAAAATTGCAAGAAGCAGAAGACATAAGGACTATTTTAATGAATGCTGGAACTATGTGGAATTCTGCGGTGAGCGGTTGAATATGGGTGTTGATTACGAGAAAAAGAAAGATTATATCAAAAACCTTTACAAGAATGAAGATTATATGACACTCGAAAAAGTCTTCCGTCCATACTTTAAGATGATGCAGAAGAGTCTGCAGAAAAATGAACTCTTTGCAGAAGATGAGGAGATTCTTGATATATATATAGACGTACTGGAGAAAACAGGTAAGACAGTACAGAGAGGGAAGATCGGTATGCTGATCTGACAGGAGGAAAAATGAAACTTTCAGATTATATTGTTGCGTTTTTACAGAAAAAAGGAATCCGCCATTTTTTTGGATATCAGGGAACGATGATCGCACATGTGGTAGACTCCATTGAGCGAAACCCGGAGACCGAGAACCATTCCAGCTATAACGAACAGGGGGCAGCTTTCGCAGCCTGCGGTTATGCCCAGGCAAAAGAAGAATGTGCATGTGCTTATGCCACCAGCGGACCGGGGGCAGTAAATCTTCTGAGTGGGGTAGCTGATGCTTATTATGATTCATTGCCTGTGATTTTTCTTACAGGACAGCTGAATACTTATGAGTATTCAGGAATCGAGGGACTGCGCCAGCAGGGATTTCAGGAGACCGATATCGTTGCAATGGCAAAACCGGTTACGAAATATGCGGTTCAGATCCGTAATCCCGAGGATATTGTGGTGGAATTAAATAAAGCTTATCATATTGCAACAACGGGGCGTAAAGGGCCGGTCCTTATTGATCTGCCTATGAATATCCAGAGAAGCGAAGTGGAAAATCTGGTTTACGATATGATTTTTGAAGATAAACATACAGATACGGCTGCAGCCCGCCACGCAGCAGATACTATTCTGGAAGCATTGGAACATGCGAAGCGTCCGGTGATCATGCTTGGACATGGAGTGGACAGTCATGCGGCACAACAGGAACTAATCTCTTTTGCCCAGAAAAGGCAGATTCCGATTATCACAAGCGTTCTTGCAAAATCCGTGCTGGGGTATGACAATCCGCTTAATTTTGGCTGTATTGGCGGTGCGTATGGTCACCGTTATGCAAATATGATCGCCAATGCAAAGAGTGACCTGCTTCTCTGTTTCGGCATTTCCCTTTGTACCAGACAGATTGGAACCAAGGTTTACGAGTTTGCAAAAAATGCGAAGATTATTCGCGTAGACATTGATCAGTATAATCTTCAGCGAAATATTCATGAAAACGGTAAGGATGAAGTAAAATTGCAGGCAGAGACCGGTGCAGTAATTGACTGTCTTGCAAAGGCAGCGTTCCAGGAGAAAGATGTCACAGGTGACTGGCTGAATGTCTGCACTGAGATTAAAGAGAACCTTCAGGCAGTAGATGATAATACACCTGAAAGATATCCGAACCGAATGATTGCCGATCTCAGCGATATGCTGACAGATACATCCGCCATTGCAGTAGATGTAGGCCAGCATATGGTATGGAGCTATCAGTCATTTAAGAACCATGAAGGACAGAAACTTCTTTTTTCAGGTGGCCACGGCGCTATGGGATATGGACTTCCTGCAGCTATCGGAGCATACTTTGCAACCGGAAAACCAACCGCATGCATCTGCGGTGACGGTGCTCTGCAGATGAATATCCAGGAATTGGAATGGGTAAAGAGAGAGAATCTGCCTGTTAAAATAATGGTTATGAATAACGAAGCGCTTGGTATGATACGGCATCTTCAGAGGGACTATTTTGACTGCCTTTTTGCAGGAACTACAGATGGATGTGGCTTTGCATCCTGTGACTTCTCGGCAGTGGCAGAAGCTTATGGCATTCCGGCAATGAGAATAAACTGTGATGCTGTGAAAGAAGAAGCTCCACAGTTTCTTGAAGGACAGGGACCGAAACTTCTGGAGGTCATGTTGGAACATGGAACTTTTGCATATCCGAAGACTTGTCTGGGCGAACCGATTCATAACCAGCAGCCGTATGCGCCGAAGGAAGTGTATGACAGGCTGATGGAGCTGTAAAGTCTGATGATATATGAAATGAATTTTTACTGAGAGAGCATGATCTGGTTTCTTGGATGGAATTCTGCATAAGTATGTAAGATAACAGAGGTAATTAAAATGGGTAAAGTAACAGTAATCACAGGCGGTACATCAGGAATCGGCCGCGGTATTGTGGAGAAGATCCTGGCGAACTCAGAGAAAGATGATCTTATTTTTGCTACTTACGGGCATAATGCCCACAAGGCAAACGAATTCTGGGACAGTCTGAAGCCAGAAGATCAGGAGAAGCTGATTATTCTGAAAGCGGATATGTCTTCTTATGATGAAATGATGAGCTTTGTGGCAGAAGTAAAGAAAACAGCAGGGCATGTAGACTGGCTGATAAGCAATGCGGGGATCAGCACCTATGATAAATTTAAGGATTATACGTTTGAGGAATGGAATAAGATTGTAAATACGAACCTTTCTATTCCGGTATTTATGATTAAGGAATTTATGCCGGTGATGACAGAGGGGGGAAGAGTTCTTTTCATGGGATCTTATGCAGGGCAGCAGGCATATTCTTCTTCGCTGGTATATGGTGTGACAAAGGCTGCTATCCATTTCCTTACAAAATCTCTGGTAAAGGAATTTGAGCCAAAAGGAATTACAGTCAATGCTATTGCTCCTGGATTTATCCAGACACCGTGGCACAATAATCGTACTCCTGAGAGCTATGAACGCATCAATCGAAAGATTGCTCTTCACAGATTCGGAGAAATCGAGGATGTGGCGAATATGGCGTACAGTATTCTGACAAACAATTATATGAACGGAAGTATTGTGGATATCCATGGAGGGTATGACTATTTTTAACTGAATCAGGTAAGTTCCTGCTTCAATTGCGAATATCTGCCTGACTTGAAAATGCGGCTGCCGGGTACAAAGTGGCATATTCATGCCAAAACACCTTTGCGGTACAGAGGCGTGTGAACAGTAACAATCACGATAAAATATAAGTATAAATAATAAGAAAAGACTTGACTTCGACGTGTCATGTGTGATAAACTTGACAAGCGACATGGAAGTTAGGTCTTTTTTTTATGCCCGAAAAAGATGACGGATACATCGTTAGGCATGAGAAAACGGCCATGCAAATGAAAACACTGGAGGTGGAAGTTGTGCGCGTTAAGATTACATTAGCATGCACCGAGTGCAAGCAGCGTAACTACAATATGACTAAGGAGAAAAAGAACCATCCTGAAAGAATGGAAACTCAGAAATATTGTAAGTTCTGCCGCAAACACACTCTGCATAAGGAAACAAAGTAATCCAAGGTAACTGGACGAAACAGTTACTCACAGAGAATTGTGAGGTCAGGCTATGCAAGGAAATGAAAAATCTGCTGGCAAAAGCCAGAAGAAGAGTTGGTTTCAGGGACTTCAATCAGAATTCAAGAAGATTGTCTGGACAGACCGCAACACTCTGATCAAACAGACCATCGTGGTTGTGTGTGTATCAATTGTGCTGTGTGTACTGATCAGCGTAATGGATTCATTTATTCTCGAAGGCATTAATCTTTTAATGAAATAAGGATAAGGTGATTGTATGTCAGAAGCGAAATGGTATGTTGTTCATACTTATTCCGGGTATGAAAACAAAGTAAAGGCCAACATTGAAAAAACCATCGAAAACCGACACCTGGAAGACCAGATCCTTGAGGTTCGTGTTCCTTTACAGGAAGTAGCCGAGCTGAAGAACGGAACTGTAAAACAGGTTCAGAAGAAAATGTTTCCTGGCTATGTACTTCTCAACATGGTTATGAATGACGATACATGGTATGTTGTCCGTAACACCAGAGGTGTAACAGGCTTCGTTGGACCAGGATCCAAGCCGGTACCGTTAACTGAGGAAGAGATGATTCCTCTTGGTATCCAGAATGAGGATATTCAGGTGGATTTCGCAGAAGGCGATACAGTTGTTGTCACAGGCGGTGCCTGGAAAGATACCGTTGGCGTTATTACTGCTATTAATGTGCAGAAGCAGACAGCAACGATCAATGTTGAACTTTTCGGCCGCGAAACGCCGGTAGAAATTAGTTTCGCAGAAATCAAACAGATGTAACAAGCAAAGGTAACAATATCGTGGGAGGGACATAAACCCCCGCCAATACCACATAGGAGGTGCCGAAAATGGCAAAGAAAGTAACAGGATATATCAAATTACAGATTCCGGCTGGTAAAGCAACTCCAGCACCACCTGTAGGTCCAGCTCTTGGACAGCACGGTGTAAATATCGTTCAGTTCACAAAAGAGTTCAATGCAAGAACAGCAGATCAGGGAGACTTAATCATTCCTGTAGTTATCACTGTTTATGCAGACAGAAGTTTCAGCTTCATAACCAAAACTCCGCCGGCTGCAGTTCTTCTTAAGAAAGCTGCTAAGATCAAATCCGGTTCCGGCGTACCGAACAAGACAAAAGTTGCTAAGGTTACTAAAGCTCAGGTTCAGGAAATCGCTGAACTTAAGATGAAAGACTTAAATGCAGCATCCCTCGAAGCAGCTATGAGCATGATCGCTGGTACTGCAAGAAGTATGGGAATCGAAGTAGTTGATTAATTTTATTATTAAATAGTAAGTGGGAGGGCGTTCCCCGCAAATACCACAGGAGGTTATAGAAATGAAACGAGGAAAGAAATACGTGGAAGCTGCTAAAGCAGTAGACCGCGCTACATTATATGATACCGCAGAAGCTATCAGCTTAGTAAAAAAAGCTGCTGTTGCTAAATTTGACGAAACTATCGAAGTTCATATCCGTACAGGCTGCGATGGACGTCATGCAGACCAGCAGATCCGTGGTGCAGTAGTTCTGCCTCATGGAACTGGTAAAAAGGTTCGCGTTCTTGTATTTGCTAAAGATGCAAAAGCAGAAGAAGCAAAAGCAGCTGGAGCAGATTACGTAGGCGCTGATGATCTCATTCCGAGAATTCAGAATGAAGGATGGCTTGATTTCGACGTTGTTGTTGCTACACCAGACATGATGGGTGTTGTAGGACGTCTTGGTCGTGTACTTGGACCAAAAGGTCTTATGCCGAACCCGAAAGCTGGAACAGTAACTATGGACGTTACAAAAGCAATCAATGATATTAAAGCAGGTAAGATTGAATATCGTCTTGACAAAACCAATATCATCCATGTTCCGATCGGTAAAGCTTCCTTTACTGAGGAACAGTTAAGCGACAACTTCCAGACGCTCATGGAGGCTATTGTAAAGGCTAGACCAAGCACACTTAAAGGACAGTACTTAAGAAGCGTTGTTCTGACCCCAACTATGGGACCTGGTGTAAAGGTTAACCCGGTAAAATTTGCCTAAATATATGAAAGAAGGACATCCCGTGCATGAGCACAGGGGTGTCTTTTTTCAGTTTATAACATATTTTCAAAAATAAAATCATTGCTGTCCGTTTCAGCTATGCCTGAGGCTGCCAAAAATCTTAATATATAATTAAATGTATTTTACGGTATTCTGATACCTTTTCTCGGCACATCCCTCGGTGCCGCCTGCGTATTCTTCATGAAGAATACCTTAAGTGACAAAATCCAACGGGCATTAACCGGTTTTGCCGCTGGTGTTATGGTGGCTGCATCCGTATGGAGCCTGATCATTCCTGCCATTGAACAATCCGCATCCATGGGAAAGCTGTCTTTTCTTCCCGCAGCCATCGGTTTCTGGATCGGCATCCTGTTTCTGCTTCTCTTAGATCACATCATTCCCCACCTGCATCAGAACAGCGATCAGGCTGAGGGACCGAAAAGCAAACTTCAGCGCACAACCATGATGATACTGGCTGTGACGCTGCACAATATCCCGGAGGGTATGGCCGTGGGCGTCGTCTATGCCGGTTATCTCTCAGACAGCACAACCATCACCGCCGCCGGTGCACTGGCATTATCCCTTGGCATCGCTATCCAGAATTTTCCGGAAGGCGCCATCATATCCATGCCCCTTCGCGCCGAAGGTATGAAGAAAAGCAAAGCCTTTGTGGGCGGTGTCCTCTCCGGTATCGTGGAACCCGTCGGCGGCATCTTGACAATTCTGGCTGCCCATTATATTATTCCGGCCCTGCCTTATCTGCTGAGTTTCGCCGCCGGCGCTATGCTCTATGTTGTCGTAGAAGAACTGATTCCCGAAATGTCCCAGGGACACCACTCTGATGTGGGCACCCTGTGTTTTGCTGTCGGATTCAGTCTGATGATGATACTG
>OLNF01000587.1_pt1 | contig 32140 bp, 28 predicted proteins | sample 1673061 | NCBI WGS metagenome assembly OLNF01 (sample SAMEA3136751, study PRJEB25190) | human gut metagenome
CTCTCAGCAGGAGCCAACCGGTGGCAAAGGCCTCCCGCACATAGTAGTTGAGCTGTAAGGCATCGTAATAGGCGCTGCGCGGCAGCGTCGCCGCCACGCCGCAGGCCGCATCTGTTCCGGCGATGCGCCCCGCCCTAAAAATATGGTAGTCGTTCGTGACAAAGGCGAACATGTCGCCCGCATCAAGCCCCAGCTCCGCCATGATCTCTTCGCTGTAAGCAAAGTTCTCCTGCGTACTGGTCGATCGGTCCTCGCGGTAGATGCGGCTCTCGTCCACGCCGTGGGCGATGAGCCAGTCGGCCATGCAGTCGGCCTCGGAGATATCCTCCCCCGGCCCCTGACCGCCTGAGCAGATGATGGGGATGTCCGGCTTGTCCGCGATGAAGTCAAGCGCCGCCTGCAGCCGCGACGAGAGCATCAGCGACGGCGTCGTGCCGTTCACGCCCGCGCCCAAAATAACCACGCACTGCGCGTCTTCCGCGCGCCCGTCCGTGTGCGCGCCGCGAATAACGAGCGATTCAAGATACCCGAATGCGACAAGGCCTAGGCACACGAGCGCGAGCAGAACGCGTTTTCCCCACTTTGCCCACGCATGCTCTTTGTACTGCTCGAGCATCGCAAAGACGATCAAAAGCGCCGTCAGGCACCAGAACAGCAGTCCTGCAAAGCGCACACCCGGGACGGCCCGGCACGCCGCGCCGAGCACGGCACAGGCTGCTGCCGCCGTCCACAGTCTTTTCTGTCTCTTCATGGTATGTTCCTCATTCGCCCGCCTGCTCGGCGAGCGTTTCCCACTTTTCCATCAGCTCGCTGAGCTTCTGCTCGGCGGCTTCCTTCTCCTTATAAATTTCGCTGTAGCGCTCGTAGTCGCCGCCCGCCTCTTCGAGGCGCTGCTCGATCTCGGCGATGGCGGTCTCCTGCGCGGAAATTTCCTTTTCACAGATGGTGAGCTGCCGCCGCGCCTGCTGGGCAGAGCGGTTCGGCTTCGGTTTTTCTGTAACCGTCTTTTCCTTTACAGCCTTTGGCGTGTGGTCGATCTTGTTCTGCGCCTCCAGTGCCTTGACCTGCCGGTAGCGCGCAAAGCCCATCGGATAGTCGGTGATGACGCCGTTTTCAAGCTCCCACACACGCGTTGCAAAGCGGTTGATGAAATAGCGGTCGTGGCTCACGAACAGGAGCGTCCCGTCGTAGCTCTCCACCGCCTCTTCGATCCACTCGCGCGACGCGATATCGAGGTGGTTCGTCGGCTCGTCGAGGATCAGGAGATTCACTTCCTCATCCATCAGGATGCAGAGCTTGAGGCGCGAAAGCTCGCCGCCCGAGAGCACGCTGACGCTCTTAAAAACGTCCTCGCCCGTGAAGTGGAACGCGGCCAGGCGGTTGCGCGCGCTCTGCGGCGTGATGTTGCGCTTGGAGTAGAGCATCGTGTCGACCAAGTTTCGTTCCGGCACGTCGAATTCGACGATCTGCGGCAGGTACGCGATGCGCACCGACGGGCCGAACTTGATCTTGCCCTCGTCGGGATATTCCTCTTCCATCAGCATCTTGATGAGCGTCGACTTGCCCGTGCCGTTGTCGCCAATGAGCGCGATACGCTCGCCGCCGCGCACCTGCAAGTCCACGTCGTGGAACAGCACACGGTCGCCGAAGCTCTTTTTGAGCTTTTTGAGCGCGAACACCTCGTCGCCGTAGAACTCCTGCGACTTGAACTGCGCGCTCAGTGCCCGTTCCTTCGTCGGCTTGTCCGTCGTACGCATACGCTCGATGCGCTTTTCCATCGACAGCGCGCGGCGGTACGTCTTGTCCATGCCCTTGAAGGCAAACATGCGCAGCTGCTCGGCGCTCTTTTCAAGCTGGGCAATCTTGGCCTGCTCCTTTTCGTATTGGCGCATCTTTTCCAAATAGCGGCGCTCTTTTTCCACCGCGTAGAAGCTGTAGTTGCCGCTGTAAAACTCCGCCTTGCCGTCGAGCACCTCAATGACGCGCGTGATGGTGCGGTCTAAGAAGTAGCGGTCATGCGAGATGGCGACGACCGTACCCTTGAACGTCGAGAGATACTGCTCCAGCCATTCGATGGCGTGCAGGTCCAAATGGTTCGTCGGCTCGTCGAGAAGTAAAATATCCGTATCCTCCAAAATGAGGCGGCCGAGGTTCACGCGCGTCTTTTCGCCGCCCGAGAGCGTGTCAAACAGGCGCTCGCGCATCTCCGGCGGGATGGAAAGGCCGTTGGCAACCTTGTTGATGGGCGTCTCGGTGTCGTAGCCGCCGAGACCCTCGAACTTGGCCGAAAGCTCGCCGTAGCGGCGCAGCGTCTCTTCGCTCTCGTCGCCGCTTGCCATCTGCTGGGAGAGGGCGTTCATCTCGTCCTCCATCCTCTGCATGCGCGAAAACGCGCTCTTGAGCACATCCTCGACCGTGTAGCCCTCGGGATACACGGGGATCTGTGAGATGAGACCGAGCCTGCGGCCCGAGGCGATGCTCACCTCGCCCGCGTCGTAGTCGAGCTCGCCCGTCAGGATGCGGAAAAGCGTCGTCTTGCCCGCGCCGTTTTTGCCGAGAAGACCCACGCGCTCGCCCGTGTCGATCTGAAAGGTGATACCGTCCAGTATTTTCTTTTCGAGGTCAAAGGACTTGATGAGTCCCGTAACACTGATGTCGATCATGCTTTGGTCAGTTCCTCTACGATCTTCTCAAAGTGCATGGAGTGCGAGGCCTTGACGAGCATCGCCGTCTCCGCCGTGAACGCCGCCTTGACGGCGCCCATCGCCTCGTCCACGCTCCCGAACCACTGCGCAGAGGGGTTCCCTTCTGTAAAGTATTTTGCCCGTGCGCCGATTGCGATGACAGTGTCGATGCCGAGCTCTTTGGTGAGTTCTCCGATTTCCTTATGCGCACGCTCGGTGAGCTCTCCGAGCTCCGCCATATCGCCGATGACGGCGGCCTTTTTGCCGCCGCTCGCGCCCAATACGCGCAGCGACGCCGCCATCGACTGCGGACCCGCGTTGTAGCAGTCGTCGAGCAGGCGGCGGTTTTCAGAGAACGTGATGACGTGCATGCGTGAGCCCGCGGGCTCGTAGGCCGCAACGCCGCGCTCGATCTCCTCTTTGGTCTCGCCAAGGTACTCGCCGATGGCCGCGGCCATCGCCGCGGAGTAGACCATGTGCTTTCCCGGCACGGGGATGGAGAGCGCGTAACGCTCCTTTGCCGTCGTCACGACGCAGCGAATGCCGTCGATGCCAAGGTCTTCGACCTCGCTGACGCGGACATCGCAGTGCTCGGACAGGCCGCAGCGCAACGTTTTCTGCGGCAGAGAGACGGTGTTCAAAAGCTCGTCGTCGCCGTTTAAGACGGCGAGGCCGTCTTTTTTGAGGTTTTCAAAGATCTCGCACTTGGCCTTCAGAATGTTCTCGCGCGATCCGAGGTATTCAATGTGCATGTCGCCGACGTTCGTGATGACGGCGATATCGGGCTTCACCATCTCGCCAAGATACCGGATCTGCCCCGCGCGGTCCATGCCCGTCTCGATCACCGCCGCCTGATGCGCGCGGGAGAGGCCCAGCAACGTCTGCGGCGTGCCGATCTCGTTATTATAGTTGGCCGCGGTCTTGAGCGTATGGAACTTCACGCCCAGTACCGAGGCGATCATTTCCTTTGTTGTCGTCTTGCCGACGCTGCCCGTCACCTGCACAAAGGGGATTGAAAACTGCGCACGGTACCACGCGGCCAAGTCCTTGAGCGCAAGCAGCGTGTCAGGCACCTTGATGTAAAACTTTCCGGGCAGCAGCGTTTCCGGCACGCGGGCGCACAGACAGCCCTCCGCGCCCGCGGAAATCGCCTTTTCGATATAGTCATGCCCGTCGAAGCGCTCGCCGACGAGCGGCACGAAAACTTCGCCGCTCTTAACGGTGCGGCTGTCGGTGTTCACGCCGAGGATTTGCGCTGTCTCATCTCCCTGCAAGAGCTCACCGTGCACCGCCGCGAGCAGCTCCTTTACCGTGATGGCCTCCATTTACAGCCCTCTTTTCTGCTTCAGCGACTCTTCGACGATCTTCTCGCACAGTTCCTCGTAGCCGATGCCGACCGCCGCCGCCTCCTGCGGAAGAAGGCTCGTCTTTGTCATGCCGGGCAGCGTGTTGATCTCAAGGAAGTACGGCGTACCGTCCGGCGTGACGATGAAGTCCGCGCGGGAGTAGACGCTCAGGCCGATCAGGCGGTAGACCGTCTCGGTCGCGGTGCGCACGCGCATCTCCCAGTCCTCGGGGATGGGAGAGGGGCAGATCTCCTCCGCCGCGCCGGCCTGATACTTGTTCGCATAGTCATAAAAGCCCGTCTTCGGGATAATTTCGATGGAGGGCAGTGCCTTGCCCGCGATGATACCAACCTGGATCTCGCGGCCGGAGATGTACTGTTCGAGCACGACCTGCGCGCCGAACTGTAAGCACTCTTCAAGCGCTTTTTTGAGCTCCGCGCCCGTATGCGCGATGGAGACGCCGACAGACGAGCCGTTGGCGACCGGCTTGACGACGCAAGGGAGCTTCGTTTCCGACACAAGGCGCGCGATGTCGCCTTCCGTGTAGCGCACGGTGCGCCACTGCGGCGTGATGACATATTCCGACACAAGACGCTTCGTCAGGTCCTTATCCATCGCAATGGCGCTCGATAAGTAGCCCGCACCCGTGTACGGGATGCCGAGCAGGTCGAACGCCGCCTGCACGCGGCCATCCTCGCCGCAGGTGCCGTGCAGCGCCAGAAAGACGACGTCCGCCTTGGCGCACACATCGAGCACGCCGGGACCGAAAAGGCTCTTGCTCTGGTCCTTGCGGCTCGCGCGCACAGCGGCGAGGTCGGGCTCTGCCTCAGCGACGGAATAGTCGCCGCAGAAGCCGTCCGGTGCGTCGAAAACATCTTCGAGCTTACCGTCGTAGTCCTCAAAGCCCATGAACATATCCACCAGAATGGCCTGATGCCCGCGCGCTCTCAGCGCGCGGCAGATCTTGTTGCCGCTCGAGAGCGACACATTGCGCTCCATACTCAGGCCGCCTGCTAAAACAACGATACGCATACCGTTTTCCTCCTTATTTTTGAAAGGAACGTTGCCGTCCCCGTTTATCCATACTATACTAATTTATACTTTACCACAGCTTTTTCCCAAATACAAGTAAAAGAGAGCGGCGTGAAAACCGCTCTCTTTTGTTCGCTTTTCTCACTTTTTGCCCTTAGCCGAAAATGCCGGAGAGCAGTCCGCCCTTTCCCGCGCGTCCGTCCTTGAGCGTCATCGCCGCGCTGAGGATCTCTGCCGCCTGCGCACGTGTCACGCCCGAGCGCATCTCGTCAGTGGAAAACCGCCCACTCTCGATCACGCTGACGGACTGCAAATTCGCCACCGCCTGTGCGCACCAGGCGTTGTCCGCGTCCTGCACGTCGTAGTCCGAGAGGTCCACGTCCGTCACGCGAAGCAGCCGGTTCAGCACGACCGCGGCCTCATTGAGCGTAATGGCGTCATTCGCGCAAAAGGCAACGCCCTCCGCCGTGCTGACGCCGGACACAACGCCCGCATTCAGCGCGCTCACGGCGTAGCCCTTCGCCCAGGTCGGTATGCTCGCATCGTCGCAGAAGCCAGTCATCTGCACATCCTCCGCGCTCACGTCCATTGCCGCGAGCGCCATCGCGACAAATTCACCACGTGAGAGCGTGCGCTCGGGCTCAAAGAAATAGCTGTCCCCGATCTTCGCGCCCACAAACACACCGTGCTCGGCAAGATCGACCGCCGCCGTATGCGCACGGCTGCCGCCCATATCAGCGTAGCAGACGCCGCTATTTGCCTTTTCGATTGTGATGCTCACCGTCGCGGGCAGCGAGATGTTGCCGTAGGCGTCGATCGCCGTGTAGGTGAAGCTGTCCGTCCCCAGCTTGCCGCCCGGCGTGTAGACAAAGCCGAGGCCGTCCTCCGTCAGCGCGGCCATGCCCTTTTTCGGCTCCTGCGCGATGGCAAAGGTCACCTCGTCGCCCTCGTTGTCCACCGCGCGGAATTCGCCCTCATACGCGACGCCGCGGTAGACCTTGATCTCCATGTTCTCTGCCACCGGCGCGCCGTCGACAGCTTTCGCCTCCTCTTTTCCCTTGCCGAACAGCGCCGACGCACTCTGCATCGGCACGAGGGTAAGCAACAACAGCGCCATCACAAACGGCAGCGCGCGCCAGAATTCTTTTCGCTTTTCCATATTGAAATGCTCTCCTTCCAAATAAAACTTGCGGAGTTATTGTTTACCGCGCGGTGAAAAGTATGCAAAATTGCATTTCTACAGCGCAAAGCGCTGCTCCTTGTTCCCCGCGCCGCGCAGGGAGACGCGGACAAGGGGGCCATTCTCTTTCGCAAAAGAGAATGGCCCCCTTGAACCCCCAAGAGAAAGGTTCTGATCGGCAGTCTCAGGCTTGAATGGCCCTTGTGCCTCCGGAATGAGAATACCTGCGCGCGGCGTTGCCGCGTTTGGTGTTGCTATACGACTTGGCCTACTTCTACTACCCGCTGCCGCTCTGCTCATCTTGTTTTTGTGCAGCCTAATCACCTACTATCGGCAATACATATCGTCTTGGTAATGCGTACTGCGGCGAGCGAAGCAATGCCGCCTTGGCAGGCAATAGCAAGTTTGTGCAAATCCGAAGTAGACGGAGATTGCGTAAGGCTAACGACACGCAGGCAAAGCGACAGCGAAGATAGAAGAAAGTCAAATCGTTTAGATACATCATCAAGCAGGCACCTGATTGCGCAGCGCGTGCAGTTCTTCAAGCCGCAATCTGACAATACAAAGTCTTTCTCTTGGGGTTCCAAAGGGGATATTCTCTTTTGCGAAAGAGAATATCCCCTTTGACCCGTGCAGCGCCTTTGGCGCTGCTTTCTCGCGGCACACGTGCCGCGACTCACTTTGCACCTGAGCAAAACTGCACAGAGAATTTTTCAAAAACCTATTGACTTTTTCAAAGTCAGAAGTTATACTTGAACAGCCGCTTTGAATGGGCTTAAAGTTTCGGAAGGTTTCGAGACTTTTCGAACGCCCCCGACAGCGAGTCCGTAATTAAGGAAAGAGGTGCAAGTAATGCAAGCGATCATCGTTACCGGCGGTAAGCAGTATGTTGTGAACGAGGGCGACACCCTGTTCATTGAGAAGCTCCCCGTCGAGGCGGGCGACGCCGTTACCTTCGATCAGGTTTTGGCAATCGTTGACGGCGAAAACACCAAGTTCGGCACTCCCGTGGTGGAGGGCGCGAAGGTGGAGGCCACTGTCGTTAAGAACGGCAAGGGCAAGAAGGTCCGTGTCTACAAGTACAAGGCCAAGAAGGGCTATCACAAGCGTCAGGGTCATCGTCAGCCTTATACCAAGGTTGAGATCGGCAAGATCTCCGTCTAAGGCATGACCACTGTTACATTCCTCACTGAGGGGAAGCGCATCATCGGTTTTGATGCTAAGGGCCACAGCGGTTACAGCGAAGAGGGCAGCGATATCGTCTGCGCGGCAGTCACAAGTGCGGTCCGCCTTGTGGAAAGCACCGTGAACGATGTTTTAGGCCTCGCCGCTTCCGTCAAGGTCCATGAACGCTCCGGCGCTGTGGAATTCCGGCTCCCCGGCGGTCTGTCCGCCACGAACGAGAACACCTGTCAGGCTCTTTTAACGGGTTTGATGTTGCTCTTTTCCGAGCTGCACAGCGAATATCCGGACAATATCGAAGTCATGGAGGCGTAAGCCCCCTGTTCCGATCATCTTACAGAAAGGATGGCAAATCACCATGCTGAACATCGGTCTTCAGTTTTTCGCCCACAAGAAGGGCGGCGGCTCCACGAAGAACGGCCGCGACTCTAACGCCAAGCGCCTTGGCCCCAAGCGCGCTGACGGTCAGTTCGTTCTCGCCGGCAACATTCTTGTGCGCCAGCGCGGCACCCACATCCATCCGGGCGTCAACGTCGGTATCGGCTCTGACGATACTCTCTACGCCAAGGAGAGCGGCGTGCTCCGTTTCGAGCGTCTCGGCAAGGATCGTAAGCAGGCTTCTGTTTACCCCGCTGAGTAATTGCACAATGAAGAGCCTCGAGCGAATGCTCGGGGCTCTTTTCTTTATCTTTTCCGCAGGAGGTCACTTTTCATGCTCAAGGCAGTTTTGATGGATATCGACGACACGCTGCTCGACTTCGGCAAATGCGCCGAGCAGGCCATGCGCATCGGCTTTGCCGAATGGGGTCTCCCCTATGACGATTCCACTTACGCGACGTTCACGCGCATCAATGACGGCCTCTGGCTCATGATCGAGCGCGGCGAGCTCACAACGCAGCAGCTTTTTGAATTCCGCTGGAACCGCATCTTCGAGGCCCTCGGCATCCAGGCCGACGGCGCCGCGTTTGAAAAGCGGTTTTTGGACCTCCTCTACGAGACGGCCATCCCAGTCGACGGCGCGGACGAGATCTGCCGCTACCTCAAGGAAAAATATATCCTCTGCGCGGCGAGCAACGCCTTCCACGACCAGCAGCTCAACCGGCTTGAAATGGCGGGACTTCTCCCCTATTTTGACCATGTGTTCGTTTCAGAGTCACTCGGCTACCGCAAGCCCGAAAAGGCGTTTTTCGATGCCTGCCGCGCTTTTCTTCCCGATGTTGCCGCGGACGAGTGCATGATGATTGGCGACTCGCTGACCGCCGACATCACCGGCGGCAAAAACGCAGGCATGAAAACGATCTGGTACAACCACACGCACCGCCCCGTTCCGGAGCGCTGCGAGGCCGACCAGATCGTCGATTCGCTGCTCAAATTAAAGAACCTGCTGTAATTTAAGAGATCGCTTCCGCGCCGACGGTGTATTCCCAGCCGTTATCGCCGCGGGAGGCCGTACACTTCGTAAAGTAATACGCGCCGAGCGGCGAGCGCCACTTTTCAGCGCTGAAGCAGACCACCGGCAGCGAAAAGCTCTCCCCCTCCGCGCTTTCATCGGGCGTGATGGTGAAGAGCAGACCGTTCGTGAACGAATAGGCCGTGCTGCCGCCCTCCAGCTTTTCGCCCATGAGGTACCCCTCCTCGCGCAACTCGTCAAACGTCATCGTCAAGCCCTGTACGCCGTGCTTCTGCGCATAGATGTAGGCGACCGCCGCCTTTTCGCCCGCGGTCAGCCCGCCGGGTGCCTTGCTCAGATCGACGCTCACGACCTCCGCGCCGCCGTTGAGCCCGTCGTCCTCGTTCCACAGGTCCTCAAGCACCTGCAAGTAGAGGCCGCAGAGGTCATACTGCGCATTCTCCTCACGCGAGAGCGACACGGCCACCACCTGTGAAAACTTCGCAGGATATGTCTCCTGCACGCCGCCGGTGTACCAGACCTCGGCGCTCATGCCGCTTTCGATCTCGGAAGCGGACACACTGCCGCCGTCTAAGTACAGCGTCACGCCTTCGAGCGGCAGGGCGTAGACCTCTGTCTCTCCCGCTAAAATGAGCGTACCGTTTTCACCGTCGCCCACGACGCGCAGCGTCATCGTGTCCGCGCCGGCGTACTGCGGCTCAGGATTGGGCGTGTCATTTTCGTCTTCGTTATCGCACCCGCCCTTCGTGCAGGCCAAAAGCGCCGCCGTTACGGCGACGACCATCATCAATGCAAGCAGTCTTTTCAAGGTTTCCGCTTCCTTTCCCGTTGTGTCTTTTCCTTTGACGAAAGGGAGCACAAAAAAGTTCCCAACTTTTTTCGATTTTTTCTTTTTTGTGAAACGTTCCGTTTTTCTTGACGAATCGTCAAAAAACGGATAAACTATTTGTTCAGGAATAACAAGAATCCAAGGAGGTGCCAACATGGCAGCATCTTTTATTGATAAGGCGCGCATCTTCTGCCGCGCGGGCAAGGGCGGCAATGGCGCGGTGGCGTTCCACCGCGAAAAGTACGTCTCCGCGGGCGGCCCCGACGGCGGCGACGGCGGCAACGGCGGCAACATCGTCCTCGTTGTCGACGACAACATGTCCACGCTGATGGACTTTCGCTACAAGCGCAAATACGTCGCCGACAACGGCATGGACGGTCAGGGCGCGCGCAAGTTCGGCAAGCAGGGCAAGGATCTCACGATCCGCGTGCCGCGCGGCACCGTCGTGCGCGACGCGGAATCGAACGAGATCATCAAGGATATGTCCGACTCTGAGCCGTTCATCCTCTGCCGCGGCGGCAAGGGCGGCTGGGGCAACGCGCATTTCGCAACGCCGACGCGTCAGGCGCCCCGTTTTGCCAAATCGGGCCTTGAGGGCGAGGAGCACGATGTCGTGCTCGAGCTGAAGCTGCTGGCCGACGTCGGCCTCATCGGCTTCCCGAATGTCGGCAAGTCGACGCTTCTTTCCGTTGTGTCGAAGGCGCGCCCCAAGATTGCAAACTACCACTTCACCACGCTCTACCCCAACCTCGGCGTCGTGTACGTCGACGAGGGCGTTTCGTTCGTCATGGCCGACATCCCCGGCATCATCGAGGGCGCAGCCGAGGGCGCGGGCCTTGGTCACGACTTCCTGCGCCATATCGACCGCTGCCGCCTGCTCGTTCATGTCATCGACGTGTCGGGCAGCGAGGGCCGCGACCCGGTCGAGGACTTTGACGCCATCAACGCAGAGCTCTCGCAGTATTCCCCTGACCTTGCCACCCGCCCGCAGATCGTCGTCGCGAACAAGACCGACATCATGGAGGACGAGAGCCTGCTCGAAAAGCTGCGCGCGCATGTCGAGCCGCTCGGCTATCCCCTCTTCGCCCTGTCCGCCGCGTCGCACACCGGCACGCGCGAGCTCGTGCTCAAGATCGCCGAAAAGCTCTCCACACTCCCGCCCGTCACGGTCTACGAGCCCGAGTACGTTCCCAAGCCCGTGAAGATCGACGCGAGCGAGCCGCTCAAGATCACCGTCGAGGACAACACCTACATTGTCGAGGGCAAGTGGCTTGAACGCCTTATGAGCAACATCAACTTCGGTGACTACGAGAGCCGGATGTTCTTTGATAAGATGCTGCGAGAAAACGGCGTTTTCCAGCAGCTTGAGGACCTTGGCATCAAGGACGGCGACATCGTCAGCATGTACGAGCTCGAATTCGAGTATCAGCACTAATTTCTTTCGGGAGATGATCTCATGTCCATCAGCCTGTGCGAGGACTGCGTTTATTACAGCTACGATGAAGAGTCCGACAGCTACTACTGTGACGAGCAACTCGATGAGGACGAGATGGCGTCGTTCCTGCGCGGCAAGCTGACCGCCTGTCCATTCTACCATCCGGGCCAAAGCGACTACTACCTCGCGGGAAAGCAATAAAAATCGCAAAAAGGGAGCACGCGCAAGCGTGCTCCCTTTTTTCTGTCAGTCTCGATCAAAATGTGATGCGCATCTGGTGCCAGACAACGCCGCCGTGCACGGACTTGTCTGTCACGCCCTCGTCGACAAAGCAGAACTTCGCGTAGTAGTCGACGAGCCGCTGTTTGCAGGTCAGGACTGCACCCTTTCTCCCCTGCTTTCTCGCATCCTCAACGGCACGGTGGAGCAGTTCACCCGCGTAGCCGTTTTTCCGGTACTCCGGCAAGGTGTTCAGACCGAAGAGCATCTGCCACGCGCCATTTTCGTCGTGCATGGATGCTTTCGCGTACATTTCGTCGGTCAGGTCGGGCACGTCCGTCACAAAGCCGTCGAGAAACGCGATGAGCTTGTCGCCCTCGAACATCAGCCAGAAGTGGTCGCCGTAATATTTGATTCGCTCGGCGAATTCCTCTTTTGTCGCTGCCTCGGCCACGGGAAAGCACTCGGCTTCCACCGCCGCGACCGCGTCCAGATCGTTCATCGTTGCTGTTCTGATCTCCATGGTTCTGTCCTCTTTATTTACTCCCATTTCTCACGGCTGAGCTCGCGCATGTAGCCAGCCGTAATGATACCGGTGGGCAGCGCAACGATGGCGATTCCCATGAACGACGACATCATGCTCACGATGCGGCCGATCTCGCTCGTCGGATAGATGTCGCCATAGCCGACGGTCGTCAGCGTGACGACTGCCCAGTAGATGGCGTCGAAAAACGTGTCAAAGCTGTCGGGCTCCACCTGAAACATGATAAGCGCCGACAGCGCGATATACCCGCCCGCCAGCACACACACTGCCGCAAGCGCTCGTTTCTCGCGCTTGATGACATTCAAAATAAGTTCAAAGCTGTGCGAGTAGCGCAGGAATTTGAGCGCCTTGAGCGCTTTGTTGAGGCGGAAAAGCCTAAACAGCTTGAACCCCGACGACAGCATCGTCAGCGACGGCAGGATGGACAGCAGGTCTACAATACCGAAAAAGCTGAACGGATAGCGCAAAAACGCCCATTTCCCGCTCTTTTCGTACTTTAGGTCCGCCGTCCACCAGCGCAGCAGATAGTCCACGATGAACACCGTGACCGTTGCGCGGTCGAGCCATATAAACAGCGCATTCATCTCCTTGAAGCACAGCGGCACAATACTCGCCGCGATGCACACGAGCATGAAGCGGTCGTAAATGAGACTGTCGCGGTCGTCCTTGTCCGCGACCTCGATGACCTCGTAGATTTTTCTTCGCAAACTCATGCCGTCACTCCCTTGCGCCGGGCAGAAAGCGCTGCTCGACCTCTTCCGCGCTCATCTGCCCGCCGGAGAGCTCCGTGAGCGCGGCGGAAAAGTCCGCCACCTTCTGCACAGGCAGAAGAAACGTGAGCGTCACGGCCGCGCCGTAATCGCTCGACTCGATCCTGCCCTCGTGCCCCTCGATCAGCAGCTTTATGCGCTCGAACATCGGATACGGGCATTCGAGCAGCAGCACGGAAAACGGCTGCATCCGCGCCTTGCCCGCATTGTCAAGTGCGTCCTTCGCCGCCTTGGCATAGGCGCGCGTCAGCCCGCCCGCGCCAAGCAGAATCCCGCCGAAGTAGCGCGTCACGATGCACACGACGTTTTCGACGTTTTCGCGCTGGAAGACGTTCAGCATCGGCTGGCCTGCCGTGCCCTGCGGCTCGCCGTCGTCGCCGTAGCGAACGGTGCCGTCGTGCAGGACGAAGCACCAGCAATTGTGGCGCGCGTCGTAGTATTTCTTCTTCATCTCGTCGATGCGCGCGCGGGCCTCCGCCTCGCTCTCCACAAGGAAAACGTGGCTGATGAAGCGCGAGCGCTTTTCTTCAAACTCGCTCTCCGCGCTCTCGTATGGGACAAGGTACTCTGTCATGGTTTCAAGGTTCCTTTCAGCGGGTTTTCTCCCACTTTTCTTTCGTGAGAACGTAAAAAAGCGTCGGCCGCAGCGCATCGTCCACAAGCGCCGGCCTTTCACAGGTCAGCTGATAAGAAAAGCCACACTTTTCGATCACGCGCTTTGACTTTTCATTGCCAGCATAGTGCGAACACCAGACCCGCTGTGCGCCTTTATCCTCAAAGCAGTACCTCAGCAGCTCGCGCACGGCTTCAGGGATAAGCCCCTGACCCCAGAACGGGCGGCCGATCCAATAGCCGATTTCCGGCTCACTCCCGATTTCTGGCGCTTCCGTCGGAAACACGCCGATGGAGCCGACAGGCTCGTCTGGCCGTTCCTTCAAAATGACCGCAAACGTGTCCGGCTCCGAGAGGACGGTTCGGATGATCTCGCGGGAGTTCTCCACGCTCGTATGCGCCGGCCAGCCCGCGGCGGGGCCGACGAGCGGGTCGCTGGCGTAGCGATAGCAGCTCTCCGCGTCGCTCTCTTCCCATGGACGCAGGAGAAGGCGCTTCGTTTCAAACGTCATTCCTCCCAGTCCTCCTTCGGCTCCTGATAGCCCTCGATATAGTCCTTGACCTGGCCGATGACGCGCGGCACACAGGTGGCGACAATGTCGATGGTCTCGCCATATTCGACGGATTCGACCTTCGCCTCGCGGTAGAGCATATCGAGAAGCCCGCCCTTGTCATAGGGCAGGTGGATCGTCACGCGGCGCGTGCCCTTGTCGAGGAGCTTGTCGATGCGCGCAAGCAGCTCATCCACGCCCTCGCCGGTCTTGGCGCTGATGTTGACACTGTCCTCCCCGTGCGGGCGGATATCGCCGAAGTAGAGGTCGGACTTGTTGTAAACGCGCAGGCAGGGAATTTGCTGCGCGCCGAGCTCTTCGATGAGCTCGTCCACGATCTGCGCCTGCTCGAGCCAGTGCGGGTCGGAAATGTCGATGACGTGCAGCAGAAGGTCGGCGTATTCGAGTTCCTCGAGCGTTGCCTTGAAGGCCTCGACCAGCTGATGCGGCAGCTTGCGGATAAAGCCGACCGTGTCGGAGATCACGACATCCAGCGTGTCGGACACCGTGAGAAGGCGCGTCGTCGTGTCCAGCGTGTCAAACAGGCGGTTATTCGCGGGAATGCCCGCGCCGGTCAGCGCGTTCAAAAGCGTCGACTTGCCCGCGTTCGTGTAGCCGACGATAGCGACGACGGGAATTTCATTCTTGCTGCGGCGGTCGCGCTGCGTGGCGCGCACGCGGCGCACCTCTTCAAGGTCCGCCTTCAGCTTGTCGATCTTTCTGTGGATGTGGCGGCGGTCGGTCTCAAGCTGCGTTTCGCCGGGGCCCTTCGAGCCGATGGGGCCCTTGCCCGACGTGCCCGCCTGGCGCTCCAGATGCGTCCACATACCGATCAGGCGCGGCAGCAGGTATTGATACTGCGCAAGCTCGACCTGAAGCCGGCCCTCTTTTGTCTTCGCCCGCTGGGCGAAGATATCGAGAATGAGGCCGCTGCGGTCGAGCACCTGCACGCCGAATTCTTCGCACAGAACGCGCATCTGCGAGGGCGAGAGGTCATTGTCGAAGATGACCATTGTCGCCTCCTGCGACTTTACCAGCTCGCGGATCTCGTCCACCTTGCCCTCGCCGATGAATGTGTGCGGGTTCGGCGACGGCAGCGTTTGTAAAACCACGCCGACGCTGACGCCGCCCGCCGTTTCGACGAGCGCACCGAGCTCTTCAAGGCTCTCCTCGTCGGCATTCTCTTTTCGATCGAGCCGCGGCGACGAAAGGCCGACTAAAATCGCCCTATCGCGCGGCGCGTTGTTCTCTTTCAATTCTTCCATAGATTCTCCTTATCGCGCCGAAATCGGCGCTGTACAAATCATTTTTATTATAGTGTATTTTCCGCCAAAAGAAAAGGCAAAAACGCTTTTCATTGACATTTCCGCCCCTTTCATGTGAAAATAGGGTGGACGCAACCTCAGGTTGACAAAAAGAAACGCCCGGTTGGTGGTGTTTTCTCCCGTTTTCCTGCTATGCTTTTCCTGCAAAGGCGCAGTGCACGGCGTCGAACGCAGCAACATTTCCCCAAGGAGGAACCTTTCATGGAACTATATGAAAAGCTCTACGAACTGCGCCGCGCGAGCGGCATGTCGCAGGAGGAGCTGGCGGAGAAGCTCGGTGTCTCGCGCCAAGCCGTCTCCAAATGGGAGAGCGGCGCCACGCAGCCGGAGCTTAGCAAGCTCATCGAACTCTCTAAGCTCTACTCCGTTTCCGTCGACGAGCTGCTCAGTCTGGAGCATGCCAAACCCGAGCAGGATGCCGCCGAATCGCCGGTTCAAAGCAACGCCGAAAAAGCTCCCGCGGAAAAGCTGAGCTTCCGCGATTTCTGCATACAGCACAAGAAGATCATCGGCGGTGCGGCCGTGGCGCTCGCCGCGCTCATCGCCGTCGGCGTGCATTACAACAACCGCATCAACACGCTCAGCACGCAAGTAAATGACCTTCGCAGCCAGCTCTACAACGTGCAGAACAGCCTCTCGAACCAGATCGCGGGCATCAGCAATAATGTCTCGGACATCTTGGAGCGCGAGTCGAGCCTGATCTCGCAATACAGCTGCGAGGTCAAAAGCGTCAACCTCAAAAAGCAGGAGTGCACGCTCGCCTTCTCTCTGTTGCCGAAGACGATCGGCGAAAATACGGCTGTCTCTCTCCTTGTGACTGACCGCAGCAGCTCATCCTACACGAGCGACAGTCCGCCGACCCGCACCGCCGATCTTAAACAGGACAGCTTCGGCTATCTGCACGGCGAAGTGACCGTACCGCTGAGCGATGAGCTCAGCGTCAGTGTCAATTTCAAGACCCACGGCGAAACACAGTCAGAAGAGCTTGATACGATCTACAACCTTAAAACTCAGAATTCCCCTGTCCTCTACAGTTTTAATCCACCATTTTCCTATATGCGCCGAGACTCCGGTTCGCCGCTCACCTATCAACTTTCCTTTGAAAAGGGTGTGGATTACCGATTCGGCAGCTTTACCCTTGGCGTCTACGACGACCGCGACATCCGCACCATGCGGCTTGAATACACGCGCAACGGCAAGCTGATCTCAACTGTACCTCTCGAAGCTGTTCCTGTTTCATCTGTGGAAGAGGCCTACCCTGTCAACGACCTCAGTGATACCGCTGAGGCAACTGCAGCACGAGACCTTGGTACCTCGTACTTCATCCGCTATCCCATTGATGAGAATGCGCTTGACCTCTGCATCAGAATCACCGACTCTCCACTCATCTGCGAGATGATCGTCGAACTGTCCGACGGTGCCGTTCTGCGCGTCCGTCTTCTTCAGGTGCAAACCATTGCAGGCGGCAGCGACTATTATGAGGAGACAAATTATCTTGATCAGGCCCTTGAGCCGCTCCCCTTCATCGTCGAATATCCCGACGGGCAAAACTGAGCGTTCCAAAAAAGCAGAAAAAAGCAGCTCTGCCGTAGCAGAGCTGCTTTTGTGATTGAATTAGTTCAGGCCGAACTTCTTGTTGAACTTGGCAACGCGGCCGCCGGTATCGACCAGCTTCTGCTTACCAGTGAAGAAGGGGTGACACTTAGAGCACACTTCTACCTTGATATTCTGCTTGGTAGAACCTGTCTCAATCACATTACCGCAGGCGCAAGTAATAGTAGTCTGCTGATAATTGGGATGGATTCCTTCCTTCATTGCTCGTGTTCACCTCTTTCTGATCCAAATGTACTTTTCTAAAAAAGCCATATAGGATATTACCACGCTTTGTGTCAAATTGCAAGAGAAATTTTTGATCCTCTCCGTGCTTTTCTCTTCCTTAGCACTTTTCCCTAATTTCATCGTCAATTTTTCAACGCTCGCTATGCAATTTCTCTTTACTTCTGCCGTTTTCAGTCGTATAATGGCACTTACGCGCCTTGCGCACGGATGATTGGAAGTAAAGGAACATCAGAATTATGTCGAAAAAACATTTCCTGCGGGGACTGCGCGACGGCATCCCCATTGGGCTTGGTTATTTTGCTGTCAGCTTCGGCATCGGCATCAGCGCGCACAACGCGCACCTGAGCATTTTTCAGGGTTTTTTGCTGAGCTTTTTGAACAACGCCTCGTCGGGTGAATACGGCGGCATCACCATCATCGCCGCCGACTCCGGCCTCTGGGCCATGGCGCTGATGATGCTGGTCGTCAACGCGCGCTATCTTCTGATGAGCTGTGCGCTCAGCCAGCGTCTCTCGCCCGATACGCCGCTTCCCTGGCGGCTCCTCATCGCCTATGACCTGACGGATGAGATCTTCGGCCTCGCCATCGCGCAGCCTGGGTATCTTGAGGTGTGGTATTACTTCGGCACCATGTGCGCGGCCATGCCGGGCTGGAGCATCGGCACCGTGCTCGGCGTGCTGATGGGGAATCTCATGCCCGTCTGGGCCGTCAGCGGTTGCTCCGTGATGCTGTTCGGCATGTTTCTCGCCATCATCATCCCCGTCGGCAAGCAGAACCGCATCGTGCTCGGCTGCATCGGCGTGAGCTTTCTCTGCTCACTTCTTGCAAGCGTTTTGCCGTTCACGCGCGAGCTGTCCGAGGGCATGCGCATCCTGGTCTTGACCATCGTGATCTCTGCTGCCGCCGCCATTCTGTTCCCGCACAAGGAGGATGATCTCGTCGCATGAAAACGTATTTATATCTTTTCGTCATGGCGGCCACAACCTATCTCATCCGCGTCCTGCCGCTCACGCTGATCCGCAAGCCGATCCAGAATCCCTTCCTGCGCTCGTTTCTCTTCTACGTGCCCTACGTCACGCTCGCGGTGATGACGTTCCCCGCCATCATGAACGCCACGCAGTCGCCCATCGCGGGCGCGGCGGCCATGGTCATCGGCATCGTCGCCGCCTGGTGCAGACTGGGACTTCTCCCCGTCTCGCTCGTCTGCTGCGCGACAGTGCTGATCTTAGAGCATTTTATCGTGTAAGCAAATCTTGTAAAACACCCTCCGCGGATTTCCCGCAGAGGGTGTTTTTATGTATTCACAGCACCTTTTCTTCGCCGACCGAGAAGAAATACAGCACCTTTTCCCTGACTTTTTTGCCCATCACGCGCATAAGGGCCATGGAGTATGTCTCGAGCTGAGGGCGGTAGTGCTCAGCTCGTTCTTCGATCTGTGTTCTTCCGATGCGGTCAGTCTTGAAGTCCACGACCACAAGCTCGCCGTTCTCTTCAAAAAAGCAGTCTACCACGCCCTGCAGCAGCACCGCGTCGTCGGCGTCCAGCGTGGCAAAGTCCCGCACCGGCCGCAGCAGCGAGAAGCGGTACTCGCGCCGCACCGTCTGCGCATTCTTGCGAATGCGCGCGGCAAGATCACTTCGCAAAAATCGGACGATCGCGCGCACATCGACGGCGCTTGCCTGCTCGTCGGTCAGCTTACGCTGCGCTCTGAGCTTTTCGACCTGCTCACGCACGCTCTGCTCGCTTGCTTCGCAGGAAAAGTCAAGGTCCTGCATCACAAGGTGCAGCGCCGTGCCCCGCTCCGCACCCGTGAGCGTCGTTTCGCCCGCAAGGAATTTTGGTTTATATAGGCTGCGCAGCCGCGGTGGGAGCGTTGTATTTTCGGATATCTCCTCGTCCAGCGCGCGGCCCTTGAGCTGCGTGGCCGTCAGCTTGGCGGGAAAGGCCGTCTGCCCCGCGTAGGGGTAGCGGTACGACAGCGCAGCAAAATCCACCGGCAGCTCATCCTTCGGCGGCGCGGCATCCACTGGCGCGTCATCGGGCCGCTGCTGCGGCGTCACAAAGCTCAAACCGTCGTGCACACGCACCGTCCACGGCGTTTCATCGACAAAGAAGCGTCCCTCGCCGCTCTGTCCCGCAAGCTCGCGCAGGGACGCCGCTTCGCTGCGCTGCAAAAGCGGCAGCATGATCCAGTCGCCCATGCACTTGCCGCTGTCCACAGCCTCGGGCAGCACAGGACAATCGCTCAGCGCCAGAAGGTCGGCGACGCGGCTTTTCGCGTTTGCCTGCGTGTGTACCATGACGAGCTTTTCCTTCGCGCGCGTCATCGCAACGTACAGCACACGCAGCTCCTCGGCCTTCGCCTCGCGCCGCAGCGTGCGCTCGAGCGCCTGCCGTGCGGCCGTCGGGTACTGGATGTGCCTTTGCGTGTCCACGCACACCGGCCCCAGCCCGAGCTGCGGGTGCACGAGCACCGAACTCAAAAAGTCCATATTGCTGAAGCGACGCGCGAGGTCCGAGAGGATCACGACCGGAAATTCGAGGCCCTTCGACTTGTGGATCGACATGATGCGAACGCCTGATGATGCGTGTGCGGTCTGCATCGAACCCGCCTCGCCTTCGGCAAGCTGCTCGCGCAGCGTGCGCACAAAGTCGAAAAGGCCCTGCCGCCCCGAGCGCGCGTAGTCCTCGCTGAGCTCCAAAAACGCGAGCAGATTTTCCTTGCGCTCCGCCCCACGGCGCATCGCGCCGAAGATGCCGAGCACATTGCACCGGCGGTAGATTTCGCTCAGCAGCTCGCGCACGCTCAGGTGCGCCGCGCTGTTGCGCAAAGCGTCCAGCGTATCGAGAAATTCTCTGCTGTGGATGTCCTCACTCAAAAGCAGCGCATCGTAGAAGTCACCCGTGCGCTGCCGCGCGCGGATCGCCGCGAGCTCATCGGGTGTAAAGCCGAAGAGCGGAGAGCGCAGCACGGCAATGAGCGGCACGTCCTGCCGCGGATTGTCGATGACCTGCAAGAGCGCGAACAGCACTGCGATCTCCATCGAGGCAAAAAAGTCCTCGCCCGCGTCAGCGGCGCAGTGGAGGCCGCGCGCCTCCAGCGCGCGGCGATAGTCCAAAAGGCGCGTGCTCGGCGAGCGCATCAATATGACGATGTCCTCCTCGCACACGGGCCGCAGCTCTTTTGTTTTGTCATCCTGTATAGGAAATTCACTTGTCAGCATATTACTGATATAGTCCGCGACGAACGCGGCCTCCGCCTCGCTCGCGCGCACGCGCTGCTCGCCCGTCTGCGTCGGCAGATCGAGCAGATGGAACTCCGCGCCGCACGCGCTCGATTCGACATAATTCGCGCCGAGGCGCAGCATTTCATCCGCGCCGTAGTCGAGCTCACCCATTTCCTCGGAAAGAATATTGCAGAAGATAAAATTCGTCGCGTCCAGCACTTCTTTGCGCGAACGGAAGTTGCGCGAGAGCAGCAGCTTCGCGCTGTCGTGCTCCTCTGCGTCCTCAAGCGGCGGCCAGGTGTTATAATGCTGCAAAAAAATACGCGGGTCGGCTAGGCGGAAGCGATAGATGCTCTGCTTGACATCGCCAACAGTGAAAAGGTTTTCTCCTTTACAAGAAATTGCGTCAAAAATGCGGTTCTGCACCTCGTTGGTGTCCTGATACTCGTCCACCATGATCTCGCGGTAGCGCGCGCTGACGATGCGCGCAAGCTCTGTCGGCGCGCCGTCCTCTCCGATGAGAAGGCGGATGGCCTCGTGCTCCTGATCGGAGAAGTCAGCAGAATTCCGCCGCCGTTTTTCCTCGTTGTACCGGCGGGAAAAGTCCGCCGTCAGGTCGATGAGCGCGAGCATTGCGCTCGCCATCGTGCGCAGGTCCTCCACCGCCTCGTCGGACGAGGCGGAAAAAATCTCGGCAAAGCCCTTGACGGTCTCCTTGCAGTTGTCCCACAGGCTTTTCATGCGCGCTTTCATCTCGCCGCCGTCGCTGTCCTTCACCGCGGCGAGGCGCGGAAACGCGATGGTCACGCCGCGCGCGGCGTCCCAGCCCTCTGCGGTCTTCCCCTCCAGCGCTTCAAGCTGGTAGGACGCGTCGAGGAACGCGGGCGCATACTTCTGGTTCAGCGCGTCATTCGCGCACATCTCCTGCGCCGCGCGCTGCAAAAGGTTTTTGCAGTGGCGCGCCTTGCGCCGCACCTCATTGAGCAGAATTTTTCCATAGGGCGTGTCCTCGATCTTATCCGGCACGGCGCGCCAAAATGCGCGCTGCGCCTCGAGCCATTTGTCCTCATACGGCTGCGCCTGCAGCTTTGCATGCAGCTCGAGCACTAAGTCCTCAAGCGCGCTGTCGTCGCGCCCCGCGCCGAGCGTGTCGGCCAGCAGTGTGCCTCCGGGCGTCAGACAGTCGTAAAAATCGTCCAGCGTGCGCGCGAGCACGCGCTCGCGCAGCACCTGCGCCTCGTTCTCGTCCAGCACGCGGAAATCGGGCCGCAGCGCGTGGCCGCGCGCGTCCTCGCCGAGCAGATGGCAGTTTTCGCGCAGAAGCGCGGTGCAGAACGCGTCCACCGTCTTGATGTCCGCACGGTAGACGCGCAGCATCTGCTGCCGCAGGTGGTAGTTGCCAGGGTCGCGCTCCATGCGCTCGGTGAGCGCCTTCGCGATCTTGCCGCGCAGCTCGCTCGCCGCGGCGCGCGTGTAGGTAATGATGAGGAAATCGTCGAGATTCGCGCCCTCGCGCTCTACGTAGGAAAAGAGCCTCTCGACGAGCACCTTCGTCTTGCCCGAGCCCGCCGCCGCGGAGACGAGCAGACTGCGCTCGCGGCTGTCCACCGCCGCTTGCTGTTCGTTTGTCAGCTTTTCAGCCATTTTCGTGCGCCCCCTCTCCGTTCACCTCGTCGATGTACTGCCAGAATTCGTCGTTTTTCGTCGCTTTGATGTATTCCATACGGTCACTGCCGCAGCCGTTTTCAAAGTGGCACGCGCTCGCGAACTCGCAGTATGTGCAGGCCGACTGCTGCGGCGTGCGCGCGTAGGGGTCGGCGTCGATGTTGCCCGCGAAGACCTCCTGCGTGATTTCATGTAAAATATGGTCGACGTATTTCGAGAGCTTTCCGAGCTGCTCGGCAGAAGCAAGGCTTCCCGTCACCGCGCCGTCCCTTTTCACCGCGATGGGCAGGTAGCACGGCGATTCGAGCGCGCTGTGCTCCATCGCCTGCAGGACCGCCGGGTCCTCGAGCACCATGCCGCTGCGGCGCAGCTCCTTTTTGAGTGCTTTTTCAATCTTTTCGGGCTCTGTGTCGCGCGCGCAGCGCAGCATCGGCTCGCGCGCGGGCGTATAGAGAACTCCCGCGGGAACGATCTCGTGTCCGCCGAAAAGCATCTGTCCCTCTTCTCTAAGCGTAAAGAGGTAGAGCAGCATTTGGAGCCCCAGCCCGTAGCGCAGCTCGGCGAGGTCGAAGCTCTTCTTGCCCGTCTTGTAGTCCACGACGCGCAAATATAGCTTGCCGTCGTGCAGCCAGCCGTCCACACGGTCGACCTTGCCGACAACGCGCGCCGTGCCGTTTTCCTCGCGGATCGTGATGGCGGGCAGCTGCCCGTCCGCACCAAATTCCAGCTCAAATGCCAGCGGCTCAAAGTCGGAGCTTTGCAGCTCCTCGCTCACCTCGTCCATGATGCGCTCGACCATCGCACACAGGCGGTTGAACAGATAACGGAAGCGCGCGCTTTTTTCGCACAAGTCCGGCAGCACGCGGTCGATGTATTCCTCGATCGACGCGCGCACGAGCGCGTGCAGCTTGTCCTTCGATAGCGTATGCAGTCCGCCGCACTCCTTCGCCTGCCGCAGCGTATGCTCCATCACATCGTGCACGAATGTGCCGATCTGCGGCGCGTCAAAGCCCGCGCCCGTGCGCTCCCTGGCTTTCAGGCCGTAGCGCATGAAATAGGCAAAGTGACATGAGCGCGCCATGTCCATGCGCGAGGCGGACAGTGTCACCGCGCCGCCGTAGAGCGCGTGCACCGCGTCGCGCGACAGATGCCCGCGCGTATAGCGCGAAGCGTCCCTCATCGCAGCAAGCGCACGCTCCGCGTCGCCCTGTCCTTCAAAATACTGCCACAGCGCGCCGCCGATATGCTCGCCCGCATACTCGAGCGCCGTCGACTTTGCTGACAGGCGATATTCCTTGTCAGCGCTCTCTGTTTCGACGCTGATCGACGGCAGCAGACGCGCGATGCGCCCAATGACGAACGATGGCCGCTTCTCCGCGCCCTTTCCGTCCGAAACGGGATAGGACACCGTCAGCTTTTCCGTCGGCTGGGCCAGCGCGGCGTAAAGATTCTGAATTTCCAGATGAAACTGCTCCATCCCGTGCGGCGCGAGGAAGATTTGCTGCCTCTCGAGCGCCTCGCGGTCCTCGTCGCGCAGCACGCCGCCGCGGTTCTCCGCCGCAGGCAGCACGCCGTCGTTCGCGCCGAGCAGGAACAGCGCGCGCACCGTGTGGCGGTCGTTTCGCGTCATTTCGCACAGGTTCACCGCGTCGAGCGTCACGGGGATCGTGCCCACGCTGTACTGCGTCAGCACAAGGCGCATCAGACTCGCAAACTCCTCGGCGTCGAGGATCGCGTCACCCAGGATTTCCACAAACTGGTCGAGCACGCTGCAAAGAATGCTCCACAGCTGCGCCGTTTCCTCGGCGCGCTGGGCCTCGCCCGCGGCGAAAAGCTGCTCGGTCTGCGTCTGCAAGACCTCCGGCAGTTTGATCTCCTCCAAATAGCCGTACAGCGCGCGCACCTTCTGCTCGGCCTCGCCGCTGCCGCCCACGCCTTTTTTTAGGCGCGCAAACGGCCCCTGCACGCGCTCGCGCAGTGCGTTGACCGTCTTGAGCCGCGCCCTTGCCTCGTCCGTCCATTCTTCGCCGTAGCCGTCGGGATGCGCCGACCAGGGCGTCTCGCGCGTCCACATCGCGCCGCGGATCTCCCACTTGAGCGCGTAATTTTCCAGAATGTCGCACTCCGCCATGCTGAGGCCGGCGAGGCCGGTCTTGAGACAGCGGAACACATCCTCATACTCAAAGCCTCCGCTCGCGGCGTCGAGCGCGCCGAGCAGCAGCGTCAGCACGGGACTTTTCAAAATATCGCTGCGGTGGGCATAATAAAGCGGAATACCGTAGCGGGCAAACACGTTTTCGATTGCGCCCGCGTAGGAGTCGAGATCGCGCGCCGTGACGGTGATCTCGCGATAGCGGTAGCCCTGCTCACGCACTAATTCCAAAATCTGCGACGCGACCCACTCGCACTCGCTGTACGCGCTGCCCGCCTCATAGAGCGCGACGGCGTCAGTCGGCTGGGTAAATTCGTCCGCCGCGCCGAAAAAGCAGCGCTCAATATGGTCGAGCGCGCCGCGCACCTCGCCCTGCGGAAGAATTTCCTCCTCGCATGCGACGCCGGCATCGCGTGCGAGCGCGTACAGCCGCTCGCGCACGCGCAGGCTCTCGGAAAAGAGCTCGCGGTCCTGCGTGTCGCCAAGGAGCGTGACGGTCACGCTCTTCGCGCGCCGCAGCAGGATACGCAGAATGCGCAGCTCACGCCCCGTAAAATACGAAAAACCGTCGAGGAAAATGTCTTTATTGCCAATATATCCCGACGCTTCGAGGTTTTCCTCCAGCTTTTCAAGCACATCGCGCGCGTCGTGCCCCGGTGCGTGGAGCTTGCTGAGGTAAATGCCGTAGATAAGAGAAAGGTCGCGCAGCTTGTCGCCGCTCTCGCCTTCGATCTGCGCTACGCTCTCGGATAGCTGCTCGGGCGATACGGCGTAGGCCTGCAATTCCTCCATCACGGCGAGCAGGCTCTCCAAAAATGCCGCGCGCTGCGACGGGCGCTTGTAGACCTTGAGCACCGGCGCAAGCTCCGTGAGCGTGCGCTGGAGCGTCAGGAGCTTTCCGCCCGAATCGAGCGTCACGTCCGCGCTGCCGCCGCAGATGCCCAGCACGCGCGAGGCAAGCAGCTTGAACGTCAAGGCCTCGGCATGGCGCGACGCGGTGTCGCCGCAAACACGGCACAGGTCCATCTCCGCCACATGCGAGGCGTGCTCCGGCACAAGCAGGATTTGCTGCGACGAGTCCCCCAGTGCGGCGATCCTTTGCAGCACGCGCTCGGATTTGCCCGTGCGCGCGCGTCCCATCAGTATGTGCAGCAAGCGTCCTTCCCCCTTTTTCTCTCTTAAAGTTATCAATATTTTATCCTAATTTTATCATAGTTTTCTTTTTCGGGCAACGCAGAAAACGCCGTACGCATATTTTCGCCCATCACGGGAAGACTACCGAAGACCAAACCATCTTTTTAAGGAGGGAACTTCATGGTCATCGACAAGATCGCGCTGACGCTTGCTATCATCGGCGCGCTCAACTGGGGCAGCGTGGGCCTTTTCGGCTTTGACTGCGTTGCCTTTCTCTTCGGCGGACAGATCGGCATGCTCAGCCGCGTGATCTACACGCTCGTCGGCCTTGCCGGCATCTGGTGCATCACGATGCTGTTCCGCGAGAAAGAGCCGATGGAAAGCGGCGGCCAGACGTAAAAAATAAAAGGAGAGGGGCTTGCCCTCTCCTTTTATTTTTGCGTTAAAAATTTTCTTTACCGCTCCCCAGTCGCTTCCGCACCTTCCAGCTCGCGCATTGAGCGGCGGAACTGGCGATAGAATGTGAAGCTCGTCAGCGCCACCGCGCCGAAGTCCGCCACGGGCTCGGCCAGGAACACCGCGAACGCCTTGTCCGCGAAAAAGTGCGGCAGAATATAGATGAGCGGGATGAGCAGAATGATCTTGCGCCACACGGCGAGGAAGAGCGACGTCTTCGCGTTGCCGAGCGCCACAAACGTCTGCTGGCAGGCGATCTGGATGCCGAAAATACCGCTGCACCCCATGTAGATGCGCACGGCCCACGCCGCGTATTCGACCAGCGCGGGGTCATTATTGAAAATCAGGATGAACGCGCGCGGGAAGAGCTCGACCAGAAGCCAGATGGCCATTGAATAAGTAAAGCACGCGCGCAGCAGGCAGAAATAGGCGTCGCGCACGCGCTGGGCGTTCTTTGCGCCGAAGTTGTAGCTCACGATGGGCTGTGCGCCCTGTGTCAAGCCCTGAAGCGGCATGTTCGAAAACTGCATGATGCTCGTCAGCACTGTCATCGTGCCGACGGCCATGTCGCCGCCGTAGCGCAGGAGAGATGAGTTGAAGCAGATGGCGATGAGGCTCTCCGTCGACTGCATCACAAACGGGGAAAGTCCCAGCGCGATACACGGCAGCACGATCTTCGCGTCCACGTGCAGGTTCTCGCGCTTTAAGTACCAGCGCGTCTTCTTTCCCGTGAGGAACGTCATCACCCACATGGCCGACACTGCCTGCGAGATCACCGTCGCCAGCGCCGCGCCGCGCACGCCGAGACCGAGCACGAAGATGAACAGCGGGTCGAGAGCCGTATTTAAAAGCGCGCCGATGAGCACCGTCTTCATGCTCACGGTGGCGAAGCCCTGTGCCGTGATGTAGGCGTTCATGCCAAGTGTCAGCTGGACAAAGATCGTGCCGAGGGCGTAGATTCGCATATAGTCGAGCGCGTAACCGATGGTGTTCTCGCTCGCGCCGAACATCAGTAAAAGCGGCTCGGCAAAGGACTCGAACAGCACCGTCAGCACCAGCGCCGTGATCACAAGCATCGTCAGACAGTTTCCCATGATGCGCTCGGATTTTTCGCTCTCGCCTGCGCCCTCGGCGATCGAGGCGCGCGGCGCGCCGCCGATGGCCATGAGCGACGCGAACGCCGAAATGACCATGATGATCGGCAGGCATACGCCAACGCCCGTCAGCGCGAGTTTTCCGACGGTCTCGGCGGGCTGCATGTGGCCGATGAACACGCGGTCGACCAGATTGTAGAGCATGTTGACGATCTGCGAGGTGATCGTCGGCACGGAGAGCGAAAAGAGCAGCTTTTTGATGTCCCCGTGTCCCAGATCTGCGCGCTTATCCAAAATCATCACCTGAATTTTTCGTATTTTTCCGCATAGTTTGTTAGAATATCATGCCGCGGGGCGTTCGTCAAGCAAGCGGGCCGCGAAGCGCTCTATCATGGCATTTCCATAAAGCGCTTTTGGACATTTTTTCACTTTCTCCATTGCTTTTTCCGCGTGGGCTATTGTATAATTTGTTTTACAATCGCACCAGCGGAGCACCCCGCGTTCCGCTTATCAAACAAATAACGGAGGAATCACCATGAACGAAAAGTTTTCCAAACTTGGCTTTTATCCTTCCGACATTCTGCTGCCCAAGAAGGATGTCGATATGAGCAAGTGGGCGGTCGTCGCGTGCGACCAGTTCACCTCTGAGCCCGAGTACTGGGAGCGCGTGGAGAAGACCGTCGGCGACGCGCCTTCCACCCTGCGCCTCATCCTGCCCGAGGCCAACCTGAAGGCCCCCAACGTCGACGAGTTCATCGCCGACATCAACGCCTCGATGAGCAAGTACCTCGAAGAGGGCATCTTTGAGACGCTCAAGGACTCCCTCATCTACATCGAGCGCGGCCAGAGCGACGGTAAGATCCGTCACGGCCTCATCGGTATGGTCGACCTCGACCAGTACGACTTCACCCCCGGCTCCGGCGCGCTGATCCGCGCGACTGAGGGCACCGTGCTCGACCGTATCCCCCCGCGCGCCCGCGTGCGCCGCAACGCCCCCATCGAGCTGCCCCACGTCATGCTGCTCATTGACGACCCCGAGAAGACCGTCATCGAGCCCCTGACCGCCGCGGCCGACAAGATGGAGAGCGTCTATGACTTCGACCTGATGGAAAACGGCGGCCACATCAAGGGCTACAAGCTCTCCGCTGCGCAGATCGACGCAGTCGCCGACGCGCTGACCGGCCTCACGACCGACGAGGCGATGAAGAGCAAGTACGGCGTCTCCGGCGTCGCGCCCCTGCTGTTCGCCGTCGGCGACGGCAACCACTCCCTCGCCACCGCCAAGGCCTGCTATGAAGAGCAGAAGAAGGGCAAGACTCCCGAGGAATACCTCGCGCTGCCCTCCCGCTACGCACTTGTCGAAGTCGTGAACAACCACGACGATGCGCTCCAGTTCGAGCCCATCCACCGCGTGCTCTTCGGCGTCGACCATGAGAAGTTCATGGAAGAGTTCAAGAAGTTCTACCCCAACGCCCACGAGGGCAAGGGCGAGGGCCACGTCATCGAGGTCTGCTGGAACGGCCACGACGATTTCGTCACCGTCCCCGACCCGAAGGTCCAGCTGGCCGTCGGCACGCTGCAGACCTTCATCGACGAGTACCTCAAGCAGTTCGGCGGTGAGGTCGACTACATCCACGGCGATGAGGTCACCCGCGAGCTCGGCTCCAAGGAGGGCAACATGGGCTTCCTGCTTCCCGCGATGGGCAAGGAGCAGCTCTTCAAGACCGTCATGGCCGACGGCGTTCTGCCGCGCAAGACCTTCTCCATGGGTCATGCGCAGGACAAGCGCTACTACGTCGAGGCACGCAAGATCCGCTAATCTAATGTAACCATTGCAGAAAAGCGCCGCCTTGCGGCGCTTTTCTCATCAGGAGGATTCCCTATGGATTTGAAAACAGCCAGGATATGGCAGGACGTATTGCTCTGGGGCGGCGCGCTGGTCTCCCTCGTCGGCGCGTGGGGCTTTCAAAACACTGTCGCCGCGCTCGTCGGCCTCATGATGATGGGCGCTTCTCTCATCGTCTGGTGGCGCTTTTACCGCTGCCCCTACTGTCACGAGCAGCTGGGCCGCGGCAATCCCAAGCGCTGCCCAAAATGCGGCGCGTGGATTGCCGACGAGCCGGAGCCCGAGGAGAAGAAAAAGATCCAGCACAAGAAAAAGAAGCACTGAGCGCACAAGGAGGCCGCGATGAACGACAAAAAGCCCCTGATGGACTATCGCAGGGCCCAAAAGCTCCAAACACCGCTGCTTCTTACCGGCGCGCTGCTCAGCGGCGTCGGCACAAGCGTCAGCGTACCGCTTGTTATTCTCGGTATCGCGATCATGCTCTTTGCCATCGTGATTGGGGTTCTTTACTACCGCTGTCCGCACTGCGGCAGACCGCTCGGACGCATAGGTGAAGGCGGTGCCTACTGCCCCCACTGCGGCAAGGCGCTGAATGCGCCGGTCGAGGAGCCCGTGCGCAGCATAACTGTCCCCGCCTATGCTAAGCTCAACCTGACGCTTGACATTCTTGGCAAGCGCGATGACGGCTACCACGAGATGCAGATGGTCATGCAGACCGTTTCGCTCCACGACGATGTGACCGTCACGCTCACAGACGGCAAAGGCATCACCTGCCGCGTCGATGGCGCGGCGCTTCCCTGTGATGAGCGCAACCTCGCTGTCAAGGCGGCGAGAGCCTTCTGCGAGGCGATGGACTACGGCGGCGGCATCGACATCGCGCTTATAAAGCGCATTCCGTCCGAGGCCGGCATGGCCGGCGGCAGCGCAGATGCCGCGGCGGTGCTGCGCGCGCTGCGCGAGCTCGTCTCCCCCACCCTCACGGACGAGCGGCTCGAGCAGATCAGCGCAAGCGTCGGCAGTGACGTGCCCTTCTGCATCCGCGGCGGCACACAGCTGGCCGAGGGCCGCGGCGAAAAGCTGACCGTCCTCAAGCCCGCACCGCGCTTCTTCGTCGCCGTCTGCAAGCCGGACTTCCCGATCTCCACACCCGCGCTCTTCGCGCGCGTAGACGGCGTGACGATCACCGACCGTCCTGATACGGACGCGATGCTCGCCGCCATCGAGCACGGCGACGCGGACACGCTGTGTGCAAACGTGCGCAACGTCTTTGAGCAGGCGCTCGACGGCGAGCAGCGTGAGCGCATTGAGACCATCAAGTGCGATCTTCTCGCCTACGGCGCGAAGACGTCGGCGATGACCGGCTCAGGCAGCGTGGTGTTCGGCCTCTTCTCTGACAAAGCGGCTTGCCGCAGAGCGTGCGAGGCACTGCAAGGCGAGTGCGTCAAAACTTTCTGCGCCGAATTTGTTTGAAAACTCAGAAAACCGTCCATACTCGAAGCAAATTCTTTGAGATGGGCGGTTTTTCGATGAAATGGACGAAATGGGAGCTTTCCCTTGCCGTTGGCCTCGCGGTCATGCTGCTTTTCTGCGCCGCGCGCGGCACTAATACCCTCCAGTGGTGGAGCGCAGCGTTCTCCCCGCTGTGCGACGGCATTCTGACGCAGAGCGCCGCAAGCGGTGATGTCGTAGTGAAGTCGAAGCTTGCAGAGCTGCTGGCTCTGCTGATGGGTGGAAAATGACATGCTCTGCCTGCCATTTGAGCGAGAAAAAGGGAGTCGGCACTTTTTTACGCCGGCTCCCCTTTTCATTATCCCTCGCACAGGATGTCGATCAGCTCATCCTTCTGCAAGCCCGCGAAGTAGCGCGAAACGTCCACATCGCCGAGTGCCTTTTCATAGCCCGCGCGGTCCGGCGTGCAGCCAACAAAGTGCGCCGCCAGCTCGTCCGGTTCCGAGGCGCTGAAGAAGTCGCCCTTGAATGTCAGGGCCGCGATCTTTCCGTGCTCCACGGTGATGTAGGCCTCGATCAGGCCGCAGCCGTCCACGCGGCGGCGGCGCAGCATCGTGCACGCCGGAGAGAAACCGTAGTTCCAATCCCATGTGGCGTAACGCTCCGCGCGCAGCTTTTCCACCGCCGCAAGGTCGTCCTGCGTCAGCGGGTAGGCCTCGCCCGGATTCTCCTTCAGGATGTTTTCCAGCAGGATGCGGCAGAATTCCGGCAGCGTGACCTTTTCCGGCAGATGCTCGGCAACGTTCGTCACGCGGCTGCGCACCGAGCGGATGCCCTTGGTCTGGATCTTTGTCGGGTCGACGCGCAGCGCCTCGCTGACGACAGAGAGGTCCGAATCGAACATGATCGTGCCGTGGTGCATCACGCGTCCCTGGCGGATGTACTGCGAGTTGCCGGAAAACTTCTTTCCGTCGATCGTGATGTCGTTGCGGCCGTTGACCTCCGCCTTCACGCCGAGCGTCGCCAGCGTGCGCACGACCGGTTCGCAGAAGAGCTTGAGGTCCAGCGCATTGCTCTCGCCGACATCTGTAATGAACGTGAAGTTCAGGTTACCCATGTCGTGATAGACCGCGCCGCCGCCGGAAAGTCTGCGCACCACGCGAATGCCGCGCTCGCGCACGGCCTCTTCATTGATCTCAGCGATCGTGTTCTGATACTTTCCGACAATGATCGCGTTATCATTCTGCCAGAGCATGAAATACATGCGGTCGCGCGGGAGGCAGTCGAACACGTACTGCTCCATCGCCAGATTGTAGCTCGGATCGGTCGTCATCAGGTCCAGATATGATAGCTTCATGGTCGTGGTCTCCTTCTATCAGGGTCGTTGATTTTCAAGCCTTTTTCAGGGCTGTTATCCTTGTCTTTTCAGCTGCGCGCTCAGCCGCCGCGCCATCAAGCGGTGTCCCTCCGGCGTCGGGTGCAGACCGTCAAGCAGCAGCTCCGAGCGGATCGATCCGTCTGGCGACAGAAAATCCGCGCAGAAGTCGATATACGGCACGCCAAACGCCGTGCAGTACCGCTTGAGCCATGCGCAGTACTCTTTCATCGTCCGCTCCGCCGCTTCAAAATCGACCGCGGCCGCCCACGCCCGCGGCGCATGCGGTGCATCCGCCGGAAGCGGGATACCAACCATCGGCAGCACGCCCACGGAAAAGAGCTGGTGGATCATCGCGCCCATATTTCCCCGCGCCGCAGCGTCGGAGCGGGAGTAGAACACATCGTTGCTCCCGCCCATCAGCAGCACATAGGGCCGGTCGGCGCCAAGGCCGCCCTCGCGCAGCTCCGCGAGCACCCCGCCCTGCATGCGCGCCAGCATGCCGCCGGTCGTGTCGCCGTTGATGCCCTCATTGACAAGCTCCCAGCCCGTCTCCTGTGCGCACAGCTGCGTCCACCGCTGAGACAGATGCACGCCGTATCCAAAGGTCAGGCTGTCACCGATGCAGATCAGTTTCATGATCTTTCCACCCGCATTTCTTTCGGATCGATGGTAAGCAAAAAAGCCTTGAAAGTTTACACTTTCAAGGCTTTTCCATGGTGGAGATAAGCGGGATCGAACCGCTGACCTCTTGACTGCCAGTCAAGCGCTCTCCCAGCTGAG
>OLNF01000590.1_pt1 | contig 32090 bp, 25 predicted proteins | sample 1673061 | NCBI WGS metagenome assembly OLNF01 (sample SAMEA3136751, study PRJEB25190) | human gut metagenome
TGGAGCGTAAACCTTGTCATTCTCGTTCTTCGAGTTGTAGTCATAATCCACGAAGAAGAAGGTGTTACCCCATTTGTCCCCGTAGAAACCTTCGAGGGTGGTGGTCACGTGACCGCGATCCTTACCGAAATCGTAGAAAGTCTGAAGGTTGGTCTGAGCCTTTGCTCCTAGAGTAAAGGCAAGCGCTGCGACTGTGGCGGCGATGATTGATTTGTTTGACATAAATATTAAGGAATTTGACTTGTTCCTTTTTGAATATTAAAGGATAAAATTAATACAAATGTCATAGAAAGTCCATACCTTTGCCCTACAATATTCACAAAGTTATCAACAGCCATGTTTGAAGAGACACTGAAATTCTATCAAAACTTCCCTAAGGAAGGAATCAATTTCGTTGACATAATGCCGTTTATGCAGGACAAGGAGGTCTTCACCAAGCTGATCGGCGAGATCGGCAGGCACGTGACCGCACCGACCGTTGCAGCCCCCGAGGCCCGCGCGTTCCTGTTCTGCGCGCCGCTCCTCACCTCGGACAGCGGAGTGACCAATGTCGTGCCGTTCCGCAAGAAGGGCAAGCTGCCTCACTCCGGCGACGACCTGCAAAGCATCGAGATTATGAAGGAATATGGCCCCGACAATCTCTACTTCCGCAAATCCGACATCGCGGCCGGCAAGGCTGAGGATGGAATATTCAAGATCGCCATCATCGATGACGTTCTGGCCACAGGCGGCACCGCGGAGGGCATCGCCAAGGCTCTTGACGCCCTGAAGATCACCGTCGATGGCAAGGAATATGGTGTCAAGGTCACCGAGTTCATATTCCTCGCAGAACTGGACGGGCTCTACGGCCGCAACCGGCTTGAGAAGATCGCTCCGGTCTATTCAATCGCACATATTAAATAAAACAATATTCGTTTGGACGCCGCGATGCGGCAGTCACACGAGGCACCTGCGTTTCGCGCCCTGTCCGGGTAAATGGTGCCACGAATGACTGCCGCATCGCGGTTATTGACGGGTTGTACCGATGATGTCCTCGCCAACGGTGGTATTTTTTCCCAAAACGTAACCTTGACGACAATCATCGCCGGTTCACTCTTAGCCGCAATGTCGTGCGCCAACCAAAGCGACAAGAATCTCTATTCACGAATCCCGCGCGTAAAAACGGGCAAACCGGTCACTGGGCCGACCAGACTCAACCTTGAAGAAATCCGTCTGGATTTCCCTGACTCAACGCTCAGTTCAGGACGTTCCTACTCCGGAATCACGCCATCCGGAAATATTTATTATTTCGACAGTTACACCTGTGACATGTACGAATTCGGAACCGGCGGGACGTTTGTCGGCAAGAGCATTGGTTACGGCAGGGGACCTCAAGAATCTCTTGTCAAGCACTGCGACTGTTTCGCGATGTCAGACGAGGGGGAGATAGCGCTCTTTGGGAGCAGCCTTGATTTTGAATATTTTTCCAAGGACCGCAAGGTGGCGAACCGTTTCTGGATCCTCAAGGAAGTAGACCATACCTCACCTGACGATTATCTTTCCTACTGTGAACAGCTCCACGATAATGTCACTCGGCTGCACGATGGGAAGATGTACCACGGACTGTCCAGTGACAACCCTGATTTCTCGTATTTCTTCACAAACGATCAATACATCAAAGACTCTTACCGTGTCGGTGTCATAGATATGACGACAGGCAAGGTCCTTCCACCGATAATCAAGGGCTTTCCGGAAATCTACGAGTCTGACCCTTTCAAGTACACGGTCTTTGACGGTGTGGCTTTTGACTTTGACAAGGACGGGAACATCTACCTTGGCTTCCAGGCCGACTCGATGATCTACGTTTTCAACAAGGATCTCAAGCCGGAGAAGTCGTTCGGAACGGCAGGATCGGATATGGATATGTCCTATTACAGAATCCAGACGATGGACGACACGAAGTACTTCGAGCCGAACGTCACCACCAAGGGATTCTACTCCTGGATCGAGTATATTGACGAGACAGGGATATGCTTCCGCTCATACAAGAAAGGAAGCCATAGCCAATACGATGGACTGCAGATCTACAAGGATGGCAGACTGACCGCCGACACGGAGGTTCCCAAAGGCCTCATAGTGACCGGCTATTCCGCCCCGTATTACTATTCCCAAGTCTTCGACGCCAACGACAGGTTCCTCGTTTACAGATTCCGTTTGGATTAACCTTTTAAGACTCAGGGTTATCTACACCAAGGATGTTACTCCCACTCGATCGTTGCGGGTGGTTTGGAGGAGATGTCGTACACTACCCGGTTGACCCCTTTGACCTTGTTGATGATGTCGTTGCTGACCTGGGCGAGGAAGTCGTACGGGAAATGGAACCAGTCGGCGGTCATGGCGTCGGTGGAGACAACGGCGCGGAGAGCCACAGGATTCTCGTAGGTGCGTTCATCACCCATCACTCCCACACTCTTGATAGGCAGCAGGATAACCCCGGCCTGCCAGATGGCGTCATAAAGGTTCGAGGCCTCCACACGAGGATCGGAAGCGGACGGAAGGTGAAGGGAGGAGCAATCATATTCACGAAGCCCTTTTATGAATATGTCGTCGGCCTCGCGGAGAACGTTCAGTTTCTCTTCGGTGATGTCGCCTATGATACGGATGGCGAGTGACGGTCCCGGGAAAGGATGCCTGCCGACAAGTTCCTCCTTGATGCCCAAGGCTCTGCCGACCCTGCGGACCTCGTCCTTGAAAAGCGCTCGCAGCGGCTCGACAATCTTCAGGTTCATCTTCTCCGGAAGACCGCCCACATTGTGGTGGGACTTGATCTTGGAGGCGATGCCCTCGATGCCGGCGGACTCGATCACGTCAGGATAGATGGTTCCCTGGGCGAGCCAGCGGGCGTTCTCGATGGTGCGGGCGTATTTGTCGAAGGTCTCCACGAAGAGCCTTCCGATGATCTTTCTCTTGGCCTCAGGCTCGGTAACGCCGGCGAGAGCGTCAAGGAACTCCTTGGACGCGTCCGCGCCGATGACATTGAGGTCCATGTCCTTGTACGAAGCCAGCACATCCTCATATTCATTCTTTCTCAACAGGCCGTTGTTCACGAATATGCAGGTGAGGTTGTGGCCGATGGCCTTGTTCAGAAGCACGCCTGCCACCGTCGAATCGACACCGCCGCTGAGTCCGAGGATTACCTTCTCGTCCCCTATCTGTTCCCTGAGGCTGGCTACTGTCGTCTCGATGAACGAGGCAGGAGTCCAGTCACCTTTGCAGCCGCATATTCCCAAAGCGAAATTGCCGAGGATTTTCGTGCCTTCAGTCGTGTGGAAGACCTCCGGGTGGAACTGCACGGCGTAGGTCTGCTCGCCCTTGATGTGAAAAGCAGCGTTGGTGACGCTCTCGGTCGAGGCGATCACCTCCGCGCCCTCCGGCAGACGGGCGATCGTGTCCCCGTGCGACATCCAGACCTGTGAGTGAGCCGAAACTCCCTTAAGCAGAGGTGATTCAGGGTCAACGACATCCAGCATCGCACGGCCATATTCACGGGCCAGGGAGCCAAGCACCTCACCGCCATACTTATGGGCAAGATACTGCGCGCCATAGCATATTCCCAGAAGAGGAAACCTGCCTTTGATGCCGCCGAGGTCGATCTGCGGGGCGTTCTTGTCACGCACCGAGCAAGGGCTTCCGGAAAGGATCACTCCCTTGACGGAGGAGTCCAGCGCAGGAACCTTGTTGAACGGGTAGATTTCGCAATAAACGTTCAGCTCGCGGAGTCTGCGCCCGATGAGTTGCGTCACCTGCGAACCGAAATCCAGAATGATGATTTTTTCTGCCATAGACGGACGGGAAATTTAGATTCCAAAATTAATCCATTTTTTCCAATGCGGCAAGAAATTGTGCTGCGGATTATATTCGGATTTTATTCGCGAAACATCCAAGATTCCTATTCCTTCGTTTTTTTTGGCGTTTTGGGCTTTATATGCCAATGAACGTAAATACGTCATCCGTGTGGTTGGTGGCTGCAAAATTTTCGCCTACTTCAGACGCGTTCACACTGTCGCTGGTGGCTTTGTCGATGCGCCACGCCGCAAAACACCATTTGCCCGTGGTGATTTTTAACCATTTTGGATTGTAATCGGCGTACAAGACACGAAATAGAGAACTGAACAGGCGACTTGTCAGCACGTCGAAAATAATTCAAAGTCATTATACAAAAGAAGGGAAAGCCTTGAACATGGTCAAAAGAGAAATCAGTTCATCTTTCAGCCCATTCCTTACGAAATTCTTCATTTCTCCTTCGGTCAGTTCACCCAAGCCGCTGATCAAACTCTTTTCCGAGACACTCTGGACACTCTCAATACACTTATCCAGATATTTTCCAATTGGCATTCCCATGCGGGATTCCACGATTTCTTTATTGACTGATGTCCTTTCTTTTAGGAAGAACCAGCAGTCGAATACATCTCGGCTGGTAATTTCGGTCCGGTCAAGAAGGGCACACAGTTTGTGAGCGAACATGTCTTCCTTCACCATAAGGCGCATCTGGAGGCCCAGAAAGTTCCGGATTTCATAGTGATTCTCGTATAGTCGGTTTGATATCTCAATTTTGAGTTTTCGCTGCCCTATGCCATAATCAAGCACGAGGATGATGCCATAGTGTTTGATGGCCTCATCGTGAATCTTGCCATATTTCAGGATAATCTTACGGACGCGCTCGTAGACCTCAGTCTCCTTCTCCTCATTAAGAAGATTGAAGTCCAGATCTGTCGAGAATCGCGGCAGATTGTAGAAAAACATGGTGGCAGTGCCGCCTTTGAATGCCATTACGGAGGAAAGCAGCGCGTCAGAGAATATGTCCTTAAGCAACTGCAGCATGAAGAATTTATGTCTGTTCGTATCCACTTCTATCCAAGAATTTTTGTGACACGTTGTTCGAGAGTTTTGCTATTGTATATGGGAAGGAGCGAAAGCACCTTCTGTTTGTCCAGGGAGATGGGATTGTCGAAATAGTAATTGCTGTTCAGGTACAAAGTGTCCAAGAAGGCTCTTTCCTGAGTAGCGATGTTCACATTCCCTTCGCGGATGACGCCGGCTGTGTCAACCAGGATTTCACCCTTGATTTTACGATACCGATACACTTTTCCATCAATTTCAACGCTCCGGCTCAAATTACCCACCGAAGTAATTTCGTCGCTGTACTGGAAGATAATTCCAGCCCTCTGCAGCACATATTCCAAAGATATATAGGATGGCGTATAGAGCAAACAGGCAAGTTCCTTCTCGTCATAACCCGGCTTGGCATAGATTCCTTTCCTCGGATTGATGATCTCGCCTTTTTTAACATAGCTGATCATCCTGTTCTTAATAGTATTCCGCTCAAGTCCCTGCCCATAAGCCATGGCGATTCCCTGCATAGTGAAAACACTTGCCTTGTCCTTGTAAAGGTCTAAAAGGAGCTGATTTCGTAAACCCATAGTCACCTTACGTATTACTTTCAGTTCACAAAAGTATATAATTTTATAGAAATCATCAAATCACATGAAGGTGATTCATTGGATCCCACGGAACTCTGCAGGTAAGCCTTTGATTGGTGTTTTTGTCAAAGCCGGGCAGGAAGTTTGCACCGGACGCGAAAGCATCATTCGGCCATAGCGCCGGTGAGCGTGACCTGACGGGACTCGAAAGGGTGAAGGAGGCTGTCGATGATGACGGCGAAGTCGCCGCGGGTGAGCGAATCCAACGAAGGAAGGCCCAGATCGGAAAGGGATTTCCCCGGATAATAGTCATCAAGGAATATCTCATCTTCCCTCACCGGATCATCTATCCTGAACCAGGTCTCGTTGGACCAGCCGACAGACCGGCCGTCCCCCCTCATGATTCCGGTGGCGCCGATCCTCTGGACCGCAGCGAAACGTGGATCGTCCGGTGTGATGTCCAGATAAGGCATCAAATACCCGCCGGCGGCAAGGATCCCCTCCTGCACCTCTCGCACAGAGACTTCCCTGAGACACGGCTGCGCCCCACCTGCCCTCCGCGCGGCCACCGCGGCGGCGATGCCGGCGACCTGGCCGATCTCCATCACGACCGGCTGGAGCCTGGTGGCTCCATTCGCGACGCAGGTCACGGACACCGCCTTCTCTATCACAAGAATATCCTCGGCCTCCTTCGGAACCATGACCCCGAAAGGAACCGAGAAGGACGGGACAGGATGGAACTCCAGCTGAGGAAGATCCCTCCAATCCGGATTGCGATAGTGATGATGGTCAACAGGATAGTCCCCCACCGCGATGGCCGTGCGGTAAAGGGTGTTTGAATATGGCCGGTCAATGTCCGCCAAGGAGAACGTCACCTCCCCCTCGATCCGTCTTGAGTCCCTGTAGTACGGAATCATCGGCAGACCGTCATCGGTCGGATACTCGTCCTCCGCTATACCTATATTCCTTAACCCCAATTCTTTCTGAATATAATAGAGATAGCCGAGCGCCACCCTTTTGGCGCTGTCAACCGCAACGGCGCGGTCGGACGGAGGCATACGGGTGACATCCTTGACATAGCAGTCATTGCCCGCGATCGGCCAATTCAGCATGATCTTTCCGCCCGGCAGCCGCCCGTAGGAAAGCATCATGTCCACGGAATGGCCTCTTGACAGGCAATCCTCGTACAGTTTAGCTTCATAGCCTTCCGGACAAGGGATCGTCTTGTCGGAACCGGCGCCGAAATCCTGTGCCGTGATGACGTAGGTCAAGTCCTGTACCGCTGCTATCGTGTCAACAGGAGAACTGTTGCAAGGCACTCCACACATTGCCGCGATGTCACCAAGTTCGGTTCCGTCAATCAGTATCCCCGCCCTGACGCAGCGACGGCCATCCGGTCCGTCCAACGTAAGCCGCCAGCCTTCGTCCAGTTTCTCAGCCCGGACGCAACCCGTCTCCATAGCAAGGGAAAGTCCGTCAAGCGGCCCTGCCATATTCATGAATATCTCCGCCCCGACTTTCGGTTCGAAGAGGATGTTGCTTACCCATCCGGTCTTCAAGGCCTCATAGCCCCCGTAGCGTCCGGCCAGAGAGTCGCAGAACTCGCCGAACAGGCCACCGCGGAGACGATAGTTACCGTCAAACGCCGAGACTCCCGCGGATGTGAGCATGCCACCAAGCCAGGGAGTTTCCTCGACAATCAGCACTGATGCCCCTGAGCGGGCCGATTGTATGCCCGCCGACGTTCCGCCGGCACCGCCACCGACAACCACCACGTCATAATAAGCTTCAGTTCCGCCGCACGAGTGCAGCAGAACCGAAGCAATCATAAACATCAACAGACCAATTGGATAAGGCTGTCCGCGCATCAGATGCATGCCTCCTTCCCCTTAGAGATGTCCTCCAGCATGGAGCCTATCTGATAAAGACCTCTCGGAACATGGAAGCATCCTTTCCACTTTCCGCCCTTGAGCGGTAGCAGGACTTCTCCACGGCGGTTCAGGTAGCCGAACCACTCGGGATACTCCTTGTCCTTGAAACGGGTCCAAAGGTAGTCATCCAGCCTGAGGAACCACTCCAGACACTTCTCGTTGCCCGTGAGGCGGTAGCCTTTCAGCATAGCGATCGCGGACTCTATGTGTACCCACCAGAGTTTCTGGTCCCATTCAAGTTCCTGGGTCGGATAGCCCTTGCGGTCCATGAAATAGAAGATCCCGCCATATTCCTTGTCCCAGCCATAGTCGATCACGCGAAGGGAGATCTCCACAGCCTTGTCGATCAAGGCCTTGTCCTTGCGGCGGATTCCGAGGTTCATAAGGAACCACATCGCTTCCAGATCATGTCCAGGGTTCACCTTGCGGCCCTCGAAACAGTCGATGAGGGAATTGTCAACGGCGGAGACGTTCTCCACCATCACTCCAAGATCCGGCTGGTAGAACACATCCAGAACCTCGTGCAGACATTCGTCAATCAGGCGGTCCATCATCTCGGGGTCGTTGATGATCCTCTCGACCTCCAAAGCCATGTTGCAGATGATCATCGGCAGGGCGAAATCCTTCAGCGGCCTTGTTCCCGGCACAGCCTTCGACCAGATTCCCTTTGGATTGGAACGGCGTTCCAGAATCCGGCGGAAAGTCTCCTTGGCGTAACGGGCATATTCCTCATCGCCTGTCGCCTCGGCCAACTGGGCGAATCCCATACAGGCGAATGTGTTGGAGAATATGTTGTAGGGCTGGATGACCGGCTTTCCCTCCCTTGTCAGGGAGAAGTAGAAGTCATAGTCGGGAGTGTGGCCGTATTTCATGAGAAAACGGGCGCCCTGCTCGGCACACTTCAGCCATTCCTCGTTCTTCGCGAGTTTGTTGTACAGCATCGCGAACATCCAGACCTCACGTCCCTGAAGCCAGATGAACTTGTCCTTGTCGTAGACACTTCCGTCACGGTTCAGGCAAGTGTAGTAACCTCCGAATTTCGTGTCCTGGGAATGTTCCAGCCAGAAAGGCAGGACATTCCCGAGGAGTTCCTCCTTATAGCGCGACGCCATCGCGCCGAAATCAACATTTTTTATATTCATAGTTAACATTATTGTGCGGTGAACCTTATGCAGGTGATGCAGTCATAGTTGCCGTCCGTGACAAACATGTCCATGGACTTACCGTCGGCCGAGGTCTGGAGAAGGACATCCCCGCATGCTCCGGCACCCGTGAAGGTGCCTTCACCGACAACGGTCGCTCTTTCGGCATAGTAAGCCTCTTTCACGGAACCAAGATTCGTAATGTCAAGCAGATAGACCTCAGGGCAGGATCCATATGAGAAGTGGGCTCCACGTTCGACGGCGCAGAAACGGATCCCGTTAAGAGTGGCCACGGAGATGCAGTTGTAGTTCTCGTTGCCGTCGCTGGTGGTGTGGAACACGGACTGCCACTCGCTCTTCGCCACATCCTTGCACCAGTTCAGGTCGTAGTTGCCGTTGGCGTCGGCGGAGTAGCCAATGAACAGTAGTCCGTCATTCAAGTCATCAGAAACCGGCGCGACACACGCTCCGTAAGAATCCCAGACCGTGATGGCGGCTGGAGCGATCGATCCGAAGACCGCATCACCGACCTTTCCGTCAGTAATCTGCCATCCTACCCAGTACTGGCTCACATCGACGAAAGCGGTGACGACTGCCTTCCGGGTCACGTCTCCACGCACCCTGATGTTGCCCATCGAAGAGCTCCAGATAGCGTTGTGGGTGTATTCCAGAAGCATTTCAGGAGCGGATTCCAATGACTTGAACGTGTAGATCCGGAGCGTGCCGCCAAATGGCGTCAACGCGGCGGCAAGGACGTTGCCGGCATCATCATTCACAAGCGAGTGGACGGAAAGGCCTTCAGGGACAGCTATTTCCTTCAGATATTCACCGGTCTGGCGGTTCAGGGCGTAGAGTTTGTTCCCGCCATTGCCGACAAGCAGGATGTCATCCTTCACGGCAAGCCTGAGAGGCCCGCCGGCCACGGCGATCGCGCCAAGGTCAGCCGAATACCTCTTCTGCCAAAGCACACTGACATCAGCCGTTCCCTTCTGCTTAAGTTCGACAGCCGCGGAGTAATCCTCCAGCTCAGTGGTCACATTGATGACGCCGGCCCTGGAGCCGAAATCAGGATTGGCCTCAACCTTATAAGTAAAGGAACCATCCTTCCCGGAGACTCTTGTGATCCATTCAGAATCAGGATCCTCGACCTCATAAGGGAAGTTGGCCTCGACCTTAAGGGTCACCTCGCCACCGTTCTTCTCGGCAACCAGGCTCTCAGGAGAGACATTGAAGAATCTTTCGTTAGGGGCCTGGTTGACAACGATGTCCTCCGACCCTTCGCTGCTGGTGAAGGTTATCACTCCCTGACGAGCCTCGAACTTGTTGTAGATCTCGTTTGAGGCCACGGCAAAAGTCACCGTGTTCTCAACAAGACCCTTGGTCGTGACAGCGGAGATCCATTCCTTGGCATCATCGGCGATCTTGTAGTCGAAGTCGATGTTGGACACGACCTTGATGTCGATGGAGCCTCCCTCCTTAGGAATGTCGAATGATCCCGGCGTGACGGTTATGGAGTTCAGCTGTTTCTGAGTCACTTTGATAGTCTTGGAATCCAGTCCGCAGCGCAGGTCGAACGAATATTCCCTTCCGTCGTGGCCGGGGTTCCTCAGGGCAGTCACTATCACCTGATTCTTGCCGGCTCCGCCGCTGGTCGGAGTCACCGAACTCCAGGTATAGTGGTTCGTGTTAGGAACCGCCACCCTCCATTCATTGTCAGCAGTGAACTCAACCGTGTAGGTGCCTCCGGCAGACGTGAACACCGGATTCATGGCTTCCCCGGAAATGGTGATGGTCCCGGAGTCGTTCGAATCATCTTTGCAGGCGGCTAAGGACAGAGCCATCGCCGCTGCCAGCATTATTATGGATATTCTTTTCATTTTTAGCGTTTTTGTTATTTTTTCACAGTTTTCAGATAGTCATCGAATCCCTTTTTGAAGGCATCCCAGTAGTCGTACATCTTGATGTGACAGAGGTCGAACACAAAAAAGCCATCGCCCTCGTTGATGCAGGCCTTGATCGAATCCGGGATCTTGGAAGCCTGACCGCCGTTCGTCCACCCCGGGGAGTTGCCGATGTCCGGCCCGCCGCAGAACTTGACATCCCCCTTCAAGAGAGACCTGCCCTGCTTGCAGAACCCTTGCATCGTCCACTCACCGCTGCCCCAGATGCTGTCGGCGCCGGCATAGGCTCCGAGAAACATGAAGTCGCAGTGGTCGGCGTAGCCACAGTTCTTGTAGTTCGCCGATGCCCAGGAATAGCCGTCCGCCTTTGGATCGTACTTAGGGCTTGCCCAGTTCACGCCGGATGTGTAGTAAGTCGAGTACCAGGCCCCGACATACACGCCGAAGCGTATGTTCTTGTTGATCCGGTGGACAGCGTCGGAAGCCTCGGCGACGAAGTCGTGGATGACGCTCGCGCGGAACTCCAGCCACTTCTTCACAGTCTCGCCAGCCTTCGACCCAAGCGCCGTCGTGCCGGGAGCCATCACATCACCAGGCCATGAAGAGCAGGTGATGCCTGAATATTCCTCGAACTTTCTCTTCGAGACATCCGAGAAATCGCTCTGCAGGCCATAGTCATCGTAACGGCAGCGGTCCAGGATGATGCCGTCAAGATCGTATGCAGCCAGATCCTTGATGATCTGAAGCACATAGTTCCGCACCTGCTCGTTGGCAGGATTGAGGAATCTGGCTCCGTAGTCTTCGGAGCCGGTCAGATCCATGACGCTGACAAGGCCGTCTTTCGCGTTGATGACCGAAGCCCAGGACTTCCTTCCCGACTCGCGGAAAAGCATTCCGTCGCTTCCAAGGCCATAAGGGCAAAGGTAGCCGCCCACGAAGGTGTTGATGCTGGCGTTCACCTTGAGACCCACCTTGCGGGCCTCGTCGATGAAGGTCTGGAGGTAGTCGTATGTGCCGGTTCTGGAAACCCACACATAACTGCTTCCCTTCCAGACATCAACCTTCTTCAGCGGACTGGCGACAGAGGACTTGAACAGCACGTCGCCGCTTGTCGGCCTTACATCGACAATGATGTCCGTGAAACCAACGTCCTTGATGCGCTTCAAATCCGCGGCTATCCTGTCCTTGTCGTTCTCGTAGTCACAGAAATTGGCCGCCGCGTCAATCCACACGTACCTCGGCTTGCCTGTCTCTTCCGCAGGTTTCTCGGGCTCCGGTTTCGGTTTGTCCCAGTCGGGGTTCCAAGGGTTATCCTTGGAACCTCCGCAGGACATGATTGTCATGGCGGCAAGAACGATCAGGGAATATATCCTCAAAGGGTTCATCTGACTATTTCTTTATGCAATCCACAGAATAGCCACCGAGGACTCCTGAATTCTGGTCGTAGTAGTACAGATACATCTTGAATCCGTCCTTGGTCGGAGCCAGAACGACATCTCCGGCGGCAAAGCCGGCGTCAGCCTTCTGGAACCAGTCAACGGAAGACTTGCCGAGGACTATCGACGTGGTCTCGTTCAGATTGCCGGACAGCGCCGCCGGATCCGAGATGTCGTACAGGTAGAGGGCAGGGCCGCATCCCCAGTGAGGGAAGTGGCTGACCACGAAGAGCGACATGTAGGTGGCGTGATTGAACTGCTTGCTGTCCAGATTATTGACATTCAAGGCCCACGATGATCCGTTGTTGAACGGTAGCGACGACTTCAGCGTGCCGTCCGCCATGACATAGTGCAGGACGTTAGGATCATAGTAAGAAAGGAACATCCCGGCGTTCCGCGTAGGAGCCACGGCCACAGCGTCGGTGTTGTTCACCGGAGCGCCGCCCCATGCGAGGCCGGCTCCCGCGAGATCGAGCACCGAGACATCGGCGACGGATCCGCCGGCAACAGTGACCCTTGTCACCTTGCTTGAGGATGTCACGCCCGCGATGCCCTCATGGGTTATGTCAATCACAGCGTCTCCGTCAATGTCGCCGATGACCTTGATTGAATACCCCATAGGAAGATCCGTGCTGTTGGTGAACGAATGGAACAGTTCCGGAGCGGTCTTAACAGAGGTAGCCTTCCAAATCTTGAACTCGCCGCCGCCGTCAACGTGGTTGCAGAGGATAAGGTTCTCCGCCTCGTCATTGGTGACAGCCGCCGGAGCGACGCCGCCGGCATTGATCTCGCCTTCCTTGACACCGGTGATGCCGTTCAGGAAGACAGGAGCGGAACCGTTGCCGTAGCAGAAGACAAGCTTGCCGCCAGTCACCGCAAGGCTCGGGAATATGTCAGCCGTGTTGTAGGCCGGGAGTCCGGCCATGCTTACAGGCTCGAAGTTGAACAACGCCTCAAGCGATGACTTGTCAAAGCCCTTGTCGATCTTGTCAGGAACAGTCTTGATGACGGTATATTCAGAGAAGGTCTGACCATCGTGGGCGGTCACCCTGAACTTGACGCCCTTGTTGTAGTCCTGCGGAGTCGAAGGATCCGGGGAGATGGTGGCATGCGCCGAAACCTGTGCGGATGCGGTGCAGGCGCTCAGATCCTCGGCGGACACCAGGGTGACGGTCTTCTTGTTCTTGTCCACGATGCCGGAGACGGCGGGGTCATCCAAGGAGAAGACAAGAATGTCGCAAGCCTTGGACTTCACCCTTTCGCCAGTGATGCAGATGTTCCTGCTCTCACCCTTGGCGTTGGTGAGCCTGAACATGTTGTCCTTGGTCAGATCCAGAAGGGTCAGCGCCGGCTCGATGGTACAGTTCGGCTGCAAGGCAGCCTGCACCCTGACCTTGGTCATGTAAGGTGATGTCTCGTTGTCCGATGTCTCAGGGAAAAACCAAGGGACAGGGATGACGAACCGATCGGCGTTCTCGTCCGTGATGTTCAGCTTGCACATCGACTGATCCATGAAGGGGCCGAATGTGAAGAACGCCTCGAAACTGGTAAGGTTTTGACGCTCCGCGGTCGACTCGACATATTCAGGGCTATGGCACGAAGCCGCCCCGAGAAGAGTCAGAACCGCTGTCAGTATGTGGATCTTTTTCATATAAGTCGTGATTATTTCCATTCCGGGAATTGTTCTACTGCATTGTTGCTTGACAGCTCGCTGTCCTGGAGAGGGAATCTGTTCATCTTCTCAGGATAGTTGCGGTCCTTGTCATCGACAGAGACATAGGTGTAGATGAAGCCACTTCCTGCGCTCTCGATCTTCAAGCCATGCACCTGATAGCCGGAGAGTCCGTCAGGATAGTAGTTCGGAGCCACTCCCCATCTGCGGAGATCCCAATAGGAGAAGCCTTCGAACGCCAGCTCGACCTTGCGCTCCTGACGGATGGCATTCCACAGGTTGTCCCCCGCCTTGTCAGCGTACGGAAGCCCGACACGGGCGCGGATTTCCTTGACGGCGGCATTGGCTCCCGCGGCGTCATTGAGACGGTAGCAGGCCTCGGCCCTGTTCAGAAGCACCTCGGCGTACCTGATGATGACAAGCGGCTGGGTGCTCTCGCTTCTGGCGATCACGTCATGCGTCTCGTCCACACCTTTGCGGAGGTAATAGCCCGTGGTCGTCTTACCCTTAGGCTCCTTGACCACGTTCCATTGGCACCAGCCGTCGTCTCCGCCCACAAACGGCTCGATCGTGCGCCCTTTCCACTTCGCACCGTTGTAGAGTACGGATGCCTGGAAACGAGGCTCAAGCAGCTCATACGGAGGATTCTGATCGGTTCCCTCGGCGGTGTGCCAAGGCGACCAGTCCGGAAGACCGGAGCCGTCGGCATATTCATAGGACTCCACAATCTCCTGTGTCGGCGTGCCGTAGCCGCCGCCGGAAGCATCCTTGGTGGTGTAGTCGCCTCCCGGAGAGTAGTAGTAGTCGAAGCTGTGGGTCACATTGTCGGAATAGTTGAATACATATTCAAGTATGACCTCGGAATTGTTGCCGTTGAAGACATCAGCATAGTTTGAGATCAGAGAATAACCCAACTCCTTCACTTTGTCCGCGGCCGCGACGACCTTGTCATAACGTTTGGCGTACAGCATCGCCCTTGTCATGAAGGCATAGGCCGTACCTTTGTTCAGCCTTCCGTTCGCTTTTTCTTTCTCAGGCAGGTTCGCGGCGGCGAACTCAAGGTCGGATTCGATGAAGTTCCATCCTTCCTCCTCTGTCGAGAGAGCCTTGTTGGCCGTGATGGCGCTCAGATCCTCGTCATAGATGATGACATCCTTGTACCTCTTGACAAGGTCGAAGTAGAACCATGCGCGCATGAACCTCAGCTCGGCCGAGAGTCTCGTCTTGTCCTCACCGGACATCTCACCGTACTTCTCCAGATAGTTCAGACCCTGGTTGGTCTTTCTGATCGCGCTGTACATCGTGTCCCAGTAGCCAAGGTACGCGGACACGTAGTTGGCTGTCAACACAGATCCCCCGTAGGCGATCTCGCTCGGTATGTAGCACAGAGCGTTGAAGTTGTAGGAGCCGTACTTCAACTGGTCGGTGAGGGCGTCGGTCATGCCGGCCACACACTGTCCGGAGTTGGCGTCGGCCATGTCCAGGATGTAGCTATAGATGTAGTTCACTCCATATTCCGCATTCGCGGTGGTTTTCCAGAGCATCTTGTCCGAGACGCTGTCGGTCGGAGTCATGTCGAGGAACGAGTTGCAGGAGGACACCCCCATCGCCACGGCGATTCCCGACACTGTCAAAATCAGATTCTTAATGTATTTCATATCAAGCTGTCCTTTTAGAATGATAATGTCACACCACCCATCAAGAGGCGCTGCTGAGGATAATAACCGTTGTTCACGCCCGGAGACTCAGGGTCGATTCCCTTAGGAAGACCATCGATGGTGAATATGTTCTGTCCCTCGACGAACAGCCTGAGGGAAGACACGCCAAGATGGCTCATCCATTTCTTCGGCAGGGTGTAGCCAAGCTGCGCTGACTTCAGACGGACATATTTTCCGTCCCTCCACCAGAATGAGCAGCTTACACCGTTGTCACCACCGTGTCCCGGAGAGCCGAGGGTTAGACGCGGGAAGGTACCGTCAGGATTGTCCACGCTCCATGCGTTCTCCACAAGATAGAGAGGAGAGTTTCCTCCCTCCTTGAAAGTCTGGGTCCAGATCGTGTTGTCATCATAGCCGTTGTAGTACGTTCCGGTAAGGGAAACGTCGAACAAGGCGCCGCCGGTGAACTGGGCATTGAAATCAAAGCCGTTCCACTCGAAATTGAGGTTCAGGCCGAATGTCAGCTCAGGCCTGTTGGAACGTCCGAAATAGCCCCAGTCGTCGTAGTCGATCTTGCCGTCGCCGTTGATGTCCACGAACTTGATGTCGCCCACGTTAGGGCGTGATCCCCACCAGGCGGAATTGTCAATCTCCTCCTCGGAGCGGAACAGCCCGTCGGTCTTCCAACCCGTGATGGAGCCATAGGTCTTGCCGACAATCTTCCTGTTGTCGCTGACCTCAGGATTGTCCTTGTACTTGATCCATCTGGTCTTTGAATATGTCAGGCTGGCGCTCACCCCGTAGAAGAACGGCTTGCCGCCGAGAGAGAACTGATTCTTGTGAGTGACCATGAGGTCAACACCCTTGGCGTCGATCGCAGGATAATTGATGTAGGTCGGATAGTACCCTCCCATGGAAGCCGGAAATCCGGAGCCCTGGCCGGTCAGGATGTCATAGGTGTAGTTGTAGAATCCGTCCACCTCCATGCCCAGAAGCCCGTCCCACAGGGTCGCGTCGAATCCGACGTTGTAGGAAAGGTAACGCTCCCATGACAAGTTGAGCGACGGCACGACATCCGGCTTATAGGCAGGATTGAAGGCAGTGCTTCCGTCAACCATCCTGTAGCCCACCTTCTGGCCATAGCGCGAGTAGGTGCTGAGGAAGGCATATTCAGGAACACCGTCGTTTCCAAGCATTCCGACGGAGGCCCTGATCTTCAAGTCATTGAGAAAATCAGCAGATTTCATGAAATTCTCATTGGAGATTCTCCACGCGACGGATGCTGAAGGGAAGAAGCCCCAGCGGTACTTGTCCATTCCGCTGAAAAGGTACGAGCCGTCCTCGCGTCCCGAAAGTTCGATGAGGTACCTGTCCGCGAAGTTGTACTTGAGTCGGAAGACTCCGCCGACGCTTCTGGACGCTCCGCTGCTTCCGGAGACAGGGTTCTTGGTCGGGTTGCCCTGGCTGATTTCCGGGAGCGAGGCGAAAGGAAGATCCTTGACGTAGGCCGCGAGACTGTTGCTCTTGGTGTCACGGATCTCCATGAGCGCCAAGGCCTCCACGCTGTGCTTGCCGAAGGTGTTGGAATATTCAAGACTGGCCTGTCCCACCATCTGCTGCCAATAGGACGTTCCCTCTCCGAGGTTTATGCCGTTGTCCACTCCCCTTGGGTCATTCTTCTTCGAATATGCTCCGTCCACGAAAGCCATCGTGCTGTAAGGGGTGTTCAGATTCTTGTTGTAGGAGTTGCTCCAGTCATAGACACCGGCAACCTTGGCGACCAGTCCGTCCACGCCTGGAATGTCATAGGCCAGCGTGGCGTTGACCGAAAGATCCATCGAGCGGGTCTTCTTGTAGCCCGACTCATAGATGGCGGCGAGAGGACTCTGAGGAAGTCCGGTGTTCTTCTTGATCGTCGAAGTGTACATGCCCTCGTACCTCTCCGGGAGATACGGATGCATCACGATAGTCTGGTTGGCCACCGACAGCCATCCCAGCTCGCTGTATCCGCCGTCCGTGCCTCCCGAGGCATAGCCCGGAGTGTCCCTGTGAGCCAGCGTACCCGACAGACCCAGCTTGAAATGCAGTCTGGAGGTGATGTCCGAGTCAATGTTGGATCTCAGGTTGTAGCGCTTGTAGGTGAAGTTGTCGATGTTACCGTCCTGCCCGTAGTAGCCGAAAGAGGTGTAGTAGCGGGCCTTGTCGTTTCCTCCGGTCACGGTCACGTTGTGCTTCTGCGTGAATCCGGTGCCGAACACCTTGTCGATGTAGTTCACGTTGTCCCAACCGTCGGTAGGGTCGCCGTTGGTCATCGCCGCGACATTCTCCGAAGTAAAGTACGGATTATACTGGGAGCGGTCGGTGATGGCTCCGCTGGCCAGCTGGTCCATCATGTCCGCCATATTATAATAGTAGGCGAACTGCGGGCCGTTCATGAACTCCGGGAAATTGGCGTTCATCGACACACCGAACGAGGCGTCATAGGTGATGGAGGTCTTCTCCTTCGCTCCCCTCTTGGTCGTGATGATCATCACGCCGCCCGCGCCTTTCAATCCGTACACAGCGGCAGACGCTCCGTCCTTGAGGACAGAGATGCTCTCGATGTCATTAGGATTGATGTCGTTGATGTCACTCACCGGGAATCCGTCCACAACGTAGGCGATTCCGTAGATCGAGCCGCGCAGACGCAGGGAAGCCTGATCCTGACCAGGCTCTCCGGACTCCTGCACAGAGGAGATGCCCGGAAGACGCCCGGCAAGAATCTGAGAGACGTTCGAGGCCGGAGCCTTCAGGACCTCGTCCCCCTTGATCGCCGAGACCGCTCCCGTCAGGGATGATTTCTTGGATGTACCGTAACCCACGACAACCACCTCGTCAAGATAGGCAGTGTCCTCTTTCAGGGTCACGTTCAAAACCTGCACGGTTCCGTCACATAGTTTCCGGAACGATGTCATGCCCAGACACTGGAACTCCAGCGTCTGTCCTTTTGCGACGGAAATCACATAGCTTCCGTCCGATCCGGTCATCGTGCCGTTCGTGGTTCCGGCCACAATGACAGAGACACCGGGCAGCGGTTGCCCGTTCTGGTCTGTCACCCTACCCTTGACGGAAGGCTGCGCCGACACGTTTCCCGAGAACAGGAAAAACGACAGAACCGACGCAAGCACCACCTTTAGGAAAGGGAATGAATAATTCGATGTTTCTTTCATAAAAGAATGCGTTGTTATTAATAATAGTGTCATCTATCCACAAAGGTTAGCCTAACATTTTTACAAAGTTATAATATTTCATCAAATATTTAACAAATAAATCAATAAATAATAAAATAATTTAAGAAATAAATTCTTACCTTTGCGAAGACAATATTTACTAAGTTATCTTTTAAGGATTACTAAGGATTACTTAAGGATCACCTATCACATAAAGAAAGCACCATGACAGACAGAAGAACTTTTCTGAAGAAGGCCGGAATCGCCGCCGCGACCGCTGTGGCGGCTCCAATTGCCGCCAACGCTATGGGAATGGCCTCGAAGAACGGTAAAGACCTCAGGCTCAAGGCCGACGAGAGCATCAACAGCAGGCTGATCGTCCCTCACGGGAATGCCCTCCCCATCACCGGCACATTCCTGGACGAGATCTCGCATGACATTCCGCACCAGAACTGGGGCGAGAAAGAATGGGATCTTGACTTCCGCTACATGAAGGCGATGGGCATCGACACCGTGATCGACATCCGCTGCGGCTACCGCAAGTTCATCACCTATCCGTCACCTTACCTTCTTAAGAAGGGGTGCTACATGCCTTCGACCGACATGATCGACATGTTCTGCCGCCTTGCCCAGAAATACGGCATGAAGTTCTGGCTCGGACTGTACGACTCCGGAAAATACTGGGACACAGGCGACATGTCATACGAGGTCGAGGCGAACAAGTACGTGATCGACGAGATCTGGCAGCGCTACGGCAGCAAGTACGACAGCTTCGGCGGCTGGTACATCAGCGGCGAGATCAGCCGTGCCACCAAGGGCGCGATAGAGTCCTTCCGCACGATGGGGCGCCAGTGCAAGGAGGTCTCGGGCGGACTGCCGACCTTCATCTCCCCGTGGATCGACGGCAAGAAGGCGGTAGACGCGGCCGGCGGCAACCTGACCAAGGAGCAGGCCGTCTCGATAGAGCAGCACGAGAGGGAATGGAACGAGATCTTCGACGGGATCCATGAATATGTCGACGCATGCGCCTTCCAGGACGGACACATCGACTACGACGAGCTTGACGCGTTCTTCTCTGTCAACAAGAAGCTGGCGGACAAGTACGGTATGCAGTGCTGGACCAACGCCGAGAGTTTCGACCGGGACATGCCGATCCGCTTCCTCCCGATCAAGTTCGACAAACTGAGGATGAAGCTTGAGGCGGCGAAGCGCTGCGGCTACGACAAGGCCATCACCTTCGAGTTCTCGCACTTCATGAGTCCTCAGTCGGCCTACCTTCAGGCGGGACATCTCTACGACAGGTACATGGAATACTTTGACATGCGATAAGCGATGGACAAAAGCATAAATATGACCCGGATAGTGTTCCTGGCCATTGTAGCTGCGATAGGCGGAATCCTGTTCGGCTACGACACCGCCGTGATCTCCGGCACGACCGAGATCGTGAAGAACCAGTTCCGGCTGACGACGATCGCCGAAGGGTGGTACGTGGGCTGCGCTCTGATCGGCTCGATTCTGGGCGTGATGACGGCCGGAATGATGAGCGACCATCTCGGCAGAAAGAAGACGATGCTCATCTCGGCTCTGATGTTCAGCGTCTCGGCCATAGGCTGCGCCGTCTGCGGCGACTTCAACCAGCTGGTTGTCTTCAGGATCATAGGAGGATTCGGCATAGGAATAGTCTCGATCGTCTCGCCGATCTACATCTCGGAGATCGCTCCGGCGCAGAAAAGAGGCTCCCTCGTGTCGCTCTACCAGCTGGCCATCACGATAGGGTTCCTGATGGCCTACCTGATCAACTACTTTGTCCTGAAGGGCGCCGACGTGACCTCCACCTCGACGGATCTCTGGACAAGAATATTCAATTCCGAGTACTGGAGGGGAATGCTTGGCTACGAGACTGTTCCGGATCTTCTGTTCCTCCTCGTCATATTCCTTATCCCCGAGAGTCCGCGCTGGTTGATCACCAAGCACAAGGAAGATAAGGCCGCAAGGATCCTCGGCGGGATATTCACATCCCCGGAGGAAGTGGCAAGGCAGATCGAACAGACCAGAGCCTCGATCGCCGGCGAGACCAAGTCCGAATGGCGGACTCTTCTGGAGCCGGGAATATTCAAGGCTGTCCTCATCGGCTGCGCCATCGCCATCCTCGGCCAGTTCATGGGAGTGAACGCCGTGCTGTACTATGGCCCCAAGATATTCAGTGACGCAGGGTTGTCAGGCGAGAGTTCGATGTTCTCGACCGTCCTTGTGGGAATCGTGAACATGCTCACGACGGTCATCGCCCTCCTGGTCATCGACAAGGTAGGCCGCAAGCAGCTGGTCTACTGGGGTGTGTCCGGGATGATCTTCTGCCTGTTGATGATAGGCCTGTACTTCTGCTTCCCACAGAGCCTTCCGACCTGGTTCCTGCTGACGTTCTTCCTTCTGTACGTTTTCTGCACGGCGATTTCCATAAGCGCGGTTGTTTTTGTACTTTTGTCAGAGATGTACCCGAACAGAGTGCGTGGACTCGCGATGAGCATCGCCGGACTGGCCCTATGGATCGGCACCTACCTGATCGGCCAGCTCACGCCGTGGATGCTTGAGACACTCACTCCGGCAGGCACATTCTTTCTCTTCGCCGCCATGTGCGTCCCTTACCTTCTCATAATGTGGAGACTGGTTCCGGAAACTACAGGCAAGACTTTGGAAGAGATTGAGGAATACTGGACAAAAGGAAAATAAAGCGGATGGTCAAATATTTCAGCGAGAACCTCTCGGACAAGAATTCCATAATCAAGCAAAAGATTCTGGAACTGTGCATGAACTCGGGCGATTTCAGCATCGCAGATTTCGCCCGTGAATTGAACTGCAGCGTCCCGACCACCACCAAGATAGTCGGGGAACTGATTGATGACGGATGGTTGGAGGACCTTGGAAAAAAAGGCTCGGCCAGCGGGCGGAGACCAAGCATATTCGGTCTCAATCCGGAAGCCGGGTTCTTTGTGGGAGTGGATCTGGAAAGAAACCACGCCAACATCATGACAATGGACTTCAAGGGGCAGACCCTGTCCTATGACGAGGATGTCGAGTTCACCCTGAGGAACACGGAGGATTCCTGCAGAAAGCTTTGCGTACTCATCCGGAAAACCCTTGAGGACAATGGGCTTGGCTCCGAACGCATGCTTGCGTGCAATATTGACCTTACCGGACGGGTCAACACCGCTTCCGGCTACAGTTTCACGTATTTCATCAACGAGGACAAACCGCTGAGCGCCATCCTTGAGGAAGACCTCGGAGTTCCGGTAGCCCTCGACAACGACTCCAGGGCAATGACTTACGGGGAGTTCCGCAGCGGAATCGCCAACGGAGAGAGGAGCGTGCTGTTCATCAATGTCGGATGGGGACTCGGCATGGGAATGATCCTGAACGGCGACCTGTACTATGGCAAGTCCGGTTTTTCCGGAGAGTTCGGACATTTCCCGTTTCTGGACAACGGACAGATCTGCCGCTGCGGAAAGATCGGCTGTCTGGAGACCGGAGCCTCCGGCTCGGCTCTCCAACGGATAGTGACGGAGAAACTGGAGGCGGGATGCCCGTCTATGCTGGCTGACAAATACAAGACAGGAAAAGAACTGACGCTCAACGACCTGCTTGGAGCCGTCGAGGAAGAGGATGTCGTGGCGATCGATGCGATGGGAGAGATCGGCACTACCCTCGGAAGAGGCATAGCCGGACTGATCAACATTTTCAATCCGGAAATAGTCATCCTTGGCGGGAAACTGACCGTCGGCGGGGACTATCTTATGCTTCCTGTACGAGCGGCGATCAAGAAATACTCCCTTAACATAGTGAGCAAGGACACCACCATCGTGTTCTCAAAACTCGGGCGCAAGGCAGGATCGCTCGGATGCTGCATGCTCGCACGCACAAGGTTTCTGGGGTTGATGTAGGCTTCGCTTCAATCAAGCCGATCCCGCCCCGTCACCACAAGGTGACCTTTCCTGCAGCCCCGAGGTCAAGCGTGGCGGACTCGACTCCCAAAGCGCGGAAAACCCGGCGCATCGAGCGGAGTGACATATCATCTCCTCTCTCCAGTTTGGACACCTGAGACTTCTTGACTCCCATCCTCTTCCCAAGTTCCTCCTGGGTCAGATTCTGATCCAAACGCCGCTCCCGGACAACCTCTCCAAGTCTGAAGGCATTGACCGCATCTGTGACCTCCTTTTCGAAGGTGTCCCTTTCCGGAGTCCCAATCTTACCAAAATGCTCATCAAGAACCTCCTCCAACGGATATAATTTCATTTCAGCCATAATCGTTTATCTTTCATTAAAATAAGACTTCATAATCGTTTCCGCTTTCGCAATCTCCTTATGCGGAGTTTTCTGTACCTTTTTGACAATTCCGTGAGTGACTACCACCAACATTTCCTTTCTCGTGTCCCAAAACGCGAACAAACGATAAGTCATATTGCCATAGAGGGTACGGAATTCCCAAATCTTGGTTCCTGTCAACTTTTTAAACAAATCAGCATCACGCTCACCATCTACAACTCTACGAATATTGTAGTAGATTTTATTTGCGGCAGGACGGGGCAATGATTCTATAAAATCACGTGCGTCCTCCATCAACACCAATCTTAACTTCCCACAAGCCATCTTTCAATGCAAAAATAATAAAAGTTTCCAAAATGCGACACCGTTCCGGAATTATTTTTCAGTCAATTCCGAACCGGACAAAAAGCAATTTATGCGATTTGTCACAACCGACCAAACATCACAGGGGGGTAACAACCGAACTTTTTATGTTTCTTTGCAATTATATATGTTTTTTATCCTCTCGTTGAATTTTACGGGAATTTTACGTAATATTACATTATGCAATTTTACATAATGTTGTTTTACATTATGACAGCATTATGTCGGAAACGACCAACTGAAGCAGATCAATGACTTGATTTTAAGAGACTGGCTTCGCAAATACATTTAGTTTATGAATCTTACGGTGATATTAGTTTTTATCTCGGCGGTGGCGGTGGCTGCCGTGGTGGCGCTGCTTGTCGTCATTCAGAGGAATGCGGCGGAAAGGCAAAGGATTGCCAAGGAATATGAGGACGCGGAGGACGATCTCCGGAGGCGGCTGATGGAACTGACCGGAGAGAAGGCGGCGCTGGAAAGCACACTCAAGGCCAGGGATGAATATGAAAGCCGGCTCAGGGAGGAGCAGGAGAAAGCTATGGCCGCCCAAAGGGAAATCCAGGAAAAGGCGATGGCGGAGCAGAAGGAGGCGCAGGAAAGGGCTTTGAATATGCAGAAGGAGCAGCATGCAAAAGAACTTGAGAATATGAAGGATGCGTTCAAGGCCCTGTCGGCGGACAACAGTTCCGAGTTCAAGAGGCAGAGCGCGGAGTCGATCTCCGATCTTCTGAAACCGATACAGGAGAAGTTCGCCGAGTTCGGCAAGGCCGTGCAGGAGTCCAGAAAGGAGGCCGTGGAGCAAAGCGCGCAGCTGAAAGAGCATATTCACAATGTGATGGAGCGGTCGCAGGCGGTGGGAGACGAGGCCAGGAACCTGGCGAACGCGCTGACGGGATATTCAAAGGTGCAGGGGGACTTCGGCGAAATGCTGTTGACCGATGTGCTGAAGAACGCCGGGCTGGTGGAAGGCGTGCACTTCTTCACCCAGAGCGTGATGACGGACGAGGCTGGGCATGAGATCAAGAGCGAGGGCGGCAGGACGATGATCCCGGACGTGATGGTGCTTTACCCGGACGACACGACCGTCATCATCGATTCAAAGGTCAGTCTGAACTCTTACAAGGAATATATCAACGCGGAGAAGGTGGAGGATCGAGTAAGGCTCGCCAAGGCCCATGTCGAGAGCGTCCGCAAGCATGTGGACGAGCTTAAGACCAAGGACTACGCCTCGTATATTCCGGAAGGGAGGCGGAAAGTGAACTACAATCTGATGTTCATCCCGGTCGAGGGGGCGTTCAGGCTTATGCTGGAGGAGGATCCGATGCTCTGGCAGGTGGCCAAGGACAACAATGTGTTGATCGTGAGCCAGATGACTCTCGTGATAGTTCTGAATATGATCCAGATGGCATGGAAGCAGGCGAACCAGGAGAAGAACATCGCCGAGGTTTACAAGACAGCCGAGGAACTGATGAGCCAGCTCAGCGGCTGGATGGAGAGCTATGTGGCGATCGGAACCATGCTCGGCAAGGCCCAGACTGCCTACGAGACCTCGACCAAGAAACTGACCGAGTCCAACCAGAGTGTCGTCAAGAAGATCCAAAAGCTGGAGAGACTCGGCCTCTCCCCCAAGAAGTCCCAGGCCAAAATAAAACCCGGAGCCCGCAAAACCGGCCCCGAATCCATAATCCCACCCGAGCTCTCCGAAACTCTCACCAACGAATAATATAAAACTCGGAGCGTAAGAGACTCAAGGGGTTAGGGGAGAACGCTCCCCAATGCCCCACCGGGGCTGTCGCGAAGCGACTGGGGGTTGGATGGACAGTCTATGAACATCTAAAGGATGTTCATAGACTGTTCGCGGATCTTCTCCAGCTCGTCCTTCATACGGACAACGAGCTTCTGGATGCCGGAGTGGTTGGCTTTGGAGCCGGTCGTGTTGATCTCGCGACCCATCTCCTGGATGATGAAGCCAAGCTTGCGGCCAGGATAATCCTCACCGTCAATGGTGTCCATGAAGTACTTGCAGTGCTGGCGAAGACGGACTTTCTCCTCGTTGATGTCCAGCTTCTCAAGGTAGAAGATCATCTCCTGCTCAAAACGGGACGGATCCACCTTCTGCTGGAGAGCCTCAAGATTCTTCATCAGTTTCTCCCTCACGGCGTCGATCCTCTCCTTCTCGAAGCCCTCCACCTGATTCTCAAGGTCAAGGATGTTCCGCACCCTTGAGGTGACATCCTTATAGAGAGCCTCCCCCTCCTTCGCACGATAGTCATTGACGGCGGCAAGAGCCTCATCAATAGCCTTTTCCACTACCGGCCAGTTCTCCTCGGTGATGATGTCCTGCCGGGAGTTGTCCATCACGTCAGGGAAACGCAGGATGGAGGCGAGCATCTCGTTAGGATTGAAAGGCAGAGAGTCAAAAACAGGAAGCGAGGCGCTGAAGTCCATCAGCTGGTCGTAATATTCCCGAAGAAGTTCCTTGTTGATCTGCTTGGCCATTACACCGGCCTTCGGCTCCCATGTGATGTAAAAGTCGATCGTTCCACGTACAAGGGAATCCGTAATCTTCCTGCGCACAAGCAGTTCCTTGTCCTTTGGAAGGAGTGACGACTTGATGTTCGCGTCGGAGTTCTTGCCGTTCAGCGTCTTGATCTCGATGGTGAGTTTCCCTGTCTCCAGGACGGCCTCAGCCTTGCCGTAACCGGTCATTGACTTGATCATATTCAAAAATTAAAATCACCCGGACCGGGATTCATCGTAGCAGGATCCCGCTTCCGGCGCAAAGATAGTGATTCCTCGGCAAAATCACGTAATCTCTGACCGTGAAACACCTTGCCAAAAGGCACTATCCGATTCTGACGACAGCGCTGACAGGAAAATGGTCAGAAGCGAACCTGCCGGAATACAACGTAGGGGCACAGCGGTAGGATTCGACAGCCACACCTTCGCCGCGACAGTAGATGAAATCTATGCGGTCACGGCCTGAGGGATATTTATAGGCGTTATAGGTACCTGAGGGGCCTTCATGCGAAAGAGCGAGATCAAAAGCATCACGCCAATATTCACGGAAAGAGACGGAAGCGGGAGTGTCAGGGGTTGTGTTCATGTCGCCGACCAGAAATGAAGGCAGGCGTTCCGTGTTGAAGCGTTCTTCCATGCGGCGGTACAAAAGTGCGTACCTGGCGTTTGGAGCCTTGTTGAAGCATGCGTGGGTACACATCAGGAACAACCGTTCTCCGGAAGCCTTATGCCTCAACACGGCGCAGCACCCTCCACGGCGATAGTTTCCGTTCGGTCCCACATCCGCCAGCGAACAGACATCCGGAGTGTCGGAGATCCAGAAAAAACTCCTTTCAAGCATGTCGAAAAGTGATTTTTTGAACATTATGCCGTGTGCCTTGTCCCCTTCCCCGTTCTGTGAATATGGACTGAAAAACCAGAATGAATATTCATTCCCAAGTTCTTCCGTCAAGTCCCGCTGCATCCTGGAGTTGACCTCCTGAAGACCGGCCACATCGAACCCGGCGCTCCGCAGGGATGCCAGTAGCCTTGGTTTCCTGACCGCCCAGCAGTTATCGTGTCCGGAGTCAAGATGCTCCATCCTGAGGTTATATGTACCAAGCGTGAATCTCATTTCCAAATATTTACCGGCCTTCCGTCGAGACTAAAGGCAATGTCACAATCAAATCAGCGTAGATCGGGCAATGATCTGAAGGATAGTACCCTTCGTACCGCCTGTTGTCGCAGGTGTAGCCAAGAGGCTTGACCCCTTCCCCACGATAATAGATGTAGTCTATCCTCGGGGCGGCGTTCATATCCTCGTTCTCCCCCCGCTTGTTGAAAGTCCCGACGGAACCTTTGCGGACATCAGCCGGAACGGTCAGGAAAGTGTCGTTCCAATAAGTGCGGAACAATTCCGAAGACTTGGTCCATTCCCTTGTGTTAAGGTCGCCGACAAAGAACGACGGAAGGCTCTCGGGGTTATATTCCTTCGCCCTCTCAAGGATGACCGGAGCGGCATTGGCGTTGGCTTCCTTTCCCAAAGGCATGTGACTAATCATCAGGAAGAAACGCAAGCCGGTAGCGTTTTCCTTGAATATGGCGCAGCAAGCTCCACGGGTGTACTTTCTCTCGTCCCACCCTTTGCTCTTCACATCCGGAGTCGGAGACAGCCAGAAATGGTGGCTCTCCAACATCGTGAAACGATTCTTGCGATAGACGATTCCCTGCGCCTTCGGACCGGCTCCCCCTTCCTTGTTGTAAGGGCTGAATATGAACCATTGTTATCAACCAATCCAGATTCCTGGCGACCGACATCTCGACCGGCTTGTAACCTATGCAAGAGAACTGAACCGTGGCGTCGGACGGAACGTTGAAGACAAATCCTCCTTTCTCGTCCGTCATAGTACCTCCGAACTCAGGGTGACCCTTGACAAGGACAGCGACACCCGGTACCGGTTTGGAATCCTCATCAATCACAGATCCTTTGATCTTCACGGTCTTGGATGCGGATCGATTCTGAGCCGAGGCCTGGAAACCCGTTCCGGACAAGGCACCGAGGGTCAGGCACATCAGAACAGCCAAAGCAACCCGGAGGATTGACCCCAGGCTGCGTTGGATTGATTGTCCGTAATTATCCTTCATTAGTTATAATGTATTTAGTGTCCATCATTCAATGTGGACGCTCACTATTCCCGTTCCATGCTCACACTCTCACGCTCCATCAGGAAAACAGGGCTGTCCCACATCGGCAGGCCGGACAGGCGGACATTCCCGCCGCTCAGGCCGCCCCTGAGAATCACGGTCTTGACTTCATGCACCTTACCGGTGATCGGCTCCACGTACACAGGATCCTTCATGTCAAGGCCTTTGATCGTCATGCTCACGTTGTCCTTCTCAAGGACATCGGTCGGCATCTGGTCACTGTACCACAGCATGGCTCCCACTGTCTTCCCGGCCTCATCCTTTATTCCCACAACGGAAATCTCTCTTGTGGCGTTGTGATCCACCTCAAGGTCGAAAGGATGAACTTTCGTAGTCAGCAGGCTTACCATATGCTGCACCGCATAATAAGAAGGCCTCTTGTAAACAACCTTCTTCCGGAGGTTCATCCTGATGAGTCCAAACGACTGAAGCATGTTTTCATACTGTAAGTCCACCATAGTGAATATGTTTGACATTATCTCCAGACGGAAGTCATTCGCCATGCGCCTCAGATCCCACTTGGCCTGCTTGTACTCGCTCCACTCGTAGTAGTTCATCGCATGGCCATATTCAAGGATTGAAGGACATCCGGTCTCACCCTGGAAAAGCTTGATTTTCGGGGAATATGACTTCATTAGGCTGTCAAGGGCAAGGATGTCGGTCGTGGCGTTGTCAGGATTAGGATAATACGGATGGAAAGAAACCATGTCGATCAGATCGGTCTTCTTCCTGTCCTTAAGGATGTCCATGACTTTCTTCGGCCATGCGGTAGGCACTCCTGACAGACCGAATCCGATGATCACGGCCTTGCGGTTGACCTTTCTGATCTCCTCGGCCGTGGCTATGAGCATCTCCGCATAGACCTCCGGATTGTTCTTGCCCCTCAGGTTCGGCTCGTTCCAGATCTCCCACATGGCGACGCGGTCACCGTAGTGCTTGACCGTCTCACGGACGTATTTCAGCCAAGGCTTCATCACCTCGTCTGTCGTGAATATACCGGAGCCGAGATTCCAGTCAGCTCCGTAAAGAGGATTGCCGTAGCAAAGGCACATCCATGGGCGGACTCCCTGTGAGTTCAACCCGTCCACAATCTCGTCCAGCCATGCGAAATCGTACTTGCCCTTCTCCTGCTCGCATTTGGCCCAGCCGCTCTGGATTCTGGCGTAGCCGACTCCGAGAGGTCCGACGTACTTCCTGAACTGGCTGAAATCAGCGTAGTCCCTGTCAAGGGTCTCGCAGCCGATGGACCATCTGGAATCACCAGAGCCGTCAGCCGGCTTGGTGACAAGCTTTCCGGTCTCAGGCAACCTGGTGGAGTAAGTGTTGAAATTCTGCCATGTCACTGAATACGGCTTCTTCTGGGCGGAGACAAACATCACCGTCGCAAGAATCAAGACTGTGGTTACAAACAACTTCTTCATATCGCTATTCTTTATTCGTTAATTTTCGTCCGATGTTATGTGTGTTGTGGTGTGGTATCCACAATGCAAATATATCAACAATTTCCGGTTCTTCAAAAATTTTTAAGAAATGTTGCTCCGGAATATCAGTGTAATCTCAAGAAAAACCATTGAGAAGCTTCTGTCAGAATGAGTTGCGATGAATCATCCGGAAATCGCACTTCTGCTTGAAGAGTTTCCCGTCCAGAATCATCTCGGCCGCAAGACGCCCCATCTGCACGAAGTCAACCGAGATTGTGGTCAGGCCGTCAAGCACGATCTCACTCATCGGAGACTCGTTGTAAGAGATGATTCCGAAGTCCCGCCCCGGCTTGAGTTTCTGCGACTTGGCGGCTCTGGCCAGATTGATGAGCTCCATGTCGAACTGACCGTGCAGAATCAGATAGACCTCCTTAGGCTTCACTATCTGAGGTGTGACCTGGGTGTAGAACTCGTAAGGTATCTCGTTCTCTTCGCAGAAACGGGACACGGCCTTGGAGATCATGGTGTGGTACAGACTGGAAAGCTCGATGACAACATTCAGCTTGGGAACCTTCTTCAGTTTCTTGACACCCATCGCGAGACCATAGTAAGCATCGTTCTCAAAATCCTGATAGACAGCCCCATAGTTACCCGGGAGCTCAGGCAGATAGTTGTCCATGATTATGAGCTTGCGGTTGGGGATCCTCCTCAACGCCTTCAGGACACGTTTCCGGATCTCGGGATCCAAAGGGAAATGCGGGGTGATGACATAGTAGTCGAACTTGCCCAGATTCTCATCGATATAATATTCAAGAAGATTGATCTGCTGGTTGTGCAGGTAGATCGTGATGTCCGCCTTGCCGCAGATCGTGTCGGGGAAAGAGTTGTAAAGCATCTGCTTGGTGCTGCTGAACTTGTCGAAAAGGAGGAGCACACGCATCTGCCGGTTGCTGGTCTGATCCGCGACGTAGTAACCTTTTCCCTGCGTGGAATAGATCACTCCCTTGTCACGGAGATGGAAATAGGCTTTCTTGACGGTCTCCTTCGAGATGTCCAGCAAGGAGGAAAGTTCGTTCATTGAAGGAAGCAGCTCTCCGCTGTGGAAAGCGCCGCCATTGATTCCCGACTCGATCTGGTCCATAAGCTGCTTATAGACCGGAACAGGCGAAGAGTTATCGAGGCTTAATACTATCGGCATACAAAATACAATACTTCCAGACCGTGGTCAAGTCTGGTATGGTCACAAATTTAAAAAAATATTTTGACTTAAGAAAATAAAGGTCTACATTTGCACCACACCACAACACACTTACGTCACTACCGGGAAAAGAGAAATCATGGTCATACCGGTGAACATAAGTCTGCGCGTGCCTGTGAATCGCACATTGAACATGTCAACGTGCGGATAATGAAAAAACGTTTACGGAAATGACAGATAAATCTGTTGTGCTTCTGGATGTCGGCGGGACTTTCGTCAAGGGCGGGCTCGCTGACTCGACGGGAGAGTTGGCCGACGGGCTCACCTGGCAGGTACCGATCCGTTCAGACGGAAGCCGCAAGGAAATACTTGAGTCCCTGGAGAAATCTCTTCGTGAAGGAATCATGAAATCAAAGGAACCGGGAATGAGCGCGGTCGGACTGGCGGCGACATTTCCCGGCCCCTTTGACTACAATGCCGGGGTTCCGCTGATGACACACAAATTCGCGGACATCTACGGGATGGATATGAAAGAATGGTTCAAAGGAATCGCCGGAAAGGATTTCAAGGTCAGTTTCGTACACGACGTGAACGCCCAGCTTTCAGGCGAGATGTTCCATGGAGCCGGCACCGGCTACAAGAATGTCTGCGTCATCACCTTAGGCACAGGGCTGGGATTCGCGTTCAGCATCGACGGCAAGATCCAGTACTCTTCCACGGCGTCTCCGGCCAGAAGCATCTACAAGATGCCCTACATTGATGGGGTCCTTGAGGATTATGTCTCCAAACGTGGATTTCTCAAAGCTTACCGTGAATTGAGCGGCAAGGAAGAGCCCTGGCTGACAGTCAAGGAGATAGGCGTCCGCGCCGGAGCCGGGGAACCAGCCGCACTGGCAACGTTCTCACATGTCGCGACCCTCCTCGCTCAGGCCGTAAGCCCGATCCTTTCCGAGATCGGCACGGAGTGTCTTCTTCTTGGAGGTCAGATCTCCCGCTCGTACATATTCATGGAAAAGGCTCTGAAAGAGGGACTTGCGGGCGTGGCTTCAATAAATCGCATCTCCCCCGTCGCCCACATCGAGGAGGCCGCCCTCTACGGAGCCTTCGCCACCTTCGCCCGCCAATACCCGGACATTCAGTAGGTTACAGCAACCATACCTGCCGTAATTTCAAGAATATTAAGGACGCGCCTCAAATTCGACGACGAAGTCTGCGACATCTATCATAGACACGAGACGTCCGTAGGACCGGACACCTGGTCCGAGAAGAATGACAACGTGTCCAACATACTTGACTTCGGAAACAAGATAAACGCGGAGACAAGGCTGGCCCGGTGGCTTAACGTGAACGCCGGCCTGCGCTGCCAAGTGTATGCGGTGACCGACAAGGTTTACAATTTCCTGGAGCAAAGGGCCGCGGTGAGCTTCGGTTGCTACAATGTTTACGGAAGAAAAATCCGATGTACGCCGAAATCGAGGAGTCATCCTACGACGGCTACGGACTCAGGCTGACCTCCGTCTTCACCGCATTCCCTACGATCGTGAGTTTAACATTAAATTGTATAATTAATCCATAGTTCTTATTGTAATAAGTTGGGGAACAATTAAATATCCCCGCTTTTTCCCTTGTATATTCAAATTATTATTTATACATTTGTATAAGTAATACAATAGATATGG
>OLNF01000595.1_pt1 | contig 32028 bp, 28 predicted proteins | sample 1673061 | NCBI WGS metagenome assembly OLNF01 (sample SAMEA3136751, study PRJEB25190) | human gut metagenome
CGGATCTTCTTCAGTGTCGGATAAAGGGAACTTCTTCACGATATATATAAAGCAGAGTACTGCTGAGATTCCCTGTGCGATAACGGTCGCATAGGCACATCCTTCTACACCCATGCCGCCATAAATAATGAACGCCACATCAAGTCCTACATTGATTACTGCTGAAATAATCAAAAAATCCACAATCTCAAGGCTTTCAGCCTCAAGGCGCAAGGCGGATTTTACGCGCTTTGCGGCAGAAATTCAAGTTAATTTTTCGCGTCGGAGATGAGCAAAATTAATACGGCCATGAGTTTGCGGCATAACGGCGCTGTTGTGCAAAAAATGCACCACAAAATTGGACAAACTGTGGCATATGTACTTCAATTCCTATCGTGGAAGTGGTATATTAATATCACACAACAGACATAGGAATTACGGAGGTGATATGATGAACGTGACCAGCAAGGGGCGCTATGCTCTGCGCATTATGATCGACCTTGCCCAGCACAGGGAGGATGGCTTCATATCGCTCAAGACCGTGTCCGAGCGCACGGAGCTTTCGATGAAGTATCTTGAAATGATAGTCGGAAATCTCAAAAAAGCCGAGCTTGTGCAGAGCACGCGCGGCAAAGAGGGCGGATATAAGCTCGTCAAGGATCCGAAGGACTACACAATCGGCGAGATACTGCGCTGCATGGAGGATAATCTTGCACCCGTTGCCTGCATAAAGGAGGGCGAGATACAGTGCGACCACTCCGGCGGCTGCCTGACGGTTCCGATGTGGAAGGAGCTTGACGATATAACAAACGCCTATTTGGACACTGTCAGCCTTGAGGATCTGCTCACGGGCGAAAAATGGCGAAATAAGACTTGACTTAGCTAAAGCATAGTGCTACAATTCCCACAGATTTAATAGGATATATAAATGCGAAAGGAAGATAAAAATGTTTGTTTACGCTGATAACGCTGCAACTACCTGCGTCAGCAAGACCGCGCTTGACGCGATGATGCCCTACCTTACCGAGCAGTACGGCAACCCCTCGAGCCTGTATGCCTTTGCTCAGAATGCAAAGGAAGCGCTTGAAAATGCAAGAAAGACCGTTGCCGATATAATCGGCGCCCAGCCCAAGGAGATATACTTCACCTCCGGCGGCTCCGAGGCGGATAACCAGGCCATAGTTTCCATGGCAAAGGTCGGCGCTCTTAAGGGCAAGAAGCACCTTATATCCACAAAGTTTGAGCACCACGCGGTTCTGCACACCCTCAAAAAGCTCGAAAAAGAGGGCTTTGAGGTAACTCTGCTGGATGTCCATGAGGACGGCGTTGTCCGCCTTGAGGATCTGGAGGCCGCCGTTCGCGAGGATACGGCGCTTGTCACCATCATGTTTGCAAATAACGAGATCGGCACCGTTCAGCCCATCAAGGAGATCGGCGAGTTCTGCCGCGCAAGAAAGATCCCCTTCCATACCGACGCGGTTCAGGCAGCCGGCCATATGCCGATAAACGTTCAGGAGATGAACATCGACCTGCTGAGCATGTCAGGCCATAAGTTCCACGCTCCCAAGGGCGTAGGCGTTCTGTACGCAAAGACCGGTATGCCGCTGTTCAATATCATCGAGGGCGGCGCTCAGGAGCGCGGCCGCCGTGCCAGCACTGAGAACGTGGCGGGTATTGTGGGCATGGCGGAAGCCATCGAGCTGGCCACCGCCAACATTCCCGAAAAAGCAGCGCGCATCAGCGCCCTGCGCGATCAGCTGATTGACGGGCTGACAGCGCTGCCCTATGTGCGCCTGAACGGCCACCGTACCAAGCGCCTGCCCGGCAACGTCAACGTGTCCGTCCGCTTCATCGAGGGCGAATCGCTCCTGCTGCGCCTGGATCTGGCCGGCGTGGCTGCTTCCAGCGGCTCCGCCTGCACGTCCGGTTCGCTCGATCCCTCCCATGTGCTGCTGGCCATCGGCCTGCCCCATGAGATTGCTCACGGCAGCCTGCGCCTGTCGCTGTCCGATACCACCACGCAGAAGGAAGTGGACTACGTCCTGTCCGTACTGCCTGGCATCATCGAATATCTGCGCGATATGTCCCCCCTCTACAACGACTTTATGGAGGCTCAAAAATAATGTACTCTGAAAAGGTAATCGATCATTTCAGCAATCCCCGCAACGTAGGCGAAATTGAAAACGCGGACGGCGTGGGCACGGTAGGCAACTCCAAGTGCGGCGATATCATGCGCATGTACCTGAAGGTGGACGATAGCGGCGTAATCACCGATTGCAAGTTCAAGACCTTCGGCTGCGGCGCGGCCATCGCCACCAGCTCCATGGCCACCGAAATGATCAAGGGCAAAACCCTCAAGGAAGCCCTGAAGCTGACCAACAAGGCTGTTGCCGAGGCGCTGGACGGCCTACCCCCCGTAAAAATGCACTGTTCCCTGCTGGCTGAGGAAGCCGTGAAGGCCGCCGTGGAAGACTATATGAAGAAGCATCCCGAAGCGGTGATCTGATCGCGCTTCCGGCAAGCCTATCCCGTTCCTGGAGGTTTACATGCCGGATATACATGGCAATATTGAGGGCGTGCGCAAAAGCACGCTGGCAGAACTGCAAACTTTATATGATTTCCCCATTGAACGGGATGAATACCTGCCCATTGAGCTTGCTCGCCTGATGGGCAGGTATTCCTGCGCTTTGAACAGGGAAATCTCGCTCTATATCACCCGCGACGGCGAGATCATTGATATCACCGTCGGCGATACCGCCAGCGTTCCCCTGTGCGATATCCGCCTGCGCCGCAGCGCGCGGCGGCTTTCGTGCGTGCGCTGCGTGCATACCCATCCGCGCGGCTCCGCCGAGCTGTCGGATGTGGATATCACGGCGCTTAAATCCCTGCTGCTGGACAGCATGTGCGCGCTGGGCATAAGCGCCGAGGGCGAGGTGACGGGCGTTCAGGCCGCCTTCCTGCATGAGCGAGTAAACGGTGAGCCACAGCCCGTATGCACGCCCATCCTCTCCCTGCGCCGCCTGCCGCAAAGCGCCTGGATGGATGAGATTGTTTTGTCAGATCAGCGCGTCATGCAGGGCGAGGACAAGGCCGCGGACGACGCCCCCGAACGCGCATTGCTCGTAGGCATTGAAAGCGACGAATCGCTGGACGAGCTGGCCGACCTGGCCGAAAGCGCGGGCGCGGTGGTTGTCGGCCGTTCCTTCCAGCGAAAAACGCGCCCGGATACCGCTACCTACATTGGCAGCGGCAAGGCCAACGAGTTGGCGCTGGATGCGCAGGCGTTGGAAGCCGATATCATCATTGTGGACGATGAGCTAACCGGCGCACAGCTGCATAACCTGGAGGATATCGTCGGGGTTAAGGTCGTGGATCGCACCACGCTGATTCTGGATATCTTCGCCCAGCGCGCCAAGACGGCCGAGGGTCGTCTACAGGTGTCGCTGGCGCAGCTGAAATACCAGTCCGGCCGGCTGATCGGCCAGGGGTTGGTGCTCTCCCGTCTGGCGGGCGGCATCGGCACACGCGGTCCCGGCGAAAGCAAGCTGGAAATCGACCGCCGCCGCATCCGTGAGCGCATCACCGCCCTCAAGCGTGAGCTGAGCGAGCTGGAAGGTCAGCGCGCCCTGCGCCGCCGCGCGCGGGAGCGCAACGCCATCCCTGTCGTGGCGCTGGTGGGCTACACCAACACAGGAAAATCCTCCCTATTGAACAAAATCACCGGTTCGGACGTCTATATAAAAGACAGGCTTTTCGCCACGTTGGACGCGGTATCGCGCAATGTGCGCCTGCCTGACGGCGGCGAATACCTGCTGGTGGACACCGTAGGCTTCATCCGCAAGCTGCCTACTGATCTGGTAGAGGCCTTCCATTCCACATTGGAGGAGGCCGCGCTGGCCGACGTGCTGGTGCTGGTCAGCGACGCATCCTCGCCCGATATGCTTGCGCAGCATGTCGTTGTGGAGCAAGTTTTACAACAATTGGGCGCAACTTCTCAGCCGCGCATTGACGTACTGAATAAATGTGATAAAATTGAAGAGGCGGATTTTGCGCCGCTGCCGCGCGCCATTCGCGTATCGGCCAAGACGGGCGAGGGGCTGGATCAGCTTTCGGATGCCATCGCGGCCATTCTGCGCGCGCGCGAATGTAAAATCAGCGTGCTCGTCCCCTTCGATCAGTATGGCATCGTGACGGATGTCCGCGCCATGGGGCGCATACTGAGCGAGGAATACACCGATCACGGCACTCAGGTAACGGCCATGGTGGATGCCGCCGCATACGGCAGGCTCCTGTCCCGTTATCCCGCCGTATTTGCAGGAGAAGAAGGCTAAGCTATGCCCTTACAGCTGCTGTCACTGCTGATATCGCTGGTATCGGCGCTGTCCCTGTCGCTGGATACGCTGGGTCAGGCAACGTCCCTGGGCGGATATCTGGCGCTGGTTAACCGCGATTATGTGCTGGCCGCCGATTACGAGCCGGACGATCTGGTGCGCCCAAACGTCAAAGCCACCAATGGCAGCGCCATCCTGATGCGCAGTGAGGCCGCGGCGGCGCTGGAGGAATTGTTTGCCGCCGCCAAGGATGAGGCGGGTCTGACCCTGTACGCCGCCTCGGGCTATCGCAGTTACGGCACGCAATCAGCCATCTTTGAACGCAAAATCAAAAATACCGGCAGCCGCGAAAAGGCGCAGCGCCTGGTGGCTCCGCCCGGCGCCAGCGAGCATCAGCTGGGGCTGGCCATGGATCTGAAGGCCACGCCAACCAGCAACCTTTCCGCCTCCTTTGCCAAGACCAAGCAAGGCCAATGGGTCGCCGAGAACGCGCACCGCTTCGGCTTTATCATCCGCTATAAGGAAGAATGGACCGATATCACCGGCTATGCCTACGAGCCTTGGCACATCCGCTATGTGGGCAAGGAGCACGCGGCCATCATTTACGAAATGGATATCCCGCTGGAGACGTACATTGCCGCCCTGCGCGCGGCGGCGTTGAGCCAATACCTGGAGGAAGAATAATGCGCAAGCTGCTTTGTCTGGTGCTGATCCTGCTTCTCCCCCTCTGCGCACTGGCCGAGGGAGATCTACCCGCCTGGGATTACCCCATCGCGCCCGAGATCCTGCAGGATCCAAACGATTATATCCGCCTGGCCAACCGCGAAAACCTGCTGGATGGCTCCTATGTTCCGGCCGATCTGGTCAGGGTGACGGCCAAGCACGTCAGCGGCACGTTTCAGCTGCGCAAGACGGTCAACGACGCGCTGCTTACCATGTTTGCCGCCGCCAATCAGGACGGCTGCACGCTGTATGTAAAAAGCGCTTATCGCAGCTATCAGACCCAGCGCACCATGTACTATAACCGTCTGGAAAAAAACGGCGGCAAGGATGACGGCTGGGTCAGCTATCCCGGCGCCAGCGACCATCAGACGGGCCTGGGCGCGGATATCCTGAACTATGCCTGGACGCAGAAGGACGGCATGAACGAAAAGTTCGCCCAGACGGCCGAGGCGCAGTGGATGGCCGCGCATTGCCATGAGTATGGCTTCGTCATCCGCTATATGGACGGCAAGCAGGATATCACGGGCATTTCCTTTGAGCCCTGGCATCTGCGCTATGTGGGGCCGGAATGCGCCGAATACATGATGACCAACAACCTGTCCCTGGAGGAATTCACCGCCGAGTGGCAGGCCTATGCGGCGCAGTTTGAGCAGCAGTCCGGCATGACGCTGGACGCCTACTGCAAGCTCCTTTCCGCCCCCAAGCCCGCCATTGAAACCGGTGAGACGGGCGAGGACGGCGATACCGAGATTTCCATGTTTTATGATACAGATCACTGACGGAGGCTGGCGTGCGATACAGGATCTTTGCCCTTGCGGTGCTTTTCGCCCTGCTGTTTTCTCATAGCGTCCTGGCCGAGCAGGAAGCAGATATTTTATCCGATAGCGGCATTCTGTGCCTGGTAAACCGCGAAAAGCATCTGCCCAAGGATTACGCGCCGAGCGATCTGGTCAAGCCCAAGGTGGATACCCGCAAATCCAGCCTGCAGGAGCGCATCTATATGCGCGAGGAAGCCGCCCATGCGCTGGAGGATATGTTCAACGCCGCGCTGACCGAGTCCGCGCTCAAACTGCTTGCCGTTTCCGGCTATCGTTCTTATGGCACGCAGCAAGTGCTTTTCAATCAGAAGGCCGCTGCCGTGAGCGCGGCTACCGCCTCGCTGACCGTGGCCAAGCCCGGCGAAAGCGAGCATCAGCTTGGCCTTGCCATGGACGTGCAGTGCCCCGATACGCTCACCCTGAGCAGCAATTTTGCCCAAACCGACGAGGGGCGCTGGGTGGAGGAAAACGCGCACCGCTTTGGCTTTATCATCCGCTATAAGGCCGAATGGAAAAGCATGACGGGCTATAATTACGAGCCTTGGCACATCCGCTATATCGGCGTCGCCCATGCCACCGCCGTGCATATGCTGAATATCCCCTATGAAACCTACTACGAGCAGGTGATCCGCCTGCCCGAATATGTACTGACGCAGGGCAATCCCTATCTGCTTGCCGGCGCGGTACAGGATCTGATCAACGGCGATGAGAGCATCCTCGCCCTGCTGCCCGCCAACGCTCCGGATACCGACGCCGCGCTGCGCCGAGCCTCGCAGCGGTATCTGCCTGAGGATACCTCCTATCAGCAGGCCGTGTGGATGGGTTATCCTACCCCAGTGCCCACGCCCGAGCCGCGCGTGGATACCGACACCGAGGAATACTCCTACAGCCAGATGGAGGGCAAATAACCATGCGTTCGCTGCGCGATCAGCTTCGTGCCATCCAGACGCAGCCCCGGCAGGCGCAGCCTGCCGCCAAGCCGCGCCCGCAGGATTGCCTGATCCATGAAACCCGCTTTCCCCTGCCGGGCCGCCTGTCGCTGCCGGCGGGGATTTTTCCGTTTATGCAGCTGGACGCGCAGCTGCCCGAAAGCCTGTCCCCCGAGTCGCTTTTGTTTTTGGATACCGAAACTACGGGCCTATCGGGCGGCGCGGGCACAGTGGCCTTTCTGGTGGGCGTGGGCGAAATACGCCGGCATGAGCTGATCGTGCGGCAATACCTGATGCGCGATTATGATGAAGAAGCCTTTGTGCTTCGCCACGTCCAGGCGCATTTATCCAGCTGCCAATTGCTGATCACCTACAACGGCAAGTCCTTTGATATGCCGCTGCTGGCCTCGCGATTTGTGATGCACCGCATGCGCCTGCCCGAGCTTCCCCATGCCGACCTGCTGCACGCCGCGCGCCGCGTATGGAAGCTGCGGCTGGGGCGCTGCTCGCTGTCGGCCCTGGATGATAAAATCTATCATGAACCGCGCGTGGACGATCTTCCCGGCGCGGAGGTGCCGCAGCGGTATTTTGATTATCTCAAATCGCACGATATGTCGCTGTTAGAGGACATTCTGCGCCACAACGCGCAGGATATCGCCACCCTGACGCGGCTTACCTACACGCTGTCCAGCCTGCACGACAATCCGCTTTCGGCCGAGCATACGCAGGATATCTTCAGCCTGGGCCGCGTATGCGAGCGCGGCGGACAATTGGAGCGCGCGCGGGTTTGCTACCGCGCGGCGGACAGCGGCGTCATGAGCGCCCTGTGTCGTGAGCGCCTGGCCGATACCCTGCGGCGCGAGCGCAGCGACGCGGAGGCTGCGGCCATCTATGAAAAGATGATCGCAGCGCGTCAAGGCGGAGCGCAGCCCTATATCGCCCTGGCAAAGCTGCTGGAGCATCGGCTGCACGATGTTAACAAAGCGGCAAATATCGCCCGGAGGGGACTTTTATACCTGACCGACCGGCCCAGTCTTAGCCCCCGTGAGCAGGCGCAGCTGGACGATCTCACCCACCGCTGCGCGCGCCTGCTGCAAAAGCAAAGCCGGCAATCATAAACAGGCGTTGATCTTTCGCGCTTTGCATTGACAAAAGCAGGGAATCGGGATATGCTATTGTGCGATCAGGATGGAGGTTTGAAGTATGGGACTATTTGACGGTATTAAAATCAGAAAGGCCATTATGCACCAGCAAAAGGGCGACCTGGTGCAGGCCCGCGCCGCTTATGAGGAATTGTACGCGCAGGGCGTAAACCTGTGCGCCTATATGCTGCCCTGGGCGGTCATGCTGCTGCGCGAGGGCGGCGAGGAAAACTATAAAAAGGCCAAGGAAGTGCTTGTAAAAGCACAGAAGGCCAGCGACCTCACCCCCGAGCGCCGCAAGGAGTTGGTGCTGGATTTTGCCGTAGCCTGCTTTAAGCTGGGCGAGGGTGAGAAGGCCGTGGAGCTGCTGGAGCGCCAGCACCAGAAGTCGCCCAGCGGCGACACCTACGGCGCGCTGGGCTATATCTATGTGGCGCAGGGCGACGCGGACAAGGCGCTGGCCTTCAACGAACAGGCTGTAGATTACGACGACGAAGATCCCGTCGCGCTGGATAACCTGGCGCAAACCTATTATCGCCTGCTGGGCGATAAGGAAAAGGCGCTGGAGTATTTCACCAAGGCGCATGAATATAAGGAATCGCAGATCGATACGCTCTGGTTCCTGTCGCGCTACGATCTGGAAAAGGGCGATACCAAGGCCGCCATCGAAAAGCTGGAAAAGGCTGCGAACGGCCGCTTCTCCCCCCTCAATTATAAAACCAAGGCCGAAATCGAGCAGGAGCTTGCCACGCTTCGCGGATAATCCACGCGCGTTCATCGCATACTATTTCCCATAAGCAAGGAGGGATTTTGTATGCGTAAAAGTCTGAAAACCATCCCCGCCCTGTTGCTGGCGGGGATTTTTCTGTGCGTATCCTGCCTGCCCGCGCAGGCGCAGTCCCTGGAAAGCGCACCGCCTATCCAGCTGACCGCGCCGTCCTATCTGCTGGCGGATGCTGAAACAGGCGCAATCATCTTTGAAAAGGACGCGGATACCCCGCGCCAGGTAGCCTCACTGACCAAGCTGATGACCGTGCTGCTGGTGCTGGAACGGCTGGACAGGGGCGAAATATCGCTGGATGATACCGTCGCCGTATCCAAGACCGCCGCGTCCGCCCCCGGCTCCACCGCGCTGCTGGACGCAGGCGCAGCCTACCGCGTGGAGGATTTGCTGCGCTCGGCCATCGTAGCCAGCGGCAATGACAGCGCCACAGCTCTGGCAGAGCATCTGGCGGGCAGCGAGCAGGCGTTCGTTCAGCTGATGAACGCACGCGCGGCGGAACTGGGCATGAAGGATACGGTATACGTCAATTGCACGGGGCTGCCCGCCGCAGGGCAGCAGACCACGGCGCGCGATATTCTGCGCGTATCGTGCGAAATCTGCCGTCACCCGGTCTATTTTAACTATTCCTCCCTGTGGCTGTCCAATCTTACGCATCCCTCCGGGCGCGTAACGGATCTGACCAACACCAACCGTCTGGTGCGTTTTTACGCCGACTGTGATGGGCTGAAAACCGGCTCCACCAACGAGGCCAAGTACTGCGTCAGCGCCACGGCGCAGCGCGGCAGCATGCGGCTGATTGCCATCGTGCTGGGCGCATCGGCCAGCCAGACGCGCTTTAACGAGGCCCGCGCCATGATGGATTATGGTTTTGCCACCTACAAGCGCACGCAGGTGATCTCCGCTGGCGAGCTGACGGGCTACGCCATTCCCGTGCGGCGCGGCGCGCAGGATACCGCCCCCATCGCGGTGGGCAAGGGGCTATCCATGCTGCTGCGTGCTGGACAGGCCGATAAGCTGTCGGTGGAACTGAACCTGCCTGAATCCATCGAAGCCCCCCAGACAGCCGGCACGCGCGTGGGCGATGTGCGCGTGCTGCTGGATGGACAAACCGTAGCTGAGCTTCCCGCCGTACTTGCCCAGGATGTGCGCCTGCCCGGCTTTTTAGAAGGGCTGCTATTGATGCTTGATCACTGGCGCTGACGGCATTTTTCGACGAAAACTTGCCAAATTCCCGCAGCTTTGATATAATGTTGCGGGAATTTTTTGTATGCGGAGGCTACGCCGTGCTGGAATGGATGCGTTCAGATCCCATTGGATTTTTTCAGTTTATGCTGTATCGCGCCCCGGCTGTGCTGCTGGCGCTTATTCTGCATGAAATCGCACACGGCTATGTAGCCTATCGCTGCGGCGATCCTACCGCGAGCGATGCGGGGCGGCTGTCGCTCAATCCCCTGCGGCACCTCAGCTTGATCGGCACGCTGATGATGTTTCTGGCGGGCGTGGGCTGGGCAAAGCCTGTGCCGGTCAATCCCAACAACCTGCGTCATGGCCGCCGGGATGATTTTCTGGTGTCCATCGCGGGCGTAACGGTCAATTTTATCCTGTTCACACTGGCCACCGTGCTGATGTGCGCGCTGCAGCGGCTGATCTGGAAGCCCGAACTGTTTACCCTGGGCGCGCCGCTGGCGACTAACTATGATTTTCTCTCCTTCAGCGGCGAGAATTTTACGAACATGCTCTTTTCCGGCGAATATGTCATCACCGAGGCCGCAGGCAGTCAGTATTACGGCGTACCGGTGGCCGAGTATCTGCGCGCTCCAGGGCTTTTGCACGTGCAGCGCTTTCTGGGGCAGCTGGCCCTGTGCAACCTGGGCATGTGCCTGTTTAACCTGCTGCCCATCCCGCCGCTGGACGGCTTCCACGTGTTCAACGACATCCTGCTGCGCGGCAAGATCCGCCTTACCGGCAGGGCGTTTCAGATCTGCATGGTGGCCATGCTGGTGCTGATGAACGCAACAGATTTCTTCAGCAACATCGTATCCAAGGGCATCGACCTGGTGCAAAACGGTGTGCTGACGGTGATCATGCGCCTGTTTGGCCTGTCGTAAGGGGGCGCGCAGTTGGAAATCACCTACCATCTCAGCCAATTTGACGGCCCGCTGGATATGCTGCTGTTCATGCTGGACAAGGCCAAGATCGATATCCGCGATATCTTCATCTCCGAAATCACGGATCAGTATATCCAGGCCGTGCAGAACTCCCCCGAGCTGGATATGGACGAGGCCTCGGCCTTTATCGCCGTGGCCGCGCGTCTGCTGGAAATCAAAAGCTACAAGCTGCTTCCCCGCCCCCCTGCCGAGGATGAGGAAGACCCCGAGGCGGCCTTCATCCGCCAGCTGGAGGAATACGCGGCCTTCAAGCAAATCGCCGCCGATATGCAGTCCTTTGAGCGCGCGGCGACGCAGCTGTATCACAAGCTGCCCGAGGAATACCCCTTGCCCCCGCCGTCCTTTGAAATCACAGGCCTTACGCTGGAAGGGCTGATCAACGCCTTCGCCCGCGTCATGGCGCGCCAGGCGCAGACCGATGACGAGCCCAAGGAGCAGCAGGTGCGCCGCATCATCCGCGATGAGCACACCGTGCCCATGTGCATGGCGCACATCCTGCGGCAGGTGCGCAAAGCGCCCGCGCGCTTTGAAACGCTGCTGAGCCCATCGCCCACGCGTGAGGAGGTTGTCACCCTGTTTCTGGCCATGCTGGAATTGCTCAAGCTGGGCAAGATCACCTTCTTTCAGGATGGCATCTACGGCGATATTTCGGTATCCTGCGCGTAAAAAATCATCAGGAGCTACGCATGACAGAGCTTGCAAAGATTATCGAGGCCATTTTGTTTGTATCGGGTGAACCGGTGCAGCTGGGCGCGGTCGCACGCGCGCTGGAAGTAACGGAGCTTGAGGTATCCGCCGCCGCGGACGAGCTGGCCAGCGATTATGATTATAACCGCCGGGGCATTTGTCTCAAGCGCTTCGGCTCCCATATTCAGCTATCCACTCGGCCCGACTACGCGCCGCAGATCGAAAAGCTGCTGCAGCCTATCCAAAAGCAATCGCTTTCCCAGGCCGCGCTGGAAACGCTGGCCGTGGTGGCCTACAAGCAGCCAGTCACGCGCCTGGATATCGAGGCGGTGCGCGGGGTGAAGTGCGACTATTCCGTGCAGTCGCTGATGAACAAGGGGCTGATTGAGGAAGTGGGCCGCAAGGAAACGCTGGGCCGCCCCATCCTGTATGGCACAACGGATGCGTTTTTATCTCATTTTGGCCTGACTTCGCTGGAAGACCTGCCCCAGCCGCCCGAATCCCAGCAGGATTCTCCCGCCGAACCGCTTGTTACCTGAGCGATGCGGCGGTTTTTATTTTTTCAAGCCGCTTTGCAGGAATTTTTTGCCGTCTATCGAATATATAATATTGATATTTTTTGATTTTCATTTTGTTAGCATTCTCAATAAAGGAGCGAAACGGAACATGAAGAAAAAGATGTGGATCATCCTGGCGGCTGCCGTCGTCGTCCTGGCCGTTGTCATTTGGCTGCTGTGCCTCAATTCCGGCCTCAAGCAGGATAAAAACGACCTGACCGCCCAGCTTGCCGACGCAGCCAAGACCGCCTCGCAGCTGCAAACCGATCTGGATGCCGCCAAGGCCGATATCGACGCGCTGACCAGGTCCGGCGAGGAAGCTGCCGCTCAGAACACCGCGCTGCAAAGCGAGCTGGACGCCGCCAAGGCCAATATCGACGCGCTGACCAAGTCCGGTCAGGAGGCCGCCAGCCAGAATACCGCCCTGCAAAGCGAGCTGAACGCCGCCAAGGCTGCCGCCGACGCGCTGCAAACCGATCTGGACGCCGCCAACACCGATATCGCCGCCCTGCAGGCCGAACTTTCCCAGTCCCAGGCCAATGCCGATTCGCTGCTGAACGACCTGTCCCTGTCCGTCAGCAATGAGGGCGAATTGCAGGCCAAGGTATCCACGCTGGAAGAAAGCATCGCTTCCCTGAAGCTTGATATCTCCCGCCTGCAGGATCAGCTGGACGTAGCCAACAGCGATCTTTCCGCCGCCAAGACCGCCCACGCCGAGGCGCTGGGCAATTACAGCGAATCCTCCGTCAAGGTGGAGGAGCTGGAAAAGGCGCTGTCTGAAACGCAGGTTTTGCTCACCCAGGCAAAAAACGAGCTGACCGACAAGGAAGCCCAGCTGAACGATCTGAATGCCAAGATCACCGCCGAGCAGGTCGCCCGCTCCGCCGCTGAGGCGGACGCCACAGCCGAGCTGGCAAAGCTCCAGGAAGCCGCCAACAAAATCGCGGCACTGGAAATCAGCCTGAAGGAAATCACCGCCACCAAGGACGCGCTTGCCCAGCAGGTCGAAAGCCTGTCTCAGAAGTCCGCCGATCAGGGCACGCTGATGGAAGTACAGAGCGCGCTGGACACGGCCAACGCCCAGATCGCCACGCTGAACGAGCAGGTAACGGCCCTCAATTCGCAGCTTGAAACCGTCAAGGCTGAAAAGGAGCAAGCTCTTGCTCAGCTGAAAGAACTGACCGACAACAAAGCAAGCCAGCTGGAAAGCCTGACCCTTGAACTGGAAACCGTCAAGGCTGCCGAAGCCGCCAGCCAGACGCAGATTACCGAGCAGGCCGCCAAGATCAATGAACAGGCTGCGCAGATCACCGAGCAGCAGACCAAGCTCACTGCCCAGGAAGCTACGCTTGCCGAGCAGAACGCCACCATCTCCGCCCAGCAGGCGCAGCTTGCCGAGCAGAAAGCCACCATCTCCGCCCAGCAGACGCAGCTTGCCGAGCTGGAAGCAACCGCCGCGCAGAACGCCGCCGAATGGGGCAAGCTGCACGAGGTATGGGAACGCTGCCTGTCCGATGATAAGGATGTAGCCCAGACCGCACTGGATGAGCTGCTCAAGATGATCTACCAGGAGCGCTGATCACCTGCATATAAGAAACCGCAAGCATTCACGTGTTCGTATGAATGCTTGCGGTTTTGTTTTAGCGCTCAATCCAGTAGCGCTGCACAGGTACACCGTCATCGTCAATTTTCTTTTTCAAAATGCCGCCGTTTTTTTGTATCGTCCGCGCCGAAGCCACGTTATCCCGGTCGCAGCACATCAGCACCCGGCGTATGCCCAGCCGGTCGCACTCCTGCAACGCCAACGCAATCATTTGTGTTCCATAGCCTTTTCCCCGCTCACTGGGGCGAATGCCATCGCCAATGTACCCGCCGTCATGCAGCAGCTTTTCAGATAATGACGAATGTTGACCGCGCCCACAAAGATATTTCGTTCCGTATCCAGGCAAAAGAACGTAGAATCCGGCACATGGGTTTCGTCCCCTTCCAGCACGTCCAAGTCACCTATATACTTTTCAAGGTCGTGATAATCGCATTTGCAAGTAGCCCATGGGATAATCTTTTCCTTCGCAGCGCTCCATTCATCCATCATTTCAAATAGCTACGGCGCGTATTTGTGCTCCATTTTCACCAGCTTCAGCACGCTCTCACTCTCCTTAGTAATATAAAAGGGAGCGCCGCCCGCATTCTGGCAGGCAGGCGCTCCCTTTTTGCAATTTACAGAATATATCGATGCGTGTCGGTGGTCAGCATGATATCGTTCAGATGCTCGCGGACATAATCCGCCGTGATGTTCAGATACACATCCGGCATTTCGTCGCCGCCAGCATTGAAGGAGATATCCTCCAGCAGCTCCTCAAACACCGCGTGCAGCCGGCGCGCGCCAATGTCCTCCCCCGCCTCGTTGGCCAGGCAGGCAGCCTCAGCAATGGCCTGCAGCGCATCCTCTTCAAAGGTCAGATGCACCTTGTCGGTTTCCAGCAGCGCAGCATACTGGCGCGTCAGCGCATTATCCGGCTTGCTGAGGATGTTCACAAAGTCCTCGCGCGTCAGGCTCTTGAGCTGCACATGCACGGGGAAGCGGCCCTGTAGCTCGGGGATCAGATCCGTCACCTTGGCCACATGGAAGGCGCCCGCCGCAATAAAAAGCATAAAATCGGTCTTGACCGGGCCATACTTGGTGCTGACCGTGCTGCCCTCCACGATGGGCAGAATATCGCGCTGCACGCCCTCGCGGGACACGTCCGGCCCGTGGCCGCCAGCGGAGCGGCCGGCGATCTTATCGATTTCATCCAAGAACACGATGCCGTTCTGCTCGGCGCGGCGAATGGCTTCCTCCTGCACCGCGTCCTGATCGATCAGCTTTTCGGCTTCCTCGGCAATCAGGATCTTGCGCGCTTCCTTCACCTTGACGCGGCGCTGCTTGGTCTTGGGGGGCATCAGGCCGCCCATCATATCGCCCAGATTGATGGAATTGCCGCCCACCTCCAGTTCGGGCGTTTTTTCGGCTACCTCGATTTCAATTTCGGTATCCTCCAATTCGCCCCGGCGCAGCTGCTCGCGCACCTCGTCGCGGCGGCTGCTAAGGCGCTGCTTTTCCTCGTCGGATATGGTGTTCTGCTGATTCTGAGGAGCCAGCAGCATCTGGAAGGGGTTGTTGGAGGGCTTCTTCTGCGGATAGACCATCAGGTTCAGCAGCCGATCCTCCGCCAGCACCTCGGCGCGGGTATGCACGCGCGCCTCATGCTCCTGCTGCACCATGCGCACGGCGTTTTCCACCAGGTCGCGAATGATGCTTTCCACATCGCGGCCCACATAGCCAACCTCGGTAAACTTGGTTGCCTCCACCTTGACAAAGGGCGCCTGCACCAGCTTTGCCAGGCGGCGGGCAATCTCAGTTTTGCCCACGCCCGTTGGGCCGATCATCAGAATATTCTTGGGATAGATTTCCTCGCGCATTTCCTCGCTTACGCGGGAACGGCGGTAACGGTTGCGCAGGGCAATCGCCACAGCGCGCTTGGCCTCGTCCTGGCCGATGATATAGCGATCCAGCTCGCGCACGATTTCGCGCGGCGTCATTTCCTTCACAGGCATTGCGCGCACCCCCTTATACTTCTTCCACAATGATATGGTCGTTGGTAAACACGCAGATAGAGGCCGCCACATGCAGCGCCTTTTCGGCGATTTCAGCGGCGGAAAGCTCGGTATTCTCCACCAGCGCGCGCGCCGCGGCCAGTGCATAATTGCCGCCCGAGCCGATGGCGCAGATGCCGTCGTCCGGGTCGATCACTTCGCCCGTGCCGGAGATGATCAGCATGCTATCCTTATTAGCCACGATCATCATGGCCTGCAACTGACGCATGGCCTTATCGCCGCGCCAATCCTGCGCCAGCGATACCGCCGCGCGCTCCAGATTGCCGTTATACTGCGTCAACCGCTCTTCAAAGCGCTCGCACAGGGAGAAGGCATCGGCCACGGAACCGGCAAAGCCCGTCACCACCTGATCGTTATAAATGCGGCGCACCTTTTTGGCGCTGTTCTTAAAAATGGTGTTTTCACCCATCGTCACCTGGCCATCGCCCGCGATGGCAATTTTGCCATTGCGCTTCACGGCGCAGATTGTCGTACCCATCATAGCCATAGCTTACAGCTTCCTTTCGTTTGGTTTCCAGAGATATTATAACCCTACTGTATAAACGCAATGTGAACAAGGGATATTGGCTCAATTGTCGATTTTCGCGCTCAGATCCCGCACAATCTCCAGCGCGCGCTGGCTGATCCTCTCATAGCGCATGGCCTTGTTGCGGATGCGCTCGCCCAGAGGATCAATAATGCCGAAAGTCACGTTCATCGGCTGGAAATCATGGTTGGGCGCGGCGATATAGTGCGACAGCGCGCCGATAGCCGTGCTGGTGGGGAAGTCAACGGCTTCCTCCCCGCGCAGGCGGCGCGCCAGCGAAATGCCGGCCAGCAGACCGCTGGACGCGCTTTCCACATAGCCCTCCACGCCCGTCATCTGCCCGGCGAAGTACAGCCCCGGCCGAGAGATCATCTGATAGCTGCTGTCCAGCAGCCCTGGGCTGTGCAGGAAGGTGTTGCGGTGCATCACGCCATAGCGGGCAAACTCGGCGTTCTCCAGGCCGGGAATCATGCCGAAAACACGCTTTTGCTCACCAAATTTCAGGCGGGTCTGGAAACCCACCAGGTTGTACATCGTGCCCGCCGCGTCATCCTGGCGCAGCTGCACGATGGCATAGGCCTCCTTGCCCGTGCGCGGATCAATCAGTCCCACAGGCTTCATCGGCCCAAAGGCCAGCACCATGTGCCCGCGGCGCGCCATGCTTTCCACCGGCATGCAGCCCTCAAACACCATGTTTTCCTCAAAGCCATGGATGGGCGCAGTTTCGGCGCTCAAAAGCGCCTCCACAAAAGTGTCATACTGCTCACGGTTCATGGGGCAGTTCAGATAATCGTCCCCGCGATCATAGCGCGAGGCGCGGAACACCTGCTCCATATCCAGCGATTCCGCCATTACGATGGGCGCGGCCGCATCATAAAAATGCAGCGTGCTCATTCCGGGCAGATGGGCGATGGTATCGGCCATCGCGTCGCTGGTCAGGGGGCCGGTCGCCACAATGACCGGGCCGTCGGGGATTTCGCTGATCTCACGTTCTTTCACCGTGACGTTGGGATGATTGCGCAGCGTATCGGTAATCATGCCCGAAAAGCGCTCCCGATCCACCGCCAAAGCCCCTCCGGCAGGCACGCGGGCAGCATCCGCCGCGCGCATCACCAGCGAGTCCAGCGCACGCATTTCCTCCTTGAGCAGTCCCACGGCGTTCTGGATACGATCCGATCGCAGGGAATTGCTGCACACCAGCTCTGCAAACAGCGGGCTTTTGTGTGCAGGGCTCATCTTCTGCGGCTTCATTTCGTACAGCGTTACCGCTACGCCGCGCTTGGCCAGCTGCCAGGCCGCCTCGCTGCCCGCAAGCCCCGCGCCAATGACCGTCGCCCTCATTCTTCCGTATCCTCCTGCTTTACTTCCACGCGATGGCGACAAGCCTCATTGGCGCACAAATAGCAGGTTTCGCCCTTGCGGCTGCGCTTGAGGATCATATAGCTGCCGCACTTGGGGCAGCGCTCGTCCACGGGCATCTCCCAGGATACAAAATCGCATTCCGGATAATGCTCGCAGCCATAGAATTTGCGGTTCTTGCGGCTGGTTTTTTCCAGCAGGCGGCCGCCGCACTTGGGGCACTTGGCGTCAATATAATTGAGCACCGGTTTGGTGTTGCGGCAATCGGGGAAATTGGGACAGGCCAGGAACTTGCCGTAGCGGCCCACGCGATAGACCATGTTGGCTCCGCACTTATCGCAGATTTCATCGCTGGGCTCGTCGCGCAGCTCCACCTTTTCGATGGCCTGCTCGGCTTCCTCCAGCATTTTTTCAAAGGGCGGATAAAACTCGCGCAGCATCTGCTTCCATTCCAGCTTACCCGCCTCGATGCTGTCGAGCTTTTCCTCCATCTGCGCCGTAAACTCCAGATCCACAATGGGCGCGAAATACTGGGTCATCACACTGTTGACCATGCGGCCCAGCTCGGTCGGGAACAGACGCTTGCTCTCGCGGGTAACATAACCGCGGGCGATGATGGTAGTGATGGTTGGCGCGTAGGTGGAGGGACGGCCAATGCCCTTTTCATCCATCATGCGCACCAGCGAAGCTTCGGTAAAGCGGGCGGGGGGCTGGGTGAAGTGCTGTTCGCTGTCCACACTCTGGATGATCACCGGATCCCCCTCCTTCATCTGGGGAATGACGGTTTCAGCAGTCTCGCCCGCATCGTCCACGCTCTCCTCATAAATGGCGCTGAAGCCCGAAAAACGCTTATGCTCGCCATAGAAGCGCAGACCCACGCCATCGCCGTTAATATCCATGCTCAGGGTATCGTACACCGCCGGGTTCATCTGGCTAGATACAAAGCGGGAATAGATCAGCCGGTACAGCTGGAACTGTTCCTTGGTCAGGGACTGCTTGATAGAATCAGGCGTACGGTTCACATCCGTGGGGCGGATGGCCTCGTGAGCGTTCTGCGCGTTGCTGCGTCCCTTATAGATGATGGGCTCGGCAGGCAAATATTCCTTGCCATACTGGGCGGCGATGTAACCGCGCACGGCGGTCAGCGCCTCCTGGCTGACGGTAACGGAGTCGGTACGGATATAGGTGACAAGACCCTGCATGCCCTCTTTTTCCAGCTCGATGCCCTCGTACAGCTGCTGCACCACCTGCATGGTTTTCTGGGTAGTAAAGTTCAGCTTGCGGCCCGCCTCCTGCTGCAGACTGGAGGTGGTAAAGGGCGGGGCAGCCTGCTTGCGCTTTTCGCCGTTTTTCACGCTATATACAGCAAAATGCGCCTTCTCCACGCGTTCGCGTGCGGCAGTCACTTCGGCCTCGTTGGATAGGGCAGCCTTTTTGCCGTCCAGCGTCACCAGGCGCGCCTTGAAGGTAGTCTTGCGGCCGCGGGCATTGGGCAGCAGCGCGTGCGCCGTTACATCCCAATATTCCTCGGGAATAAAGGCCTCGATATCCTGTTCGCGCTCCACCAGCATGCGCAGGGCAACGCTCTGCACGCGGCCAGCGGACAGGCCCTTTTTGATCTTGGCCCACAGCAGGGGGCTGAGCTTGTAGCCCACCAGGCGATCCAGCGCACGACGCGCCTGCTGCGCATCCACCAGCCCCATCTCGATGGTGCGCGGGGATTTGATCGCGTCGGTAATGGCCTTTTGGGTAATCTCATGGAACTCAATGCGGTTAGGCTGGTTTACGTCCATGCCCAGCGCGTAGGCCAGATGCCAGGAAATCGCTTCGCCCTCTCGATCCGGGTCGGTTGCGAGGTAGATTTCCTGCGCGCTCTTGGCTTCCTTGCGTATCTTGGTCAATATCTTGCCGCGCCCATGGATGGTGATGTATTTGAGCGCAAAATCGTTATCTACATCCACGCCCAGCTGCGACTTGGGAAAATCGCGCACATGTCCCTGCGAGGCCTCCACCTTATAATCCTTGCCCAGGAAGCGCGCGATGGTGCGCGCCTTGGCGGGAGACTCGACGATTACAAGCTTTGATGCTGCCACTGTATTTACCCTCCGAATTACTTCGTTTATTGCTTATTTTCAGCGCTTGAGCGCATAGGCGCGCCCCGCGCGGGCTTCGATCAATCCATCCAGTTCCATCATGGTCAGTTCGCCGCTAAGCTGATCGGGCGTAAGGCCCGTCTTTTCCGCCAGCTCCTCAAAGCGCATCTCCTCGCGCTCAAGCAAGGCAAAGATGCGTTTTTGCGGCTCGGTCAGATTGTCCTGCGCGGAAGCGGGAGCAGGCTCGCTCTTGGCAGGAACAGTTGTCTGCGTCCAGCGCATGTCATCCAAGATGTCCTGCGCGCAGGTGCAAAGGTTGGCTCCGTCGCGCAATAGCCTCAGCGGCGCGATGCTGCCCGGCACATCCACCATGCCCGGCAGCGCGAACACCTCGCGCCCCTGCTCGGCAGCGCAGCCAGCAGTAATCATGGTGCCGCTGTGCGCGTTGCCCTCAATCAGCAGCAGCGCCGCGCTGACCCCGCTGATAATGCGGTTACGGATGGGAAAATGATGCGCCAATGGCTCAGCCCCCAACGCAAACTCGCTGATAATCGCGCCGCCATGCTCCACAATGGTCTGCGCCAGGCGGGTGTTTTCCTCGGGATACACGCGGTCGATGCCGTTGCCCAGCACTGCCACCGTGCGTCCGCCACCTGCTAACGCGCCTTCATGCGCTGCGGTATCAATGCCGCGCGCCAGGCCGCTGACCACCGTAACGCCTGCCGCAGCCAGATCGCGCGCAATGGAAAACGCCTGCGAACGTCCGTAGCGCGTATCGCGCCGTGAGCCGACAATAGCCACGCTAAAGCGATCCTCCGCAGGCGTGCCGCGGATAAACAGCGCGTGCGGCGGATCGTTGATTTCGCCAAGGAGGGCCGGATATCCTGCCCGCCCGCAAAAAATGATTTCCGCGCCGCAGCGGTGCAGGCGGTCGATCAGCGCGTCCAGCCCCGCCGTTTTCATCTGCTGCAATTCGGCGTAAGCCTTATCCCCCGCCATCATCTGCACGGTGGGGCCCATCTGCTCAAAGATACTCTCCGCGCAGCCAAAGTAGGTCAGCAGCGCCTCGCGTGTGCGCCAGCTGAGCGACGGCGCGCTTTGCAGCCACAGCCTGCACTGTTCTTCCCGTGTGTAGGTTTGCATCTTGTCACCTGCTCCAGTATTTTGCATCCAGCATACGGTACTGAATGGCCTCGGCCATCGCCGGGGCGGATATATCGGCTTCCCCGCGCAGATCGGCGATGGTGCGGGCCACCTTGATCAGCCGCGTATAGCCGCGCATGCTCAGGGCATAGCGCTCCACCGCCCGCGCCAGCAGCGCCTTGGCGGGATCGGACAACGCAGCCAGCTCCTCCACGTGCTTGTTGTTCATCTGCGCGTTACAGGCAATGCCCGCGCTGGCAAAGCGCTTTTGCTGCAAGCGCCGCGCGTTTTCCACGCGCTCGCGCACCACCTTGGAGCTTTCACCCGTCTTTTGATCAGTAATCTCCTCGATGGGCACCGCGTCCACCTCAATGTGGATATCGATACGATCCAGCAGCGGGCCGGAAACGCGATCCAGATACTTGCGTATCTCGTGCGATCCGCAGCGGCACTGCCGCACCGTGCTGCCATAATAGCCGCAGGGGCAGGGGTTCATGCTGGCCACCAGCATGCAGCGGGACAGATACTGCGTATGCGCGCGCACACGGGTGACGGTGCACACGCCGTCCTCCAGCGGCTGGCGCAGCGCCTCCAGCGCCGTGCGGGAATACTCCGGCAGCTCGTCCAGGAACAATACGCCATTATGCGCCAGGGAGATTTCGCCCGGCATGGCGTTGGCGCCGCCGCCCACAAGCGAGGGCATAGAGGCCGAGTGATGCGGCGTCCTGAACGGGCGCTCGGTCATCAGCCCCGCGCCCGGCGGCAAGAGCCCCGCCACCGAATGAATGCGCGTGGTCTCAAATGCCTCCTCCAGCGTCATCTGCGGCAGGATGCCCGGCAGGCACCGCGCCAGCATGGTCTTGCCGCTGCCCGGCACGCCCACCATCAGCATGTTATGCCCGCCCGCGGCGGCCACTTCCAATGCGCGGCGCGCGCCCGTCTGTCCGCGCACGCTGGATAAATCGCACGTCACCGCGCGCTCCATCAGGCATTCGTCATAGCTTTTTTGTACCTGTGCAAGCAAAGGCGCCGCGCCCGTCAGGTGCATCACCGCCTCATAGAGCGTATGCGCGGGATACACCAGCATGCCCTGCACGGCCTGCACCTCATGCGCGTTATCAGCCGGCAGAATCACCTCGCGGATGCCATGCTCATGGGCAGACAGCACCAGCGGCAGCGCCCCGCGAACGGGCACCAGCCGACCGTCCAAGGCCAGTTCTCCCAGCAGCAGGATGTTGCTTGCATCCACCGCGCGGATCTGGCGCGTGGCAATGATGATCGCCACGGCGATAGGCAGGTCAAAGGCCGTGCCCTCCTTGCGCAGGTCTGCCGGAGAAAGGTTCACCGTCACATGGCCGCTGGGCGTGGTGAAGCCGTTATTTTTCATGGCGGCATACACGCGCTCACGGCTTTCGCGCACGGCGGCGTCAGGCAGGCCAACCATCGTGAAGGCAAACTGTCCGCCTGAGACATAGGCCTCCACCGTAACCGGCACGCCCTCCACCCCCTGGAGCGCAAAGCAGCAGGTACGCGACAGCATGGGCAATCCCCCACTTTCTCGTTAGTAGTACAGCCAGCTACGGAACCACTGCATCGCCGACAGCCACTTGGTGCTGGCGGTGATACCGCTGGCATAGGGGAAGAACGCGATAAACAGCGCCAGGGCAATCGCCAGATAGACGATCATCAGCCCAGCGGGCGCGCGGCGCAGGCTTGCGCTCAGGCGCGAACGCGCGGCGATGGCAGGCATTTCGGCATAGCTTTCGGCCGTATCCGCCAGCAGATCAAAACACAGCGCGGCGCACAGGATGATAAACGGCACTGCGGCAAAGTAGTGATAGATATACGTCCCGCGCGGCACCAGCACCCAGGGCATATACTGCGCGGCAAAGGAAATGAGCAGGATCGCCGGGCGCATGTCGTCTCCCCGGCTCTGCCAGCACAGGCCGCGGCGGTCGATGTGCCGCTCCGCCCAAATGACGATCACCATGATCAGCGCAGCCAGCCCGCCCCACCATACGGCAGGGTTCCCCAACGCCATGATGGTCTGCGTGCTGCCCTCCGCGTGATAGGACGCGGAATAATACCACATGGGCTTGCCGATCACCGGCCACTCATACCAGGGCGAATAGAAGGGATGGTTCATGCCCAGACCCGGCGTGCTGTGATAGCCAAACATGCCGCCAAACACACCAGTGGTAAGGTAATCGCCCACCGCGGCCTGAATCACCTTCTGCACCGTAATGCCGCCCGAGGGCAGGAAATACGGAATATAGGATGCATAGTACACGCCCAGCGGCACGGCAATGAAGAACACCATGCAGCAGCCCAGGGTGATCAGCAGCCGTGCAGGATATGTGCGCGCAGGCACGGCCAATTTGCTCTCCTCCGGATGGGGTTTGCGCAGCTTGTGGTTGACCTTCTGCTGGCTGGCTTCATACAACTCCAGCTCATGCGAGGCCGCCAGATGCTCACGGAACCTGCGCCACACGCTCCAGAAGAACAGCACCGCCAGACCCACGCCCGCATAGCAGCCCGTCCACTTGCTGGCCACAGCCAGGCCCATAAACAGGCCGGACAGCGCCAGCGGAATCAGCGTTTTAATCAGCGGTTTACGCCAGTAATCCATGCGCAGATAGTACACCATAAACACATACGACCAGATGATAAACAGCACCACAAAGCTGTCGATGGTCGCAATGCGCGTCTGGGTAAAATGCATACAGTCCACCGCCATCAGGAACATGGCGGCAAACGCGCCCATGCGGCGCTTGGTCAGGAGCTTGCCAAGCAGATACATGCCCGGCAGCATCAATACGCCCGCCAGCGCCCCGGCAAAGCGCCAGCCAAAGGGCGTCATGCCAAAGATCGAAATGGAGAAAGCGATCAGCACCTTGCCCAGCGGCGGATGCGAGGTTTCATAGGGGCGATAGGTATAATCGCCCTGCATAGCCAGATAATGCTCATACCCCGTGCGGGCATGATAGATTTCATCAAAGTAGGTGCTGTTATACCAGCCAGGCTCGCCGGTGAATGTATCCTGCTCGTCAATCAACGCTTCGCCGTTGCCGCTTACCAACGTCACGGGGAAAATCTCCTGCGTAGCAGGATCGCGGAAAATGGTCTCGTAAATCGTGGTGCCGATATACTGCGCCTCGATGCGCACATAGCGGCCCGTCAGCGTCAGCGGCGTTGTGCTGTAGGTGCGGTTGCCGCCGCCGTCATAGGACTGGCACAGATAATACCACTTGAAGCAGTTGTTGCCATATTCGCCGCCCAGCTCGGCCCAGTTGGCCTCGCTCCAGGTTTCACCATCCTGGCTTACGCGCACGATGAAATCGCTGTTCACGCTGTGGATGCCCGACATGTACAGCATGTTGAACTGCCGGGATTCGCCCAGATCCAGCACTACGTCCTCATGCTGATCGTTGGCGTATGTGGATCGCCAGCAGGTCTGCGGGGATTTGGTCGCGCCCAGGTTGGTAAAGGCAACAACAGCGTAAATCACCGTCACACCCAGCATCAGCGCGTAATCCAGCCAAATCATCCTGGGAAGCGTTTTAGGCTCCAGCACACGGCGCATGGCAGCGCTGGGCCGCACGCCCGTCTGCGGCACATCCTCGGCCTTTTCAGGCGCAGGGGCCGCAAACAGCACGTTCTGTCCCTGGCAGCATACGGCCGCGCACACATAGCCCGCCCAGCAGGCCAGCGTGCAGTTCAGCGCCGATACCGCGTATTCCAGCCAGGCGGAATCGCTGACAATGCCAAACAGCGGCGCGCTCAGATGCCCGCTGGCGCCGCCGATGCGCACGCCGCGATCCAAGACAACGCCCACGTTCAGGAACACGCTCAGGCTCAGCAGTACAAACAGGATATACACACGGCGGTCGCGTTCCAGCAGGCAGGCCAGCGCCAGCAGCACAGCCGCCGGGAAAAGATAGCGCTCGTGCATCATGGTGCCCACGCTGCACAGCAGCATCAGCAGCAGCGCGCCCAGCAGCGGCAGGTGGCGAATACTGCCCCCCGCCAGATACACCAGCGCGCACAGCACCACGGCCAGGGCAATGACCGCCCAGCCAAAGGCCGCGTAGCTCATGGGAACGAACGCGCAGATCAGCCCCGCCAGCAGCAGAGCCGCAGCGGCGGCCAGATAGGCGCGATGCGTGCGATCCCAGCGGAAGCGCACGGCGGCAAAGGCCGCGCCGCCGCACAGGCACACCATACCCAGCAGGCGAATCAGCACCGGCGCGCTTTCCTCCACGCTCACCCAGTTTTGCCCGAACAGGAAATACAGGTTGCAGGCGTTCACCGTGGCGCTGGCATAGTAGGACATGGTGCCGGTATACAGGCTGATCAGCCAGCCCGGCTCGGTTTGATAGACGGAGAAGGGGACCACCACCGCCAGTGCAACCACCGCCGCGCCAGCCAGCCCAATCAAGGTCTGCCGCACCAGCACGCGGTCACGATTGCGGATCCATTCCACAATCAGCGCCAGCAGGCCCAGCGGGCCAAACATCAGCGCCTGGGGCTTCATCAGCACCGCCAGCATATAAACTGGCAGCGTCCAGGCCCATTTGCGCTCAATCGCCAGCACCACCACCAGCAGGATGCACAGCGCCATCACGCTGTCCGATTGCCCCCAGGCAGCACCGGTAATAAAGGTAAGGGGATTCAAGGCATACAGCGCAGCCACCGTGAAGGCGGCGCGCTCAGAAACACGCTTGCGGCCATAGGTATACAGCACGGCCGCCGCCGCAATATCGCACAGGATGGAGGGCATCTTGACCAGCAAGGTAGTCACGCCCGTGCCCAGCAGCTTGCCGATCTGCCCAAACAGCCCCAGCACCAGTAGGTATCCGGGGGGATAATCACAGAATCCCGCGGCGTTATAGAAATTGGCCGGGCCTACCTCTACCATGGTATTGGCCCAGGAGCTAAAGCAGCCGATATCCACGCCATAGCCAGGCACCAGCACGGCCACAAGGACGCGCGCCGCAAAGGCCGCCGCCAGCAGGGGCAGCAGCATCCAGAGGGATGGGCGCTTCAGCATCCCCTCCCCCAGCGCTGCGCGGCGAAGCAGCAGGCAAACCAGCGCATAGCCCAGCGCCACGGCCAGCAGATAGGGCCAGGCAGGGGCGGAAGTCTCCTCGTCCGTTGCGGTAGAAGTATTGGCTGTCGCGCGCGTCCAGCTAGAAGCAATATAGCCGTCTGGCACACTGGCTATCTGCTCCAGCGTGATATCCCGGAAGGAAGCCGTGCCGATGGCCTCACCGCTGTAGCCGCCCAGGCGGGCAAAAATCGTTACGCTGCGCTGGCTTTCCCCTGTGCGGCCATACAGGCGCACCTCCTGCCATTCGCCCTCGGTATCATACACGCACTCGGAAAACACGTAGATGCCCGAGATGGACAGGTTGGCGCCCAGGCCATCGCTGGCGTCAGCGCGAATATAGCCGCGCAGGCAGTACAGGCTGTCGGGCTGCACCGCAACTTCCTGCACAAAGCGCGCGTCGTTCAGGGCATGGTTGGTAATGGTCGCCACGCCGTCGGCCACACTGTAATCGGTATATCCGGGCATGGTGATGTACGCATCGGTATACCAGTCCTCCATATCGGCGGAAAAATCGCCGTTCATCAGCAAATTACCGGCCTGAATCTCGCTCTTTTTGCCTGGCAGCGTCAGCGCCAGCACCAGGGCGGTCACCGCAATCGCGGCAAGCGCAACGATCCACAGCAGTCGTTTCTTTTTCATCACACGCTCCTTTTCGGATAGCATCCGCTCAAAAGGCATTTTCCATGTAAAAAACCCCGGCGCGCGAAAACTCCAGGATATCAAACCGGCACGGCGCGTCGCGCAGCCCCTTGCGGGAGAGGTACGCATCCGCCGCGTGCCGCAGCCTGCGTCGCTTGTCCGCCGTCACAGCGGCCACGCCCGCGCCCAGCTTACCTGCCGGGCGTGCCTTTACTTCAATAAAGACAATCGTATCGCCGTCGCGGGCGATCAGATCAATCTCGCCGTCGCGCGCGCGATAGCGCATGTTCAGCAGACGATACCCGCGCCGCCGCACATAGCGCGCCGCGCGCAGCTCATACAGCAATCCTGCCTGATACGCGTTGTTCATAGGAATTTACGGATAAAGGTCATCCGATGCGCCGGACAGGGGCCATGCTCGCGGATCGCAGCAATATGCTCCGCCGTTCCGTAGCCCTTATGCCTGGCAAAGCCGTACTGCGGATACTGCTGATCCAGGGCAAGCAGCTCCCGATCCCGCGTCACCTTGGCCACAATGCTGGCCGCGGCGATGGAATAGGACACTGCGTCGCCGTGCACGATGGGGATTTCCGGCGCGTCCAGCCCCAGATTCTTCACCGCGTCGATCAGATAAATATTGGCCTGCGCATCCGCCGCAGCGCGGCGCATGGCGTTCATGGTGGCCTGCAGGATATTGATTTCGTCAATCTCCTGCGCGCTGGCGCGGCCTACGCCCACATACAGCGCCGTGCGCAGGATTTCTTCATATACTTTATCGCGGCGCAGGGCGGAAAGCTTTTTGGAGTCATCCACCCAATCCACCGTGGGCGCGCTGGGCATGATCACACACGCCGCCACCACGTCGCCCGCCAGCGGGCCGCGCCCGGCCTCGTCCATGCCGGCCACACGCGCACAGGCCGCCCAATAGGGCTGATCATGGGCAATCATCGCCATGCGGCGCTCCTGGCTGTCACTGCGCATCGTCGTTATTCTCCTTCACAGGGGCTTTTTCAGCCGTCTCCGGCGGCGCTTCCAGCGTCAGCCTGCCCAGCTTGCCATCGCGGAACTCATCCAGCACCACGGCGCTGGCGCGCTCGATATCCAGCTCTCCCCCGCGCAGCAAAAAGCCACGCCCGCGGCACACCGCCTCCAGCAGTGCCTGCCCACGCAGGGACATATCGGTAATCTTGTACCGCGCCGTCAGCGCCTCGGGCGCCAGGGCTGTCATATCCTCCAGCAGCGCGCAGGACAGGGCGAAGGTATCCACCACCTCGTCCCGAATGGCGGAGATATACGCCAGCCGCCGCGCAGCCACGGGATCATCCAGCTTTGTCCACAAAAGGCCGGGGGTGTCCAGCACCTCCAGATATTCGCCCACACGCACCCACTGATTGGCGCGCGTCACGCCCGGACGGTTGCCCACCTGGGCAATCGCACCGCCGTGCAGCTGATTGATGATGGTGCTTTTGCCCACGTTCGGCACGCCCACCACCATCACGCGCACCGTGCGGCGCACGCCACGCGCCTCGCCGCGCGCCACCTTGTCGCGGGTCAGGTTTTCAATGGCCTTGAATACCTCCCGCGCGCTGCGCCCTGCCGTAATGGCCGCGCACTGCACGCCGTGAGCTTGATAATACGCCTGCCACTTGCGGGTCATGGCAGGATTGGCAAGATCGGCCTTGTTCATCATCAATACCCGCGCCTTGCCGCGCAGCATGGCGTTGAGCACGGGGTTTCGGCTGGATTCGGGCAAGCGGGCATCGCAAATTTCAATCACCGCATCCACGCGGGAAAGCTGATCCTGCAAAAGCCGCTTAGCCTTGGCCATATGGCCGGGATACCAGTTAATCTGCATACAGGCTCCTGAAGATTTCCATAATCTGGAATAAAAATGCATTTTCGCGTTTCTCTTAAAGTAATATCATGTTAAAGCAAAAAAATCAAGCGCCTTTGCGCATTGTATTCAGAAAATTTACACCCGCTTCATCTTTATACCCTGCCTGCCGCGATTTTGACATATTCGCAAAAAAGCCCGAACGCATTGGATTTTCGCGGCAATCATTTCAATTCTCAACTGAAGATCAACGGCAATTGTATTGAAATTATTTACAATTAATGATAATATGCTATCTTGAGCGGCATATGGCGCAGCATCCTCGATATCTGCACGCTCACCAAGGAGGAAATAACATTGGCCGAGCAATACAAACGGCGGTTTGGAGATCGCAAGGACGGGCGGCTCATGCGCGAGCTGGATTCCATGCACTATATCACGCCCCTGATTTATCCCAATCGCTGCGATAACGAAGCCTACATCTCCGAGCGCATCGACCTTGCGCCCATCAATGCCTATATCGCCAAGAAGAACGAAAGCCAGCCCGATCTGCCCTACACCATGTTTCATGTAATCGTGGCCGCGCTGGTAAAAACGCTGACCCTGCGGCCCAAGATGAACCGCTTCATCGCCAACCGCAACGTGTATCAGCGCTATAATGTTTCGGCCGCCTTTGTGGTAAAAAAGAAGTTCGCCGACGACGGCGCGGAGGCGCTGGCCTTTGTGCGCGCCAAGGAAAGCGACACAATGGATTCCATCCATCAGTGCATCCGCGATCAGGTGATGTCCTGCCGCAGCGACAAGGTAGACCGCACCACCGACAGCATGGATATTCTGACCAGCATGCCGCGCTTTCTCAGCCGCTTCCTGGTGGATATCATCCGCTTTCTGGACAAGCACGGCTGGTGCCCCAATTTTCTCATCGCCACCGATCCCTATTATTCCTCGGTGGTGCTGTCAAACGTCGGCTCCATCAAGCTCAAGTGCGGCTATCATCACCTGACCAACTGGGGCACCAACGGCGTTTTCTGCCTGATTGGCGAAAAGGGCAGCACGCCCGTTTTCAATGCGGAGGACGGCACCTGCACCATGCGTGAAACCGTTGAGCTGGGTCTGACCATCGACGAGCGTCTGGCCGACGGCTACTATTATTCCAAGTCCATCCGGCTGCTTAAGCACCTGCTGGAGCACCCGGAGCTGCTGGACCGCCCCATCAGCGAGGAGGTAGACTACTGATGCCCGATAAAATCACCGCCAAGGCCCCGTGGGTAAAGAACCTGGGCGATATCCCCGCGCATCTGGATTATTTCCAGGGCTCCATGTACGATATGCTCAAGTCCGTGGCCGATAAATACCCCAACAACATCGCCATGGATTTCATGGGACGCTCCACCACCTACAGGCAGCTGCTGGAGCATGTGGAGCGCTGCGCCAAGGCGCTTAAAACCATCGGCATCCGCGAAAACGATTGCGTTACCATCGCCATGCCCAACTGCCCGCAGGCCATCGCCATGTTCTACGCCATCAACATGGTGGGCGGTATCGCCAACATGGTGCATCCCCTGTCCAGCGAAAAGGAAATCGAATTCTATCTGAACGAATCCAACAGCGTGACGGTAATCACGCTGGATCAGTTCTATCATAAAATCGAAGCCATCCGCAACAACACCAATATCGTCAACGTCATCATCGCCAGCATCCGGGATGAGCTGTCCCAGCCCCTCAAAACGGGCTATATGCTTACCGAAGGCCGCAAGATCCGCAAGATTCCCGACGACGCGCCTGTCATCCGCTGGCAGAAGTTCCTTAACCTCAGCAAGTCCTGCTTCTGGCGCTATAAGGTGGAGCGCAAGCCCGAAGATCCCGCGGTCATCCTCTATTCGGGCGGCACCACCGGCACCACCAAGGGCATTGTGCTGACGAATCTGAATTTCAACGCCCTGTCCCAGCAGGTCATCGCCACCAACCCCATGTTCCGTCCCGGCGACCGCATGCTGGCCGCCATGCCTATCTTCCACGGCTTTGGTTTGGGCGTGTGCATCCACACCATGCTCACCCAGGGCGGCCGGTGCGTGCTGGTGCCGCGCTTTACCGCCAAGAGCTATTCCAAGCTGATTACCAAGTACAAGTGCAATTTCATCGCGGGCGTGCCCACGCTGTATGAGGCACTGCTGCGCCTGCCCAACATGGAAAAGGCCGATCTGAGCAGCCTCAAGGGCGTGTTCTCCGGCGGCGATTCGCTGACGATCGAGCTGAAAAAGAAGTTCGATAAGTTCCTGTACGATCACAAGGCCGTCATCCAGATCCGCGAGGGCTACGGCACCACCGAGTGCGTTACCGCCTCCTGCCTCACCCCGCCCACCATGCACCGCGAAGGCAGCATCGGCCTGCCCTTCCCCGATACCTACTACAAGATCGTTACCCCCGGCACCGACGAGGAGCTGCCCTACGGCGAGGAGGGCGAGATCCTGCTGGCCGGCCCCACCGTGATGCGCGAGTATCTGCATCATCCCGAGGAAACCGCCCAGACGCTGCGCAGGCATGCCGACGGTCTCACCTGGGTATACACGGGCGATCTGGGCGTGATGGACGCGGACGGCTTCGTCTATTTCCGCGGCCGCCGCAAGCGCATGATCATCACCTCGGGCTACAATGTGTACCCTGCGCAGCTTGAAAACATTCTGGAGGCGCACGAGGCCGTTCAGCGCTGCTGCATCATCGGCGTGCCCGATTCCTACAAGATGCAGAAGGTCAAGGCCTTCGTCATGCTCAAGCCCGGCTTCCCCGCCACCGAGGAAACCAAACAGAGCATTCTGGCCCACTGCCGCAAGAACATCGCCAAGTACGCCATGCCCTATGATATCGAGTTCCGTGAGAATCTGCCCACCACGCTGGTCGGCAAGGTTGCCTATCGTGTACTGGAGGATGAAGAGCTGAAGAAAATCAGCTAAGTTTCATTGATTCGGGTCGCTTCGTGCGGCCCGTTTTTTATTGGGGATGAGAACGAAGGGAAACGAGGAGAACGTTTCTTTCTTGAGTCAAGAAAGAAACAAAGAACCTGTGTGTGACGTAAAAGTCAGTTGGATAAAAGCTGGAAGGCGTGCCACGGGACATGCTCACCGTTGCGCCTAATTGACGTGTCCAGCAGCATTGCCCTTCAAGAACGCTTCAAAGCAAAAACGCAGCCCCTTCGGCTATATCGCCGAAAGGGCTGCGTTTTTATTGTTCCGTTATTCCTTGCCTTCTGTTTCTCCTTCCATGGGAACATAGAGGCTGCCATTCTGCCATGCCTGCTGCAAATCGCCGTCCCAATGGTAATAGCCGGGATTATCGGCAATAAAGGCGTCAAAGGCTGCCTGTGTTTCGGCATCGCACAACGGGATTTCGCCGTTTTCCGCGCTGTATATGCACAGCTTTTTGCGGCCTGCCTGCATGGAAATCGTGCTGAACTCCCCTAAGCATTCGCACTGCCGCCACATTGCGGTGGCATTCTGAGGGGCAACGCCCTTTTCCTCCAGCGCTTTGAAATCGGCGGCGGTCATGGGCTTGAGA
>OLNF01000598.1_pt1 | contig 31995 bp, 29 predicted proteins | sample 1673061 | NCBI WGS metagenome assembly OLNF01 (sample SAMEA3136751, study PRJEB25190) | human gut metagenome
CACGTTGCTTTTTTATACCGTATTTTGGACTTTACACATAATTTGAAGAAGAGCCACCGGTTAGTATGGTCATATTCCGTATGGAATCGCCACATTCGGTGGGTATCTTTATGCTTATTTAAGCCCGTATTTTCAGAGGTTGCGTATATAACCAGTATCTATGTCTTACAATTACTTCTACCGTCATACAGACAAATTTCGAGCTACTGATATTCTCTGCTATTCCTGAAACCATTAGTTATATCATACCTGTACCCATACTAATATTATTCTTTAGCCGTTCCTATTTGTAATAGGAATATTGTATTTATTCGATATTACAAATGCATCGCTTTTACAGGAAAGCGGCTTCATTTCCGTTAAAACTTTATGCTGAGTTTCAGGAGTCCAATAAATCTTTAAGTTTTTGCATGCACGGGTAATCGCCGTATAAAAAATATTGTGAGTAATTTGTTCTTCAATTTCATTCGTAACAACAACCTTAACAGAGTTGTATTCCAAACCTTGCGCCTTATGTATGGATATAGCATAAGCCACCTGGAACGGAACAACCTCTCTGCTGTTTTTCTCTCTGCCGCCATCGTCAATATAATGATCAACAGTAAAACGAATTAAGGAGTGCCCAGGAACATCACATTCCAAGAGATCAAAGCCTGCTGCCATTGCTGCAAACTCTGTAAGTGCCATATCTACTTCTATATCAAACTGTATAGCTGCAGTCTCTTTTTTTATGTGACGAATCCAACCTTTAAGGTTGTTATATAGCGTTGGATAAAAACGATTGTTCTCGCTAAAAATCACGGGATCTCCAACTTTGTATATCCAAGAATCCCAATATACAGCAGGGCTTTGATTATCATTTTGAAGGAAACGATTTATGTTGTTTATTCCATAAAGGCCATCGTAATTCAAGCACAAAATAATTTCATCAGAGTCTTCGCGTACAAATATGCTGTCGTCTAATTCAGAAGCATAATGCTGTATGGCAATATATTCTTCTGTTCGCTCATCTAATGACCGAACTTTATTCCATAGCTCAACCATGCTACTGTGTTTGCTTCGGTATGGGGTATTCAGCTCATATACTATATTCGAAGGTAGAAAATACCGCGCCAAGCTGAACCAGTTACCAAACTTTATAGAGCGTATCTGATATACATCTCCCACTAAAACAAGCAATCGGCAGTTAAGCTTTTTCAGGAGCTCTTTCATTGCTGCATTATCCACGGTACTGCACTCATCGATAAAAACGATATCATAGTTATTTCCATTAACTAATGGGCTGCAACTTGCAATAGTACTGAATTCGCTGTTGCTTACTTTTATTTGGCGTCTAAGATTTTCCTTTGCCGGATTGGTGTTTGCCAGAAACAATTTGCTTGAATCCGCAAAATAGGAAGCCAAATGCTTTATCAGCGTCGTTTTGCCTGTTCCAGCTGCTCCATAAATTAGGGCAAGATCGTATTTACTGAACATATCAAGAAGAATGGACTCCTTTTCTTCACAGTCCACTGTCGGTGTTTCCTGCAACCATGTTCCCATAGCATTTCGATAACCGGTCAAACCGTTGCCGACTCGCGAAATAAGGTCATTGATTATGGTTACGGTATCTGCCTCATACCCTTTAATATATACATTGTCTTTTTCTATCACTAAGCTCCGCACAGGAACATGTTTTGAAATCAATAATGTGTTGAATTTATTGGCAAGCTCTTGTACATTTCCTATATACTCGACATCCTTAATGGGGGTGAATAATTTAACATTCTGCTCTGTATTAATGCGGATTTTACGGGACAATATTTCATGTTCTCTACCTTTACTGCTAATACATGAGAAAACATCAAACAGAGATGGATTGTGATATACCAACGATGCATCAAATGGCATTTTGTCAAAGGGGATGCATTCATTCCACAGACTAAGATAGGAAATCCAGTTGTTCGGGCGATCAGCTATTTGATACCTCATTATGCGGTGACGCATTTTTAGTAATATATACTGAAGAATAATACTTCCCGCTGCATTCGATTTTATCAACTGTCTGCATCTATCCAAAGAGTTAAACAAATTATTTGATTTGCTCAAATTCTGAATTTTTGTTTTTACAGCACAGTAGTATTCATCACTCATAGTTACCAATTCGGTTACCGTACTTTTTTATTTTTCTGCCGAAGAAGTCCTCGTTGGAAAACTGCAAAAAGTTTTAGAACTGCTAAACAGAATCATATTTTCTGCTGCTTCCGAAATCAGGGCATACTATATTGTGTATTCGTAAAATTGGGGATAAAAATTAAAGATTATTTTTCAAAAATGTTCCCCAATACTTATTGACTGTTGGGGAACGATTTGATATAATAACCGAAAGAATTGTTCCCCAAAAGGAGGGGCTGCAATGGCAGTACAATATAGTGAAATACAGGAATTGCTCAGAAGTCGAGCCGACCTCAATGCCAGACTGAACTTAATGCCCTATGACGGTACGCCCGAAATCAAAAAGCGCGGCGATGGGCAATACCTTTATGTGAGAAAACGTGTAGCAGGAAAACTGACATCTACTTATGTAGGCGCATATACCGAAGAACTGTATAATCTGCTTTTGCGCAATGCCAGAGAAGCCCGTGAAATCAGAAGGTCGCTTCGCAGCATCGAAAAGCAGCTTGCCGCAGCCGGTTATTCCGAGGATGACCTTTCCGCCGATGTTATAAACAACATTGCCTTTGCGCGTGCCAATATGAAAATGAATATCTATGATCAGGCTGTTTTGGAGGGTGTTGCAACATCTTTTCCTCAAACGGAAGAGATCATAGAGAACGGAAAAGTATCCGGTATGACAGCTACCGACGTGCAGAAAATTTTGAATTTGAAACACGCATGGGAGTTTATTCTGGACCGTGATGTAGTTGCCAGCCGTTCCGACTATTATATGCTCAGTCATATTGCAAGGCTTGTCAATGAAGGCTTTTTTGCGGAAGGCGGTCGAATCCGCGGTGTTCCGGTTACCATAGGCGGTTCGTCTTATGTTCCGCCCCTGCCGAATGAATCGGATGTGAAAGACAGGATTCTTGAGATCATCGAGGAAGAGGACGATGCCGTTAATATTGCCATCAGGCTTTGTCTTTACTGCATGAAGACCCAGATATTCCTGGATGGCAATAAGCGCGCTTCCGTTATCTTTGCAAATCATTATCTTATTGCTCACGGCGGAGGTTTTTTGGTCATTCCCGAAAGCGAAGTGCCGGAGTTCAAGAAACTGCTTGTGAAGTATTATGAAGGCGAAGACTCCTCTGTTATTGCGGGCTTTATGAAAGAACGCTGTTGGAAAACCATAGGGCACTAAGCACCAATATTGGGGAGCATATTTAGATGTGAATTGCGAATTTGTTCCCCAAAGTTATATCTGTGGTAAGAACGAAAACACGCCTCAATTGCATACGGAGGTTTATATGAGAATAACAAAAATCGAAATTACAAATTACAAGTCGATAAAAGAACCGGTTGAAATAAACTTTTATAACGGATTGCCGACCGTGCTGATCGGCAAGAACGGAAGCGGAAAAACCAACATTTTGGAAACACTGAGTGCCATTGCGGAGGCAAACGGCAATTACTTCGGGCTAAGCAAAGAACTGCCGCTGAAATATAAAGTGCATATCTGCCTTGAAAAAGAAGATATCGAGAGGCTCTTCCCCGGCAAAAGCATTGACGAAAAATGCGAATTTGTCGCCTGTTCCGGAGAAGACTGCAAGATAAACCGAATCGAGTCGGAATGTCTAATTCCGCTTTTAAGAATGGAAATCGACGAAATCTCCGAACTTGCAGGCGAATTGAAAGACGCACTGGATACATATACAAAGCAGCTGAACAAAATTGCGTACGGTGAAAACGAACATCCGTTACAGGGGCTTCAGATCATAAATTTCAAAAATTCAACGACAAATTATGATTTTCTCAAAGGGCAGGCTGAAATGGTGATCCGGGAAGCCGAAAAGTTTGCGGGCTTTGTTAAGGCAAATTTCGCTGCCGAAGAGAGTTCTATGAAATTCGGATATGTCAATTATTATTATGGCTTAAATGACCCGAAATACCTGTCCTTCAAGCTCCGCTATGTAAAACCCGATCTGGCGCCGTTTGAAGAAAAATTCATTACAGTCAACGAAACAGCGATAAAGCGGGAGATCACGAAGATCAACAAGGCAGCAAAAGCCGCCTGCGATAAGGTCACGGACTTGCTTTATGAGCTGGACGAACGGGCGAAGCGCTTGAAAAATGCTTTGACTTACAACCCGATGATGCCCGTTAATGTCGGCGTATTCTACAGCTTCATTTGGAAGGTGCAAAGATGCGTCGGCGCAAAATGCGCTTTTCTGCGGAACGAAAGCAGCAACGTCATTTTCAAAACGGATGATCGTGAGCGCGAGTATTTCCGGGACGATAACACCCGCACGATCCTGCAGACGTATCTAGGCAAGGTCTATACAGGCGACGATAAAGATGAACTTCAAAAGCAGATCGGCGAAAATAAAGATTTTTCGCTGCCCGACGGTGCTTTGAATGATTTTGAAAAGTCCCTCAATGAGCACATTCCCGAATTTGAAAACGGCATGTACGAGCGTATTGCGGTTGAACAGTCCAACGGTAAACTCCCGTCGATACTGCTGCACGAAAAAAGCGGTGAAATTGTTGATCTGAATTCGACAAGCGCCGGCAGACGGTGGTATTTTACTTACTATTTTATGAAGAATACGCTCGAAAACGGCGACCTGTTTATTATTGACGAGCCTGCCGCCATGCTTCATCCCCTTGCGCAGAAAGAGGTTCTGAAAGAGCTGCTCCAGCTTGAAAGCCGAGGCATCAAGGTGATTTACTCAACGCACAGTCCGTATCTTATTCCAAACGATTGGAAAAGCGTACACTTCGTTGCGATGTCAGATGTTGGTACAACCGTCACGCAGGAAAACAAATATGATGCTCTGAAACAAGTCACCGGCGAAGATATATTTGACTTGCAGGAGCTTTTGGAACGATATCAAAAATGCGATAAAGAAGCTGTAGCTCATCAATGCTACCATGTTATTCTTGGTAGTTTTGAAAACATTGACGAAGCCGCAGAGAAATTAAATCTCGGTGTGTCTGCCATTGAATCTTGGAGAAAAAACATTAATAGTAAGAAATTCAGATGCCCAAAGCTTGAAAATATAATTTTAATAGCCGAAAAAACAGGACGGAATATAACCGACTTATTCTAACTTTGCCGGGGGGTACATCTGTACCCTGTCGCTCCTTTCAGCGGTTCGCTATAATATAGGCAGAATCATTGAAAGGAGGTACTCAAAATGTCAAAGTATAAGACCATAGACGTGTGGAACAGGGTTTTCGGTGCGAAGCAGGAGGCGTATGATTACGCCGGACGGCTGATGAAAAAATCCGCCTGCGGCGATCCGAAAAACCCTTATCACCCGACGCTTGACCACATCCGCCCGCTTTCCGCCGGCGGCTGCGATGTCCTCGAAAACATCATCATTTGCCATCGTGATACCAACGAGGAAAAAGCAGATCACTTCCCACACTGGAAAGCGAACGGTGTACACTACCACGCCCGCAGAGTCAAAGGCTCCCGTGTGGAATACGAGATTATTGAAGATTAAGGAGGCAAATCTATGAGTAAGCATTTCTTCGACTATGACGACGGTGATTTTGCGTATACCGTTTCCGATAATATGGCAATCGACTCCGACGGTAATATGATGATGCGCATGGGCGATAATATGGCTATGGACATGGACAGCGGAGAGCTTCACATTATTTCGTCATGGGATGATGAGGACGATTAAAAAATCGTTATAAATGAACACCGCAGCCCCGACCTTTCAAATGAGGTTCGGGGCTGCGGTTTTGACACTGCGAAAACCGACCCCAATAAAGGCATTCCCTTATTTCCATTGCGTTTCCCTTAAAACACGGTGCAAAGTAAGGGAATCTTATTTTGCTGTTCTCATAGTTCGCCCCGACAGAAACAAAAAATGCTGCCCCACCGTTTCCGGTGAGGCATAGATTATGTACTCTCTTTCATCATTTTCCTTTTCTGCCGCCGCTGTTCGTTTTCACGCTCACGGCGCTGTATATATTTGAATTCCCGAATGAGTTCTTTGTATTTTTCCGTGCGCGGGTGCGCCAGCCTTTGCGGTGATGCCATAAAGTTCACGAATTCCGCTTTGGCACAGTACTGTATGGCGCCGAGCTTGATGCCGGTTAAGATTTCTTCCCGTATCCATTCGTGAATGCGCTGCGGGCTGTGGCCGACAAGTTCCGCCGCCGTCTGCGTGGGCAGAGCCTCCGGCAGCTCTGCCCACTGTGAACTCAGCCACCGCCGAAAGGCCTCGCAGTTTTCCGGGGTGGCTTCAAACATCGAGATCGGATGCCATTCGGTGCGGTTGGAGAACATGCCGCTCAGCTCCGATAAAAAGCCCGGCTCGGTATCCATACGGGCTTTGAACTGCACCGCATCCTCTGTCCGCACCCGATATTTATGGGTCGTGTGTCCCGTGTTTTCGTGCGGGATATAGTTGTTGTCCATCAGATATTTCATTTTCCGCGTGGAGATGTGCAGGTACTGTCGAAGCTCGCTCCCGCTCATAAATTGTTTTTCAGTCATATATAAAATCATCCTTTCTCTCAGCAAAAATGCGCCGCCATGAGCGCATTATTCTTTTGCTTTATTGAAGATACTGCTGATCACATCGGCGCTTTCCTGTTTCTTGGACTTATCCAGATGGGCATAGATATTCGCTGTTGTGGACAGATCGGAATGACCGAGGAAGGTCGATACATTCAGCAGCGGAACATCCTGATTGATGAGGATGCTGGCGAAGGTGTGGCGCAGGTCGTGAAACCGAATTTTGCGCAGACCGTATTGCCTGATCAGGTCGGCGAACCGCTGCGTGACCCGATTCGGGCGGATCAGCCCGCCGAGCTGATCGACGCAGATATAATCGTCGTATTTGCGGTTGTAGCTGCCCTTGAACATACGGCGGTACAGGTCCTGCTTTTCCCGTTCCTCGCACAGCATTTCATACACCGGGTCCGGCAGCGGCAGTGTGCGGCGGCTGGATTTGTTTTTCATTTCCTCCACGGGTTCGACGATGACTTTACCGTTTTCTTTATACTCAATGATTTTGGTGTCGAGCAGTATGGTTTTCTTTTCCCAATCTACCCGTGACCACCGTGCACCCAACGCCTCGCTGCGGCGCAGCCCCAAGCCGCCCGCCAGCATGACAGCCGGATAGATAATATCCCCGCGAATAAGCCCCAGCATAGCAATCAGTTCTTCCTCGGAATAGTTTTCACCCGTAAACTTGTTTTTCTTCGGGCGGTCGATGCGGTCAAAGGGATTTGACTCGATCAGCCCGTCCTTGAACGCTCTTTTGAAGGCACTGTGCAGGACGGTGTGGTAGTGGATAACGGTGTTGGCGACAACGCCTGAGGCGAACATCCACTCGTAGAAATCCTCAATGTCCTTTGCGGTGATGCTGCCGACCGTCAATTCCATGCGGGCAGTAAAATACCGCCGAATTCTACCGTTTATCATTCCGCGGTAGCTTTCGGCGGTACTCTTTTGAATGTTTTTCTCGATCTTTTTATAGTAGGCGCACATATAATCGTAGATCGGGATAAGAAACCCTTGAAGAAAGAGTTTATAGAGAGAATCGTGGCAGAAGATGCTATGGCTCTGCTCACACCCGAAAGAATTGATACGATTGCGGATATGGCTATCAAAGGCAATCAAGAGGATTTGGAAAATGACGAGGTTATCCCTGCATTAAGAGCAGAAATCCAAGAACTCGATAAAAGCATTTCTAATCTATTGAAATTAGTAGAAAAGGGGGCGGAGTCGGAAACACTTGCGGCAAGATTAACCGATTTGGAAAAGAGAAAAAGAGATGTCGAACGCCGCCTTGTTGTTGCGGAGGACGATTACATTATATTAGATAAGCCGCTCATCGTCCGTTGGTTGTCTCAATTCCTAAATGGGGACATTGAGGACGAAGATTTCCGCAGACAAATTATTGACCTACTCGTAAACTCCGTGACCGTATGGGACGAGCCGGACGGATACTACAAAATAACCTCGGTCTACAACCTTATGGAAGAGGAAGTAAAGTCCTTTCGAGTAAAGGCTGACGGGTGTTCGGATTTGAGGAGTCAACTTCCGCCATAAAAGTTCGGTAAGCTCAACCGTTTCCGTCATAAGGAAGTATTCTCTTATGAAAGATTGGTCGCAACCTCTGTTATGGAGGCTGCGCCCTTTTCTCTTCCTGCAGTGAATCACGGCCTTGACGATTCTGCGACAGCAAGCATCTCCTTTATGATTGCAAGGTCTGCAAGCCCGGCACCGGTAAAGTAGATGCCAATGCGCACTCGCTTATCTTACTTGATATAGGTAGATTTCCGAATGCTCGTTTGAGCTTTTGCAGCCACGAATCACAGTAAAAAGCAAAGCGATGGCGTGTACCGGTCTGCAGTGTCGGTTTGCCTGCAAGCAACGCCTCCTTGAACTTCGCCACCTTCTCTTTAGCTTCTTGATATCTCCTGCCGCAGCAAAAGCCGTACTTGATTTTGCCGGACAGTTCATAGCCCTTGATATACCGAGCCTCCCACCGTCCGTCTTTTCTTTTGAAAATGTTTTCACCTTTCTTCGTTGTTTGAATCCTCCTGCTTTTATTGTCTGATCGGACACCATATTTTTTAGCGAATAGAATTAATCGTTTTCTGACTGCGCATCTGACTGTCCATTCCTATCGGGGAGATAGTGTTCGCTTATGGCGTGACACCTTGTGACAACCAAAAATCCGAAATTTTCTTGAAAAATGGCAGAAATCAATCGAATTCACTTGATTTTTTCGAATAATGGTGTTATAATCTTTCCGGTTATGTGGGTGAATAGCGCTTACTTAACCGGCACAGAGTGATTAACTCTGCGAAAGAAATGCGTCGATCATAAATAACGAAATAAGTAATTGCTATGCAAAGGAGATGCGATAATGCTTCCGCAAAACGATAAGACCCAAGCATTGCGGCGGGAGTTAATTGAGGGGACGATCAAGACCGTTGCGGCCTTGGGGCTTGAAAACACAACAACAAACGCCATCTGCAAAATCAGCGGATTGAATGTTGCTATATTTACCAATGTTTCGAGGACAAAGAGGATTTGATTGCCAAATCCTTTGCGTTTGCCGACGAGGAATTCCTGTCGGTGATACTTAAGAATTATACCGTACTGAATTACGAAAGCCTCGATTACGAATCCCGCTGCCGTGTGCTGTTTACGAAATGTTGGGATTATTTAATGGCGCATCCCAACGAGCTGACATTCTATGTCCGTTACTATTATTCCATTTCATTTCAGAAGTATGCGTATACCGAACACATGGCACGGTATAAAAACCTGTTTGAAAAGATGAAAACCGCTTTCCCGGACTCGGTCGATGTCCAAAAGGTGCTGCACCACATCCTCGACACCCTGCTCGGTGAGGCGATGAAACAAATTGAGAACCCCAAGGTGGATAACAGCATTGCGGGTGTGCTGAGTTTCCGGCTGATCTTTTCCGTAGTGAAAAGCTATGTGAAGCAAACCAAGCTGGAGCCGCAGGAATAAAGAAATTACGAAAGGAGTGAGCCGAAGTGGAACAGAAAAAGAAAATCAAAATAATCATCATCGTTCTTGCCTGCCTGCTCGGACTTAGCCTTTTGGCGCTCGGCGGCACGGTTATATACAACAAAATAGCGAACACCACCTCTGCCACCGTGACCGTGCCGGATAATCTGATTACACCGGATGAGGACACGACCAAGCCCGACAACAGTGATAGCCAAGCGCCCGACAGCAGCGATACCGAGAAGCCGGACAGTTCCGATACGCAAACACCGAACAGCTCCGCCGCCACTTCTTCCTCTGCCGTCCCTATGCAAAGCACGACCGCCGAAGTAAAGAAAGCAGCGACCGTTGAACTCTACAATAAACAGCCGGAGGAAAACAAGCCGTTTCAGGTTGGCAATATGTTCCCCGGTGACAGCGAAACAAAATACTTCCGTGTGCGTGTTTCCTACCACGATAAAATCACCGTGCATTACAAAGCCACCGTTCGCCCCGGTTATGAGAAATTAGCCGAAGTGCTGAAAGTGCGTGTAAATCTGCTCTCCACGGGCGAAACGATGTATGACGGACTTATGCGGGATATGCCCGAAAGTCTGACGCACAAATTGGCGTCCCAAAAATCTACCACCGACGAGCTGTATTATGAAATTACGGCTTATTTAGATACAAGCGTAGGCAATGACTATCAGAATAATGACTTGATTGCCGATTTCAAATGGTGGGTCGAGGAAACAGGAAACCTCGACGATTCTCCGCAGACAGGCGATACCTCAAACATTCTGCTGTGGGCGGTGCTTGCAGCCTGCTCCCTTAGTATGATGATCCTCCTGCTTGTAGTCCGTATGCGTAAGGAGGATGAGGAAAATGTCTGAAACAAAAAACGCTAAAAGGCTGACGGGCGGCATTATCGCCATTATCGCTCTTGCCGTCTGCCTGTGTATCACCACTTTTGCTCTTGTGTATGCAAGCGTTTCGGTGGAAAATAATCTGTTCCGCACAGGTGAGGTGAAAATCAATCTCAACGACGGTCAGCCGGTGATCCGGGAGCATGAATTCCTCTTTGAGCCGGGTATGACGGTGAAGAAGGATTTCTTTATTAAAAACGACAGCACTTGGGATGTGTATTACCGGCTCTACCTCGATAATGTTTCCGGTGGCCTTGCCGATGTGCTGACCGTGACGATAAAGGACGGAGATAAGGTTTTATACTCCGGCACGGCGAACGAACTGACACGGCAGAATGTTGTTGCCGCAGACGATACCTTAAAAATCGGGCAGCGCCGCAATTTGACGGTTGTGTTCCACTACCCCGAATCGTCAGGAAACGATACGCAGAATTTGGATTTGACCTTCACCCTCTGCGCAGAGGCAACACAGACCAAGAATAACCCCAATAAGCTGTTTAACTGAGGCAACAATATGAAATTTGACAAAATACGGCAATTTTTCGGGGGGGGGTACACTATGTCCTCTGAAACCTCTGAGAATACCGCTGAAAAAACCGAACAGTGCATTTTGTGCGGAAAGGACACAGGCGTTCCCTTTTCTACGCCTGTGTCCCTGCGAAAGAACTATCTGCGCGGCTGCGGTCAGCTCTGCGAGGACTGCTACGCTGAGCTGAACCGAAGCACCGCAAGCGGATTTGAAATGACCGAAACGGAAATGGAATACCTGCTTGAAATCACCAAAAACGCTAAGGAGCGTGATTTTTCTGAAAGCAATGAAAATTCTTAAAAACATATTCGTGTGGCTGATCGTAGCCCTCGCCGCCGCGATGATGATATTTACCGTGGTGTCGGTGTCCACCTTCGACCGCGCCGACCGCAATCTGTTCGGTTACAAGGCGTTTATCGTTCTTTCCGATTCGATGAAAGCTACCGATTTCGACGCCGGCGATCTTGTATTGGTAAAAGAGGTCGATCCCGCAACCCTTAAAGAGGGGGACATCATCGCCTACACCTCGCAGAACACCGCAAACTACGGTGAAACGGTTACCCATAAAATCCGCAAGCTCACCACCGACGCAAACGGCGAACCGGGCTTTATTACTTACGGTACGACTACCGACACCGACGATGAAACCGTTGTGACCTACCCTTATGTGCTGGGCAAATACAGATCACACATTCCGAAGGTCGGCGCATTCTTTCAGTTTTTGAAAACAACACCGGGCTATATCGTCTGCATACTCGTGCCGTTCCTGCTCCTCATTCTGTTAGAGGGCATCCGCTGCATCCGTCTTTTCCGCAAATATAAGGCAGAACAACAGGCTGAATTACAGGCAGAAAGAGACAAGATCGAAGCCGACCGTGCCGAAACCCAGCGTATGATGCAGGAGCTGCTGCAAATGAAGGCGCAAATGGTGCAGAATGAGCAAAAACCGTCAGAGAAAGCAGACTCCGACACCACACCTACGGTGTAAGCACGGAAAAACCGTGATTACATATTGTCATTGGAAATTTAGAAGAATAATAAGGAGGTAAAACACAATGACAAACAGCAAATCCACCAAGCGAGCATTGGTTTCCAGCGCACTGGCTATCCTTATGTGCGTTGCAATGCTCATCGGAACCACCTTCGCGTGGTTCACCGACACCGCTTCCACCGGTGTCAACAAGATCCAGGCGGGTAATCTGGACATTGAACTGCAAATGAAGGACAACGACGACAACTGGGTCAATGCCGAGGGCAAGACTCTTCCGTTCCTCGTAAATGGCAAGATTCCCGCTGAGGGGACTCAAATCCTCTGGGAGCCGGGCTGCCGTTATCTGACCGAGGGCTTCAGAATTGCCAACAAGGGTAATTTGGCTTTGAAGTGGAAAGCACAGGTCAACACGGGCACTACCGCTGCTAATGAGGGTAATTTCGATCTGTTGGATGTTATTGACTTCTATCTGGTAACAAAGGCAGCCGATGGAACAGAAACAGAAACTGCGCTTGACGAGTTCACCGGCAATCTGAAAAAGACCGAAACCAGCGATGTATATTACATCAAGGGCGTGATGCAGACCACTGCCGGCAATGACTATCAGGGCCTGACGCTGGACGGCATCTCCATCACCGTTGTCGCGACGCAGGACACGGTTGAGAGCGACAGCTTTGACAATCAGTACGACAAAGATGCTGAATATCCTATTTTAGTTACAACGGGAGACGAACTGCAGGCCATTGTGAGCAATGCAACAGCTCCTGTCAATATCGTGCTGACGAACAGCATTACGACCAACAACTTCGTCATCCCTGAGGATAAGGATGTAACCCTGGATTTGAATGGCCGCACTGTAACGAATGCTGGATCGCACACCATTCTGAATAAAGGCCATCTTACTCTGACAGATTCAAGCGCAGATAAAAGCGGTCAAATCATCTCCCTCAAGGGCAACACTGCAGCACTTCGCAACGGAGATAATGCAGTCTGTGTAGTCGAGGGCGGAACAATTTCTCGTGACGGGGCCAATGGAAATACATGGCATGTAGTTGAAAACTTTGGCAAGATGACCTTCAATGGTGGTAAGGTCGTCCTAAAGAACGGAAATGGCTTTGCTATCACCAATGGCTGGAATTATTTTGATCCTGGTGCTTCTACTACGCATGCAGTGATGGAAATCAACGCTTTGGAACTTGATACCGATTCCAGTGGAATTAAGAATTGCAGATATGGCGATTTAACCGTAAATGATGTGACCGTGACCTCCACCGGATATTGGGCCCTTTCCAACGACTATCTTGGAACAGCCGTAATCAACGGTGGAACCTTAACTTCAAATTCTTTCAAAGCAGTTTCCAACGGTGCTGCAATGACGGTGAATGGCGGAACCTTTGACGGAACACAAGGGTTTTTCGTTCAGAGCTATGCCACATCCACAGTTCTCAACGGCGGAACCTTTGCAAACATGAACGTTGACGCACTCTCTAGCTATGTCGGTACGGGACACACCGCACAGCAAAGCGGCACATCCGTGATTATTAAGTAAAATCCTATTTCCACCCCCTCCGCCCTCGGGCGGAGGGGCAATCAAAGGGCATAAGTTATGCTTGTGTCTTTTGATTGCTTTGGTGTAATCACGGCAAATCCGTGTTTACATATTGCCATTGAAAAAATACGATAAGGAGGAAAAACAATAATGACAAGCAGTAAATCTACCAAGCGGGCATTGATTACCAGCGCTCTGGCGATCCTTATGTGCGCCGCAATGCTCATCGGCGCCACCTTTGCGTGGTTCACCGACACCGCAAGTACGGCGGTAAACAAAATCCAGGCGGGTAATCTTGATATAGAATTAGAGTACAGCAAAGATTTCACCGAATGGATAAAGGTGAACGATACAACCAAGCTCTTCGAGGAAAGCGCATTGTGGGAGCCCGGTCGTACGGAAGTTGTATATCTTCGTGTAAAGAACGCAGGAAATCTTGCATTGAAGTATACACTCGGCATTTATAACCTTTACGAAAATAGAGGAAAGAATGTTGCAGGTGATTTTTATTATCTCAGCAATTTTGTGAAGTTGGGCGCAGCGGAAGCCGATGCTGCATATGCAGACCGTGCGGCGGCTATCAGTGCTGTGCAAGACAGCGCCAAAACGCTTAAGAGCATTGGGGATACCGGTGTTGTCGGTGCAGATCTTGCCGTCAACAATGAAAAGGTCTATGCAATGGTGCTTTATATGCCTACGGAAGTCGGAAACGAAGCAAACCCGAAAAACAAGTCTTGGGCAGCAAAGGTTTCCTTCGGTATAAGAGTCAGTGCTACTCAGGCAGTGTCTGAATACGATTCGTACGGCAACACCTACGATGAAAAGGCTCCCGCTGTTTTGGCGGCGGAAAGCGCCTCTTACGGAACCCACGAAATTACCGAGAATATGCAGGCAAACGGACGCTATGGCGCAGTACAGGCTGAAAGAACAGCTCAGTTTACGATCAATGCCGATGTATATGCCGTGTACAATAGGGATGCGAGCGGCACTACCGGCGGAGCCATGGCTGTTTGCGCCGACGGAGACAGCAAGGTTATCATCAATGGCGGTGATTTCCGTCAGGTCAGTGTACCTGCCGACGACCCTGTATGCGATCTGATTTATGCCCTCGGCAATGCTACGATCGAAATCAACGGCGGTACCTTCAAGGCAGTGACTCCCGCTAATACCTTGAACTGCAAGGACGGCTCCAATGCGAAGATCACCGTTAAGGGCGGTAGCTTCTATAAGTATGACCCGTCTAATCCGACCCTTGGAGACAACGAAGTTGTCGTTGCTGCAGGCTACCATGTAGTACAAGACGGCGACTGGTTCAATGTTGTTGCCGATTAACTGAAAATCACAAAGAAATCAAGTCCTCTCCGCCTTCGGGCGGAGGGGCAATCAAAGGGCATAAACTGTGTATTATGCCTTTTGATTGCCCACACAAACACAATCGAAAGGAGATACATCATTATGGGCAACGATAGCGGCGCTTTGATACTCTTGATCGTTCTGGTCGTATCTGCCTTTCTGCTGATCGTCATAAAACTCACACAGTTTGCCATCCGTTTCGGACGGGAGAAGCGGTATCTCCTAACCAAGATGCTCCGTGCGGCAGACTACAACGAATATCGCTATTGGCGCAGAAAGCTCTGCTGCCTTTACCTCCGCCTTATACCGTTTGTAAATGAGCGAAATGCAGTGCGGGTATATCCTGTATTCTTCCACCGGGCAAAGCACGCAGCAAAGAAAAAACGCTCGGACGGTCTTATGCACATCCTCGCTCCCTCAATGCTTGCTATCTGCATCTGCGCTATCTGCCTTTGCGGTGTAAGCTGGGCTTGGTTTACCGCAAGCACCTCAACGGGAACAACGGCAATTCAAAGCTCGTCCTATAAGCTGTTCTATCAAATCGGTAGTGACACAACCGAGCTTGCCGAAGCGGATAACACCTATACGCTGACAAGTGATACAACCGTGATAACACTGAAAGCCACCGGAACGGCAGGCGCAACAGGCTATTGCAGTATAACGGTCGATGGCAAGACCTACTACACCGGGCAGATTTTTACAGACAGCGCATTTACTTTTACCGTAAACGCAGCTAAAGGCACAGAAATCACCCTCTCCTCGAAGTGGGGAACTTACTCCAGCATTGCTACGCTTCATAAGGATGATGTTATTACTGTTACCGGCTCACAGCCAAGCAACACACAAACGCCGGACAACAGCGTGCCCGCCGAGCCGTCAACCGAGCCTGCTCCGACCACACCGACTGCACCGACAACGCCGAGCAGCACTCCGGCAGAAAGTGCAACCACCGCACCCGAACCCTCGGCAACCGCTCCGGCTGCAACACAACCCGAACCCACCGACACAGAACCAACTCCTGCGCCGGAGGACACAACTGCACCTGCGAATACAGATAAAACAGAATAAAGCATCCTCATAAAAAACGCTGAAATCCACACGGCGGCTATCGGAAACGGTAGCCGCCTTTTTTATCGTAAAAAACGCTGGACTTGTATGGCTGCCTGTGGTATGTTGTTTGGCTTGGAAAGGGGTGAAAACCGTGAGTATCCTTGAAAACATTTATTACGGCAATATCGACCCGCACGAGCACAGCATATCCGGCGGTGACAAAGATGAACTGATCGAAAATGTCGTGCAGCTCGAAACGAAACTGCGAGCCACTCTCACAGAGCAGCAAAAAATACTGCTCGAACAGCTTGAAAAAGCGGACGCAGAGGTTTCCGACCGACACGAATTGCAGGCATTCACAGTTGGATTTCGATTGGCCGCCCGGCTGATGACAGAAGTGTACGAGTTGACGCCGGAATTAGAACCGTAACAAAAAAATTTCAGAAACGGGATCGCACGATTCTGTTTCTGTTTCGAAAATATATACTGCAACAGGCAGAGGATCTCACCGTCCTTTGCCTGTTTTCTTTTTTGCGGATAGCCCTCGGGATTTTGAACATTTTGTAAATTCTCAATTTTTAAGGTGTTAGAACACCCGATTTTTCGGCTGAAAAAGTGAGGGGAAAATAAAAAACCGAAATTTCCGGTTGTAGCCTATACGGTTTTTTCTTTTGGATAAGTGTAGGGGCAAATAAAAATTCGGTTGTACCCCCTGCGCTTTTTCGGCATGAAAAGTAGAGGGCAAAATTACATAACCATTTGGAAGGAGTTGGTGAAGATATGATTGCAGCCGTGCAAGAAGAAAATTTCAAGGAGGAAAAAGTGACAGAAAAATTTTCAATCATCTCAAACCGCATAAGCGACTACCGATTAAAGCCGAGAGACTACGCCGTCTACTGCTGCCTTGTAAAGCACAGCGATAAAAACGGTGTCTGCTTTCCGTCACGGCGGCTGATCGCCGAGGAATGCTGTATTGACAAAAAGACGGTGGACGCAGCACTCCGAAGTCTTGAAAAAGCGGGGCTTGTGAAAAAGAAAAAGCGCCGCAGACAGGACGGTTCAAACACAAGCAACGCTTACACGGTCAAGTTATTTCGGTAGTGTAATTTTTTCGTACAGGGTGGTGTAAGAAACGGTATCGCAGAACTATACCCATAGAACTAAACCCACTGAGTATATATTACAGCAGAAGAAAGAAATAAGACGGCAAACTCTTCCTCTGCCGAAACAGCCGCAGGAAACGCCCTGTGTGCCGAACAAGCGGATAACCGAGTAAACACCCGACCGAGCCGCACAAAGGCGAAATACGGCGCTGTAAACGGCGTGTGCGCACCTTTTTCTTTTCTGCCGTGGTAACAGACAGAATACCGCAGGGTGACACCTTTGTACTCTCCCTTTGGGGAGAGTGCGAGCATCGCAGACGGCTGGTCGCCGGCAAAGCCGACCCCTGCCGCTGCTGCTCGGCGGGCAGAAGCCCTGCACCCACTTTTAGAAACGGAGTACGATATGAAAAACAAAAAACTAAGCATCCGCATCAGCGAACAAGACCTCGCTGCCATACACCGAAAAGCAAACACGGCAAACCTTTCCGTAACGGACTATGTTACACGCTCCTGCCTTAACAAACAAATCATTGTGGTGGACGGACTTGAAAATATTATCCGAGAACAAAAGGCAATCGGTAAAAACCTAAATCGACTCACACTGCTTTGCAATATGGGCAGAGTATCGGTTGCCGAACTGTCCGAAGTCAAGGATGAGTATGCAAGGCTGAACGAACTTCTTTGTTCTCTGCTCGACAGAAAGCGGTGGCAGTAATGGCAACGGTAAATTTAATACAGAGCAAGCGTTCCCAATCGAAAGCCGGACTCAAATTTATTCTTTCCTACTGTAAGCGCGACAGCAAAATCGTGTACGGCGATAAGAAACTGATCGGCGGCGTGAACTGTATTGCCGAGAGCGCATACTGCGAAATGCTCTCTACAAAAATGCGATATGGGAAAACCGACGGCAGAATGTTTTATCATCTGGTGCAGTCCTTCTCGCCGGAAGAAAACATTACTCCCGAAACAGCGCATGAGATTGCATTGAAGTTTGCGGAAGAACAATTCCCCGAATATGAAGTTTTGGTGGCTACCCATACCGACAAGGCGCATATCCATTCGCATTTTATTATCAACAGCGTAAACTGTGAGAACGGATATAAGCTCCGTCCGCCTAAAGATTTTATAGAGCAGCTGCGGAACGCCTCGGACAAGCTGTGTACGGAGTACGGGCTGTCGGTTTTAAGACCGGGCATAAAACAGGAAAAGGTACAGCAAATGTCCTCAAAAGAATACCGCTCGGCAGTGCGGGGCGAGAGTTATAAAATGCGGCTTGCGGCGGCGATAGACGACGCAATGGCGGCAGCTCGGTCAAAGCAGGATTTTATTCGGCTGATGGAAGCCGAGGGCTACGGAGTGGTGTGGACGGACGAAAGAAAAAATATCACCTATATCACACAGGACGGAAAGCGATGCCGTGACCGCAGCCTGCACGAAGAAAAATATCTTAAGGAGAATATGGAATATGAATTCGGAATACGGGAGATTATCCTCGGAGGAACTGAAAGCGAGAGCGCGGCAGAGTATGCAGAGAGCCGCAGAGGTAAAGCCCTGCATAACTGTGACCGAGCCGAACTGGAAAGGAATGCTCGATACGCAGAGGATGCAGATAGAACTCCTTTCCCGACTGATGAACACCGCCGAAACGCTGACTACCAAAGAGGAGCTGGTGGAGTATATGAACAGCCAGCTCGACATACTGACCGAGAACAGCGCACGGTGTCAGGATGCGGTGACGGAGTTTCAGTCGGATATGAGGAAAGCGGCGGCGAGCTTTACCGACTCGATGAAAACGGCGGTATCGGATACCGAGAAACGGGTTGGGAGGATCAGCGAGAGCTATTCGAACGATCTCTCAATGCTGACGGACAAGACGGAGCATTATATGCGCAGAACATTTTGGATCACGGTTATCCCTTCGGTGATAACGGCGCTGTATTATCTGACGCTGCTTATCTTGCGGCTGATATAACCGGCATCATTGACAATGACGCTCCCGTTGAGGATTGCACCACAGGGCATTTCCCCTCAGAGCATAAAAAGAAAAATTACGGTCCTGTGATGGGCGGAATGTAAAAATACCAAACAGCCTTACGGCGGAAAGGAAACTATGGAAAATAAAACTTTTGACAAAGCAGTGCTTATGATGACTGAACCCGAAAAAATCCGAGTATACCGTTTCGGAAACACGGTGTATAAGGTCGGCAACTTCTTTGCAAAAAAGAACACGGAAACGATGAAAGAAATTCTTGAGCGCACCATACGCAGAGAGGCAAAATCACAGGTAAAAAACTAATTCCGAAGTTTTTGCGGTTTCACCGTATTGCCGCTGGATATTTGAAAAGAGGTGCGGTATAATGCTTGGCGATACGGTGAAGCTGCTGCCGACGGAAAGGAGTAAGAAATGAAAGAGCAGCAGGAATATCGTGCGGGAATCTACACCCGCATCTCTGCCGATGACGGTGTCACCGACAGGGAAAGCAACAGTATCACAACGCAAAAACAAATATTGACCCGATACGCAAATGAGCATGGCTTCCGAGTGGTGGAGTATTATGCCGATGACGGATACTCAGGCACCAACTTCAACCGACCGGAGTTCAAGCGGATGATGGGCGATATCGAAATGGGAAAGATCAACTTGGTGCTGACCAAGGATCTGAGCCGCCTCGGCAGAAATCACATTCTCACCGGACAGTATACCGACATTATTTTTCCGCAGTACGATGTCAGGTATATCGCCGTCGGGGACGGTGTAGATACGCTGTACGATGACAATGATATTGCCCCGTTCAAAAATGTGCTGAACGAGATGTACGCCCGTGACATATCCAAAAAACAGCGTGCGTCTATGGCGAACCGCCGTGCCAGCGGCTTGTTCACCGGCAATTTACCGCCCTACGGATATCTCATCGACCCCGAAAAGAAACACCGCTTTATTGTCGATGAAACGGCGGCAAAGGTCGTGCGGCACATATTCGACCTTGCCTTACAGGGCTACGGCGGCAGAGCGATTGGAACAATGCTGCAGCACGAAAAGGTGTTGCGTCCCTCCTATCACTACGCAGAGGTCGGTCTTAAATGCGGAACGCTTCCGGCAGAAAAATATATCTGGCATGAGCAGACCATCCGCAAAATGCTGCACGATCCCACCTACACCGGAGCTATGGTCGGGAACAAACGACCGACCGTTTCCTTCCAACTGAAAAAGCGAGTCAAAAGCTCGCCGGATGAGTTGGTGATCATCGAGGATATGCATGAGCCGATCATCAGCAAAGAGGACTTTGAAACAGTACAGCGTATGCTTGAAAAGCGGCACAAGGAGGTCGACCTCGTCCCCAAGGGCGTTCTCAACGGTGTGCTGAAATGCGCCGAGTGCGGAAAAACGATGTCCCGCAACAGTAAGAAAAACGGAAAAGACCGTGAGTTTTACTGCTGCCGCACCTACCGAGATCATGGGAAAGCCTACTGCACACATCACTTCCTGTCAAGCATAGACGCACAGAAAATGGTGCTTGCAAGCATTCGTGAAAAGGCGCGGCTCGCTCTCAAGGATGACGGAAAGCTGTTGCAGGAGCTCTGTACGATGGCAGTTGACGAGGTGACCGCCGACCGAAAAACACTGATGAAACAGGCAGAAAAAGCAAAGGCGCGTCTTGCTGAAATCGATATCATCGTTTCCAACATCTACGAGGACAAAGCACTCGGTCGGATCCCCGAACACCGTTACCTTGCCATGACCGAGAAATACGATGCCGAATCGGAAAAATTACAGAGTGAGGTCGAAGAAATCGAAAATCATTTCTCCGCCGTAGATAAGCAGCAGATCAACACGGAAATGTTTATTGCTATCATTCGCAAGTACAAGGACATCAAGAAGCTCACTCCGCAGATCGTCAGCGACCTGATCGACAAAATCGTGGTCGGTGAACGGCAGAACATAGACGGCGTATGGGTTCAGCAATTTGATATTTATTATCGCTTCGTCGGTCTGATATGACCGACATTAAAAAAGTGCCTTTCCGAAGTCCTCAGCACTCCGTTATTCATGCCTGTCTTCTTCGTACCCCTGAAACTTCGTATACTTTCCGTACCAGCCGAGCTTTACCCTGCCGACCGAGCCGTGACGGTTCTTTGCGATGATGACCTCGGCTTCGCTGACCGGATTGTCCATATCATAGTAATCACTACGGTAAAGAAGCATAACGCTGTCCGCGTCCTGCTCGATAGCACCGGAGTCGCGCAGATCGGAAAGCTGCGGACGCTTGTCATCGCGCTTTTCCGGACCTCGGGAAAGCTGTGCGCAGCAGATCACCGGCACGCCGAATTCCTTTGCCATAAGCTTGAGGCTGCGCGAAATGTCCGCGACCTCGTTCACGCGGTTATCCGTCTTTTTCTCGCTCTGCATAAGCTGGAGATAGTCGATCACGATAAGTCCGAGATTCTTCACACGCCTGAGTTTTGCCTTCATTCCGGACACCGTGATTCCCGTGGTATCGTCGATGAGAATATCCGTCTCCGCCATTGCGGAAGCGGCGTTTGCGATCTTCGACCATTCCTCCTCGTCGAGCTCACCGGAGCGCAGATGGTAGCTGTCAACCATTCCTTCGCTCGAAAGAAGTCGCGTGACAAGCTGCTCTGCCGACATCTCGAGAGAGAAAACGCATACCGCCTTCTTCGTCCGCTTTGCCGCCGTCACCGCTATATTCATCGCAAAAGCGGTCTTTCCCATACCGGGACGCGCGCCGACGAGAACGAGATCCGCGCTGCCGAGTCCGACAAGGACCTTATCAAGATCCGAAAATCCCGTCGGCATTCCCTTGACCTCTTCGGGATTCGTTTTAAGCTTATTCAGACGCTCATACGAAAGAAGAAGCGCATCCTTTATATGTATGAAGTTTTTGTTTTCGTGACCTTCCGCGACGGAGTATATCTTCTTTTCCGCAAGCTCCACGAGATTTTCGACGTCGTCCTGCTCGCCGTATGCCGCCTCGCTTATTTCATCGCACGCGGTGATCAGCGATCGCAGGATCGATTTGTCGCGCACGATCTTCGCGTAATCGAGAGCGTTCGCCGCGCTCGGCACGGTCTCGGCTATCAGCCTGATGTACTCTTTTCCGCCTGATTCATCGTAAACGCCCGCCTTCACAAGCTCATCGATCAGCGTAACAAGGTCGATCATCCGGCTTTTGAGGTACATCCCCTGCATCGCACGGTATATCTCGACGTGCTCCGGCATGTAGAAGTCCTCAGCCGAAATTATACCGGCAAAGGAATCCATGATCTCCGGCTTTATGAGCACGGCACCGAGAACAGACTGTTCCGCATCTGCCGAAAACGGAAGATTCCTTATAAGTTCGCCGCTCATTTCTCAGTCACGACAAGGTTTATTTTTCCGACGATCTCGGGATAAAGCTTGACATCGACGGTGTATGAGCCGAACGCCTTGATCGGACCGTCAAGCTGTATCTTGCGGCGATCCACCTCGATGCCGCACTGCTTTTTCAGCTCGTCGGCGATCTCCGAAGAGGTGACGGAGCCGTAAAGTCTGCCGTCCGCGCCCGCCTGTGCGCCGATCTTCACAACGGCGCCCTCAAGCTTTGCCGCCGTATCCTTTGCCGCGGCGCGCTCGGTCTCGATCTTGTGAAGTCTCGCGTCCTCGCGTCCCTGAGCCTCGTTCATCGCCTTCTTATCGGCTACGACCGCAAGCTTTTTCGGAAAGAGAAAATTGCGTGCGTATCCGTCGGATACGTTTACTATCTGATCCTTTTTACCCTGTCCCTTAACATCCTGTAAAAGAAGTACTTTCATTTTTTAATCCTCCGCCATCCGGCGCTTTATTTTTTTGTCTGTCCGCTGTTTTCAACGGGAAGTGCGCCCTCGTCAAGATATGCGTCGATCGCACCCTTGAGCATTTCGAGCGCCTGCTGTACCGATTTTGCCTCTACCTGCGCGCCCGCCGCGTCGTAATGCCCGCCGCCTCGCAGCTGTTCGAGAATAAGCTGTACGTTTATATCCCCGGTGCTTCGCGCAGAGATATGAACGACCTCGCCGATCCGTATCAGCGCAAACGAAGCCCTCACTCCGTCTACGGAAAGAAGCTTATCCGCAGATTTCGCCGCCGCTACGCGGTCGGCGTTTTCGCCTTCGCCGTCTCCGAGCGCGATAGCTATCACGCTGCGGTAAATAACGACGTTTGTGCGGAATTTCGCCTCGCGGATATAATCCTCAAGCGGCGTTTTGAAGAACCTGAGCGCCTCCGTCGGATTCGCACCGCGGTCGCGCAGATAAAGCGCAGCCGAGAATGTGCGCACTCCCGTATTTACCGTAAACTGCTTGGTGTCGAGGATAATTCCCGCAAGCATCATCTTCGCCTCGCGCTGCATATTGAGCCCCGCGGGAAGCACCTGTTCGAGCATCTCCGCGACAAGCTCACACGCTGCGGAAGCCGAAGGCTCGATATACGCGATCTTCGGTTCGCGTTCGAATTCCGCCGTCTTTCTGTGGTGGTCGATTATAACCGTATCCGTACAGCTTTTGGCAAGCTCCGGAGATTCGAAAAGCGCGGCATTGTTTACATCGACAATAATTAGAAGGGTCTGCGTGGTAACGAGATCGAGCGCGCTGGCGCTGTCAACGAATACGCCGCGATACTCAGGCAGTGAAGCAAACTCTTCCCTGCACTCGTCGAGGCTCGGATCACCGAAATCGGTCACGATATTCACGGGAACCTCCGCAAACATCGCAAGCCGGCACACGCCGACACACGCGCCGAACGCATCGAAATCGGCAAACTTGTGACCCATTATTATCACGTTCGATGCGCGCGACATATACATGAGAAGCTCGCTCGATATAACTCGCGCGCGCACCTTGGTCCGGCGCTGTACCGTTTTCGTCCGTCCGCCGTAATACTCCGTCGCCGCCTCGCCGCGGACGACGACCTGATCTCCTCCGCGCTGAAGAGCCGTTTCAAGTGCGTTCGCCGCCGCTCGCTCACGCTCGGCAAAGCTTCCCGAAATATTCGATATGCCCATCGACACCGTGATCGGGACGGCGCCGCCGCCGACATGAATATCCCTCACGCGGTCGAGTATGTCGAACTTTTTCGCAATGCATTCGTCAAGCTGCTCCGCGGTGAATATCATAAGATACTTGTCGCGCTCATATTCCTTGAGAATGCCGCCGCATTCCTGCGCCCATTGGGACAGGATCGACGCTACCTGAGACGAGCACTCGCGGAATCTGTCCTGCTCGTACTGCCGTATCTCCTCGAGGTTATCTACAATTATATGTGCGACCGCAAGTTCATTTTTGGCAACTGACTTATATAGCTCCGTAAGCTCGGTCGTGTCCGTCATCGTGAATATGCAGAACGTCTTTTCGTTGACGCGCACACGCATGCCGCGCACGCGCATTGTCCGTCCCGCAACGCTTACATTAAGTCCGTTCTCGCTCTCGTCCTGAAGCACCTCGCCCATCGCAACTCCGAGGAGCTTGTCAAAGCGCACTCCGAATACGCTCTGACTGTCTTCGGCAAGTGTCAAAGACGCTTTGTTGTGCCATATGACCTTGGCATCCTTCTCATCGCATATGATCACGGGGGAATTCATATTCTGCACGGTATCGCGCAGTACTCCGCCGAGCACCGACATAATGACGTTGCTGCCCGCGGATTTTGTCCGTATCTTTTTCAGAATGATGAGCACCGACGCGCACACGGCGATATAAATAGCCGAGAAAAACAAGGAAAGCCAAAGGGGATCGTACGATGTAAAGCGGACGCACATCCCCGCAAGAAGCATAAACACCACGGCAAGAGCCGCAAGCACGGATATACCGAAGGTGCGCGAACCGTATACGGTGTCTTCCGTATTTTTTTTCATAAGTACTCCTTTTGAGGCTGTGCCTACTGATTATTCGTCTTTGATTTTACAAAATCGGATATGACCGCCGCAACTCCGGCTGCCGCAAACGCATACACCGCCACCGCCGGCACTATAAGAGAAATAAGTATGCATATAACGAGAATTACAGCGCGGTGTATACCGCCGGAGCGTCCGGACGTGCTCCAGAGTCTGCCGAATCCGACGACGATAAGCGCGGGGCAGAGTGCCGTGCCGAGATTCTGCGAAACATATCCGACCACAGTTCCTCCCGCCGCAAGCGAAAGCGCGAAGGATATCACCGCGAGGATCGCATACGAAAACGGAAGAACGATATTCCTCGGAGAAGGATAGACCTCTGAAGGGCATGAGAAAACCTTTATTACGAGGCGCGATAAAAGCGACGTGACATACCCGAGTATCTCTATTGCGACCGCCGCGATCCCGGGAAGAACGAGCAGCATCGACGACGCATATTTTTCCGCCGAAACGGATTCGAGAAGTGCCGACACGGTACCCGTCGTATCATTTTCGGCAAGTGCCGCAAATGTTTCCGAAACATATTCGGTGAAGCGGTCGGCGAAAGCCGCCGTTCCGTTTGAAATTCCGCCGTAGTAAACGGTGCAGCAGATGCAGTATGCCGCAGCGGCGATCACCGCATACGAGATCACGACCGAAAGGACGTGCGAAAGCGCGCTGCGGTGAGTGCGCATAACAAGCCCGAGCACGATGCCCGAGAGGACAAGCGCGGCAAGTATCACGCCGGCGGGAACGCTTTTCCAAATAAGCATGGCTGCGGCGATTCCGGGAAGCGGCACGGCGAAGCAAAGCGGATTTCTCCACGATGCGACAAGCACGCCCGTCATCGCCGTTACCGCGGCAAGCGAAACAAATCCGAGATACGGAAAGAGCACACAGAAAAGCACGGTAAACAAAGCTATACCGCAAACTCCCGGCAGACCGAATTCCTTTTTGTCTCCGTTTTCCGTCATACGCACTCCTCCTTTTTATTATAATTCCCCGAGCGGCGCATAAAAAACACGCTCACGCGAAATCAGCCCGAAAAATCCGAGTCCGTTATGTTATTGTATCATATCCGTGCGGATTTGTAAAGTTTCCGAGGCAAATAATTCCCCTGCGATATTGCATAAATCTCTCATTCGGTATATAATTAGTATTGCATCAACTTGATCGGAGGTGTCTGTTTTGAAAGGCATTGAACTGCTTTCGTCAATAGAAGGAAAAACCGTAACGCTCGTAGGCGCGGGCGTATCGAATATGCCGCTTGCGGCGTTTCTCGCGGAACGGGGCGCACGTCTCACCGTCCGCGACAAGAAATCAGAAGAACAGCTCGGCGAGCGCGCCGAAAAGCTCCGTGCGCTCGGCGCCCGTCTTATTCTCGGTGAAGATTATCTCTGCGGGATAGACGAGGAAATAATCTTCCGTTCGCCGGGATTTCGTCCCGATCTTCCCGAATTCGCCGACGCCGTCGCGCGCGGAAGCATACTCACAAGCGAAATCAAGCTTTTTCTTGAGTGCTGTCCCTGCCCCGTCGCCGCAATAACCGGAAGCGACGGCAAAAGCACAACGACCACCGTCACATCGAAAATTTTCGAAAAGGCGTTTGAAGGGACCGCACGCCGTTCCTTCCTCGGCGGAAACATAGGCGAGCCGCTTCTTCACCGCATAGATTCGATATCGCCGGACGACCGCGTTTCCGCGGAGCTTTCAAGCTTTCAGCTCATGGATGTGGACTGTCCCGTTGACTGCGCAGTGATCACCAACATAACGCCGAACCATCTCAATTGGCACACGGGAATGAGCGAATACATAGCGGCAAAGGCGCGCCTTCTCACTCATGCGCACCGCGCGGTGCTGAATTACGGAAACGACATAACCCGAGGTCTCGGGCAGAAGTGTGCCTGCCCCGTCACATATTTTTCGAGAAACCCGATCCCCGTCGGATCGCTTCGCCCGGGCGACAGTGCGATCTTCCCGAAGGACGGCGTAATAACGATGTTTACGGACGGAAAGGAGATCCCCGTGCTTCGTCTTTCCGACATACTCCTTCCGGGACTTCACAACGCCGAAAACTACATGGCGGCGATCGCGGCATCGTGGGGCGTAGCCTCCCCCGGGGACGCGGACGGCGTAGCCCGCACGTTCGGCGGAGTGGCGCACCGTCTGCAACTCATCAGGGAGAAGGACGGTGTATACTTCTACAACAGCTCGATCGACTCGTCTCCGACGAGAACCGCCGCCGCGCTTGACGCGCTCGGCAGCCGCCCGATCGTTCTGATCTGCGGGGGATACGACAAGAAGATTCCGTACGAACCTCTTGCCGACGCGATATTCGCGCATCCGAACGTGCGCGCGGTATTCACGACCGGCCAGACGGGTCCCCGCATTGCGGAGCTTATCAGGAATCACGAAAAATACGCGGATTCCGGTCTCACGCTGAGTGAAAATCCTTCGTTCGACGAAACGGCAGCGCAGGCGGCATCATTCGCGGTATCCGGAGACTGCGTTCTTCTCTCGCCCGCATCGGCAAGCTTCGATGCGTTCGAAAATTTCGAGCAGCGCGGAAATCACTTTGCCGATCTCGTCCGCGCTCTGTAAAAAAGCGCATATCCGACGCGCTGTGCAGACACACGGCATATCAAAAAGGGAGGGTCTCTCGATCCTCCCTTTTATTTGTCTTGCGGATTTTATGCAAATGTAAAATGTCGCACGGAGATACCGACAACGCCGGTGTGTCACTCCGCGTCCGCGTACTTTTCGGGAGCCGGACGCTGTGTCTCGCCCTGCGGGAGATCGTCGCGCCAGCCTGCCCAATCGAGCCATGCGGAATCCTCAAGCGTTCTCTGAATCGATACATGACCGTAGTTGAGATCGTTCGTATTCTTTCCGTATTTGTCGAGGATCTGTATCAGCTTGCTGTATCTTTCGTCGAGCACCGCGATGCGTTCGGTGTCACCCTCATCATATTCCTTGAAGTAGGATGAAACGCATCCCTCATAGAGCATATGAACCGAGAGCAGCTCACAGTTGCGCTGCTGTCTTGAATTCAGCGCCATGCTTTCCGCTTTTTCGAAAAGCCATACGGAAGTATCGAACTGCTCCGCAAGGAAAGCGTTGTCGTACTGACCGCGCATATCGATCGAGCCGAAGCCCCAGCAGTTCCAACAGTGTCCCGCGATATCCTGCGATTTCTGCCATATACCGTCGATGTATTCGCGTATATAAGCCCAGCCGTCGCCGTATCCCCGGCGAAGAACCGCATCGAGCGCGTCGCTGTATTCGTCGCGTGTCATGTCGGGGTTCCAGTTTATCTCGTAAGCAAGCTGCGCCATGATGTGCTGCATACCGAGCGCCGTGCTTTCCTGCTCGATGAAGAGTCCGCGCACACCGCATTCTTTGAAGAACATTATGTCGTCATACATGATATCGAGCATCGTGTAGTTCTGAACGTGACAGCCGATCGCGTAATACCATATGAGGATGTTGTCGGAGAGAGCGCACCAGCCGCGAACCCATTCCGCAAAGTTGTCGTTGTTTATTATGTCTTCTTCGGTGATTGCATAAAGAGAAGTCTTTTCATTGCAGTCCTTCGTGTCGAGCGCGTGATTTGCACAGGTGCCGTTCATCGCAAAGGTGACATGAACGTTTTCGTTGGGCGCGGTCTTGCAAGGCGGCTGAGTTCCCATGTACGCGAAAACGAGGTATGCAACTCCGTCGTAGGTTTCGCTGATATCGTCCTCGATTCGGTTTACCCAGCGAATTACCGTTCCGGACATTGCACCGCCCTCTTCCTTGACGACTTTCATGCATTCGGAGCAGTGGCAGTAGTATCCGTTGTCACCCTGCGCAAGATCGATGTATTTGATCTCGTATCCGATACGCTGACCCGCCGCAATGCGTTGCTCAAGATGTTCCACGATGCTGTCGCGTACATTATCACGAACTTCTTCGTCGGTGTAGCAGATCTGTTTGTACCGAACATCGCAGTTTCCCCAACCGTCTCCGAGACCGTGGCAGGCATGCTTGATTGTGCCGTAGGAGTACAACGAAGAAGTGGTTTCGGGATTCATTATTGTTACATCGGTTTCAAAATAATAGTACTGTGACAGGAAGGGATGGAGATAGTCAAAAAGCGGCACGGCGCTTTTATGTGTGTCGGAGCTCATATCAATAAGCTCCGCTTCGGGAAGATAGCTGTTTCCGTAGGTGAGCGACTCCCATTCGAGCTCATTTTCAAAGAAGAACCACGCGCCGTACATACAGCCGCGCGCGACCGCCCCCTCGATCACGAGGCGCGAACCTTCGAAGAAGTAGCGGTATCCGTCGTCGCGGAGGCTCTCGTCATCCGTGAATCGGAATTCTATCGCATATTTGCGATCCGTGATTCCTTCGGAGGAGGCGATGTCAACTCCGCACGCCTTCTTTATGAGGCGCTTCATTTCGGACACGGCATAGCGCATATTCTCGTTGTTTTCCGCCGGATATTCGATTGCATATTCGGAAATGTCCGTGCCCGCAAGACGGAGCTCGTCGATGCGGTTTCCTTCGTGGTAAGCAATGTCGAGCGTGTCGGCACTGCCCGTATCGACCGCGTTTGCGTACTTGCGTACCGCAGCGTCGAGACCGGTCGCGGTTTTCCCGGCGATCATTGTGGTTTTTCCGCTTGTGCGGATAACGTACCCGTCGTTCTCGAAGTTCGAGAGATCGATCCCGGAATCATTGCCGAACGCGAGATAAACGCTGTTTTCAAGCGAATCTCCGAGGCGGTTTGTCAGCCACGAAGCGTAGGTATCCGCTTCGGATGAGGAAACGGTGATCTTCGGCGAATAGTTCTTCGCCGGAGTCTGTGCGCATGATGCAAAAGCCGACGCGGCGATCACGCAGCACAGCGCGAGGGAGATGATTTTCTTCATTCGTCGTTTTCCTTTCCATGAATATATTGATCTGCGAGCAAAAATGCAGGCAGTGTTATTTTCTTTCACGAGCCGCAGCGTGTCACTCCGCTTTCGCGTATTTGTCCGGCGCGGGACGCTGAGTTTCGCCCTTCGGGAGCTCGTCACGCCAATCCGCCCAATCGAGCCATGCCGCATCCTCAAGATTGTCCGATATGCTGCTTTTGAAGATCGTAAAGTTCTTTATGTTTATGCCGTATTTCGTCATTCTTTCGATTATGAGATCATAACGCCGCGAAAGCTCCGCCAAACGTTCGGTGTCATTGTTGTCATAGGCTTTGAAATACGATGAGTAGATTCCCTCATAATACATATGGCAGGTAAAAAGCTCGCATTTTTTGAGCTGTGCCTCATCGGCAGCCATGTTCTCGGCCTTTTCGAGAAGATATGTTGTATATTCAAATTGCTCCTCGATGTATGCGGTGTCATAACGGCTGTATCTGAACGGATCGTCGGCGTGATGTTTAAGATAGATAATATGTGAGCCCAGACAGTTTAGGCTCCAACATTTCCAACACTGACCGACGAGATCCTGCGACTTTTGCCAGATATCGATGTATTCGCGGATGTAGCCCCATCCGTCGCCGAATTCGTTTCTGAGAAGACGGTCGATCGCCTTGTCAAACTCTTCTTCGGTCATATCGGGGTACCAGTTCATTTTATAGACGAGCTCCGCCAAGGTGTGGTGCATGCCGAGCCCGTGCGTCTCCTCCTGTATGAGAAGCCCGCGAACACCGCACTCTCCAAAGAACATCACATCGTCGTATATTATGTCAAGCATCGTATACGCCTGCACATGATTTGCAAGAGAGTAATACCATATAACGATATTGTCGGAGAGAGCGCACCATTCGCGCACCCATGTTGCCCATACGTCATTGTTTATGATCGGCAGGTCGGTAACTGCGTAGAGATCGGACTTTTCGCTGCAGTCCTTCGTGTCGAGCGCGTGGTTCGCGCATGTTCCGTTCATTGCAAAGGTAACGGAAACATTGTCGTTCGGTGCGGTTTTGCAGGGCGGCTGAGTTCCCATGTACGCATATATCAGATACATAAGCCCGTCGTAGGTCTCGCTCACCTCATCCTCAAGGCGGTTTGCAAAGCGCACCACCGCCCCGGATCGCGCGCCGCCCTCTTCCTTGCTTACATTCAAGCATCCCGTACAGCGGCAGTATCCTGCGTTGTCGCCCTGCGCAATGTCGATAAATTTGAAATCAAGACCGATAACGGAGCCGGCGGCAAGCTTGGCGGCGATATAGTTTTCAACGCTTTCCTTCACATTTTCAAACACACCCTCATCGGTATAGCATACCTGCTGATACGTCGTATCGTAACCGCCCCAATGATGATCCTGCGATCCATGGGAAGCATAGACGATACTCGGTCCGTACGATCTCTGAACCTTGTCCGCGGTATTTCTCGCGTCGGTGGCGAAATTTCTCAGGTCATAGCCGAGGAGATACGGATCGAGCAGATCGAACATGGGGACCGTTTCCTCCTCGGTGTCGGCGCTCACGTCAATGAGCTTTGCCTCGGGGAGATAGCTGTTTCCGTAGGTGAGAGAGCGCCAGTCGAGCTCCTTCTCAAGGAAGAACCACGCGCCGTACATGCAGCCTCGGGCGACCGCGCCCTCGATCACAAGGCGTGAGCCTTCGAAGAAGTAGCGGTAGCCGTCGTCTCTCAGCGCCGCGTCGTCGGAATGGCGGAATTCGATCGCGTGTTCGCGCTTCGTGATCCCCTCGGAGGAGGAAAGCTCTACTCCCGTTGCCTTCTTTATAAGCATTTGAAACTGCGATATCGCGTAGAGCATGTTCTCGTTATGCTCCGTCGGGTACTCGATCGCGTATTCGGCAATGTTCGTTCCGGCGAGACGAAGCTCGTCAATGCGGTTTCCTTCGTGGTACGCGATGTCGAGCGCGTCGGCTCTGCCTGCATCAACCTCGTTCGCGTACTTGCGCACCGCCATGTCGAGTCCGGATGCGGTCTTTCCCGCGATCACGG
>OLNF01000601.1_pt1 | contig 31958 bp, 31 predicted proteins | sample 1673061 | NCBI WGS metagenome assembly OLNF01 (sample SAMEA3136751, study PRJEB25190) | human gut metagenome
TTGGCACAGAACAGATCAACCAGAAGCTGTGTGAAAAAGAAGAAAGTGGATATCAAAGCAATATTACCGAGAGAAATATGATAGTCATTGTGAAATTTCAAAAAAAGAAGCGGTGCAAAGTTTGCCGCAATAGCCTGCGTGATAAAGCCCATATAACAGGCAATTTTTGTCTTATGATAGTCATTTTTCTTTACAGTATTCATTTCTTATTTCCCGTTCCGAATATTTTTAACAATTTTATGTTCAATAGAAAGATGTTCATAAAAATGCTGCCACAAAAAAAGTCTGTTTTTGGTGGTGCGGTTATTTCAATTCTGTCTCCTTCAATGCGGATCTCACTTTCATTCATCCATTTAAAAATCATACGAATACCTCTTTTCTTTTTTTAATTGATTATATAGCAAACAATAAACATATGCATTGAATTAAATCACCAGAATACTGTATAATATCGTAAAAGGAAAGAATGTGATATGGAGATGGATTATAATAAAATACTTACAGACGAGGACTTTATGGAAATCAAGCAGCACGGAACCAGTGATTATCCATTCCAGTATTATTATGATGATCTGGAGTTCTTTGATTTTCATTGTATTGAATGGCACTGGCACAGAGAATTTGAGTTTTTATATGTTGAGTCTGGACAAATTATATGTGGAATAGGTGAAAAACAGATTATATTGTCAGAAGGAGACGCAATTTTTATCAATTCTAAAATATTGCATCGGTTTTATGCATCATCAGGTGGTGTCATTCCTAATTTTGTATGTATGCCTGAATTTATTGCACCAGAGAATAGTTTGGTCTATAAAAAATATATTTTACCAATCATTTCATCGAATATGTCTTTCCAGTGTTTTCAGATTGCTGAACCGTGGCAGGCAAGGATTATACAAATTATGATAAAAATAATGGAAACACAGGAGAATGAGAAAATAAGGGAGCTTTCCACTTTGGCATTGTTGCAGGATTTATGGTTGATTTTTTACGAAAATGTAAAGTTATCGGATAAAGAAAATATGCAAACAGTTGATGAGGCTGCACAGAAAAGAGTACAGTTGATGATGCAATATATACATGAAAATTATAATCATGAGCTGTCACTGGATGAAATAGCCTCACATATAGGGGTCAGCAAAAGTACTGCGCTAAATTTGTTTCAACGATTTTTACATACTACGCCGGTCAGTTATTTGATAGGATATAGACTGCAGGCAGCTTCCCGGCTATTGAAAAATACGAATAAAAAAGTAAAAACCATCGCCTATGAAAGTGGATTCCGTAATGTCGATTATTTTTGCAGATTGTTTAAAAAACGTTATCATTTAACACCATCAGACTATCGTTGCGCATGCTTAAAACAGTATATCTGTAAGTGACTGCCAGATGAGTCAACTACAATATACCAGTTTGCTATGAAAAGATGGATAAGAATAATGCATGAATTTATAGAAAAAGTCGTATGATATAACGGCTTTTTCCTTTTGAGATGACTATACATTATATACAAAAATTGCAGTTGCCATGTAATTGTAAATCGAAAGTTTGGTAGATAATTTAGTGTTAGATACAGTAAATATAATAGATGTCTGTATTTTAAGTGAAATTGGAAAGTTGCACAAACAAAAAAAACTATGAAAAACGGCGGTTGACATGCGGTAAACAATCAATCTATACTGTTTACAATATCAAGATTTGAACGCTTTACATTATGGAAGTAAACGGGGGATAATAATTGAAAAAAGAAGTATTAGAAGCTTTACAATTAAATGAAAATCATGAACGGGAATGCAAGCTGGCAGAAGGTGGTCTTCCGGAAAGTATATGGGAGACATATTCCGCTTTTTCAAATACAGATGGAGGAACGATTTTGTTGGGGGTAAAAGAACATCGAGATTCTTTTACGGTCAATGGATTAAATGACAGACAGATTGTAAAGTATCAGAAAAATTTCTGGAGTACAATCAATGATCGAAATAAAGTTTCTAAAAATATTTTATTGAACCATCATGTAAAAGTTATTGAGTATGAGGGCAAGAATATTCTTGAAATAAATGTTCCGGCGGCTGATCGGCATGATAAGCCTGTGTATATAGGAACCGATCCCATGAAGGGAACGTATCGCAGAGACTATGAGGGAGATTTTTTGTGTACGGAAGCATCTGTCAGAGCTATGTTTTCAGATCAGCGTGATATTTCGGTAGATTCGGAAATTTTGGAAGAAATGGATTTAGATGCATTGAATGCAGATACAATTAAAGGATATCGTGTATTATTTGAACAGTTGCATGAAGGACATCCATGGAATAAATTATTGAAGGATGAATTTCTGATCAAATTGAAAGCAGCAGCTAAGAATAAAAGGGGAACCGTTTCACCGACGGTTGCAGGAATTTTGATGTTTGGTGATGCTGATCGGATTACGGATGTGTTTCCAGATTATTTTTTGGATTACAGAGAAGAATGTGACGATAAGAGAGTACGTTGGCTGTATCGGACACATTCAAATGAGGGGGATTGGAGTGGGAATTTATTTGATTTTTTCTATAAAGTGACAACCCGAATCGATGATGATGTGGCAGTTCCGTTTATGAATCGGCGAAATGGCGTGCGTGTAGACCGGGTTGATGTGCATGATGCATTGAGCGAGGCAGTTGCTAATGCACTTGTTCATGCCAATTACCATGGAAAACGTGGGATTGTCATTATAAAACACGGGAAGCAAATTTCTATTTCTAATCCTGGAACAATCCGAATTACAAAAGAAGAATTTTATGCGGGTGGAAACAGTGATCCAAGAAATCCAAATCTGCTGAAAATGTTTGGCTTTGTAAATGTGGGTGAACGTGCGGGCAGTGGTGTAGATAAAATTATGACTGCATGGGAAGAACAGTATTGGACAAAGCCAAGGTATGAGATATCAATAAAAGCCGAGCGAATTACTCTATATTTAGAAGTAGGACAGGTTGTATATATTCCGGGAGCTGCAGATTTAAATGTTGTCAGAGAACCAGAGTATTATTCTGGCTTGGTGTCAGACAGAGAGCAAAGACTCTTAGATTATCTGACTCAGTATGGGAAAATCAGTATGGGGAAAGCGACGCAAGTGTGTGGATATAAAACAAAGTCGGCAACCCGTAAATTAATTGATAAAATGATAAAAAACGAAATACTGGAGAGAACAGGAAGTGGACCTGCAACAGTATATATATTGAAGCAATGATATTAAAAAACTTAAAGGACATCTAAGGGTCTCTAAAGATCTCTCGAGAGACCTTTAGAGACTGTTAAGAATAAAAAGGAGTACATATGCAATTATTAATTGAACAACGTGTATTTTCCTGGTCAGATACATATGATATCTACGATGAACAGGGAAATCAGAAATATTTTGTAAAAAATGAACTTATCTCATTAGGACACCGCCTCCATGTATACGATGCGGCGCACAATGAAATCGGATTTATCAAACAGAAATTATTCTGTTTACTTCCAACTTTTGAAATCGAATGGAATGGACAGTTGATGGGGCACATAGAGCAGCGTTTTGCTTTGTTCCGCCCAAAATATGATGTGGATTTCATGGGATGGCGTGCAGAAGGTGATTTCATGGGCTGGGATTATGATGTGTATGAAGCATGCAGTGCAGTCGTTCACGTACATAAAAAGATTCTGAGCTGGGGCGACACCTACGCCATCGAGTTTGATGATCCGAAGCATGAAATTCCGGCATTGTTACTGGTACTGGCCATTGATGCGGCAAACTGTTCACAGAATAATTCTTAAATGTCCGTTTTACAAAGGCTGAAGGAATAGAACAAAAAGTAGAAAGAGAATTAGTAAGAGAATGGGAAAAACATTAGTCATTGCCGAAAAACCTTCCGTTGGGCGGGATATCGGCAGAGTTTTAAAGTGTGGAAAGAAAATTGACGGGGCTTTGGAAGGCAGTCAGTATATCGTAACATGGGGATTAGGCCACTTGGTTACATTGGCAGATCCGGAGCATTATGATAAAAAATACAAAGAATGGAAAATGGAAGACCTTCCGATGCTTCCGGTGAAGATGGATATCGAGGTCATCAAGCAGACAGGAAAGCAGTATCAGGCAGTGAAACGACAGATTTACCGTAAGGATGTGTCAGATATTGTCATTGCCACCGATGCCGGCCGAGAGGGGGAGTTGGTTGCTCGCTGGATTCTGAAGAAAGCAGACAATCACAAGCCGTGTAAGCGTCTGTGGATTTCTTCTGTGACAGATAAAGCAATCCGTCAGGGATTTGAGCATCTGAAAAATGCAAAAGAATATGATAATCTGTATCATGCGGCTGTCTGCCGTGCAGAGGCAGACTGGCTGGTTGGATTAAATGCGACCAGAGCATTGACCTGCAAATACAATGCACAGTTGTCCTGTGGTCGCGTGCAGACACCGACACTTGCAATGATTGCAAAGCGGGAAGAAGAAATTCGGAAATTTGTTCCAAAACCATATTACGGACTGCAATTGCAGGCAGAGGGTGTGGTATTTACCTGGAAAGATGAAAAAAGTGGCAGTTATCGCAGTTTTCAGAAAGACCGGATAGCGAATATTCAGAAACAATTGTCCGGAAAGAAATTGCAGATCATAAAAGCAGATACTAAGGTGAAAAAGCAGGGTGCACCACAATTATATGACCTGACACAGCTGCAACGGGAAGCAAATCAGAAATTTGGATTTTCTGCAAAAGAAACGTTGAATATCATGCAGCGGTTGTATGAGAACCATAAAGTACTGACATATCCGAGAACAGATTCACGTTATCTGACGGCAGATGTCATGGGAACGATCAAAGAACGTCTGCAGGCCATCAATGCCGGTGTTTACCGGGAGTTTGCTGCTCCGTTGATCCGCCGCGAACTGCCGAAGAAACCTGCATTTGTCAATGATGCAAAAGTCAGCGACCATCATGCGATCATTCCAACGGAGCAGGCACCAAATTATATCCATATGAGTAATGAGGAACGAAAAATCTACGATATGGTAGTGCGCAGATTTCTGGCAGTTATGTATCCGGCGTATGAATACGAAGAATCTGTATTGACTGGAGCAGTGGAAGGAGAACATTTTTATGCCAGAGGAACCCGTCCGTTGCATATGGGATGGAAAGCGATTTATGAAAATCAGTCCGAGGATGAGGAAGAAGAGGAATTAAAACGCCAGAATCTTCCTGTAATGCAAAAAGGGCAGGAATTTTCCATTTCCGATATCCGCCTGACAGAAGGTAAGACAAAGCCACCGGCACGATTTACCGAAGGCACGCTGATCGCTGCCATGGAAAATCCGGTACGTTATATGGAAAGCAGCAACAAAGAAATGGCGAAGACACTGGGAGAAACCGGTGGACTTGGAACGGTTGCTACCAGGGCAGATATTATTGAAAAATTGTTTTCCGGTTTTTTATTAGAGAAAAAGGGTGAAGATATCTATACCACAGCGAAGGCACGTCAGCTTCTGGAACTGGTTCCGGAAGATCTGCGCAAGCCGGAACTGACGGCAGAGTGGGAAATGAAACTCTCAAAGATTGCAGAAGGAAAACTTTCAGACCGGAAGTTTATGAATGAGATTCGGACTTATTCAACGGATCTGGTAAAACAGATCAAGACAGCGGAAGGAACTTTCCGGCATGATAATATGACAAACAAACTTTGTCCGAATTGTGGGAAACGTCTGCTTGCTGTAAATGGCAAAAACAGTCGGATGCTTGTATGTCAGGATCGGGAATGCGGATACCGGCAGACTATCGCAAAGACGACGAATGCCCGCTGTCCGCAGTGTCATAAACGAATGGAACTGATCGGCAGCGGTGAAAATGCTTCTTTTGTATGTAAGTGTGGATATAAGGAGCGCCTGAGTAAATTCCAGGAGCGCCGGAAGAAAGAAGGCGCAGGAGTTTCGAAACGGGATGTACAGAATTATCTGAAGAAACAACAGAAAGAGGCAAAGCAGGAGACCGGCAGTAATGCAATGCTGGACGCATTGAAAAACATTAAATTGTAAATAAATAAAAAATATTCAACCAGAGCGGGCAAAGTTCTGATTGAATATTTTTTGTTTTTCAGAAAAATATCTGGTTAAAATCTATGAGAGAATCATTCGGTCTGGTCGTTAGAAATTTGTGTTTTTATGTACCTGAATTTCATTGTCAGATACGATGCATGAATTTGTTTCATCTATAAAATGAAAAAAAATCACTTTATCTCTTTACAATCAAAAAACACACCGATATAATGTTAAATGCTGGTAAAAACCAACATTTCAGGAAAGAGTAGTCACGAAAAGAGGAGAGATAGATCATGAAAAATGGAATTGAGATCAGATGGCATGGCCGTGGCGGTCAGGGTGCCAAGACTGCAGCACTGCTTCTGGCAGATGTAGCTTTTAAAACCGGAAAGCATGTACAGGGTTTCCCGGAGTACGGTCCGGAGCGCATGGGCGCGCCGATCACTGCTTATAACAGAATCAGTTCAGATGTGATTCGTGTACATTCCAATATTTATGATCCGGATTTTGTTGCAGTTGTTGATGAGACATTATTACATACCGTTGATGTAACAGCCGGATTGAAAAAAGAAGGTGCCATCATTGTTAATACAGCAAAATCAAAAGAAGAGATCATGCCGCAGTTAAACGGTTATGAGGGACGTGTCGTTACGATTGATGCCAGAACAATTTCTGAGGAAGCACTGGGAAAATATTTTCCGAACTCTCCAATGCTGGCAGCAGTAGTAGCAACTACCGGTGTGATGCCGAAAGAAACATTTTTGCATGAAATGCGTGCTTCTTACAAACATAAATTTGCAAAGAAACCAGAAGTGATCGATGGAAATATGAAAGCACTGGAAATGGCTTTTGCGGCTGTAGAGGAAGCATAGAGGAGATAGAAGATGAGAACAGATATCAATAAAATCAATGAACATACGCCACATACAGGGCTGACGGAAGGAATGCAGATATTTGCTGCAGGAACTTCCAAATATTTTAAGACCGGTGAGTGGAGAAATAATACACCGGTTTATTTAGAGGATAACTGCAAACAGTGTCTGCTGTGTGCACCGGTCTGTCCGGACAGTTCCATTCCGGTCAAAGATCAGAAACGAGGAGCCTTTGACTTAGATCACTGCAAAGGGTGCGGAATCTGTGCAAAGGTATGTCCGTTTGGAGCAATCAAAATGAAGGAGGGCGTAGAATAATGGGAATCAAAGAACGTATGTCAGGTAACGAGGCCGTTGCCTATGCAATCAAACAGGTAAATCCGGATGTTATGCCGGCATTTCCGATCACGCCGTCCACAGAGATTCCGCAGATGGTATCCACATACATTGCAAACGGCGAAATCGATACAGAGTTTATTCCGGTCGAGAGTGAACATTCTGCAATGAGTGCCTGCATCGGATCTGAGGCAGCAGGTGCAAGGACACTGACCGCAACTTCTTCCGCTGGTCTGGCCCTGATGTGGGAGGAATTGCTGCTGGCAGCTTCCAACCGTATGCCGATCGCTCTGACATTGGTAAACCGTACCCTTTCCGGTCCGATCAACATCAACTGTGATCATACCGATGGTATGGGGGCCCGTGATACCGGATGGATTCAGATTTATGCAGAAAACAATCAGGAAGTATACGATAATTTTATTCAGGCATACCGCATTGCCGAGCATAAAGATGTCCGCCTGCCGATCATGATCTGTCAGGATGGTTTTATTACCAGTCACGCCGTAGAGAATATTGAGTTGTTAGAGGATGCACCGGTCAAAGCGTTCGTTGGTGAATATCATCCGGAAGAGTATCTGTTAAATCCGGGGAAGCCGGTTTCTGTTGGACCGTATGCAGTATCTAATTTTGTAATGGAAAGTAGAAAAAATCAGCTCATTGCGCTGGAGAATGCAAAACAGGTTATCTTAGATGTAGCGAAAGAATTTGCAGGAATTTCCGGCAGAGAGTACGGTCTTTTTGAAGAATATAAAACGGAAGATGCAGATTATGTAATGGTCATTATCGGTTCCGCAGCAGGAACCGCAAAAGAGGCTGTAGATGAACTGCGCGAGGAAGGCAAAAAAGTCGGTGTTCTGAAATTGCGTGTGTTCCGTCCGTTTCCGGCAGAAGAAATTGTTGAAGCAATGAAAAACTGCAAAGCAGTAGCTATTATGGATCGTTGCGAGAGCTATAACGGAAACGGAGGACCGCTTGGTTCTGAGATTACAGCAGGTCTGTATCGTACCAGAACTTATATGGAAGCAATCAACTACACTTACGGACTTGGCGGGCGTGACTTTACGGTTGAAGATGCAAAGGATGTATTTGCAGAACTTGCAGATGTAGTAGAAAACGGTAAAACGGTAACACAGTATCAGTATATCGGTCTGAGAAAATAGGAGGCAGAGTGATGAGCGAATATAAATTTAAAGAAGTTATGAGCAAACCGGAACGTCTGGCTCCGGGACACAGAATGTGTGCAGGATGTGGCGCAACCATCGCAGTTCGTGCCGTACTGCGTGCATTGCATGAGGGAGATCAGGCAGTGATCGGTAACGCAACCGGATGTCTGGAGGTTTCTTCTTTCATGTATCCATATACAGCGTGGGAGGACAGCTATATCCATAATGCATTTGAAAATGCAGGTGCTACATTAAGTGGTGTTGAGACAGCATACAAAGCATTGAAAAAACGTGGTCGTCTGCCGGAAGATGCAACCTTCAAATTTATCACATTTGGTGGTGATGGTGGTACATATGATATCGGTTTCCAGTCTCTTTCCGGAGCAATGGAGCGTAATCACGATATGGTGTATGTCTGCTACGATAATGGAGCATACATGAATACCGGTATCCAGCGTTCTTCTGCAACTCCGATGTATGCAGATACTACAACTACACCGGTTGGAACACAGTCCAACGGTAAAATGCAGAACAGAAAAGATCTGGCATCTATTATCGCAGATCATGATGTTCCGTATGTTGGTCAGACAACGATGATCGGTAATTTCTCCGATCTTCACAAAAAAGCAGAGAAAGCCATCTACACAGAGGGTGCTGCTTTCTTAAATATCATGACTCCATGTCCGCGTGGATGGCGTTATGATACTGCCGAGATCATGAAAATCTGTAAACTTGCAGTTGAGACATGTTACTGGCCGATGTTTGAGGTAGAGCATGGCAAATGGCGCTTAACATACGAGCCAAAGAAAAAACTGCCGATCGAGGACTTCTTACGCGAGCAGGGCAGATTCAAACATCTGTTCAAACCGGGCAATGAAGATCTGATCGCTCAGTTCCAGGCTGAGGTTGACCGTCGTTGGGAAGAGCTGCAGTATAAGTGTGCACGATAATCCGGGAGGAATAAATATATGACTTTGTTATCCTATCAGGTATTTCAGACAGTGGTGGGACAGGGGAGTTTTCAGAAGGCGGCAGAGATTTTAAATCTGACGCCTTCTGCTGTCAGTCATGCGATTGCATCGATGGAGCAGGAACTGGGATTTTCCCTGTTTACGAGAAATAAGGCAGGGGTAGCCCTGACCAACTATGGAGAACATCTGCTTCCATACGTGAATGCGGTGTTAAACAGTGACGAAAGCCTGCAGCAGGCAATTGCGGGACTGAACGGACTGAAAATGGGAAATGTAAAGGTGGGCTGTTTTTCCAGCGTATGCACAAACTGGATGACAGACATCATTCATTCCTTTCATCAGCGTTACCCGGACATTAATATCGAACTGTATCAGGGAACCTATGCGGACGTGTCTTACTGGATCAAAAACGGTATTGTGGACATTGGATTTCTCTCCCTGTCTTCTGCCGGAGATCTGCCAATTGAGCCGTTGTACCGTGATCCGTTGCTCTGTGTAGTGCCAAAAGATTACCGTAAACGGGAAGATACGCCATATATGACACCGGATGAGATGAAAGATCAGGTCTTTGTATCCCAGATGGAGACCACGGATGCAGATATCGCAATTTTTATGAAACAGAATGGATTGGGAAATGTGCGGATGGACTATCATGTGGTAGATGACCTGTCTACGATTGCATTGGTGGCAGCAGGACTTGGCATTTGCATTATGCCGGAGTTGGTTATGAATGATATTCCATACGAAGTGCATCGTTATCCAATGATGCCGGAAGCATATCGTGTCGTAGGAATATCGGCATTAAATCCGAATTTCCTTGCACCTGCGGTTAAAATGCTTTACCAGCACGTTGTAGAAAAGTATAAGACCATAGAAGAAGCATAAAAGAGTTACTGTGAGGGGTAAAAATGCTTCTCCTGTCTATTTATATAACCCTTTCTTTTTATCCCCTTCCGTATAGTAATTATTGTGCTCTGGTTGAATTGCACAAAAATAATGCCAAAAAGTATAATAATTCGCCAGATTGTATAAATTCACAAAAAATTAATAAAATTTATTGACTTTTTATTTCGATGAGGGTAATATTACAGTCATCAAAGGCAAAGGTGCTGAGAAGAATGAACTTCCGGTGCCTTTTTCTATTTTCCGGGATAAAGATCCTGTCATAGCGATTAACAGCATTTATAAACATGTGTTAGTTGAATTTTCAGTGGGTTATGCCCGGACAATAGAAAAACTCTGATAGCGGCACAATGGGGTGTCATCTGCAGGCTAGCGGCAGGTGACGCTCCTTTTTTTATTTGATAGGAAATAATAATAGATTTCCTGTCAAAAAACTATATGGTGCCGTTTTAAGTAAAGATTCTTTGGAATCGAAAAACTAGGAGGTAAGTTATGACGCAGGAGATTATGACTTTTATTAATGACAACATATTTGGTGTCTGGTTTCTGATGGGTGCCGCATTGGTATTCTGGATGCAGGCAGGTTTCGCAATGGTGGAGGCAGGTTTCACCAGAGCAAAAAATACCGGTAACATTTTGATGAAGAACCTGATGGACTTCTGTATTGGTACTGTAATGTTTATCCTGATTGGATTTTCGTTCTTACTTGGCGAAGATATGTTAGGGTTTATCGGAAAACCGGGATTTGATCTTTTCTCATCCTACAGTAATTTCAGTTTTTCAAGTTTCGTATTTAACTTAGTATTCTGTGCTACCACAGCAACCATCGTTTCCGGTGCTATGGCAGAGAGAACAAAATTTTTATCCTATTGTATTTATTCCGGAGTTATCTCCGCATTGATCTACCCGATCGAAGCACACTGGATCTGGGGCGGCGGCTGGTTAGCACAGCTTGGCTTCCATGATTTTGCAGGATCCTGTGCAATTCATATGGTTGGTGGTGTCAGCGCACTCATCGGTGCATGGATCCTTGGACCACGTATCGGTAAATTTACAAAAGACGAGAATGGCAAAATCAGAAAAGTAAACGCGATTCCGGGACATAACCTTGCACTTGGCTGCCTTGGCTGCTTCATTCTCTGGTTTGGCTGGTATGGATTCAATGGCGCAGCAGCAACAAGTATTGATCAGTTAGGTTCAATTTTCCTTACAACAACTATTTCACCGGCAGTTGCAACTGTTGTTTGTATGATATTTACATGGTTAAAATATGGTAAACCTGATGTATCCATGTGTCTGAATGCTTCTTTGGCAGGCCTGGTAGCGATCACAGCTCCTTGTGATGTTACAGATGCAGCAGGTTCCATCGTAATCGGTGCTGTGGCAGGTTTATTAGTAGTATTTGGTGTATGGCTTCTTGATTACAAGTTACATGTAGATGATCCGGTTGGTGCCGTAGCCGTTCACTTTATGAATGGTATCTGGGGTACATTTGCAGTAGGTCTTTTTGCTACAAACACAGCTCCGGGTTATGCAATCGCAGATAAAAACGGAAATGAGCTTGTCGGTCTGTTCTATGGCGGCGGCGTAAAATTATTAGGTCTGCAGTGCCTTGGTATCATAACCGTTCTGGCATGGGCAGCAGTTACAATTACAATTACATTCCTTGTAATTCGTGCAACAATCGGTCTTCGTGTCAGCGAAGAAGAAGAAATCATTGGTCTGGATCAGACAGAACATGGTCTTGCAAGCGCTTATGCAGACTTTGCATTAACATCCAGTATCAACAACTTCTCATCTGCTACTCCGGTTAAACTTCCGAAAAATGCAGTACCAATCGATGAGGCTGTTCCGGTACAGGTTCGTACTCCGGATCCATCTATTGCAACTGGCAGCGATGTAAGTATTACAAAGATTACAATCTATGCAAAACAGAGCAGATTCGATGCCCTCAACGAGGCAATGGCTGCAATTGGTATCAATGGTATGACCGTTACAAATGTACTTGGTTGTGGTGCTCAGCACGGCAGAACAAGCAAATACCGTGGTGTTACCATGGATATGAACTTACTGCCTAAGATTCAGGTTGATATCGTAGTAAGTAAAGTTTCTCCTAGAACTGTTATTGAAGCTGCCAAGAAAGCACTGTATACCGGTCATATCGGTGATGGTAAGATCTTCGTATACAACGTAGAAAATGCAATCAAGATCAGTACCGGTGCAGAAGGTTACGATGCACTTCAGGACTAACTGTAAAAGGCAATAGTAGTAATAATAAGCTGATACAATTTCAGTAATTTAGTAATTCTTCAAAATCCTTATATAAAACCTTAACGAAAAAGCAGATGCTTCGGATTTTTGTCTGGAACATCTGTTTTTTATCATAGATCTAAATTTTATCATGAATCAAAAGTTCAAGCAGACGATGTGCAGCCATGCTCATGGGATGAGTCTGATCATACACAATGCTGACCTGGCGGGTAGGAAGTGCCTCTCTCAATTTCAAAGAAACTACAGAATTGTTCTGTAATGCATCCGTAACCATTGGCTCAGGAAGAAAAGCAAGTCCAAGCTCATTTTTGACCAGGGGAAGAATCTGATCTGTCGTGGCCGTTTCAATATCCGGGACCAGACGCAGACCATGAGAGAAAAAAAGCTCATCATAAAAATGCCGGGTAGCAGTATTCACCCCCAGACAGATAAATGGATAGTTTTTCAATTCAGAAATCGATAAAATTTTTTGCTGAAGAGGACGGAAGGTAGTTCCTCCGACAAGGATATCCTGAAAAGGCTGCAAATTTACCTGAATCAGCGGTGAAGTAACGGTCAATGGAGTTGTCACAACTGCGAAATCAATTTCACCGCTTTTGAGAGATTGAATAGCCTGCGGTGTAGAATGATTTGCAATTTTTAGCCGTACTTTTGGATAATCTATATGAAACTGACGTAATCGATGCAGAAGATAGATATTCAAAGCGATTTCACTGGCACCGATTGAAATGCTGCCATATTCCAGACTTGCACTTTTCGTCAGTTCATCTTCCGCAGCCTGCAATTGTGTCATGGCAGCCGATACACGTACATAAAGCTGCTGGCCTTCCGGTGTCAACTGTACGCCTCGGTTGGTGCGCACAAATAATGTGCACTGGATTTCCTGCTCCAGAGCATTCATGGCCCGCGTAATATTTGGCTGACTGTTGTGGAGTGCATGTGCTGCTTTCGTAAAATTACAGTATCTGGCTACATAATAAAAAATTTTGTAATATTCAAAATTTACATTCATAATGAAATCTCCTGTAAAAATGATAGTTGATGACGGAAACAGATATATCAAAATATTATAATAAGCATGTCAATAATATCTTTTACTGATTGCTGATTTCCTATTATAATCGACTTGAATAGAAAAAACAACTGTCATAAAAAATGAATAGGAGATGATTGTATGTCACTTGTTTTACCAAGAGAAGAGGAAGTTGAGAAAATGTTTTCACGCATTCTGGCATCCAGGGATGCATGTGAACGTCTCAGTGAGACATTTTATAACCATCTGTGTGATGATAATCGTTTTATAGATTCTGATCCGGGACATTTTGCAGAAGTTATGTTAAAAGCATATGAAAATGGTGATGTCAGTGCGGTTCTGCTGGAATTGTGTAATCGCAGCATGTTTGATCTGCTGAAGGAAGCTTATCTGATTCCAAAGAGATTTCATGGAAAAACAGGGGAAAATCCGGTTCTGTTGACAGATATCAATGGAAAAGTATTGAATACAAAGCAATCCGTTGTTTCCAGACATGAATATAAGAAATTTCTGGAAATCTATCAGGCGCATGTGGCAGCTCCACGTTCGAAACTATATCTGGCAGACGGATATGATATGGTCAGGTACTATACGGAACATATGAATATCGAGGAAAAAAAGGAAAAAAGGGAACGGGGTATCCTGATTTTATATGCTATGCCAGATACGAAAAAATTACATCTTTCCGAGGCTCAGGCTTATGATGTGGTCTGGAATACTTTTCAGGAGATTCAGAAAGCAGCGTATTCTGCAATTGTTTATTATGGACAGGAAACCGGAAGTAAGGCGGGAAAATCTTTTGATGAACTTGGGGTACTGTTACCTATCCATCAGTTTGAAAACAGAATGCTTCAGCATTTAAGTATGATCGACGGACTTGTGCTGTCTTGCAGAGAACAGATGATACGGGTAGCTGGTGCGGACAGTCTGGATTTGTAATCAGATAACAGTGTTTTACTTCTATAAGTGGTGAGTAATAACAAATTTATCTCAGTGGGAGTGCATTGTATGTGGACATTCAATGATCAGAGTATTGTAAAAAAGAATCATATGGATATTTTATGGCACAAATATGCGGATAAATCCGAAGAAAAAACGATTGTCGACGCTGACCTTCCGGCTAAGGCATCTGTCGTTGGGAGAGTTGGACTTATGATGTTGTCATGTGGGACAGGTGCCTGGCGTGTGCGCAGTTCCATGAATGAGCTGTCGGCTTTGCTGGATATGACATGTACCGTGGATATCGGACTGATGTCAATCAATTATACCTGTTTTGATGGAAATGATGCATTCAGTCAGTCGTTATGCCTGACGAATACGGGGGTAAATACATCGAAACTGAACCGCTTGGAAAAGTTTGTGATGCATTTTAAAGAACGGGAAATTACAAAAAGCTGTGAAGAAATACATACGATACTTGATAAGATAGAAGAAATACATGGATTGTATTCACCTGTTACACTGGCAGTCGCAGCAGCATTGGCCTGTGCCTGTTTTACATTTCTGCTTGGCGGTGGCCCCATTGAGATGCTGTGTGCTTTTGCCGGTGCAGGAATTGGCAATTATATCCGGTGTAAGCTTTCGAAACATCATTATACGCTGTTTTTGTGCATTATTGTGTCAATATCAGCAGCATGTCTTTCTTATTCTGTTATGCTGAAATTACTGGAGATCTGCGTTGCTGTAAAAGTGGAGCACGAGGCAGGATATATCTGTGCCATGCTTTTTATCATACCGGGATTCCCTTTTATTACCAGTGGGATTGATCTGGCAAAACTGGATTTGCGATCCGGAATGGAACGGATGATGTATTCCGTTATTATTATATCGGTTGCGACTATGACAGCCTGGGTTCTGGCGATGGTACTGGGGTTAAAACCGCTGTCATTTACTACGATGAGCCTTGGACTCTGGCAGTGGATTGTGTTGCGTATCTGCGCAAGCTTTGGCGGTGTATTCGGATTTTCTGTTATGTTCAACAGTCCATGGAAACTTGCTGTTGCGGCTGGAATAATAGGAGCTGTATCTAATACGCTGCGACTGGAAATGCTGGATATCACTTCTGTCCCGGCGCCGGTGGCTGCATTTGCCGGGGCAGTTGCTGCAGGAGTTCTGGCGTCTGCGTTGAAAAGAATGGTTGGATATCCAAGAATTTCCATTACGGTTCCATCGATTGTAATCATGGTTCCGGGACTGTATCTGTATAAAGCAGTTTATAATCTGGGAAACATGGATCTGTCAGCAGCCTCTTCCTGGTTTGCATCAGCTCTTCTGATTATTTTTGCGTTACCGTTAGGGTTGATATTTGCCAGAATTCTTACAGATAAAACATTTCGTTATTGTACCTGATGATTTTGGTTGGGGAAACATTTCGTTATGGTACCTGATGATTTGGATTAGGAGGAAACATGAAAAAATTACGGATGCATTATTGTTCGAAAAAGCAAATGTCGGAATCGTTTCTGACAGCAGCTTTTCTTTCCGTGTCCGGTGGTTTGCAGGATATGTATACTTATATTTCAAGAGGACATGTATTTGCAAATGCACAAACCGGTAATATTGTGCTGCTCAGCCAGCATATTTTTGCGGGAAACTGGGCAGATGTTATGCGATATCTGATGCCGGTACTGTCTTTTATGTTTGGTGTTGCGGCGGCAACTGAAATTCGTCAGCATTTTCAGAATATAGGCCGAATTCACTGGAGGCAGATTGTCATACTGATAGAAATGAGCATGTTATTTCTGGTTGGATTTTTACCGGGGAAAATGGATCTGGTGGCAAATGCTTTCGTCTCATTTTCCTGTGCCATGCAGGTACAGACGTTTCGTAAAGTTGACAGTTATGCATTTGCAAGCACCATGTGTATTGGAAATATCCGCAGCGGAATGGAAGCACTCTGTGCCTATCGTCAGTCACATAATCGCCAGATTCTGTACAAAGCTTTTCATTATTTTGGAATCATTATTTTATTTGCATTTGGAGCAGGTATTGGCAGTATTCTGATTCCAGTTTTTAACCTGCAAACAATCTGGTTTTCCAGTTTTTTACTGATGGTTGGATTTTTCCTGATGTTTATTCAGGAAAAATAGCCAAAAACGTAGAATATAGTGACGAAATATGTGAAAAAATCATAAAGTGATGGAAATGTGCTGCAAAATATCGTATACTTGGAAAAGTATGAATCAGAATAAGATTTGGCTGAAAAAATACAGGCAGATCCTTTTCAATCTGGAGAATGAGGATCTGGGCAAAGCCAAAAACTGATCAGAAAAAACGTACATTCAAAGTCAAAAATGATTTTGAAAAATGAAAATACTTTTGGAGGAAGCGATGAGCGAGAAAAAAATTCAGGTTACTCTTGGAAATTATAAAGGAGTAGAGGTAAAAAAAGCAGAGATTATCATTACGGAGGAAGAAGTAAAAGCAGAACTGGAGCGTGCAAGACAGTATGCGGTAACGACTCAGGACAAAGACGGTGCAGCAGAACTTGGTGACGAGGCAGTCATCGATTTTGTCGGATATATTGACGGAGAGGCATTTGCAGGCGGAGACGGAACAGATTTCCCATTAAAACTTGGTTCCAATACGTTCATTCCGGGATTTGAAGATCAGTTAGTTGGAGCAAAAAAAGATGATAACGTAGATGTGGTTGTTACATTCCCGGAAGATTATCATGCAGCAGAGTTTGCAGGAAAAGAAGCTACATTCAAAGTTACGGTAAAAGGTGTCCGCAGCAGTTTCCTTCCGGAACTTTCCGATGAAGTAGTTCAGAAAATCTCCCAGTGCAAGACCGTTGCAGAGTTTGAGGAGTTTGTAAGAAAATCCATCCATGATTTCAAACAGAATCAGGCAGATATGGAGAAAGAAAACAAAGTTCTGGAGCAGATCGTAGAGGCTTCTGAAATCGAAGTTCCACAGGAATTCATCGATGAGCGCAAAGAGCAGCTCAAAAATAACCTTCTTGCACAGCTTCGCAATGCAGGAAACACATTTGAGCAGTATCTGCAGTACAACGGATTAACAGAAGAACTGTTTGAGGAGTACGCAGCAAAAGATGCACTTTCTATGTTAAAAGGTCAGGCAGTGTTACAGGAAATCGCAAAAGCAGAGGGATTTTCCTATACAGATGAAGATGTCGATCAGACAATCGCTGCAATGGCAATGTCTTATCAGATGCCGGCAGAGCAGCTGCGTGAGATGATGGGCGAGCGTGGAGTAGCTATGGTTGCTGAGGATATCCTTTCTAAACAGGCACTTGAGTTTATCGTAAAAGAGGCTGTTGAGGCATAATAATACGGATAAATCAAGAATTGTGAGAACAGAATCGATAGCAGCAAATATACGATATTTGCAAAATAAAGAGATATATCATGAAAATGGTGTATCTCTTTATTTCATATCTGCCGATTTTGTGATAAGATAGAAAGGATGAAAATCAGAGGGAAGAAATGCGAGGTTAATATGAAAGATCTGATTATCGTTCGTGGCGGTGGGGATATTGCAACCGGAACGATTTATAAATTGAAAAAATGTGGTTTTTCGGTATTGATACTGGAAATCGCACATCCATCTGCAATCCGCAGAAATGTGGCATTCAGTGAGGCAGTATATGAAGACCATTCCAAAGTAGAGGATATGGAGTGTTTTCTGGCGAAGGATGAAGATGAAGCGGAGCGTTTTCTGAAAGACGATAAGCTGACAATGCTCATTGATCCGAAAGGAAATTGTCTGAAACGCTTCAAGCCGATGGCAGTGGTAGATGCGATTCTTGCCAAAAAGAATCTTGGAACCACACGCGATATGGCACCGATCACGATTGCGCTTGGACCGGGATTTACAGCAGGTCAGGATTGTGATGCTGTTGTTGAAACCATGCGTGGTCATAAACTTGGCAGAGTCATTTATGAAGGGAAAGCCATTGCAAACACTGGTGTTCCGGGAATAATTGGCGGCTATGCGGCAGAACGCGTCATTCATGCTCCGGTGGATGGAATTTTGCACAACATTGCAAAAATTACGGATATTGTTGAGGAAGGACAGCCGATCGCATGGATTGAAGGCGCGGACGGAATGCGGGCAGAAGTTCCGGCAAGTCTGTCCGGTTTACTCCGTGGACTGATCCGGGAAGGATATCCGGTTACCAAAGGCTTTAAGATGGCAGATATTGATCCACGACTGAACGAATACGAGAATTGTTTTACGATTTCGGATAAAGCAAGATGTATTGCAGGTGGTGTCGTGGAAGCATATTTTGTATTAAAGCAGCAATTAGAAAAAGGTGATGCACAATGTATGTAATTGCAATTGTGGGCGCCGGCGGCAAGACAAGCCGGATCAAAAATCTTACAAGAGAATATGTGCAGCAGGGAAAAAGCGTTCTGGTCACAACGACGACTCATATGGGTCTGGAACAGGGCATGGTTTTATCCGATAATCTGGAAGATATCCGACAACAGTTGGAAAAACAAAACGTTTGTATTTGTGGAAGTCCTGTGAAAGAAGGAAAAATAGCATCGTTACCGAAAGATATTTACGAGCAGGCTTGCCAGCTTGCAGATATTGTTTTGGTAGAGGCAGATGGATCAAAGCATATGCCGATCAAATTTCCGGCAGCGCATGAACCGGTGATCCCGGAAAATGTAAATGAGATTCAGGTGGTCATGGGACTGCATGCCATTGGACATCCCTTTTGTGAGGTGAGCCATCGACTGGAACTGGTAAAACAGTGTCTGAATGTTTCAGATACGGATCTTGTGACAAAAGCACACCTTGAAAAATTGTATCTGGAAGGCTATCAGAAGCCATTACAGGAAAAATACCCAAATGCAAAAATCGGATTTTTCCCGGCAGACCACAGTCATTTCTTTGATTTGGAACCGTTGAAATTTTACTAAATGACGTTTCTGACGTGAGAGGATTGCGAATATCCATTTGACGTCAAAAGTATCAACATTCTAATAGCGCTAATATCTCATAAAAATCTGTTCAACCAGATCGCTATGAGTATAAGATAAAAATTATAAGTAACATGGAGGATAGATGATATGACAATTCAGGAAAAACTTGCAATTTTGCGAGAAAAAATGAAAGAAAACAACATGGATATCTACATGATTCCGACCGCAGATTTTCACCAGTCAGAGTATGTCGGTGAATATTTCAAATCACGTTCTTATATGAGCGGTTTTACAGGATCTGCAGGAACACTGGTAGTGACATTGACAGAAGCAGGTCTGTGGACAGATGGACGTTACTTTATTCAGGCTGAGCAGCAGCTTGCAGGCAGCACCATCACACTGTACCGCATGTCTGAGGAAGGCGTACCAACTGTAAAAGAGTTTGTAGAGGATAAACTTCCACAGGGCGGTGTGATCGGATTTGACGGAAGAGTTCTTTCCAGCGCAGATGGAGCAGCATATGCGAAAATTGCTGAGAAAAAGCAGGGAAGTCTGTTCGTTGCAAAAGATCTGGTAAACGAGATCTGGACAGACAGACCACAGCTTCCGACAGAGAAAGTATGGATTTTAACCGATGAATACAGCGGAGAGACCACAGCCTCCAAATTAGGAAGAATCCGTGAAGTAATGAAAGCGAAAGGTGCACAGGTACATCTGATCAGCTCTCTGTATGATATTGCATGGATTTTAAACCTGCGTGGAAACGACATTTCCCATGTGCCGGTATTTTTGTCTTTTCTGATGATTGAGGAAGATGCCTGCACACTGTTTATCCATGCAGAGACACTGACTGATGAAGTACGAGCTTATCTGGCAGACAATGACATTACTGTTTGTGCTTATGATGAGATATACGATGCGGCAGCAAAACTTGCAGCAGACAAAGTAATGCTGATGGACGAACATACCATCAATTATCGTATCCGTATGGCATTTCCGGAAGGATTAAAAGTTGTAGATGACCTGAATCCATCCGAGCGTATGAAAGCCATCAAAAATGCAACAGAGTTAAAAAATACAAGAATCGCACACTTAAAAGATGGTGTGGCTGTAACCAAATTTATGTACTGGTTAAAGACACATGTCGGAAAAGAATATATTACTGAGTATACCGCAGGAAAATATCTGGACAGCCTGCGTGCCCAGCAGGAGAATTTTCTGGATCTGAGTTTTGACAATATCAGTGCGTATGGCGCAAATGCAGCTATGATGCACTATTCTGCAAAAGAAGAGACAGCAGCAGAGTTAAAACCAGAAGGTTTTTTACTGGTAGATTCCGGCGGACATTACTATGAGGGAACGACAGATATTACAAGAACCTTTGTCCTTGGACCTTTGACGGACAAGCAGAAATTGCATTTTACAACTGTTTGCAGATCTAATCTGAACCTTGCAAATGCCAAATTCCTCTATGGATGCAGCGGATTAAACCTGGATATTTTAAGCCGTGGACCATTATGGGAGATGGGTATTGATTATAAATGCGGAACCGGACATGGTGTCGGACATATCCTGAATGTGCATGAGGGACCGAACGGATTCCGGTGGAGAGTCGTTGCAGAGCGTAATGACAGTGGCAGACTGGAAGAAGGTATGATCACTACGGACGAGCCGGGTGTATACCTGGAAGGCGAGTACGGTATCCGTACAGAGAACGAACTGATCTGTGTGAAAGCAGAGAAAAATGAGTATGGTCAGTTTATGAAGTTTGAAAACATTACTTACGCACCAATCGATCTGGATGGAATTGTTCCGGAGGAGATGACCGGTCGTGAGAAAAAACTGCTGAATGCATACCACAAGATGGTATGGGAGAAAATATCCCCGTATCTGAATGACGATGAGCGGGAGTGGCTCAAAGAGTACACAAGGGAGATTTAGCATGAGTGAAAAAATCGTACTGATTGATGGACACAGTATTTTAAACCGTGCCTTTTTCGGAGTTCCGCCGTTGACGAATTCGGAAGGACTGCATACGAATGCAGTATATGGATTTTTAAATATTATGTTCAAGATTCTGGATGAGGAGAAACCGGATTATCTGACAGTGGCTTTTGACCGAAGCGAGCCGACGTTCCGCCATCAGATGTTTGACGCCTATAAAGGAACGAGAAAACCGATGGCTCAGGAATTGCGGGAGCAGGTGCCTGTCATGAAGGAAGTTTTGCAGGCCATGGGCATCAAAATCGTGGAAATGCCGGGGTATGAGGCAGATGATCTGCTTGGAACGATTGCAGGTATGGCAGAAGTACAGGGCATGGATGTCAGTATTATTTCCGGTGACCGTGATCTGTTGCAGCTTGCTACGGAAAAAGTAAAAATCCGGATTCCTAAGACAAAACGAACCGGTACGGAGATTGAAGATTATTATGCAGCTGATGTAGTGGAACGTTATCAGGTTACACCAAAGGAATTTATCGATGTGAAGGCTCTGATGGGTGACAGTTCCGACAATATTCCGGGTGTTCCGGGTATCGGAGAGAAGACTGCTACGAATCTGATCGTTGCTTACAAGAGTATTGAAAACGCCTATGCACATCTGGAAGAAATCACACCAAAACGTGCGAAAACCAATCTGGAAGAGCACTATGATATGGCGCAGATGAGCAAGACACTGGCTACCATCGAAGTACATGCACCGATTGAATTTGACATGGAAGCGGCAAAACTGACAGATTTGTATACACCGGAAGCGTATGTATATATGAAACGCTTGGAGTTCAAAAACATGCTGACCCGTTTTTCAGATGATATGTCACAGAACGATCTGGAAAAATATTTCCATGTGTATCATGAACTTGATGAAATTCAGAACTTTTTTGATGGATTTTCCGCAAAAGAGGCGGCAGTGTCTTTCTTTGAAGAGGCAGGAATTGTGTATGGTCTGGCAGTGGCAAAAAGCAATCAGAACGTTGTTTATCTGACCTGCGGCGGATTTGTGACAGAAGGATATCTGGAAGAACAGGTCCAGAAACTTTGTGACGGACTGGATACACTTATAACGCCTGATTTGAAAGGATTATTGAAGCATGTCCGTGTACCGGAGACAAAGAATTGCATTGACACTACCATCGCCGCATACTTATTGAATCCGTTGAAAAATGAGTATACTTACGATGACCTTGCAAGAGATATTTTGGGACTGATGGTGCCGTCTAAGCTGGATCTGCTTGGAAAGTTAAAGATTAAGAAAGCGGCAGAGGAGAAGCCGGAGGCACTGGAATTGATGGTCTGCTATGAGGCTTATACCTGCATTGCGGCAAAAAATCAGTTGCTGGAACAGTTAGAAGATCACGGTATGAAAAAACTGTATGATGAGATCGAGATGCCGCTGGTATATGTGCTGGCAGATATGGAAAAAGAAGGTGTCCGCGCAGAAAAGGCAGAACTGGAAGCGTATGGTGCACAGCTTACTGGCAGAATCTCGGAACTGGAGACTTCCATTTATGAAAAGGCAGGAGAGACGTTTAATATCAATTCTCCGAAACAGCTGGGTGTTATTCTGTTTGAAAAACTGCAGATGCCAAACGGTAAGAAAACAAAAACCGGATACTCTACCGCTGCGGATGTCCTGGAACGTCTGGCTCCGGATTATCCGATCGTATCAGAAATTCTGGAGTATCGTCAGCTTACCAAATTAAAATCCACTTATGCGGATGGACTGGCACTGTGCATTGCTCCGGATGGAAGAATCCACAGTACCTTTAATCAGACGATTACAGCAACAGGGCGTATCAGCAGCACAGAGCCGAATCTGCAGAATATCCCAATCCGTATGGAACTTGGTCGTCTGATCCGAAAGGTTTTTGTGCCAAAAGAAGGGTATGTATTTATCGATGCGGACTATTCTCAGATTGAGCTGCGTGTGCTGGCACATATGTCCGGGGATCAGAACCTGATCGCAGCTTATCAGCATGCAGAAGATATTCACCGGATCACTGCTTCCCAGGTGTTCCATACACCGCTGGAAGCAGTGACAGATCTTCAGAGACGAAATGCAAAAGCGGTAAACTTTGGTATCGTGTATGGTATCAGTTCCTTTGGACTGAGTCAGGATCTGAGTATTACACGAAAAGAAGCAGAAGGTTATATCGCAAGCTACTTTGAAACCTATCCGGGCATCAAGATATTTCTCGACCGACTGGTAACTGACGCAAAAGAAAAAGGCTATGCAGAGACGATGTTTGGCAGACGCAGACCTGTCCCGGAACTGGCATCAAGCAATTTTATGCAGCGTTCTTTTGGTGAGCGAATTGCTATGAACTCTCCAATCCAGGGAACGGCAGCGGATATTATCAAGATTGCGATGATCCGGGTAAAACAGCGCTTGGAGCGGGAAGAGTTAAAATCAAAACTGATCCTGCAGGTGCACGATGAACTTCTGATTGAGGCAGCAGCTGACGAAGAAGAGTATGTAAAAACACTACTGGCAGAGGAAATGCGTCATGCCGCAGATCTGGCTGTAACGCTGGAAGTTGATGTGAAGTCTGGCAGAAACTGGTTTGAAGCACACTGATCTGTGAGGGCGCACATTGTCTGGGAGACAATGGTTTTGCGCCGACCGAAACGAAGTGTAGAGTGCAGTGATTCTGAGGAGATATGTCAGATTATGTTGCGCAGAATCACGCACCAGGCTTCATGTGCATTTGCCATAAATATCAGGAAATCATTTTTTAAGAAAGGAAATATTCAGAGTTGCTGTATCAAAACAGATATGACAACTCTGAATTAACATACAATGATATGCATTTTATAGGAATTACAGGCGGTGTCGGCGCCGGAAAAACAGCAATTCTGAGCTACCTTGAAAGCAATTATCCATGCCGTGTCATGCTGGCAGATGAAATCGCCCATGATGTGATGGAGCCGGGCAGAGACTGTTATCGGAAGTTACAGGAATTGTTTGCAAAGGATCAGGTATTTGAAGCAGATGGACAGATTGACCGAAAAAGGATGGCACAGGTCTTGTTTTCCGATGAGGAGAAACGGCTTGCACTAAATAATATCGTACATCCGGCGGTAAAGCAGTATGTTATTGATGAAATGAACCGGGAGCGTGCGGCACAGAAGAATGAAGTGCTGATTTTGGAAGCTGCTCTTCTGATCGAAGAACATTATGATGAAATTTGTGACGAACTGTGGTATATTTATACTTCTGAGAAAAATCGGAGAGAACGATTGAAGTTAAATCGTGGGTATTCCGATGAAAAAATTGACAATATTTTTGCCAGCCAGCTTTCAGAGAGTACTTATCGGGAAGTATGCAGAGAAGAAATCGATAACAATCATCTGCCGGAAGATGCATTCAGCCAGATTGATGCATTAATGAAAGCACGCCAGGTGGAAAAAGTACAGAAGCGTCAGACAACGGAGGAATAAATGGAATTATGTAGTATAGCAAGCGGCAGCAGTGGAAACTGTATTTATGCAGGTACGGATCACTGTCATGTCCTTGTGGATGCCGGAATCAGCGGCAAACGGATTGAAGCCGGACTCAATGAGATCGGACTGAAAACGGCAGAGATGGACGGGATTCTTGTAACGCATGAGCATTCTGATCACATCAAAAGTCTTGGAGTCCTGGCAAGGAAATATGGACTTCCCATGTATGCCACACAGGGAACCATTGATGCCATAAAAGAAAAATCAGCCATTGGAAAAGTGGATGAATCCCTGTTTCGTGTGATTCATCCGGAGGAGGATTTTACCATCGGGGATATGAGGATTTCCCCGGTACCGACGTCCCATGATGCGGCAGAACCGGTGGCATATATGATGTATCAGGGTGATAAATCCATGGGAATTATCACAGATCTAGGAAAATATGATAATTATATTGTAGACAAATTGCAGGGATTGGATGTATTATTGTTAGAAGCCAATCATGATGTACATATGTTGCAGGCAGGAACGTATCCGTATCAGTTAAAACGGAGAATCCTTGGAGAGCGGGGACATTTGTCCAATGACCTGTCCGGGCAGCTGCTTGGCAAAGTATTGCATGACGGGTTTAAAAAAGTGATTTTAGGTCATTTGAGCAAAGAGAATAATTATCCGCAGCTTGCATGGGAGACCGTCCGTATGGAAGTGACTATGGGAGAAAATCCCTACAAGGGAAGTGATTTCCCGATGGTAGTTGCCAAGCGGGATGAGGTTTCTGAATTAGTCAGGATATAATGAGCGCAAGAGAGTCAGAGGGAGCTTGCTCACTCTTGACGAACGGCGAAATTATTGAGTGATGAAATCACGAGATAATAAACTTTTTGTGACCGTAATTTTGAGAGAGGAGAGCGCATATGCGCGAGAACACAATGGAAAAGACAACAGACAAAACAATTATCACAGTAGTAGGAAAAGACACCGTAGGTATTATTGCAAAAGTATGCACCTACCTTGCAAGTAACAGTATCAACGTACTGGATATTTCCCAGACAATTGTACAGGATTTCTTTAATATGATGATGATCGTGGATATGAGCAGCTCAGCAAAACCATTTGCAGACTGTGTAAAAGAATTAGAGCAGCTTGGCGAAGAAATTGGCGTAAAGATCAGATGCCAGAGAGAAGAAATTTTTGATATGATGCACCGCATCTAAGAAAACACTGGAAAAGGAGATTACGACCAATGATAAATATGTTTGAAGTAAATGAGACGAACAAGATGATCGAGCAGGAAAACCTGGATGTTCGTACCATTACACTGGGAATCAGTTTATTAGACTGTATTGATTCTGATCTGGATAAAGTAAATCAGAATATTTATAATAAAATCACTACGCTGGCGAAAGATCTTGTAAAAACAGGAAAAACAATCGAAAACCGTTACAGTATTCCGATTGTAAACAAACGAATTTCTGTAACTCCGATCGCTATGATCGGTGCAGCTGCCTGCAAAAAGCCGGAAGATTATGTGACGATTGCACAGACCTTAGACCGTGTGGCAGCAGAAGTAGGTGTCAACTTCATTGGCGGATATTCCGCATTGGTAAGCAAAGGTATGACAACTGCGGATGAACTGCTGATCCGTTCCATTCCACAGGCACTTGCCTGCACGGAGCGCGTCTGCAGCTCTGTAAACCTTGGTTCTACCAAGACAGGTATCAATATGGATGCTGTACGTCTTATGGGTGAAATTGTCAAAGAGACAGCAGAATATACAAAAGATGCAGATTCTCTTGGCTGTGCAAAACTGGTAGTATTCTGTAATGCACCGGATGACAATCCATTTATGGCAGGTGCGTTCCACGGTGTGACAGAAGCAGATGCCATCATCAATGTGGGTGTCAGCGGACCTGGTGTTGTAAAGACTGCACTGGAAAAAGTAAGAGGCGAGAGCTTCGAGGTACTGTGTGAGACAATCAAAAAGACCGCATTCAAGATTACCCGTGTCGGTCAGCTGGTAGCAAAAGAAGCTTCCAAAATGCTTGGTATTCCGTTTGGAATCATTGATCTGTCTCTGGCTCCGACACCGGCAGTTGGTGACAGTGTAGCGGAAATCCTTGAGGAGATCGGTCTGGAGTACGCCGGAGCACCGGGTACAACGGCAGCATTAGCTATGCTGAACGATCAGGTGAAAAAAGGTGGTATCATGGCATCTTCCTATGTTGGTGGATTAAGTGGTGCTTTTATCCCAGTCAGTGAAGATCAGGGAATGATCGATGCCGTAAAAGCAAATGCACTGACTTTAGAAAAATTAGAGGCGATGACTTGTGTATGCTCCGTAGGTCTGGATATGATCGCTATTCCTGGAGATACACCGGCTACAACAATTTCCGGTATTATTGCCGATGAGATGGCAATCGGTATGGTAAATCAGAAAACCACAGCGGTTCGTCTGATTCCGGTTATCGGAAAAGGTGTTGGCGAGATGGTAGAGTTTGGTGGCCTGTTAGGCTATGCACCGATCATGCCGGTAAATCAGTATTCCTGCGCGAACTTTGTAAACCGTCAGGGACGTATTCCGGCTCCAATCCACAGCTTCAAAAATTAACCGTACAGTTCACTTGTCATATGTATCTATTATCCCCACAGTATAACCGGCTGTGGGGATTTTTAAAAAAAGATATATTAATAATTCTAATAAAAATAAGTAAATAAATTAATGGTATTAATAAGAATCGGTGGTTGTAAAAATATATTTGGCATGTTACACTTTGAATAGATGAGAAAAATTCACAGCAGGATTCATTTTTATCAAAAAAGAACGGTGAATGATTCTATAATAATTAACCATGACAAGGGGTACCACACGAAGGAGGACATGATATGGAAATGCGTTCTATTGCAAAGCAGTTACAGGAGAATTCTTACCCGGGAAGAGGCATTATCATCGGCAGAACATCCGATGGAAGTAAAGCCGTTACCGCGTACTTTATCATGGGAAGAAGTGAAAACAGCAGAAACCGTGTATTTGTAGAGGATGGTGAAGGCATCCGCACACAGGCATACGATCCGTCTAAATTGGAAGATCCGAGTCTTATTATCTACGCACCGGTTCGTGTATTGGGAAATAAAACAATTGTAACAAACGGAGATCAGACAGATACCATTTATGATCAGATGGATCGCCAGATGACATTTGAGCAGTCTTTACGCTGCCGTGAGTTTGAGCCGGACGGTCCGAACTACACACCGCGTATTTCCGGTATCATGCATGTGGAAAACGGAAAATTCAGTTATGCAATGTCTATTTTAAAGAGCAACAATGGCAATCCGGATGGATGTAACCGTTATACATTCGCTTATGAGACACCGGCTGCAGGTGAGGCACGTTTCATCCATACTTATATGAACGATGGCAATCCACTTCCAAGCTTTGAAGGAGAGCCGGAACTGATAGATGTTGTGGATAATATTGATGAGTATACAAAGATTTTATGGGAGAGCTTAAACGCAGATAATAAAGTTTCCCTGTTTGTACGTTATATCAACATTGCAGACGGTACTTATGAGACACGTATCGTAAACAAACATCAGGATTAATTTTTATCGACATTATTTTTTGTTGAAATAAAAACACGGCAAGTCATGCAGATATTTGATAAAAACGTTTGTGTGAACACATAGTTATCGGAGGAATCAGAATGAACGAATTAGAGTTAAAATATGGCTGTAACCCAAATCAGAAACCATCCCGTATTTATATGGAGAACGGTGCAGATCTGCCAATCAAAGTATTAAACGGAAAACCGGGATACATCAACTTCCTGGATGCGTTCAACGGCTGGCAGTTAGTACGTGAGCTGAAAGCAGCAACCACGTAACTAGTCGTGTTTGCCGCGCGCGCTCTCGCCTTCGGGTCGTACCGACTACATTTCATTCTTCTTTTCTACCCAAACATGTCTCCCTCCTTGTAGGGCACCTCGTCCACCTCCTTGGGGGGTTCAGTAGGTGTCGTGGAAACCATCTCAATCGACACTGCCTTTTCTTGGGTCGTGTCAGTTTCTTGAGTTGGAGTAGTTGTGCTCATTGCAGCCAAGTGCCTTCAGACTCTTGACGGAAGAAATAGTGGTGTCTGTTCGTCTATTTCGACTGCAATGAAACTCCTTTTGAACCTTGTTTCGTTTAGAATTCCACGAGCGATTCGTTTTGGATCTCCTCTATTCGATTGATTAATGAAGGAGAAAAGGGCAATTTCATTGTTAAGCTAACGTGTTGCACCTTGGTTTTTTGGCCCGTGGGAATAGTTTTAGTGGGGTTTGATCGCAATGGAATTATGGGATGGTTCGGTGTCGGAGTGCGTGGGGTGTTGCTGAGCATAATCTAAATTGTTCTTTTCACTTCCAATATGCGTTCTGTCTGATCCATGATGATTCAGTCACAACCACCTTTCCCCTCATTCCATTCATCCAACAAACACACCACCCTTAAACCTATTAAACAACAACCTCGCTCTCCTCCAGAACCGCCTTCTCGACGTAGGAGACCCTTTCCATCACTCCCTTCCCACTCACTCACTCGACGACCCTTTCCGCGTTCTGCGGATACAGCTGGCTGCGCTTGCGATCAACCTCCTGCTTCTTCCGGAGCATTTCCTGACGACGCTGCCGGTACTGGTCGATGAACCGGATCTTCTTCTCGATCTCGCCGATGTGCTTCAGCGACTCCAGCCGCTCGTTCTCCTTGCGGTAGCGTTCACCGATGGCGTGGAGGTTCTTCTTGGTCTCCTGTCCTCACAGACGATCTTCCACACCCACCTTGCGCATCTCCTCGGTGACGCAACGCAGCGTCCAGGGCCGGAACTGGAAGCTGGTGAAGCGAGGATATCGCTGCTCGAAGACCTTCTCGCCGCGGTTGTCCCAGACGGTGTATCCGTTCTCGTACTACCTCTCACCCCCTCATCACACCCACGTCCTGCTTGGAGGTCTCGCTGTAGCACGAGCTGCCCACGCAGAAGTGGCCGTTGGGCGACCACGTCACGTCCGTACAGCTAGCGCTCATTCCTCTCTCTCTCTCGCTACGTGAAGTACTCACACACCCGCAGCGAACTCGCCGTCGACGCGTCCCAGAACTCCAAACGACCCTTCCACGCACTCTACTCCTGAGAAATAGAACATTCCATCACTCCAATGCCCGCAAACACGATGTAACGCCCCGACGGACTCCAACACAGACGGTTACATGGCTTGTTCGTCACCGAATCTATCCTCGATGAAACGCTCGGAACCTACACAACAAACTCGTCTCGTTCACCGTCGCCCCATTCTTCTCCGAAAATACCCCGTAAAAATGCACGTTGCGAATTCCCTCCTTGCTCGTCAACAGAGCGAAACGGCTTCCTTGCGGCTCCCACGCAAGCACGTGCGTCATCTCCGAAACTCCCATCGTCTACATGCCATGGGATCCCCATTTCTACCTCCACAGGGGCGTTTCGCTCACATACACGAACCACACTCACCTGATAGGACACATTTTTCCCCTTCTTTTTGGCATAGCGCGCAGAGAGAATGGCGAGGAAACGCCCGTCAGGCGACCAGCGCAACGACAACTGGCGTTTCATCGATGAAACTCCCCTACATCCTCGACGTTGGTGAATGAAACGCTCTGCACGCGTCGATCGGTCGAAACGTCCAATAAAACCACCGTGGCGGGTTTTCCCCCGATTTCGGGAATCACGTAGGCGAGGACGCTTCCCGCGGGAGACCACTGGAACTCGCGCACGTGCGGGAGGCCGAAGCAGGCACGTGACAGCATCTGCATGGAGGGAAGAGCGAAACTGTGACTAAAGATTCGGTGCGGGCGTTACATTCCGATGCCATTGGTGCCCTTGGAGGCGAGGAAACGCTCGTCGGCCGAGAAGGCGAATGAGGGCCACACCGGCTCCGTGCACGGGAATTTGCGCAAAAGCTGGCTTGTTTCCGTCTCCCAGACGCAGACGGCGTCTCGGTTGGTCACCCCCATCTGACCGTTCCAGGTCACTGCGTACCGCTCTCCCGAACTGAAGCTGAACGCACACACGTTCTGGTGAGGGAGACGGGAGATCTGATTAAAATTGTCGCCGCCGCGGAGAATGAGACCGCGACCGTGCATCGTCACTAGATAGCTGCCCAGAGGCGTCCACGTCACCGTGTCCAGCGAACTGGAGATCTCGTCGCTCTTTCCGTCGTTCACGCACACCGGACGAGGAGAATCGTTCCAGTAGATCTCCGTCACGTTCTGGTGGCGGATCAGGAACTGGTCGCGCTGCTGCGCATCGTGCATCCAGTTGTGCAGGTCCTTCCTACGGTTAGGCAGCCCGAAAACGACTACACTTCCACGAGCGCCTTCGCCAACGGCGCGTACGACTCCTTCGTGGGGAGCTCGTCGTCCTCGTTCTGCAGGCAGTTCACCACCTCCGAATACTTGTACAGGTGGAACGTGTGTGATTTGTCCATGGGTGTGTTGTTCAGTCCCTCGATCAGTTTCTGCGCCTCCTTGGCCGTCTTCATCTCCACAATCGCCATTCTACACACAGCGTGAGTTTGCTCCTCAACCAATCCCTTTGGCAACCTACCCCAGACTCATCTTCGTTTCGGGATTCATGGGTATAAACACGTCGTTATGAACGACAGAACCGAAGGGAAGAATGCGCTTCAGCAAAAACAGCTTCAGCTTCTTCGCCTTCTCCTCGTCGACCACGGCGATGCCGTCAATCAGGACAATCGCCGACATGTCGTTCAGCACGCTCGTCTCCTCCTTTGTCAGGAACGGAGCCTTTTCTCCAACAACTGATTCGATATTCAAAGCCATTGGGTGGTAATCTGTCTTTTCGCTTGGAGAATACCCCTGCCGCCGGAACGCGGAAATAACCGGTTTCGTCGCATTCCATCCACTCCATTCTGATTGTGTTTGCGCGATGAGTGTGAAGCGAGAGAACTCAGAACCGTCCCAAACAGCGAAAAAGGTGGAGACAAGCGGCGAAGGCGATCTC